>Ga0310902_10000015_pt1 | contig 32731 bp, 30 predicted proteins | sample C24D3metaG_FD_203748 | JGI IMG/M metagenome (GOLD analysis project Ga0310902, IMG submission 203748) | Lab incubated soil microbial communities from West Virginia University Organic Research Farm, Morgantown, WV, United States - C24D3 | ecosystem: Environmental > Terrestrial > Soil >...
CGACGCATGCAACACCATCGAGACGTTGCGCCGACGGTGAGGTAACGGTTGCGTAAACTCAGCAGGCGGATTCTGCTAAGATTCGGCGCGGGGGATGTGGTGACGTTTAGATTGATTCCAAAAGAAGAGCGTTTCTACGACGACTTCGTGGCGCTGGCCGAGGAGATCCGGCGGGGTGCCTCGATACTCGAAGAGATGCTCGCGCCGGAACAGCCGCTGTGGGACAAAGCGGATGAGATCAAGGAGGTCGAGCACAAATGCGACTTCCTGACCCACGAAATCATTCAGCGGCTGCACCGCACGTTCGTGACGCCGCTCGATCGCGAGGACATCCACGGCCTCGCGCGATCGCTCGACGACGTCATGGACGCCATTGATGCGACCGCGGCGATTGTCCGTCTCTACCAGATCACGCTGGTGCGAACTGAAGCGCGCGAGTTGGCGCGCATCATCATGGCCTCCGCCGATCAGATTGTGAAGGCGTTGAAAGCGCTCGAGCGCCGCCGGGGTGTCGCCGAACCGGCTGTCGAGATCAATCGGCTCGAGAACGAAGCCGACCGCACGCACCAGATCGCGGTTCGCCGCCTGTTCGAAGAGGAACGCGATCCGATCCAGATCATGAAGTGGAAGGAGATCCTCGATTTCCTCGAAGACGCCACCGATCGATGCGAGGACGTCGCCAACGTCCTCGAAGGCGTCGTCGTGAAGCACGCCTGATCGAGGATGGATTCCAATCTTGTCGCGGTCGTCGGCCTGATCTTTGTCGCGCTGATCTTCGACTACATCAACGGTTTTCACGACGCCGCGAATTCGATCGCGACGGTCGTCTCGACGCGGGTGCTGTCGCCAGGGAAGGCGGTCATCTGGGCGGCGGTGTTTAATTTCATCGCCGCATTCACCTTCGGCACCGCGGTCGCCAAAACGGTTGGTGCCGGCCTCGTCGATATCCACATTGTCTCCTTTACCGTGATCTTTGCCGGACTGATCGGCGCGATCGTGTGGGATCTGATCACGTGGTACTACGGGCTGCCAACGAGTTCATCGCACGCCTTGATCGGTGGCTATGCGGGCGCGGCCGTCGCCAAGGCCGGGTGGGGAGCGATCATTGCCTCAGGCTGGACGAAAACATTGATCTTTATCGTCCTCGCGCCGCTCATGGGCATGGGACTCGGCTTCGTCATCATGCTGGTGACGATGTGGCTGTTGCACGGTGTTGCCCCCGGTCGCGTCGATCGCTGGTTCCGACGGCTGCAGCTACTTTCAGCCGCTGCGTACAGCCTCGGCCACGGTGGCAATGATGCGCAAAAGACGATGGGGATCATCGCGGGTGCACTTGTCGCCGGTGGATATCTTCAGCTCGTCAACGGCACCATGCCGATTCCTTTGTGGGTGATCCTCTCCGCACACGCGGCGATTGCTCTCGGAACCCTGTCCGGAGGCTGGCGGATCATTCACACCATGGGTTCGAAGATTACCAAGCTTCAGCCGGTCGGCGGTTTCGCCGCGGAAACGGCTGGGGCGATTTCGCTCTTTACCGCGACGCATCTCGGTATTCCCGTCAGCACCACACACACGATCACCGGCGCGATTATCGGCGTTGGTTCGATTAAGCGGTTGTCGGCAGTCCGATGGGGTGTTGCAGGACGCATCGTCTGGGCGTGGATCCTCACCATTCCCGCGTCGGCGCTGATCGCGTCAGTTGTGTATTGGATCGTCGCGGCGACGGTAGCGCCGTAGATCTAGCCCGGTAACTCGATCGTGAAGATTGCGCCGCCCTCCGGTCGGTTCGCGACCGCGACCGCCCCGCCGTGCAGCCCAACCAGATGCTTGACGATCGCCAGCCCGAGCCCGGTGCCGCCAGGATCGCGCGTGTTGCGAGAGCGCGCCTTGTCGACCCGGTAGAAGCGTTCGAAGACGCGCGGCAGGTCCGCTTCCGGAATGCCGGGACCTGAATCGGCGACGGTCAGCACGATTCGATTGTCCTTCCGCGACGATGTCAGCACGATCTCACTGCCCTCCGGCGCGTAGCTTGTGGCGTTGTGAACCAGGTTTCGGAGCGCGTCGTGAAGTTTGGCGGGGTCCCCGGATACGACGGCGGCGTCGGGATCGACGCGCTGAACGACGCGCTGCGAGCGGGCCTCGAGTTCCGAGCTCACATCGGCAATGACGGCATGGAACAGCGAATCGATCGCGCATTCCGCGCGGTCGAGCGGTTCCTGACCGGCGTCGAGCCTTGCCAGCCGCAGCAGGTCGCGGACGAGCCGTTCCATTCGGAACGTATGGCGCGCGATGGTCTCGAGGAATCGGCGTTCATCCGACGGATCGGAAACGCCGTCGAGCAGCGCTTCGACGTAGCCGCGGACGGCGGTCAGCGGCGTTCGCAGTTCGTGCGAAACGTTGGCGACGAAGTCGCGCCTGATCCGATCTGCCTTGCGAAGCTCGGTGATGTCGTGGAGAACCAGGACCGCCCCGCGTCCGGCGATTGATGCGACCGGCGCGCCGCGTGCGATGAAGGTCGTGGTGCTGTCGCCGCCAAGCGTCAGCTCCCGCCCACCGCCCGAGAGCCCGTGAAGAGCCGCGTTGATTTCACCCGCAATGTCCGGGTGGCGCGCGATCTCGAGGTAATGATGTCCTTCCGGTGTCTCTTCGACCTTCAACATGCGTCGCGCCGCGCCGTTGACAAACTGCAAGCGTCCCTGTGGTGTGACCACGAGGACGCCTTCGTTCATGCCGTTCAGGATCGCTTCGAGGCGCGCCCGATCCGTTTCGTGCTGAGTGACACGATTGGCGATCTCTCGCATCGAGTCGTCCAGCAGCCGTCCGACAACACCGATCTCGTCGGTGCCGTAATCGATCTTGGATGGTGTGAGATCGCCGCCGGCATAGCGTTCGGCGGTTTCCGCAATTGCCCGGACTCGCCGGCTGAGCAGAGACGAGGCGCCCCACGCGATGAAGACTGCCGCGGCCAGTCCGACCGCCATGGCCGCGAGCGAGGAACGGCGAACGGCGGCGAGCTGTTCGCTGATCTCGGTGAGCGGCATCGCCAGACGGACTTCCGCTAAGGCCGGCGCGGCCGAAGCGGGCACCGCGACCGCGACGTAGAGCATTTCCGTCTTCAACGTCGCGCTGTATCGACGCGCCATGCCGACACCCTCAGCGCGCGCCTGCACGATTTCGGGGCGCGAGCCATGATTCTCGAGCGTCGCGAGATCTTCTGTCCTCACCTCCGAGTCGCCGACGACGGTGCCGTCGCGGGCGACAAACGTGACGCGCGCGGCGATCAGTCGTCCGAGGGCATCCGCCTCGGCGTCCAGCTCCGCGGCGGTGGCAGGCTGGCGATGCGACAGCGTTTCCGCCGCGAGCCGGGCCTCGTTCACCAATCCTCGTTCGATGCGTTCGTCGACAATGCGATAAACGGACCACGAAACCAGCGCGGCCGCGGCAAACAGAGTCAGAGCTGAAGCGAGAAGGGAAGCGAAGAAGAGACGGGTGCGGAACGTCATCTACAGCAATTTGTAGCCAAACTGCTTGACCGTTTCGATCGCGTCGTTCAGCACCGGCAGTTTTTCGCGCAGACGTCGAATGTGCACGTCGACCGTGCGCGTGCCGCCAGTGTACTGATAGCCCCAGACGTCGGTCAGGAGCACGTCGCGCGACAGCACGCGACCGCGGTGCTGCACGAGGTATTGCAACAAGAGAAATTCCTTCGCTGTCAGCTTCACTTCGACCCCATCGAAGGTGACGATGTGACGGTCGGCGTCGATGGCGATGTTCTGATGTCGCAGGATTCCGGTCGCGGGCGCCATGCCGTGGCGTCGCAGCCGAGCGGCGACCCGCGCCACCAGCTCTTTCGCGCTGAACGGCTTGGTCACGTAATCGTCGGCACCGAGCTCGAGGCCGGCAATGCGGTCCGCTTCATCGCCGCGTGCCGTCAGCATGATGATTGGAATCGCAGCGGTTGCCGTATCGGCGCGCATGGCCTGGCAGACGAGCAACCCGTCCATCCCCGGCAGCATCAAATCGAGAATAACGAGATCGGGCGGTGAGCTCCGCAGCCGCGGCATCACTTCGCTGCCCGACGTGAGTCGACTGACCTCATGCCCGGCGCGCTGGAGATAGTGAGCGATGAGATCCGAAATATCTGGATCGTCTTCGACGATGAGAATGGACGGCAATCCCTAGTCCCCAATCACTAATCGTGAATCATGAATCTCTGAATCCATCAATCCCCGCGTCCTCGAATCTCGAATCCCAGACAAACGGATCCCGGATCACGAAACTGTCCATTGTCCTGAGCCGCCGAACCGTTGAGCCCTCCGGAGGACACCGATTCTGACACCACCTGCGGATGGAGCAAAAAGCTGAGGAAATTGGCCTCTTTTGTCCCGCCCGCGCTGGCATCACGCTTGGACTATGGGGCCACAAAGCCACACGGGAGGTGAGGCATGAGGGGCGGACAAAGGTTCACGTGGGGAGCGCGCATTGCCGCGGTGGCGGGACTTGGCGGGCTCCTGTTTACAGTTGGATGCGGCACGTCGCAGACCGGGTTCGCGGCCGCGGCCGCGCCGGCGAACGTTTCTCAGCCGGGCACGCCAATCGTCGTCGGTTGCGAACCGAATCAGCGCACGCTCGTGCGCCCCTCGGTCGTCAATGGCGTGGCCGTGTCGCAGATCGAATGCGTGTCGGTCGCGGAGATTGCGGCCTCGACGCCGATCGCGCAGCAGTCGGGCTTCGTGCCGGTCAGCTATCGGCCGGCGGCGATCGCGACACGAAGCGCGGATCTTGGCGACACGCGGATCATTCCCGCGTCGTATCCGGCAACGGCCGCGCGGCCGGTGCCTGCACGGCAGGTCGTGTATGACGATCGCCCCGTGCGCGACGTGAAACCACAGCGGTCCGTGAAGAAGAGCGCGATCATCATCGGCTCTTCTGCCGGAGTCGGCGCGGGAGTCGGTGCGGCCGTCGGCGGCAAGAAAGGTGCGCTGATTGGCGCGGTGATTGGCGGCGGCGGCGCGACCCTCTGGGACCAGGTCACACGGCGACGATAGCGACGCACTCACGCGATGGCGACAAACGGGGGAGCCGGCTGGCTCCCCCGTTTTTGTGTACAATCGCCAGACCGATGATGAAGCGGCTCGTTGTCGTAATCACGTCGATCTCTGCACTCGTGCTGGCGACGGCGTTCGCGTCCGAGCCAGTCACGACACGGCACTTGAGCGTTTCGCCCTCGACGTCCGCAGCCGCAGTTTCGCCCGGCGGGCGTGTGTCGCTCGTGGTTGACATCACGCCGAAGGCGAAAATGCACGTCTACGCGCCGGGGCAACCCGACGTGATTCCGATTTCGCTGACGCTCGCTGCAGGAGATGCATCCGCGGCGCAGCCGGTGCAGTTTCCGCCGCCGGAAAAACGCGAATTCAAGGCGCTCGGCGAAACGCATCTCGTGTATAGCCGACCGTTTCGACTCGTGCAGGACGTGACCATTCCGACCAGTCGCGATCTGGTGAAGCGGGCTGCCTCGCGAGAGGCCTCAGTGACGGTGAAGGGCACCCTCAAATACCAGGCGTGCGACGATACAATCTGCTATGCGCCGGTCAGCGTTCCGATCGCCTGGACGCTGGCCCTGCAGTCGACGACCGCTCAGGAAGTGAAAAAGTCACGGTGACGTCCTGATTCTTCTCTCTACAGCTCTCGCTCTCGGGTTTCTTCACGGACTTGGCGCGGATCACCTCATGGCGATCGCGACGTTGTCGGTGAGCGCCGGCACGGAATCGCCGGCGGTGCGCCGCGCGCGGGCGTTGGGTGTCGCGGTGCGTTTCGCGCTCGGGCATGCCCTGCTCCTCGCGCTCGGCGCCGGCGCGATCATCATCCTCGGCTGGACACTGCCGCTCGTCGTTGAACGCGGCGGCGAGATGCTCGGCGGAGTGCTCCTGATCGTGCTCGGTGCGACGGCGTTGTGGGGCGTCGCCGCCGGCCGCGTCTACGGCCATACGCACGTGCATGGACAGGAATCCGAACCACACTGGCATCTGCATATCGGCCGGCGCGATCGTCATCCGATTCCCGGCGCGCATTCGCACATCCCGACCTTTATCGGGGCCGCATTTGCGGTCAGCAGTCTTCGTGCGTTGACCTTGCTGGCGCCCTTTGGCGATCGCGTCGCCGCGGCACCGCTGTCGATGCTTCTCGTCCTGATTGGCGTGTTCGCGGCCGGGATCCTCATCTCGATGTCGCTGTTCGGCGTCGCGTTCGCCGGGTTGATGAGCGCACGCGTCGTCGCTCGCCTCGGTCGCACGGCAGGCGCGCTGATGGCGATCTCGTCAATCGGGCTGGGGATGTACTGGATCCTGAAAAGTTGAATTGTGAAAATCTCAGAGTTCTCTCACGCCATGTCCCCTCACCAGGAAGTAGAGCGCCACGACCGAAACGAGCGCGCCGTTGACCGTTAGCACGTGCGGCGCTGAGGTCAAGCTGGCTGCGTATCCTCCCGCAAGACTCCCGAGCGGCATGCCACCGCGAAACGCCACCATGTAGATGCTGACGACCCGGCCGCGAAGGTGATCGGGGACGATCAGCTGCACCAGCGATGCGGTCATCGAAAACACGACGATGAGCGCCGCCCCCGCGAGGAACAAGAGGGCGCAACTCCACCACCAGACACGGGAGAGCGCGAAGGCGACAATCAGGGCGCCAAACAACGCCTGGACGATGAGCAGCGTCAGCCCCATGTGTTTGAAGCGGCCAAGCCACGCGACAACGAGAGCCCCGACCACGGCACCGGCGCCCGAAAACGCCATCATGTAGGTGTACACGCTGACTTCGCCGTGAAAAATCTCGCGGGCGAAGACGGGAAGAAACGTGAGCAGGGGAAGTCCAAGAAACGTCGTGAGAAAGGCGAGCACCGTCAGCGCGATGATCGAGGGCTCGCTTCGCGCGTATGCGAGGCCGCCTTTCATTTCCTGCAGCATCGGCTTTCGGTCGGCGGGTCGAATGTGTTTGATGTGCAGCGACATCAGCGCAACGATCACCACCAGGAATGAGAGTCCGTTCAAGCCGAAGCAGGCGGCGGTTCCGAAGAACAGGGCGACACCGGCGAGCAGCGGACCAAATACGCGCGCGAGATTGAACTGAATCGAGTTGAGCGCGATCGCGTTGGGCAGGTGCTTTTTGTGCACGAGCGATGGCACCAGCGATTGATACGCCGGGCCCCCGAATGCCTGTGCGAGACCGGTGACGAACGACAACGACAGGATGTGCCAGATGTGCACGTGTTCGAAGAACACGAGCGCGGCGAGGATGAACGCCGCCGTCATCTGGATGTATTGCGAGCCGAGCAGCAGCCGGCGGCGGTCGTGACGATCGGCGACGACGCCGCCAACCAGCGTGAACAGCAGAATCGGGAGTTGTCCCAGGAAATCATCGAGTCCGAGAAAGAACGAGGACTTGGTGAGCTCGAAGACAAGCCAGCTCTGGGCGACTTTCTGCATCCAGGTGCCGACGGTTGAGGTAAAAGCACCGAACCAGAGGACGCGGAAATCGCGATAACTGAAGGCGGCAAGCGTGCGGCGGAGAAATGGCTCGGCCGCCGCCGGCGCGGCGCCCCGATCATGTGCGGCGTCCGTCCGGACGTTCGATTCGATCGGCGTAGCCAAGAGTCACTATCTTATAACAGGTTATTCCTCCATCACTTACACGGACAATCGACTTTCACTTGATCGCGAAGAGGGGCGGCACTATACTCGCCGTCTGAGGCGAAACAAAAGCGAAACATCATGTCCTCTGCGCTCCGTGTTGAACTCGAATCGCTCCTTCGTCACCGCCAGCTCGATCGAACACTCACGACCAATACGTGGGCCGACATCAGTCGGGATGTTGCGGCAACCGGTCTCGAAATACTCGACGAGCAACTGGGCGGCGGCATCGCTCGCGGCCATTTGTCCGAACTCGTCGGGCCGCGGTCGTCAGGGCGCACCACCGTGGTGTGCCGGATGTTTCGCGCGGCCGCCAATCGCGGCGAAGCGATTGCGTTCATCGATACCTGCGATCGATTCGATCCCGCATCCGCGGCGGCATCCGGCGTCGATCTGTCGAAGCTGCTGTGGGTGCGTGAGCGCGGCGACGCGTCACGTGCGTTGAAAGCCATGAATCTGGTGCTGCAGGCCGGCGGGTTTGGCCTGGTTGTCTTTGACGTTGCCGATGTTGCACCCATCGCGCTTCGCCAATTCCCGTACACGACCTGGATGCGAATCGCACGCGTCATCGAAGGCAGTCAGACGGCGGCCGTGGTCATCGCCGCCGAACGCACCGCGCGCAGTCCGGGCGGCGTCACCATTGCGCTCGAACCGGCGACCGATGCGTCCCGGGCGCAGTGGTCAGGCGCCGCTGACCGCGCGCGATTCCTGCGCGGCATTGAATTGCGAACGCGAGTCATCGGCGGGAGATGAGAGGAACCTGGGGTGACGAAGAGAACGGGGTCCCTTCGTTGGGTAACTCCGTTGCCACCGTCCTCTCGGTGAACGGGTGATTCACAGATGCGCATCCCCTCCTATGACGATCTCACGCGTCCCATTCCCGATATCTCCGCTCGCGAAACGTTCGACGAGATCGCGAAGTTTCTCCCGCGTGTGGATCCGCCGCCGGAGGTTCGACCGGCTGCGAAGGCGGCAGACACGTGCGAGTTATATGCGTGTCTTCGGCACGGTCCGACGACCCTGCCGCTGCATTCACAGACCCCGCCGCATTTCCTGATTGCGCGTGATTTTTCGCCGCGCATCGAGCGTCATGGCACCGCGTGCGTGGTGCTGGACGTCAGCGGGCTCGGCCGCCTGCTCGGCACGCCGCAGACGATCGGCGCGGAGTTGGCGCGCGCGGGTGCGGCAGCCGGGGCCGACGTGCGAATTGCGATCGCGCGCTCGCAAACGGCTGCGCGACTGCTGTCGATTGCGCATCCCGGTCCGGCGATCGCCGCCGGCGAGTGCGCCGCGGCCGTCGCGTGGCTGCCACTCGAGACATTGCGCGTGCTGATCGAGGACGACGCCGCCGGCGATGGCAAGGCGACGGCGCGAGTCAAGGCGGCCGTCGATCGATTGGACACATTCCGGCGATGGGGACTCACGACGCTGGGCGAAATCGCCGCACTGCCGTCGACAGAACTCTCCGAGCGGATGGGACCGCAGGGCCTTGCGCTTCAGCAGTGTGCCTGCGGCATCGATCGCGTGCCACTCGTCCCCGATCCGGGCGTGCCGCGGTTCCTCCAGTCGATGGAGTTGGAGTGGCCGATCGACGCCCTCGAACCGTTGTCGTTCGTTTTCGCGCGCCTGCTCGAACCATTGTCGTTGGCGCTGGAGCGCGCCGACCGCGGCGCTGCCGCGTTGCGGCTCGAGCTCCGTCTCGTCGATCGCACGACCCATACGCGTGTGCTGCAACTGCCCGCGGCGATGCGCGACGCGAAAGTGCTCCGGACACTGCTGCTGCTCGATCTGGAATCACATCCGCCCTCGGCATCCATCGACATCGTCACCATCGAAATCGATCCGGTGCCAGGACGGATCGTCCAGTATTCGCTGCTCGAGCGCGCGCTGCCGTCGCCGGAAACACTGGCGACGCTCACGGCGCGATTGGGCGCGCTCGTCGGCGACAGCCGCTGCGGCTCACCGGTGCTGCTCGATACCTGGCGGCCGGATGGATTCGAGATGACGCGGTTCGCGCCAGCTCCCAGCTCCCAGCTTCCAGCTCCCAGCTTCCAGCTTCCAGCTTCCAGCTCCCAGCTTCCAGCTCCCAGCTTCCAGCTCCCAGCTTCCAGCTCCTCTAGCACTCCTGGCACCCTAGGCACCCTTGGCACCCTTGGCACCCTTGGCACCCCAGGCACCCCAGGCACCCCAGGCACCCCAGGCACCCCAGGCACCCCAGGCACCCTTGGCACCCTTGGCACCCTTGGCACCCTAGGCACCCCAGGCACCCCAGGCACCCCAGGCACCCCAGGCACCCCAGGCACCCTTGGCACCCCAGGCACCCTTGGCACCCTAATCCTCCGCCGCTTCCGCCCTCCCATTGCGATCCGTGTCACCTCCGATCGCGGCCGGCCGGGGCACGTCGCCATCGATCGTCGTGGTATGCCGGGAGGTCGCGTCGAACGCGCCGCCGGGCCATGGCGCACCTCTGGCGCGTGGTGGAATCCGACGTCTGGTGCATGGGATCGCGACGAGTGGGACGTGGCGCTCAGCGACGGCCCGATCTGCCGCCTCTTTTTCGATCGCATCACCGAGTGCTGGTTCCTCGAAGCCATCCTCGATTGAGGCCGTCATGTACGTCGAGCTGCACGCGGCCTCCGCATTTTCATTTCTTGATGGCGCATCGCTTCCGGAAGCGCTGATCGATCGCGCCGTCGCACTCGGATATCCCACGCTGGCGCTGCTCGATCGCGACGGCGTCTACGGCGCGCCGCGATTTCATCTCGCCGCCCGCCGCGTCGGCATCAAAGCCATCATTGGTGCCGAACTGACGATCGCGATTGGGACGGCGGACGCCGTGTTTCGCCTGCCGGTCCTCATCGAATCACGTGACGGGTACCGAAACCTGTGCCGCCTGGTGACGCGCATGAAACTTCGCGCTCCCAAAGGTGAAGGCGCCTTGACGCTCGACGAGCTCGACGGGCACGTCAATGGACTGGTTGCCCTGGTCGGACGCTCGGCGCTGAGCGGTCCGCGTTTCGGCGTCGGCGGTCTTGTCGATCGTATCGTCTACACGTTTGGCGCGCGGAACGTGTATCTCGAAGTCCAGCGCCATCTCCTGCGCGACGAGGAAGCCGACAATCACGCGCTTGTCGATCTCGCCTCGGCGTTTCATCTGCCGGTCATTGCCAGCAACGGTGTCCGGTTTGCGGCGCCGGCGAATCGGCCGTTGTACGACGTGCTCACGTGTATCCGGCACAAGACCACGCTCGAGCGCGCCGGCCGGCGTCTCACGTGGAATGCGGAACGCTATCTGAAATCCCCCGAAGCGATGGCCCGCCTGTTTTCCGATATGCCCGGCGCAATTGCCGCAACCCGCGACCTCGCCGATCGACTCCAATACACGATGGCCGATCTCGGCTACCGGTTTCCTGATTATTCGGTGCCACGCGGAGAAACGATGGCGTCGTTTCTCCGAAAAATCACGCAAGCCGGCGCGCGCGAACGCTATCGTCCCTACGACGATCGCGCGCGGCGCCAGGTCGAGCGCGAGCTCGATCTGATCGAAAAGCTCGATCTCGCCGGCTACTTCCTCATCGTCTGGGACATCGTCAATTACTGTCGTCAGCAAGACATCCTGGTGCAGGGGCGCGGCTCGGCTGCCAACAGCGCGGTCTGTTACAGCCTCGGGATCACGGCGGTCGATCCAGTCGGAATGGATCTGCTCTTCGAGCGGTTCCTGTCGGAAGAGCGCGGCGAGTGGCCCGACATCGATCTCGATCTTCCGAGCGGCGATCGCCGCGAGCGCGCGATTCAGCATCTGTATGCCAAGTACGGAAACCGCGTCCCCGCTGACGACGGATCGCCGGTAGGCCCGCGGATCGCGATGACTGCCAACGTCATCACGTATCGAGGCCGCAGTGCGGCGCGCGAAGTCGGCAAGGTGCTATCGCTCGAGCCGGCGCAGATCGATCGGCTGGCAAAGGTCATCAATCATTTCGAATGGATCGATCCAAAGGAGACGCTGGATCGCAATCTGCGTGAGGTTGGTCTCGACATTCATCATCCCGTCATCCAGACCTTCGGACGATTGTGGGAAGAAATCCAGGATCTGCCGCGTCATCTCGGCCAGCACTCGGGCGGCATGGTTATGTGCCACGGCCGGCTCGACGACGTGGTGCCGCTCGAGAATGCCAGTATGCCCGACCGCGTCGTTGTCCAGTGGGACAAGGACGATTGCGCAGACATGAAGATCGTCAAGGTCGATCTGCTTGGGCTGGGGATGATGTCGGTTCTTCAGGACGCATTGGAGCTGGTGAATAAAGATCGTAGCGGTTCAAATTCACTCGATCTTGCCCATCTCCCGCCTGACGATCCCGAGGTGTATCGGATGCTGCAGGAGGCAGACACGATTGGAATCTTCCAGGTTGAATCGCGGGCACAGATGGCGACGCTGCCGCGGCTGCGGCCGCGAGGCTTCTACGACATCGTCGTTGAGGTCGCGATCATCCGCCCCGGGCCAATCGTCGGTCAGATGGTGCATCCGTATTTGAAACGCCGCCAGGGACAGGAACCGGTCACCTATCCGCATCCGTCGCTCGAGCCGATCCTCGCGCGCACGCTTGGCGTGCCGCTGTTTCAGGAACAGTTGCTCCGGATGGCGATGGTGGCGGCGGGATTTTCCGGCGGGGAAGCGGAGGAACTGCGCCGCGCCTTCGGATTCAAGCGCGCCGAACATCGCATGCAGCAGATTGAAACCAAGCTCCGCGCCGGAATGGCGAGGCAGGGAATTACCGGCGATGCGGCGCAAGAGATTATTCGATCGATCACGTCGTTCGCACTGTATGGGTTTCCTGAATCGCACGCCGCCAGCTTCGCGCTGCTTGTCTATGCCAGTGCGTATTTGAAGGCACACTATCCGGCGGCGTTCTACACGGCGCTCCTGAACAACCAGCCGATGGGCTTTTACCACCCCGCAACGCTGGTGAAGGACGCCCAGCGTCACGGCGTACGCTTCGCGCCGATCGACGTGCAGGAATCCGACTGGACATGCCGCGTCGATCCGGACGGCCGCGTGCGTCTCGGGTTGATGTATGTGAATGGGCTGCGGGAGCAGATCGGCCGTGCTATCGCTGAGGCCTCACAACCGGGATCTGGTTTGCGGGATCCGGGATCGGTTCAAACCGATACGGTCGATTCACACCGTTGTCCTAAATGCGGCTGTGACGATCAGTCGATGCTCGAAGAAACGCCAACGGAGGGATTTTTCTGCAACGTTTGTGCGCACGAGTGGAGAAGCGATGCGCCGGGAGCCAGCAGTCGTCAGTCAGAAGCGAGAAGCGAGGAGCGAGGAGCGATTTCCGGATCCCGGACAACGGATCCCGGATCCCGACGCTTTGCATGTGTCGACGATCTCATCACCCGCACCCACGTCCGTCGCGACGAGCTCGCCACGCTCGCCGAGATCGGTGCACTCAACGCATTCGGTTACGATCGGCGGACCGCACTGTGGCAGATTGAAAAAGCGGTGCGGCCGAAAGGGAACTTGTTTGAAACGGCGGACGTTTTCCCGATGCCGGATCCCGGCACCACGTCTCCTTTGCGTGTGATGACTCCGCCGGAACGATTGATGGCCGACTATGCCGGCATGAGTCTGACAATCGGTCCGCATCCGCTCGCACTGCGACGCGCCGAGCTGGCCCTTCGCGGCGTGCTGCGCGCCAGCGATCTGCCTCACGGCCGCCACGGCCGCCGCGTGCGTGTGGCCGGCGCTGTAATCACGCGTCAACGTCCCGGTACGGCGAAAGGATTTGTGTTCCTCACGTTGGAAGACGAAACCGGGATCGCGAACGTCATCGTCCGTCCGGATCTCTTCAGCGAACAGAAACGAGCCATCGTCGGCGAGCCATATCTCCTCGTTGAAGGCACGCTGCAGATTCAGGAAGGCGTGACGTCGATCAAAGCCGAGCGTGTCATTGGTCTTTCGAACAGCGGCCCTGAACCTCAGTCGCACGATTTTCGCTAAGCCTCAACCTTCAGATGAGCTGCATGGCGCGGCAATTGCACAGGTGTACTGCGTGGGCCGTCCGACTGTATCGTCTGTGATTGCCGTTGTTGGGCTTGTCGCGTGCACGGCGACGCCTGTCAAATCAACACTGCCGGGTCCGCCGACTCCGGCGCAATTGGCCGAGCTTTGGATCCAGCCCGACCGTGGCCGCGATCTCTTTAATGGTGTTGGTGGAGCGCGCCTCGCGCCCGATGTCTCTGCGACCTACACGGTCGTCGATATGAAGCGAACCGGCTTCAGTCGCGGTTACACGCTCAAAGGCCCGGACGATGCCGAGTGGAGCGCGAAGTTTCCGCCGGAAGCAGGACCGGAAGTGACGGCGTCACGGATCCTGTGGGGAATTGGTTACCACCAACCGCCGATTTACTATGTCGCCAAGTGGAATGCTGCCGAGGCACCCTCACCGAATCCGCAGCTGCCCGCCAGGTTTCGCGCGAAATCGCCCAACCTGCACGGCCTCGAGGGCAATGACTCGTGGTCGTACTATCGCAACCCCTTCGTCGGCACGCGCGAGATGAACGGTCTGCTCGTCATCCAGGCGATGCTTGGCAATTCCGATCTCAAAGACGAGCAGAATGTCCTCTACGAACTGAAGGAGGCGTTCGACGGAGCGAAGCGGTGGTACGTCGCGCGCGACCTCGGACAGTCGTTCGGCCGTACCGGCGTCATCGACGCGCCGAGAGGCGACCCTGCAGTATTTGAGCAGACGCCGTTCATCCTCGGTGTCACCAATGGAAAAGTGCGATTCGATTACCGTGGACGCCACCGCGTTCTCTTCGAGAACATTTCCCCCTCGGACGTGCGCTGGGCGTGTGAGCGCCTTGAGGCCCTGACCGATCGCCAGTGGCACGACGCGTTCCGTGCTGGCGGATTTCCTGATTCGATCGCCGAACGCTTCATTCGACGCATGAAGCAAAAAATCGATGAAGGACTTGCGCTGAAAGATTCATGACCGCCTTGCGACTTCCGACGCTCAGTCTTCTCGCGCTGTTGCTCGTCGCCAACGCCGTGTGGCCGATCGCCATTTTTGCGGCCGGGCAAGGCGAGCAGGGCCAGGCGCTCGATAACCAGACGCCGCTGCACGAGCCCAATCCGATCCACGACATCCAGGTCGCGCTGGTTCGGCTGCCGCTCGCGGCAGCGCTGGGCAGCGCTCTGGCGCTTCGTCCGAGACGCCGTGGCACGCCGCCGCGCACGCCGGCTGTACTCCAGACCCAGATCATTCTCTCGGTCGTCGGCGCGGTGATCATGCTTGTCGTCGGCGCCAGCCTTGCACGCGCCTTCGGCATCGTGGGTGCGGCCAACCTGATTCGCTATCGATCGAAGATCGATGACCCGAAGGATGCGGTGGTGATGCTCTGCACGCTCGCAGTCGGGCTGGCGTCGGGTGTCGGTCTCTACGCCCTGGCGGTCGTCTCAACCGCCTTCATCGCGGGTGCACTGTGGGTGATCGAGTCGTTCGAAGCTCCCTTGCGTCACTTCGAGCTCAAGATCAAGGCGGGTGACGACACCGATTCACTACGGCCGAAAATCGAAGACATCCTGCGCCGCTACCAGCTCAAATTCGAACTGCGGACATCTTCGGATGAAGAGGTTTGCTACGATGTCCAGGTGCCGTTCGAAGTGCAGACCGATCGGATTTCCAATACCATCCTTCGCCTCGACCGCGACGGCCATGCCGCCGTCGACTGGTCCGAGAAAAAGAACAGCAAGAAGTGAAGCTCATCATCCAGCCAGACGATGGCGTGACGCCGCTGGTGCAGGCGGTGAAGACCGCGAAGAAGACGATCGATATCGTCATCTTTCGTTTCGATCGCGTCGAACTCGAGAAAGCGCTCGAGGCGGCCGTTGCCCGGGGCGTGGTTGTTCGCGCGCTCATCGCGCATACCAATCGCGGCGGCGAAAAGTCGCTCCGGAAACTGGAGCTTCGCCTGCTTGATGCCGGCGTGACCGTGGCGCGGACCGCCGACGATCTGCCGCGCTATCACGGCAAGATGATGCTGATCGACGGCACGCTCTACGTGTTTGGTTTCAATTACACCAAGCTCGATATCGAGAAGAGCCGCAGTTTTGGCATCGTCACCGACGCCGCAAAACTGGTGAAGGACGCGTCCGAGCTGTTCGAGGCCGACTGCACACGCCAGGCCTACAAACCCAGCCGCGACCAACTTGTCGTCAGTCCAGAAAACTCGCGTGAGTTGCTGACCGAGTTCATCCAGAAGGCGAAGAAAGAACTGTTGATCTACGACGCCAAGGTGAGCGATCGACTGATGCTCCGGCAACTCGCCGAACGGGCGAAGGATGGCGTCGACATTCGACTGTTCGGCAAGCTCGGAAAAGGCGCCATCGGCATCGCGGCGCGAAAGCTCCCCGACCTTCGCCTGCATGTCAGAGCCATCATCCGCGATGGCAGCGCCGCTTTCGTCGGCAGCCAGAGCCTGCGCAAGCTCGAACTCGACGGCCGTCGCGAGATCGGGGTGATCACGTCCGACGACAGCATTGCGAAAAAGATGCGCGCCGTGTTCGAGGCTGATTGGGCGCTGACCCCCGAGGCCAAGCAGGCCGCGGCCGACAAGGACAAAGAAAAGGCCAAAGAAAAGGAAAAAGAGACCGAGAAGGCTACTTCCGGCGCGTAATGCTGCCGCTGTCGAAGACTTGCCCCTGCCGCGAGATGGCGTTGAACCACATTTCGTCACCGTTGATCTCGGCAATCATGAAGCTCTGATCGCGGTCGTTGCCCGATGCGGTCAATCCTGTGCGGGTGTCGATGTTGCCCTTGCGCAGCTGCCCACCTGATCCAACGACGAAATACACGATCCCTTTCTGCGGCTTGGTACGCTCGTAGAAATGGTCGTGCCCGGTGAGCACGACGCTGACGTTGTATTTCAGAAAGAGCGGCTCGAGCGCGGTTCGGATCTGCGGATCGGATCCATGGCGTTCCCCCGATGAGTACGGCGGGTGATGAAAGTAGGGAATCTTCCAGTCTGAGTTGGAATCCTTGAGCTCCTGTTCGAACCAGGCAACCTGCTCGGGCTGCAGATACGAGCTCTCGAGCGCGAAGAACCGCACGCTCTGCTTGCCGTCCGGCTTGAACGTGTAATAGCGCTTTCCGTCCATGTTGAACAGCTTGTAGTTGCGCTGCTCCTGCGGGTCGTCGTGATTGCCAAGCGAGGCGTAGAACTTTACCCCGGCGTCGAGCAGCGGCTTATACGGATCCTCGAACTTCTTCTTGAAGTCCTGCGGGCGCTCCGATCCGTACAGGTTGTCGCCGACCAGCGTGACCAGGTTGAACGGATACTGATCGTGTACGCGCGTCATGATCGCCGCCAACTGGTACTGCTCTTTGCTGCCCGTACCAAAATCGCCCAGTACTGCGAACTTCAGCGAGTCGGCCTTGTTCGGCACCGTGAGTGGCAGCGAAGCTGCAGCCTGTTGCGCCTGAGGGCCGCCGCTCTTGCTACCGACCCGCGCAGCGTCGAGCGGAACGAAAAGACCGACGATGAGGCACGCGACAGAGATTCGCTTCAGCACAGTCACAGTGCACTCACTTCGTAAAAGTGTTGGGGATGAAGTCGGCGACGATGTGGGCGTGAGTGTCCATCAGAATGAGAGCGTTCCCGACGAAACGGTATTCCATCTCCTCCGGCAGCTTTGGTAACCCTTCGAGGAGTTGTGGCGGAATCGTAGAGACCGGGATTTCGTCAGGATATCGATCGTTCACTTTCAGATTCGGGACGCCCGGATTCTCATCCATGACCGAGGCTCTGAGCGACGGCCCGTCCGCACCGCTGAAGATTTTGGCAATCAGTTTCTTGATCACCACTTGTGACTCGGGCGTGAAGACGTCCCCCTGCTTGGCATCTTTTCGGGCATCCTGCATCAGTTTGGATAATGCGCGCTGATGCCCATCCACTTGCTGCGGCGTCGATTCCTTTGACAGCTTTGGCAGCGTGTTCTCCAGCTTTTGATGTACCGCGACGTACTGGTTGACGCGGTCGAGAAAGGCGGCGAGCGCCTTGGCGTCTTCGTTGACCGGTTGAGCCGGCGCCGCAGAGGTGCCAGTGCCGGGCACGGCCGCCTTGGTCTGGTCCACGGGCGGCGCTGACGAGCGGGTGCACGCCGAAACCATCAGCGTCGCGCTCATCGCCATTGTCATTACCAGCAGTCGGCCCGGGCCTGCCATCCGCTCCTCCTTCTCACGTCTAGCCGCGGTAGTTGCCGAACTGTAGTGCTATGCCAAAGTCGTGCTCACGGAGCAGGCGCATGGCCTCCTGCAGCTCATCCTTCGACGGGGACGAGACCCGGACCTGGTCCGCCTGAATGGCCGCCTGCACCTTCTTGAGCTTGTTGTCCTTGAGGAACTTGACGATGTCTCGTGCCGCGTCGGTTGGGATGCCCTGCTGCAACGTGATCACGCGTCGCACCGTATCGTTGGCTGCGCGTTCGATCGTGCCGGGCGTCAGATTCTTCGTCGGGACTCCGCGGCGGACCATCCGGCCCTGCAGGATGTCCCACAACGCGTTCATCTTGAACTCGTCGTCGGCGACGAGCGTCAGTGAGTTCTCGGTGCGGTTGAACTCGATGGCCGCGCGAGATCCTTTGAAGTCGTAACGCTGCGCGACTTCCTTGCGCGCCTGATTGACCGCGTTATCGACTTCCTGAAGATCGACACCCGACGTGATGTCGAACGATGCCACATTCGCCATACGGATTGAGCCGTCTCAGGAACTCACGTACCCGCGGACTCGCCGGATGCCGCGCCCGAATGTCAGTGAGTGCTCGAAGATTGCGCCGACGCGAAGGCCGCCGGGCAAACGATGGCGTCCGACTGCCTTCAATGCTGCCGAGGCGATGCAGCCGCAGTTGGAGCAGTCAGGGTTGCCGCCGAACTGGCACGGAGCGATCTGCCGCGTGAAATCGGCCGAGACGCAGGTCGTCGTTTGCGCAAAGATACAGTCGTTGGGGTTCTGCGGCGGCCGGACATACGCCTCAATCAACCCCGCCGGCATGCGCAACTTGGGAAACGACTTGCGCATATGCATGAGCGCCGCGACGATCCGCTCGCGATCGGCGGGAGCCAGCCGTTCGGGCGACTGTTCACCTATCTGTGGCGTGTAAAGGCTGATCCAGATCTGGTTTGTATCCGGATTCCCGGACCAGAAACGCACGAATTCTTCGAGGTAGCCCTCGCGCCGGGATTGCTGCCGCGTCACGGTGCAATGGACCGTGATCTGATGTCCCTTGATGTGCTTCAGGATGCGGTCGTAGGTTGCCGGCGTGCGTCGCTCGTCGTGCTCCGGTTGCAGCCCATCAATGGAGACGACGATCTTCAGACGCGGTAAGCCGATCCATTCCGACGGGATCGGCCGAACAGCGCTGGTCACAACCTGTGTATAGAGGCCCATCCGTGACAACCTCGGCAAAATCTCGCCGAGCTCGCGGTAACGGACGAGCGGTTCACCGCCCACAATCGAAACGTGGAGCGGTCGGTGCGCATCAATCAGCGCAAAAAATCGATCGACAAGTTCCTGTCCTTTGAAATCGCTGACCTGTCGAAGCGTGACTTCGCCACCGAGGTGGTCGTCGCCGTAGGCGTAACAGCCGGGACATCGAAGGGGACATTCGCGGGTAATCTCGACCGAAAGGGCAGGACGATAGCCGCGAAGGATTCTCCCCCATGCGGGGATAATGCCTTCCATCTCTCGCACTATAACATTTAGCCGTCTGCTGTGCTTGAAGCGCGGTCGTCGTTTGTGTTGAAATATAGATCCGCCAATCACAGTTCAAAAGTCGGTTGCGGCGGCAGCTCTGTGCCGCGTGAGGAAAGGTGCATGCACGAACAGAAGACCCTTCATCGCCGGGCGTTCCTCGGACTTGGAGCCGTTGCCGCGGCCTCCGCGTTGGTGCCCTCAAGAGTCCATGCCGCAACGCCTGTCGCAAAGGCACCGGAGCGCGCACTTTCTTTTTTCAATACGCACACGGGTGAGCGACTGAAGACGACCTATTGCACCGGCGGATCGTACGTGCCGGAGTCGCTGGAGCACCTCAACTACATTCTTCGCGACTTCAGGGCGAACCAGATCAAGCCGATCGATCCCCGCGTCTTCGACCTTCTGAACGAGCTCGGCGGAACCCTCGAGACCGATCAGCCGTTTCACATCATTTCCGGCTATCGATCACCGCAGACCAACGCGCTTCTTCGTGAACGGGGTGGCGCAGCGACCGGTGTCGCCTCGCATAGCCTCCACATGGTTGGTCAGGCCATCGACATCCGGGTTCCAGGCGTCAAGCTCAATCAGCTGCGCGATGCGGCCAGGTCCTTGAAGCTCGGGGGCGTCGGCTTTTATCCCGATCTGAACTTCGTGCACGTTGACGTCGGGCGGGTGCGGTACTGGTAGACTACCTATCCGCTTGATCGAAAAACGCCGTTCCAAGATTCAGGGCTGGGGAGTGTTCGCGACCCAGCCGATCCCCAAGAACAAACGGATCGTCACCTACGATGGTGAGAAGATCACCAATCGCGAAAGCTTGAAGCGTGAGCAGCGGTACCTGAAGCAGGGCCACATCTGGTGCTTCAAGCTGAATCGTCTGTATGTACGCGACGCCGCCGTCGGCGGCAATGTCGCGCGCTACATCAATCACGCGTGCGAACCGAATTGCTATACACGGGTGATTGGCGACACGATCTGGATCATTGCGGCGCGCAATATCCGGAAAGGCGAGGAGCTGACCTACGACTATTCGACCGACGGCGAAGGCTCGATCCAGTGCCAGTGCCAGCCGGGATGTAAGGTCATGATCTGATGCAGGTGCTCTACCTGCACGGATTTGCTTCCTCTCCCCAGTCATCCAAGGCGACATTTCTCTCGCGAAAATTCGCCGAACGCGGCATTCCCGTCATCGTTCCCGACTTGAATGACCCGGATTTTTCGACGCTGACCGTCTCGCGGATGCTGCAGCAGGTCGGCAAGGCGCTTGCGAGTGCGGAAGGACCATTCGTGATCGTTGGGTCGAGTCTCGGCGGCTTCGTCGCCGTCCACGCCGCGTTACGGCATCCCGATCGAATCACGCGGGTCGTGCTGCTGGCGCCGGCACTCGATTTCGATGGCAACAGGTTGAGCGAGCTGGGGGACCGCGGCCTTGACGCCTGGAAGTCTTCGAACACCCTTGCCGTGTTCCATTATGGCTACGGTCGCACGATGCCGGTGCACTACGAGCTGTATGCAGACGCGCGGCAGTACAACGCGCTTCAGGCGCAGCTCGCACAGCCTGTGCAGGTCTTTCAGGGGCGGTGGGACACTGCCGTCGACCCGGACACGGTTGAACGGTGGGCGAGCAGCCGGCCGAACGTCGAGCTTCACATGCTCGACGACGACCATCAGCTGCTGAAAAGCCTGGACGGCATCTGGACCGAGATCGAGCGGTTCCTCACCAACAGATCCCCTGATACTGGCCCGGAATCTCCGCGCGATCCGTCTTCACCCGCACGAGATCGACGATAAGGTGGTCGGGGCGCGTCTTCTTCAACGCGTCTGAGAATTCCGGCGCGCCGTTCCCGACAACGATCACGTCAGAATTGTCGAGGACCTCGTCGATCGTCTCGCACAGCAGCGACGACAGGTGCGGGATTTGTTTGTTGATGTATTCCTTGTTGGCACCGACGAGGCGAGCGATCGAGACGTTCTTGTCATAGATGCGAAGCTCGTAACCCTTGCCAAGAAGGGCTTCGGCGAGAATGACGATCGGGCTCTCGCGCAGGTCGTCCGTGCCCGCCTTGAAGCTGAACCCGAGCAGACCGATCCGCTTCTTGCCACTGTCCATCACCAGATCGAGCGCGTGCTGAACCTGCAGCTGGTTGCTTCCAAGGATCGATTGAATGACTGGTATCTCGAGATCGACTTCCTTCGCGCGGTACTGCAGCGCCCGAACATCCTTGGGCAGGCAGGAACCGCCGAAGGCGAAGCCTGGCTTCATGTAGTAGGACGACAAGTTCAGTTTCTCGTCCCGGCAAAAGATGTCCATCACTTCATGGCTGTCGATCTCCAGCCGTTTGCACAGATTGCCGATTTCATTGGCAAAGCACACCTTCAATGCGTGCCATGTGTTGCTCGCGTACTTCATCATCTCCGCCGTGCGGATGCTCGTGTTCACGAGCGGCGCCTGCACCCTGGCATACAACGCTTCTGTCGGAGCGGCGTCTGACTTGTAGTTGTGACCCACGAGCGTGAGCGGCGGGTGACGGAAGTCGTGAATAGCGGTTCCCTCGCGAAGGAACTCGGGGTTCACCGTCACGCCGAAGCCGGTCCCGTATTTCTTTCCAGACGCCTGCTCCAGCGTCGGAATCACGATCTGATGTGTCGTTCCCGGTAACACGGTGCTACGCACGACGACAACGTGATAATCCGGCTTCGATTTCAGCGCCGTTCCGATTTGCTCACAGACGCGTGTGAGATACGACAGGTCCAGGCTTCCGTTCTTGCGGCTCGGAGTGCCAACGCACAGAAGCGAGAGATCTGTCGCCTGGACCGCCTCGTCTGTGCTCGTCGTTGCGCGAAGAGACCCGTTTGCCACCGCCGTCTTGATCAACTCGTCGAGGCCCTTTTCGACGATCGGACTGCGTCCTTCGTTGAGGCTCGCAACTTTATCGGGATTGACGTCGACGCCGACGACGGTATGGCCGTCTGCGGCGAACGAAGCTGCTGACACGCTGCCGACGTAACCGAGACCAAAAACAGAAACCCTCATTGAAATCGTTCCTCCAGAATTCCTGCCCTATGCGGCGACACGCGCACGACAGACGCGTTCCAGCGCCTCTTCGAAATCGCGCGCCACTGCGGACCAGTCATATCGCTCAACCACCAGTTTTCGCGCCTCGACCTCCAGGCGCCGCCTGAACTCGTCGTCCCGAACCAGGCGCACGACCGCCTCGGCAAACTGCTGCGGCTCATCCGCGATGACAATGTCCCGCCCTGATGTGACCGGCAGGCCTTCGGCGCCGATCGTCGTCGACACCACGGCTTTTCCCATCGCCATGGCCTCGAAGATCTTCAGTCTCGTACCGCCGCCAATACGGAGCGGAACGACGTACACCGAGCCTTCAGCCATGTGCGGTCGAACATCCTCGACACTGCCGGTCACGTCGACGCCTGGCACGTTGCCGAGCCGCTTGACCGCCGGCGTGGGAGCGCGGCCGATGATGCTCAGCGTCGCGTCCGGTTCCAACTGACGAACGCGCGGAAGAATCTCGTGCACGAAGTAGTGCATGCCGTCTTCGTTTGGGAGCCAGTCCATCGAACCGGTGAAGACCAGGTGCGCCCGTTTTGGCACTTGGCCTGGTGGAGCAAAGAACGACGTGTCGACACCTGTCTGCACGACGTGGGCTGGCCCTGACAGCGCCTCGGGAAAGAGCCGTCCAAACGTCTGTCGATCGGCGTCGGACACGGCAAGCACGAGATCGAATCGGCCCAATGCGGATCGCTCGAAACGCTGCATGCGGCGCCACTGTGTCGTCAGCAGCCGGCGTGAGATCGGGTTGCGCGCATTCTCGACATGTCGCCGCCAGATTTCGGATTCAACGTTGTGTGTGAAAAGAATGGTCGGACACGGCAACGTGTCTGGCAGGTTCACGGCCGGGACGAGGAAATCGCAGACGATGGCGTCGAACCGGCGAGTAGTGAGCAACTGTTCAATCGCCCGTCGATACGCGGCGGACCGATACTTCGCGATGGCGTAGGGAACGCGATCCACGAGATACCGGGCCGCTTCGAAGTGGAACCTGGCTGTTCCCTTTGCCGCTTCGGTCCTCGGTATCGTCACCACCTGTGACGCGACTTGCCGCATGCCTTCGACGTCCGCCGCGGTCGTGGACTGATCCGCGAACGAGAGGTAGGAGATGTCGTGGCGACGAGCGAGCTGCCGCATCAAGTGCCACGTCCGCAGCTTGCCTCCCTTGTCGAGCGGAAGCAGCAATCCCGCATTAATCCACAACAGATTCATGCGGTCGCCCTCAGCGCTGTGGCAGAGGGAAGGGCCAACGGTTTTCCGTTGATCGCTTGAACGCCCTCGCCATCGATATGCGTCCGGTACCAGAGTTCGAGGTTCAGGAGGCTCCAGATTGCGTCGGCTCCCTCCATCTCTCCCGCCGCGTGTGCCGAAATCAGCCGTTCGACCGCGGCCGGTTCGATGATCCCGCGCTGGCGGCTTCGAACATCGAGCAACACATCACGCGCGACGTCTTTCCACGGCCCGCGCATCCAGATACCGAATGGAACCGGGAAGCCCATCTTCTTGCGGGTCAAGATTTCTGCGGGGAGGATCTCGCGGACCGCCTCCCGCAGGATCCACTTGGTGGTAAACCCGCGAAGCTTCGTGCGTGGCGGCAGGCCGGCCGCGAATTCCACCAGCTTGTGATCGAGAAATGGAACGCGACTTTCGATCGACGCGGCCATGCTCATCTGGTCCTGCTTCATCAGCAGCTCGACGAGATAGGTCTTCATGTCCGCGTATAGCAGACGATCGAGCGTCGTGCTTCCTCCGTTCGGCGCGTCGAAGAACGCGCGAGAGGGCCCATAAGCCCGCTCGGTCGTCGCCAGGCTGGCAAATCGCGGCGCGAGAAGCGCGGCTTGCCGGCGAAGTCCGATCGCCGCGAAGTTGTCAAAGAACATCGCCTCTGGTGTTCGCGGCATGCCCAGAAATGACCGCGCGGCATACCGGCCGAGAGTGCCGGGCATGTGTGGCACCACGCTCGTCGCCAGCCACCTCCGCATCGGACGCGGAACCAGTCCATAAGCTGCGCCGACGCGCCAGTTGGCAAGGGCGCGTGGATATTTGCCGTAGCCTGCGAGGAGCTCATCGCTTCCTTCGCCGGTAAGGACGACCTTCACGTGGTCGCGCGCCAGCGCGCTGACGAAATACAGCGGAATGCTCGACGGGTGAGCGATCGGTTCGTCCTCGTGCCAGATCAGTTGCGGCAGCGCCCCGAAGAAGTCCTGATCGTCGATCACAATCTCATGCGCGTCGGCCTTGATCGCCCGGGCGACCTGACGCGCGTAATCGAGCTCACTGAACGCGCGCTGCTTGAACGCGACGGAGAATGTCTGCAGTGGACGATCAATCATCCTCGCCATCAGCGCGGCAATCGCACTGCTGTCGAGACCTCCGGACAGGAACATTCCCAGCGGCACGTCCGCCATCAGCCGGATGCGAACCGCTTCTTCCAGTAGCTCGCGGAAGCGGCGCACGACGGCCGTGCTCGACAGTCGAGCGGATTCTTCAGCTCGTCGTCCGGATGGAATGTCCCAATAACGGCGAATCGAGATCTGTCCGCTCTCGAACGTCAGCATGTGGCCGGGCTGCAGACGATGAATACCCCTGAACAACGTCTCGGTCCCTGACAGATATCGGGTGCCGAGGAGTTCGGGCAACGCCTCCTCGTTCGCTTCGGCTCGAATCAAACCGCTTTCGAGAATGGCCTTGATTTCCGAGCCGAAGAGCAGACGGTCGCCGGCGAGCGCCCAATACAGCGGCTTCACGCCGAGGCGATCGCGCGCCAGTAGAAGCCGCCGCCGCGAGGTATCCCAGATTGCAAACGCGAACATTCCCCGCAAATGGTCGACCGCGTCGTCCCCCCACTGCTCGTAGGCGTGAAGGATCGTTTCCGTATCGGAGCGTGTCTTGTAACAATGGCCGGCTGATTCAAGCCGCTCGCGCACCGACGCGTGGTTGTAGATTTCGCCGTTGAAGACAATCCAGGCGGTGTCGGCCTCGTTCGAGATCGGTTGGTGTCCGGCGGCCAGGTCGACGATGCTCAGACGGCGATGACCGAGCGCCGCCTGTTGGTCGGCAAACAGGCCCGCATCATCTGGCCCGCGATGCGCGATGATGTCGCGCATGCGCACAACGCGATCGCGATCCTCTGGGTCGAGACGATCGGAGGAGACAATGCCTGCGATGCCGCACATGGCCGCGCTAGCTCTTGCGGGAGAGCCGTTCGGAGCACTCGATGCGGTCGCGACGCAGCTTCGTGATTGACCCGTGCGAGAGGCCCGGCGCGAACCGACGGCGGGTTTCGTTGCGATCGCGGACCACCAACGGTTCACGGTACGGCGGGAGTACGGCGAACTTCGAGTGGGACGGTGGTGGAGAATGTAACGTGATGACGCGGCGGCTCACGGATCGCATCTCAGCAAGGGAGGTGCCACCTGCGTTGTGACGGAATTTTCCGAGGGTACTTACCAGGGTGTTCGCCTCGAGCGCAATCACCACGATGGCTGAGGTTCCGAGCTTCTGATCATGAGGCGCCCGTTACCACTTTGAGGAAGTCGCTTGTCTGCGGTCCAGGTCAAGGAATTCGGGGCCGCGGGCCCGTAATCGGCACCGCACGGCGGGTGGTGCGACACTTGCACAGCTCAGCGGGCACATGCCGGCGCGATTGAAAATTGCGTTAGTCGCACCAACGCTACGCATCCTCGGAGGACAAGCCGTCCAAGCAGATCGGCTGTTGAAGGCCTGGGAGTCCGATCCGGAAATCGAGGCGGAGCTTGTTCCGATCAATCCGCTCCCGCCGGTCTGCCAGCGATTGCTGGAGGTCAAGTTCGTACGCACCCTTGTGACGCAGATCACCTACTGGCCGATGCTTCTGAAGAGATTGCGTCATGTTGATGTCGTTCACGTGTTCTCCGCGTCGTACCTGTCGTTTCTGCTGGCGCCGGCGCCGGCGGTCCTAATTGCGCGGCTCTTGCGCAAACCGGTTGTCCTCAATTACCGAAGCGGCGAGGCTCCCGATCACCTGAAGCGATCCCGAATCGCACGTGTGGTTCTGCGCCGCGTCAACGCGAACGTCGTTCCGTCGGCATTTCTTCAGGAAGTCTTCGCACGGTTTCGGATTGCGGCTGAAATCATTCCCAACATCGTCGATCACGACCTGTTCAAGTTTCGCATCCGCAGAGATTTCGGTCCCCGCTTGCTCTGCACGCGCAATTTCGAACCGATCTACAACGTCGGCTGCGTGCTGAGAGCGTTTGAAATCGTCCAGGCGCGATTCCCGCACGCAACCTTAACCCTCGTCGGCGCGGGGTCGCAGACGGAAGGGCTTCGTCGCGAAGTGGAGACACGCGGACTCCGACACGTGCACTTTGCCGGTGCCGTTTCGCCCTCCGAGATATGGCGGTATTACGCCGAGGCCGACATCTATCTGCAGACCCCAGAGATCGACAACATGCCGACGTCCGTGCTCGAGGCGTTCGCCAGCGGCTGCGTCGTTGTTTCGACCGCCGCGGGAGGCGTACCGACGATCCTGACCGATGGCCTCCACGGCTATCTGGTGCCCTGCGGCGACGCAACCGCAGCGGCGGAGCGAGTCATCCGACTTCTCGACGACCCGCAGCAGGCGCGGCAACTGGCAGCCAACGCGCGGCAGACGTGCGAAGAATATCGATGGACGCGCGTGCGCGAACGCTGGGTCGCTTTGTACCGCCGCATGGCAGAGTCAGCGCCGACGACCCCTCAGTTCGCCGTCGTGCCGCGTGAGAGTTGCGAGCGTTATCGGTGACTACCGAGTCGACGATCAACGAGCCGGAACGGCCGTGATCATCGACGGAGCGGCAGGCCGGGGATTGGCCAGGCGGATCATCGGCCAGCCTTCGAGCACTGCCCGAAACGCCAGAAAACTCACGCCGGAAGAAATCACAATTCGCCGGATGTCGGCCGGATCGACGGGCGTTGTGTTGTGTCCGCCATAGGCCGAGCAACAGACGTCGTACTCACGCCGAGCAGCATCGATCGTCTCCGGACGCATGTTGCGACGACCACCGTAAGGAAACGCGAACAGTCGGACCGGCTGGTGTAATTCCGCTTCAAGACGTTCTTTCGAGAGCCGCAGCTCGCGGTGCGCCTGCTCGGACGGAATCGTGCCCATATCGGCATGGCTACATGTGTGAGAGCCAATATCGAACCCGAGCGTGACGAGGTGGCGCAGATCATTCCATGTCATGTGCGGCTGTGGCGCACGCCTTCGCTCCACATCGTGGGGAAAGGGTTGTGTCGATCCGATCATGTCGGTAGAGACGAAGAACGTCGCGGTCAGTCCGACGCTGTGCATGATCGGTGCGGCCGCAGTCGCATTGTCGAGATATCCGTCGTCGAATGTGATCGCGATCAGACGTTCGGCGGCGCGCCGCCGCGCCAGCCGCTTGACGCCATCTTCGAGACGCACCACCTCGTAGTGTTGCCGCAAATAGTGCATCTGCTCGTGGAATGCTTTCGGCGTGACGGAAGAACCGTCGTTGGCCGGTTCCTTCACCTGGTGATAGGTCAGGACCGTGAGTCGCCCGTGACCCATGTAGGTCGCGACTCGATTCCGGGCAGCCGGTACGCCGGAGGCGAGAAACGACTTCATGAGCGCGTTCTTGACGATCGTCTTCATGCCGGACATTGATTCGGTCCTGACGACTTGCGCGCGGCGGCTACCGGGCTGGTTGATCCGGTCAGGTACAACGATTCGAATTGCGCCACCATGCGGTCAAACGAATACTCGCGCGCGATTCGCCTTCGTCCAGCCTGACCAAAGGCCGCTCCCCGATTCGGGTGATCCAGCACGTCAAGGATAGCGGCCGCCAGTGCGTCCGGATCCGACGGTGGCACGAGATGGCCGGTGACGCCGTCATCGACGATCTCTGGAATGCCGCCAACTCTCGACGCGACGACCGGGAGCCCCGCGGCCATCGCTTCAAGCACCACATTGGGTGATGCCTCCGACGCCGACGGGAGTACGAAAAGATCCGATGCCGTCAGAATCGCCGGCACGTCATCGCGGTGTCCCATGAACTGGACGTGCGGCGAGACGCCAGTCGACCTCGCCAGTGCGACCAACTTTTCTCGACAGGGACCATCTCCCACGATCTGGATTTCAATGTCGGGATGGCGCGCGAGAATTCGAGGAGCCGCGGCAATGAGGACATCGATTCGCTTGCCTGCACGCAGGCACGCAACCATCGTGATGCGCCGGGCCGGGCGCCACAGGTTGCGTTGGGGAAAAAGTGTCAGATCGATCCCGTTGGGAACAATGTCGATGCGGTGGGCTCGTATTCCCTGGGAGATGAGTTGTTCGGCTGCCGCGCGCGAGTTCGCGACCATCCGGTGCGCCGTCCGGCATGCCAGGTTCTGCAGACGACGAACAGCCGGAGGACCGCCGAGTCCGCGACGGCTTCCGATGCGCAGTGGCACACCCGCCAGCGCCGCTCCCGGTAAAGCAAAGACATTGGAATAGATTTCCCACGAGTGCAGCACAGCGATGCGGTTGCGGCGACACCACTGGGCGAATCGCAGAAGCTGTCGCCCGGTCTCGGGCCGCCGAAATCCGTGAATCGGAAAACTGGTAATCGCATCGCCCAATTCAGCGACGCGGCCAGTCCAAGGTCCATCGCTGTGAAAACAGACAGGGTGCACGCGGAAGCGATGTCGATCGATTCGCCGCAGCAGCTCGATCAACTGACGTTGTGTGCCGCCGGGAATGAATCGGTCGACGAAGATGGCGAGGGGAAGCGGAGTCATCGAGAGGTCACGAGGCAACCGAGATGGGCGGCGCCAAAGCTGGCGAGTAGACGGTCGACGCTGGATCGAGATACTGACGGTGCCACAGTTCGAACACCACTAACGCCCACAACCGGAGCGTGTGATCGCGCCGACCCGTCATGTGTTCGCGAACGATTCGATCGACGAACCTGCTATTGAAGTAACCGCGTTGGCGGGCGCGCTGCGACAGCAACACGTCGGAAAAGAATTCGCGGAGATCACCCCTGAACCATCCTCCAACCGGCACCGCGAATCCCTGTTTGCGCCGATTCAAGATCTGCGACGGCAGAAGATTTGCCGCGGCTTCCTTCAGGACATGTTTTTTGCGCCCGTTTTTGATTTTCAAATCGGCCGGCAATGTCGCGGCAAAATCGACCACGTTGTTGTCGAGGAGCGGTACCCGCGATTCGATCGAGTGCGCCATGCTCATCCGATCGACCTTGGTCAGAATGTCCTCCGGCAAATACGTTTCAAAGTCGAAATGCATCATCTGCGCGGCCCACGGCAGGTGGCTGAAACGCGCGAAGCGATGTCCAAGCCGCGCTTCAGCGTCCGCAGTTCCGATTTCGCGCAGGACGTCGTCGCTCAACAATGCCCGTTTTTCGTCGGGTTGAAAGTAGCCGATCTGATCGAGATAACGACCGCGATCGTCGCGCGCGACCCGGCGCAGAAAATTCTTGCCGGTTGCGCCATGCGGCAGTAGCGGCCATACCAGGGATGCGAGCTTGCGACTCGCCGGCGGCGCATAGCGATCGAACGCGGCAATTCGCGGATGCGGCGAATATCGTTCGTATCCACCGAAGAGCTCATCGCCGCCATCGCCGGAGAGAACAACGGTGACATGCCGTCGGGCAATTTCGGAGACGTACCACGTTGGAATTGCTGATGAATCTCCGAACGGCTCGTCGAAATGCGCGATCAAGTCGTCGATGATCGCAAGCGCGTCGGGCTTGACCACAAACTCGTGGTGATCGGTCGCGAAATGCCGCGCCACCAGGCGGGCATGTTCGAGTTCGTCGTAACCGGGATCGTCGAAGCCGATGGAAAACGTCCGCACCGGCCGGGTCGACGCTTCCGCCATCAGCCCGACGACGACGCTGGAGTCGACGCCGCCCGACAGAAACGCTCCCAGCGGGACTTCGCTCATTAGATGCGAGCGGACGGCATCGCGCAGCACGTCGCTTAGGCGCTCGGCTGCCTCTTGCTCGGATGCCGGGCGGCGTTGTTCCGACGGCATCTCCCAATAAGGGATGATGCGCACGCGGCCAGCGTGCCACTGGAGGAGGTGACCGGGCGGCAGCTTGTGAATGCCTGTAAAAATCGACGCGTCGCGAGGGGTATACAGGAAGGAGAGATAGTGATCGAGCGCCGCGAAATCAATTGTCGGATTGATTCCGCCAGCCGCCAGGATCGACTTGATTTCCGAGGCAAAGTACAGGCGCTCTCCGACGACCGTGTAATGAAGCGGTTTGATTCCGACGCGGTCTCTCGCGAGCCATAGCGATCCGTCCCGACTATCCCACAAGGCAATCCCGAACATACCGCGGAGACGGGCGAAACCCGCCTCGCCCCACTCTTCGTAGGCGTGAACGATCGTTTCCGTGTCGCTGTTGGTGTAGAAGCGATGCCCGCGAGCGATCAATTCCGCGCGCAGTTCGGCGTAGTTATAAATCTCACCGTTGAACACGATCCAAACCGATTGGTCTTCGTTATGAATCGGCTGGTGACCGGTCGCCAGGTCAATGATCGACAGCCGACGCATGCCGAGCGCGACGCCGGGCATGAGTCGCCGTCCCTCGTCGTCCGGGCCGCGGTGGCGAATCGCCTCGCACATACGACCAAGGGTCGCGTGATCGTTTCCAGCGGCATCGCTGTCCGCGTTCCATTCGCGACGGACGTGCGAGTTCGCGAAGCCTGCTATTCCACACATATGACTCGTTCTCTGTCTTTCCGGGCCTGCGCCTGCGGCGTGCTACGGCTGAGTCTCAACATCGCGGTGCGATCAAGATGCAAGTCCGCCGCCGAGGTAGCAGGACCAAAGCCGAAGGCGTGTGGGCCGTTCCACCCAGCGCGCGTGGCGCCAATCAGAGTCAGGCTGATCGGCTCTGATGTCGCTGACAGGCGGAGCACGGCAATTTGCGCGTCAGTGTGGAATTCATTTCCACCGACTTCGATCCGTTGCACCGCTCGAGGTTGGTCGGGGTGGCACGTGGCCGTGGCGAAAAGAGCGACGAACGTGCCGCTATCCAACGTGCCCATAACCCCGATCCGATGATGCTGATCTGCGCCATCCAGTGTCACATCCAGCGACTGCAGCGACAGTTTCTCGGTTTTCGCGACCAGGCCGGCGGCGATAACGGTAACAACGGATAGTGGGGTGCGGCCGCTGTGGCTGACGGTCGCGGTGAGCGCGGGAAGGTGCTGACCGTATACCGGCGCACGCCAACTGAGTTCTCCGCGCTCGATGTGCGTGCGCGTCCCGGTGGACGCGATGCGCGCAACAGTGCCATCCCAGTGCTCAATGCTCACGACGTTGTTCGTCATCTGCGTCAGGCGCCAGGCGCGATCGAGATGCCATCTGATATCCACCTTGTGGTCGCCATCACCGAAGACGTGATCCGCAATCAGCCAAAGACCGGAGCCGTCTCTGATGACGGCCCGTCGGTGGACGTCGGGGAGATATCCGTCGTGCTCTGCTTCGACGACATCGAACTGCTCGCCGGAGCTCCAAAGACGGATGGTGGCATTAGCAGCGGACTTCCAATGGAACGGCGAGCCCGGGATGGATTGCGAACGGTCGTCGACGGTGACGGTATTGTGCATCGCCGTCGAGCGAAAGAGATTGCGACGCTCGGTGTCAATCGTGTACGCGCACGTCCCGGGGTCGACAAGAAACGGCTTGCCCTCAACCGTCATGACAAGCGACAGCGCATCGGCATGCGCATGGCCGCCATTGAGGAAGCCGTGATGGCCGATATCAAAGATTGTTTGCGCATCGGGCGACCGCAACACGGCATATCCCGTGTCGGGAAACAGCCGCGAGGGCAGCGAGCGAGGCACATCGCGCGTTTTCAGCCGACGGCTGTCGCCACCGAGCATCCAGAGCGCCTCCTCAGCAGGGGGCCCCATGGCAAGATCCGGTCGATCGAGTAAAGCGGCAGCGACGGCCAGCGAATCCCGTACGTCGGCCGGTGCGCGACCACAGATTGGGAAGAGCATCCCACCGTCATCATCGCCAATGGTTGGGAGTAACCCGTTGTCGCCAACGATCGCCCGACAGAAAGTCGCGAGGCGCGACGTCACTTCGGCAAACTCGCTGGCGCACGAGTCGTTCGTTCGGCGTGCGATGGCAAGCGCAAAAAGGTAGAAATCCAGCGCGTAACGATGGTAGTGCGCGGAGAGTTCTGCATGTCCGCCATCCGAGTTC
>Ga0310902_10000027_pt1 | contig 27166 bp, 15 predicted proteins | sample C24D3metaG_FD_203748 | JGI IMG/M metagenome (GOLD analysis project Ga0310902, IMG submission 203748) | Lab incubated soil microbial communities from West Virginia University Organic Research Farm, Morgantown, WV, United States - C24D3 | ecosystem: Environmental > Terrestrial > Soil >...
CCGGCGGCGATCGCGGCATTGACTTCGGTCTGGAGCCACTGACCTTCGTCGTGTGACGTGTGTCGCGGCTCTCCGGTAATCATGAGTGTTTCGAGCGCAGCGATGACCCGGCCTCTCGTCGACTGTCGTGTTTCTTGCGCCCACGCGAGCGACGCACTCGACAACATGAGGCTGATAACGAGGGTTGGACGCATGAACTGGAATCAGCAATTGCCGGACCGGACGAGGTGCGCCGATTCCAAGCGGTTAGACGCCAGGAGGGCGTTTCCAGCCGACGGAATTTCTCGCGCCTCTGACGGATTTGAACCCGCGATTGGGCACTCGTCATTCGTGGCCTGCAATTTGCTCCTGCTTTCCGCTGTTCCAGGCTTCACGGTCTGACCATCGCCAAACGCCTGTTTTTCTGCGCGGTTGCTGTCGCGCTCAGCGCTGAATCACGCTGTAACTGTCTTGTGGCCGGATTGCCTCCGAAATATCGGAGTCGCAGTCGTGTGGAGGTAATGATGCGGGTTCTTCGAATCATCGTGCTTGGCGCGTCTGTCTTGGTTCTGAGCCATGCGGCTCTTGCTCAGACTGTCGCTCCGGCATCGAGTAGCGATGGAGACTGGCGTGTCACGGTGTATCCGATCCTCGCCTGGGTACCGCTCGACATCGGGATCAAGGTCAACGTCCCGCCGATAGACACTGACGGTGGCGGATCCACTGAGATCCTCGATAGCCAGTTCGATGGAGCGTTTTTCGGCGGCGTGGCCGCGTCCAATGGCCCGTGGCGAATCGACGGCTACGGCCTGTGGGCTAGTTTAGGGGGCAACAGGACGGAGCGGCCGTCCCTCACCGTCGATCTCGATCTCATCTACGGTTCCGCCAGGCTCGGCCGACGAGTCGCGCCTGACCTCTACGTAACTGGAGGCGTGCGCCGCCTCGCGCTCGACTACGACATCACGTTGGGTGACTTGCCGCACTTTGCCCGCAAGCCGGGAGTGTGGGACCCGATTGTGGGGATCGGTTGGCATCGCGTCCGCCCGAAGGTGGAATGGCACGCCGCGTTTGATGGTGGTGGTTTCGGAGTCGGCGCGGATGTTGATCTCGGCGCTTCAGTCGGCGTGGACTGGAAGCCGATCCCGCATTTCGGTTTCACGGGGGGCTACAACATCCTGTACCTGAAGGTCACCGATTCGGTGGCGAGCAGAGATCTCACTCTGAAACTCACGGCGCATGGTCCGACAGTCGGGTTCGGATTGTATTTTTGATGCGCTATCGATACGAGGATCGATCGACGGCAACCCCGCGCAGGTACACACGCGCAAGCTTCCGCGTGTTGGTGATGTCATCCAGCGGATTTGCGTCGAGGACCAGGAAGTCCGCGCTCTTGTTCGCTTCAATCGTGCCGGTGTCGGTGAGTTTCAGGAACTGCGCGCCATTACGTGTCGCGGCGACCAGCACCTGCATCGGCGTCATCCCGGCCCTGACCATGTCGAGCATTTCGACGTGTGGCGCGTATGGCGTATTCCCGTCGGTGCCGAGAACGATCGTGACTCCCGCTGCGCTCATTTTTGCCAGGTTGCGCGCCTGGATGCCCCAGAATGCCTGAGCATCGGGGCGCTCCGTGTTGGTCTTCTGCAGGGCGTCGAACTCGCTGGCGGGAAGACTCGATCGCAGCCATTCGATGTCCGCGACAACTCCGCGGTCAGGCATGTTCGGTCCAAGCACCAGTTGCGGATGCTGTTTGACCAGTGCCATGAACTCGTCGTCGAGATCCTTGTCGCGCACGCCATGGGCAAATGCGTCGAGGCCCGCGCGCAGCGTCGCCTTGGCATCGTCGAGCGTATAGATGTGCGCGATGACGCGGATGCCACGCTTGTGCGCCTCGTCGAGAACTGCCGCGTAGAGCTCTGGCGGCAGCTTCTTCACCGTCCCCATCCGATCGTCGACCCAGATCTTGATGATGTCGACCTTCCGCGCGGCATTCTCCTCGACGGCCTTGCGTGCTTCCGCGGTGGTCGTGACCCAGTACGGCGCGGTCGTCCGCCCTGGCTCCGGCCCGGTAATGCCTCGTCCTGCGGTAAAAAACCTCGCCATCCCCGGCATCGTTTGCGACCGCACCTCGTACGCGACATCGGCCGTGTCTTGACCGAGACTCAAAGCCGCTCCGACGCCGAAGTATGCCCGTCGTTTTAGATCGGTCAACAGTGCGTCGCGCGTCTGGCTCAGGTGGGTGTGCGTATCGATGATCGCCGGCATCACGGTCTTGCCCGCAAGATTGACGCGCGCCGCCCCGGGCGGTACGCGCACATTGGCAGCCGCGCCGACCTGCACAATACGCGCGCCGTCTACCACGAAGGAGGCGTTCTCGACGGGCGGTCGTCCGTCCCCGACGATGACTCGTGCACCCTCGAAGACGGTCACGCCGCCCGGTGCCTGCGCGAGGGTTCGCACGGTGAGTCCGCATACGACCACGATCAGCGCAAACCATGGGATTCGTCGCATCTGCCCCCCTGTCGCGTGAACTGTATCAAGATTGCCGCATAATGTGCGCACCGGTCCGCCATGCAGCCCAAGCCACTGCTGCTGCTCCTGCTCGCACTGCTGCTGGCCGCGCACCCGACTGCACAGAAACTGCCGCCGCGCGACGGTACAAACCACAACGCTGCTGCTAACACGGGCACAATCCGTGGCCGCATCATCGCGGCCGACACGCGGAAGCCCATCTTCCGGGCGTCGGTCAGTCTCTCGTGGGTCCCGACGTCATCGGGAAGGAGTACGCCGGTCTCGTCGCGGCAGGCCGTGACAAACATGGCGGGCTGGTTCGAGTTCACCAATGTGCCCGCCGGTTCGTATCGCCTTCTCGCTCTTCCCGGTCCGTTGTCGCCGCAATACGTCCGCATCGGCTACGGCGCCGAGCGGCCGATCGGCGATCGTTCTGAATCAATCGAGGTAGTCGCGGGACGCACGACCGAAGGGATCACGATTGCGCTTCCGCGCGGCGCGGTGATTTCGGGCATGGTCACCGACGACTTCGCGGAACCCTTGACGCGGGTCGAGATCGTTCCCGTGTGGTTCGCCGGGCCAGGATCGCGAGGTCAACGATTCAATACCCCGGTGATGACTGACGACTTGGGTCGCTACCGACTGTATGGGCTCTTGCCAGGAGAGTACTTGGTGCTCGCGACTGCCGCGAACCGTGACCCTGTCGATGGAGATGCCGAGGAATTGCCGGGGTTTGTCTCGACGTATTACCCCGGCACGGCTGACTACGCCACTGCGCAACGTGTTCGTGTGACGGATGCGCGGGAAGTCTCCGGCATCGATTTCAGGCTGGGCCGCGGGCGCAAGTATTCGATTTCGGGAAACGTCACAGACTCGGGCGGCCGTCCGCTCGTCGGCGCCGAGGGGCAGCTCGTTCCGCGCCTGACTGCGTCGTTTAGTGGCCCGGTCAATCGTTTCACAACGACCGATGACGGTGCATTCGCCATCGCACGCGTCGAGCCTGGCCAATACTACGTGGCCGTTCGTGAGAGCCATGAACGACGAACCGTGGCCGCCGATGGCGTGCCGAGCGATCGGGAAGTGACGACGGTTCCCGTCGACGTCACGACGGCAGACGTCGAGGGACTCACGATCGCCACCAAACCGGGAGTGACCATCACCGGTCAGGTCGTGTTCGAACCGCCGGGACCGAAGACCCTGCCAGCCAACTTACGCGTGATTGCCGAAGGGTTCGACACGAACGCTTTCGTCTGGCCGGCACCAGCAGCGCTCGTGGGGCCGGATCTTTCGTTCACGATGCGAAGTTTGATGAGCGAGTGCATGCTCCGAATCGTACTTCCGGGCTGGTTCGTGAAATCGGTAACTCTCGACGGTCGAGACATCAGCGACGATCGACGGCAATTCAAGCCCGGTGAGCGGGTCACCATTCTTCTCAGTTCGAGCGGTTCAACGGTCGAGGGAACTGTCAGCGTTCCTGACGGGAAGCCTGCCGTGGGTAGCGCAGTGATCATGTTTGCGCAGGATCGGGCGGGATGGACGACGACCTCCGTCCGTCTGCGCCGCGCTCAGGTCGAATCGAACGGACGGTTCAAGATCACGGATCTGCCTCCGGGTGCCTACTACATCGTCGCGGGCGCGCGAGAACGTGTCTATCAACCCGGCGCGATTGCGCCTTCGTACTTCGAGGCGCTCACGGGCGATGCCTCGACGATCGTGATGGGAGATCGGGAGAGGCGAAGTGTCGCGTTGAAGATGTCGCGGTAACTCAGCCGAACACCGCGCCAACGATGGCCGACAGCTTCACCGGTTGCGACATTCTGACCGTCGCCCCCGCCGAGTTTCGCAAGACCACGTTGCTCAATGTCACAGTGGCCCGCGGTCCGGAACGCGCGCCGGGAGCCGACATCTCGATTGAAACCGTGCCGGCGACGGCGCGCCAGACCTCAGGCTCGATGGAGCCTTCCCCCCGAATGATGACATCTGTACAGAAATTGAAGTGCCGTTGCGGCGCGTCGTAGACGTGCGTCTCGATCGAGATGTTCGACGACGTCCGGGAGAGATCGAACGTTGCGGCTTCCGTCGACAGCCCGAGATCCTGGACGTTGGCACGCACGACGATGACCTCGTTGCGGTCGGCTGTAAATCCGAGCAGCTGAAAGTAGCCGCATCCCTCAAAATCCACATAGGCCAGTGCGGGTGGTCGATGGACGTCGGAGCGCTTGCTCCAGTCAACTCCTTTGAGCGCCGCGTCGCGTGCGGCCGAGGTCTCGCGAGCCTCGCGCCGTTCGGCATCTGTTTCAATCCGTTCGGTTGACGCATGCGACCCCTTCAGAACTGCCCACTCGGCATTCCCATCGTCGTTCACCCGAACGACCGCATAATCGCGAACGTCGAACTCGTCTCGCGGCGGCGGAGCCTGACTGTTGACGGTCACCAGAGAATCAGGAGTCGTATCAATTCGAATGATCTGGTCGCGGACGATCTCGAAGAGGTGCCAGCGCAGGTTCCACGCGTCTGCAGTTGCCGTCGGCGCCCACAGGAACACTTCGACAAAGTGTCGCGCTGCTGAGCGGTTCGCGCCCGTAGCAAGTTCGGTGTACTTCAACGGGAAGAAGCGGGCGCCGGGTTCTGCATGCACCGCCGGCTGGCGGCGGGTTTGACCGTCATAGGTCAGCGTTGCCGCTGCCAACGTCCACTCAACCGAGTGTCCTGGACCCAATTGGAATGTCGCTGGTTCGAACCCGTTGTTCACGCCAACGTTAGCCAGCGTTTGACACTCCTCGTTGAACTCCTGGCCGCGCGACATGAACGCGGCGAACAAGGGCATGGCTTGCCGGCCGAATGGACGCTCCGACTGGCTCCCGGCCCGCGCATACAACGCACAGGCACGCACCGGGTCGGCGGCCACGCCGCGTCCACTTGCGTAAAGGCCAGCCAGGAAGAATTGCGCCACGGTGTCCTGAGAACGCCAGTCCTCAGCGATCGGCCTCAGGATCTCGGTCGCCTGTTGATAGTCGCCACGTGCCAAAGCCGCGACACCGTCTGCGGTCCGTGACTGGCTCGAAACACCCGCGACGACTGCACTGATGAATGCCGCAGTGTGAACAAGACGGGTGCGCATCACTGCTTTGCCTGCCATGGAATCACTTCCGTACGTGGTGAGGATCCAACTGGGATCGTGAACTCAGCTTCGCCGTTGGCGTTTACTCGAATCCGGACAAACTTGGTGACATCTTGCGCTTCGGGTTTCGCAGGGCCATTGACGCTCGCGACATCCTTTACCCAGGCAGGCATGAACCATTGATCGCCCTGAACCTCGAGGAGTCCCCAGGTGAGCGCCCACGACGATGGACTCGTGCTCTCGTCAGGCAGCCATTGGAACAATTGAAGGAAATGTCGCTTTGTCGGGTGTGGCTTCGTGACGTCTACCGGCGTGTACTGGATCGGCAGAATGAGCGCCTCGGGCGGCCATTTCCAAAGCGTGCGTGTCTCTTGATCGCCACTCACCAGTACGACACTCGTGTCGGTAAACGTGATCTGACGGCCCGCCCCGAGCGAAATGGTCTGCGGTGGGCCGCCGCGAAAGGTCTCGTTCGCGGGACAGATCAGCGAGGCTCCCTCACCATACTGATCGCGGAAATAACTGGCGAGCGTTGCCGACTGCTCCGCGAAAGGATGTTCGCGCGACGACGAACGGAGGAACAGTCCACACGCATGCCCTTCGTCTCGTTGGACGCCCTCGCCCGCTTCGTAGAGAACAGCGAGAAAAAACTGAGCTACCGGATCGGGGCGTTCGAAATCATCGGCGAGCGGCTTCAGGATCCGAACGGCCGCCTTATAGTCGGCGCGCAGCAGCGCCCGGATACCGTCTTCGGTCGTCGACTGTGCCGCCACGGGAGTCGCGAGCAAAGTCCATGCGGACGCGAGTGCTGCATAGATACCCAAACGCATCTGGATTCGCGGAGCAAAGAACAGGCCGACGCGGTGAAGCGAAATCGTGCCTTTTCGCCGTGGGAAGTCACGATAACGCGGGCGATCCGTTCAGCTTTATTACAAATCTGATCCGTGTTAATCCGTGTTTATCCGTGTTGATCCGTGGCCCGTGTTGATCCGTGTTGTTCCGTGTTGATCCGTGGCTCGTGTTTTTCCGTGTTGTTCCGTGTTGATCCGTGGCTCGTGTCGTTCCGTGTTGTTCCGTGTTGTTCCGTGGCTCGTGTCGTTCCGTGTTGTTCCGTGTTGTTCCGTGGCTCGTGTTGATCCGTGGCCCGTGTTGATCCGTGGCCCGTGTTTTTCCGTGGCTTAGAAAGCCTGTCCGATGCTGAAGTAAAAGCGACTGCGCTTTTCGCCCGGGCGCGGATCAAGTACGAAGCCATAGTCGGTGCGCAACAACACCCACGGTGTTCGGAGACGCAGGCCGACACCGGCAGATTCGCGAAGATCGCTGAATGAGAAGTCTTTGATTGTCGGATAGACGTTTCCGACGTCGAGGAACACCACGCCGTCGATGATTCGAACGACCGGCAGGCGAAGCTCGTTGTTGAGAATGAAAACGGCGTTGCCGCCAGCCGGGACGTTGTTCACCCCAACTGGACCGACTGCGTTCTGTTCAAAGCCGCGCATCGTCGTGCTGCCGCCGGCGTAGAAACGCTCGCTCGTCGGTACATCCCCACCGATGCCGTTGCCGAGGCCAATGCGCGCGCCGGTGGCGAACACCAGCCGCGGCCTGATGATTTCGTTGGTGAACGGCTTGGGCTTCGCCGGGCGCAGCGGGAAGTAATGAAAGTATTGACCGTAGTATTTCAGGTAAGGACGATCCGAGCCGAGCCAGCTCGGAGAGTAGGCGAATGCCTGGGAGAGAAACGTCCCTTTCGAGGCGTCGAGAACCTCGTCACGCGTCTCGCGCGTGAGCGTGCTGCTGAGCGGGGTTACTCTCACCGTCTCCGTCACGCCGACGCCGAGTGAAGGTTCTAGCGTCGTCGCCAATTCGTAGCGATAGCCGTAGCTCCATACATAGATCTTGCGGAACTGTGCTTCCTGCTGGATCGATGCACCCTGGCGACTGATGTCGAACGGATCGGTCTCGTCGGTTGGCGGATTGAGATCCTTTCGGAAATAGACACTTGCTGTTGTCTTGCGCGGCCACGAGCGGAGAGACGGCTGGCTGACATAGATTCGCGCTTCGTGGATCTCGCTGTCGTAGCGACCCTGCGCTCCGAAGACCCTCGCCCTCCTCAGGACGTTGTGAACCGAGAAATCGAGAATCCCGCCAAGTCCGCCCTCCGTGTCGTACGACAATCCGTATCGCAATTGGAGCGGCTGGACTTCCCGGACCGACACATTGAGGTCGACTGGTCGCTGGTTGTCGATGTGAGGATCCTCCGCGACTGGCGCCTCTCCGGATGCGACGGTCTTGTCGTTGCCCGCATCGACTCGAGTGATATCAGCAATCGAATACGCACCGGTGCTGTAAAGATTTCGTCGTGAGCGCGCGAGTACGGCGAGGTCAAGCGGCTGCGACTGTGTCAGCTCGACCTGGCCACGAACCAGTTTGTCGCTCGTCCGGCGGTTCCCTTCAACGTCAATGCTCGCGACGATATTCTGCCGCCCTTCGACGATAGTGAACGAGACGTCGACGCGGCCGTCAGAACGATCCAGGGCGAGCGCGTATTCCGAGTGCATATCGTTGTATCCCTTGCTCCAATAGAGATCTCGAATGCGCTCGAGTGCGTGCTCCGCCCCGGCGGACGCGAACGGTCCTCCGGCTGCGATTGCAAGCTTCGCAACGATTTCGTCTGTCGTGTAAACGGTGTTGCCGTTAGCCGTGATCTGCCTGACCTGAAACCGCGGTCCTTCGCGAATCGGCACGACGACGCGCGCAGTCGTCGCCTCGAATTCAATCCGTGGACTGTCGATCTCGGCCGATAGATATCCCTGTTCGTGGTAATAGCGTTGAAGCAGGCCTGTGACCGCCGCCGGATCGGTCAACAGCTGACGTTCGAGGCGTTGCTGCTCGACGATCTTGTTGAGCTGATCCGGCCCGAGCCCCGATGCTCCTTCGAAGACGAGCGACACGCTGTTGTATTTCAGTCCAGGTTGTACGCGGAACACGACCTGGCGTTGCTGTCCGCTCTCCTTCAGTTCGTACTCGACGTTCGCCTGGAGGTATTTATCCAGCATCAGCCACTCGCGCAGCGCGCGGACGCTGTCGTTGGCACGCTGTCGATCGAACACGCCGTGGTGCCACGCGGTGCGAAGCTTCTGCTGGATCTTCGAGGGCGGTGTCGTGCCTTCGAACCGCATCTCCACGATCGGACCGCTGGTCACGCGCAATGCGAGGTTCGCCTTGTCATTGTCGATCTGACGCTCGAGGCGAACGCGTGACTGCAAATACCCCGACTCCATATAGAGCTTCTCGATTCGTTCCAGGCCAGTGCGCGCAGCAAAGTATTCGTAGGCGTCTCCCTCCTTCAACTTGAAGAGCTTTCGCAGCCTTGCCTCATCGAACGCGGCGTCAGCCGACACGGTAAGGTTCGTGACTGTTGGACGACGACGAATCTCGCGGCGCGGCGCTGGATCGCCGCCGAATCGCACATCGTGCCGGAAGTCGACGCGATAGCTGTCGTCCTCTCGCTCACGCACCCCGCGCATCTGAAATCTGCGAGTGACATCGTACTCGGCGACCCAGATCTGATCGTCGCTGTCGGCAAGGTTGGTGGAGTAAACGAGCTTGACCTGGTCGGTGACATTCTGTCCGACCGTCAACCTCGCTGTCGGATCGGTCTCGTTTGCGATGAGCACCGGCTCGATTCGCACTTCGCTTATTCCGGTCGCGCGCTCGAGACCGCGCCCGAACTTCGAGCCGAGGCGACCGGTAAGATACGACAGTGCCTGCACCCGCGCGACTTCAGATTCCTCGCCTCGCATTTCGTCGACCGTGCGGCCGGTGACGACAAGTGCCATGATGTCCGGCTCGGGAAGCGGCGGATCCGACGTCCAGTTCGTTTCGGTCTTGCCGGGTGTTCCCGCTACGGCAATCCGTACGTCGTAGTTGCTCGCCTTGGTATTCAAAACCAGATCGACCGAAGGAACGATGCGACGCTCGTCGACGAACGTGATGATGCCGCGCTCCACTTCATAGCGGCGCGCGTTGAGCGTGATTTGCCCGCCCTCGGCGAGCGTCAGCCGGCCGGTTAGTCCGGGTTCGTAGGGGGTGCCAACGATGCGCAGATCGGCGTCGACTTCGGCACGCGCGAGATTGTTGTCGATCGTCACTGGCGTGCCGGTGTCGATGTCAACGGCAAACCGGGCGCGTTCGAGCACGGGATTCCGCGCTTCCGTCAGGTCCAGCGTCTTTGGTGCGGTGATGGCGGCAAACAGTCCCTGATCGAAGTTGATGTCGGTCGTGAGACCGGCTTCGTTAATCGTGACCTGCCCGGTGACGACAAACTGGTCGCCGCGCCGGTTCACACGGATCGTCGAGCTCGACAGGCTGCGCAGGTCCAGGGGAGCGTCGTAGGCGACATCCTTGGCCGAGAATTGCAGATCGACATCGCCTATCGTGCCGTTCGCGAGCGTCACGCTACCTGAACCATCGATGGTTCCGCCATTCATCTCGCCAGTCAGCCTGGTGAGCTGCATGCGCGATCCAGCCAGGTCGACGTGGGCATTGATGCCGACTGCCGCGATCCGCAGATCGGCGCTGGCGATCGTCGCGTCAGTAAGGTCGAGCGTGCCGTCGAATTCTGGCGCGGTTACCGAGCCGTGTGCACCGAGTTTCCAACTCGCGACGCCATCGGTGCGAACCTTTTCTGAGAGAACCGACAGCGCTGCCACTTTCAGCGCACCGTCGACCTTTGCATCAAGGCGCCGGTCCCCGGCCAGACCGATGGTGCCGCTGGCGGTCACATTCCCGGCTGTGCCCGCCAGGGACAGCCGTTGCAGCGTTGCCTGTCCGGAGGTGATGTTAATCAGCGAGGGCTCCTGCTGCGTCAGGGTCAGTCGCTTGAGCGCAAGCTCGAGCTGCGGAAACTCGAGACGTCCCTCCAAGGCAGCCAGGTCGGCGCGGACTGCCGATGCCTCGAGGTTGACGCTGACCCTCCCGCTTACTCCCGCCGGTATCCCGGGAATTGTTGACGGATCGAGGTCCCGTACTGACGCCTTGATTGTCGCGGGGCCGCCGCGGCGGATAATCTCCACCGGGAGCGATGGAAGAGCCTCGAGCGGAATTGTCCCGGATGCCTCGATGGTTGCACCACGCCATTGCCCTGTCAGGCGCTCGATCTCAGCGGCACCGCCAGCCATGTGAGCACGCAACTGAATATTGGAAGCACCGGATCCCAGCTGCGGTGACGAAACGGCGCCGTTCTCGATCGTCAACACCAGATCCGGAACGATCGATGCGAGCGTTCCGCTGATCGAGCCGGCGAGCGTGACGGCACCGGCACTGGTGACCGTGACGTCGGTTGGTACGAATCGCGTCAGCGTGGCGAGGTCAGCCCGCGACACGATGGCGAGATCGCCGGTCCCCGCACGCCCTGTAAGCGGCAGCTCTCCACTCACGGTAAGCGAAGACTCGCCGGCCTTCACATCCAATCGCTCGATCTCGAGGCGTTCATTCTCGTATCGCAGCTCGCGCGGAGTGGCGATACTGAATGTCTGACCGTTCCATCGCGCTGAACTGGTTTCGATGGTGGCGGTCGCGCGCGCGTGAGTCGGGTCGACGAGGTCGCCTGTTGCATTGATGGATGCACGTAGTCCACCGATAAGCGGAGTCTTGAGATCGAGCGGCAGCTTCTCGAGATCGAGGTCATTCGCACGGACGGCGAGTGTCGTCTGCCACGGTCGTGCAACAGCGATCTGTGCCCTGGCGTCGAGATTGAAGCGGTCGGCGGATGCTGTGACCTCAGCCTGACGATTCGCCGCATCCGCGGTGATGGTGATGCGACCGAGCTGCATGGGAGACGGTGGCTCAGTCGCATCCATCGAGCGCTGAAGACGATCGATCTCAATCGAGTCGACGATCAGCTTCACCGACCCCGAAGGTGCGGCAAGAGTACCAGCTCCATTCCCTGCTAGATCGACGTTGCCTCGCACCTTCTGCCCATTTGGCAACGACCACGTCAGTAGTCGCAGATTCTCCGAATGCAGATCGAACGTGTAACTGTTTCGATCCAGCTTGTAAGAACCTGTCGCAGTGATGCGACCCGCCGCTTCGGGTTGTGGCTTGTCGACGATGAGTCGCGTCAGCGTCGCGTCGCGGCCGACGAGAGTCGCTTCCGCCTCGAGCGATCCAAACCGTTCGCCGAATGCGACGATGTCATCACCGTGAACGGTGACGCTTCCGAGCGGGCGGCCGAGGGTTCCGCGAATCGTCCCGCGGGCGACGAGCGCACCAGACGCCGGAACGTTCTCCAGCTTGGCCGCGATGAGTCGTTGCAGATTCCCGGCGTCAATGTCGAAAGCGAGATCAAGGCGCTGCTTTCCTGCGAGTTCAACAACACCTGTCAACGCCGCATGTGCGCCGTTCCAATTCGCCTCGCCACGGGCGATGGTCACCGCGTTGGACGTGACGGTTGCGTCAGTGTCGATTCCAATTCCTGTCGCCGTCCCCGTGGAGAGCGACGGTGCCGTCAGGCTCGTGTGTGCGACAGGTTTGTCGAGAGAACCATCGAGCCGTACCTCCACAAACGCTGCGCCGCTGACGTGTGCCGGAAGAAAGGTGCCGCGGGGGCGACCGAGGAACATCTCTGCTGCAGTCGCAGTCGAGCCGACATCCCGCACGCTCACCTGAACTTGTCCTTGGAGACCACGATTCTTGTCGACGCGTATGCGACCTGTCATGTCGGTGCCGGCGGCAGAGAGCCGCTGCAGGTCGGTCACGATCGCGCCTCCATTCGCTCGCGCCGTGAGTTTTCCTGCGACAGGCATTTCGCGCCCCGTTGATGCTGTGGTGCCGGAAGTCAGTGTGGCGGATCCGGTGCCGGATGCCGCGAGATAGTCGAGTCCCGGCCACTCAGCATCGAGCTTTCCGTCGAGCCGCGTCTGAACGACGTGCGGCAGGTTCAGGCCGCGCATGATCGCGGCGACCGTGACTCGGGCGAGCTCGGCCCGAACTCGCGAAGGGCGGCTGCGATCGAGTGCCAGTTGCCCTGTCGCGGACACGTGACCCCACGGTGCCTCGAGACGTGCCGACGACACAGTTGCACTTCGCGTCTTCCCATCGTAAGAGGCGCGGACGCTTGCCGTCGCGGCCGCGAGCGATCGAAACTGCACCGCGGTGGCTGTTGCCTGTCCTTCAATGACGGGCGCCGACAACGCGCCCGTCGCGTCCGCATCCACGACGATCGATCCCGTAACTGAATCTTTGGTGCCGAGCAGCGACGCCACTCGAGCGGCATCGAAATTCGCGTGCATCACCAGTCCGAGTTCAGGGGCGGCGAAATTGCGAACGACTCCAGAGACCTCGGCACGTGAGCCGAAGCCGTCGACGTGCAGCCGATCGATTGTGAAATCGTCGTCGCCGCTCTCCAGGAGGCCGACGATGCGATCGATGGTGTCGTGTTGATCGCGCACTTGAAGCGTGCCGCCGGTGCTCTCGAATCGGATCTGATGTCGCCGAGTGATCGCACTTCCTGTGATGTCGATGTTCGACAACACCGCGGCGAGCTCGAGTCGCTGCGGCTGATTCGCGTATCGGACGCGTGCACTCGGAACAGAAACGCTCTTGATGAGAAAGTCGACCGGCTTCTTTGGTGCCTTTCCATCCCCGGCCAGCCGTGGAAGGTTGTCGCGGCCGCTCGCATCGAAGATGTAGTTGATGTCAACGTCCTGAACATCGCCTGACTCGAGCACATAACGTCCGCGGAGAAGGTCTGTCAGGCTGAGATTCAGGTGTGCGTGACCGATCGTCGCAAAGGCGGGCCGGTCGGCTAATCCGCGGGCACCGACTCGGAGATTCCGCACGTCGACTGAAAGCCCGAGCACGCTGTATCGAAAATCACCGACCTGTAGTTCGACGTCCTGGGACGCGAGGAAGGTGGTCAGGCGACCGAGAGCAAATCTGTGAACCTGGGGCGATTGGAGAACGCCCAGCGCCAGCACGACGAGCAGGCACAACAGACCACCGGACATCGCGAGCCTTCGAACGACCCGACGCGTCCGCCATTGGGGTTTGTTCGGGCCCCCTGCCGATACTGACACCGTGGACTCCGGAACCCCAATCGTCGCACCAATCCATGAGTCCACGCAAAGGCCGAAAAGAGGTGACGGTGCGTGGTCAAATCTCGGTGATGATGGCGCTAGCGCGTGACTCGAATCGCGGTCATCACTTTTTTCTGTGCTGCGGCGTCACCTGTTGTGAACTCGATGACGTAGTCTCCGGCTGCCAGCGCCGCGAGCGTCACGTCGGCGGTCAGCCACCGCTGTCCGGTCTGCGCATCGGTTCGTTCAGCAGTCGTCACAGGAATCGACAGCGGTTCCCCGGATTTATCGAGTAGCCGCCCCGTGCCTGCTTTTACGTCCGCACCAGCAGGAAATTCCAAATGCGCGCGCTCGGTGCGGCTGAATTGAAAACTTCCAGCCGGCACCTGCCGGTTGCCCGTCGTGGGCCCGCGCCGAAACAGCAGCGGTTGACCGAGACTGGTTGCGAGATCGAGACGCAGGATGTCGGTAAAGGGAGCCGCTGATGGATCGCTGGCGGTCAGCGACGCGCGAACATCCAGGTCGCCTGTTGACACTGGTGCGGACAACTTCACCGGCACAGCGAACGAGCGGTCGCCCGCGGGCAACGGTACGCGCGCGGTTGCGGTGGCATCGCCGGCCCTGACGTCGAGCGCGATCGTGCCACCATTGGTCCACGCTCGCCCGGCTTCGCCTGACGGTACTTCGCCAGTGATCCAGATGGTCGAAATCTGATTCGAGCCGCCGGCGGCGATCGGCACCGCATTCATGCTGAACCGCCAATCAGGCCGGAGCCGAGACAGGGCCGACATAGCCGTCGTCGCGGCGTCCTTTGACGACGTGGTTGGCGGGTTCGCCGCTTTTCGTGCCGCTGCAACCTCCTCCGCCGTCGCCGAACGATAACCCTTGCGGGCGCGCACGTCGATGCCGGGACGCTTCACTCTTACTTTGATGGTGTGGTATTTCCCATCGAGCCTGGCGTTGTTCGAGAGGTACCCGAGAAGGTAGTAGGACGAAAGATCGTTGGCGATGCGTTTGAGGCCGACGTCGAGATCATTACTGTTCTGCACCGCCATGCCGTCGGTGCCGTCGGCCAGGGTGTGAAGCGTGTCGAGACGGCGTCGGAGCATGCGGGCATCGGCGACGATGGTCGGTGGAGGCTCGGGGCCGATCGCGGTATCGAACACCGGGAGACCACGCGGATCGATGGTGTAGAACGTGGCGTTCGCGCGATTGGCGGTGGCGATGATGTCGCGGAAATACTGGTCGTCGTCTATGTTCGAGAGGTAGATCCGCTCCGCGGCGCACTGCTGCTGCTCCATCCCTGTGCCGATGACGTTCGGGTTTTTCGTTGTGATCCTGCCGTCCGGACCGATGCTGATGGGAGTCGGGCTCGGCGGGCGCTCCTGAACTGTACCCGTCGGGTCGCTCGGGTCCTTTCGTAGCCGCGTCAAGTCAGCGTTTGGCCTGAACAACAGCCAGCCCTCGGACACCGTCACGATGGCTTTCCGCTCTTCACGCATATCTCGCAGGTAGAGCACGATTTCATGCAGGGCGTCGAGCGTGTTGCGCTCGTGGCGTCGTGCCTTCATTTCGCGAACGACATCGGCCTGATATGGCATCGGGTAACACGTGCTGTATTCCCTGTCGCGATCGTCCTCGATCGACGTCTGTCGTGTGCCCCACGGCCAGATATTGCGAAGGCCGTCGGCGAGGACGACGGTTTTTCGCGCGAAGACGACGTCGGCGGCCGACATTGTCGGAGTCATGATTCCGACGAGATCGTCCGGGCCGAGGAGACGATCGACGAAACGGATCAATGGCTCGCGGGCATGCCAGGATCCATCAATGGTTACGTGCGGGCCGTCGAGAAAGAGGACGAATACGCGGTTCCTCGGATTGGCAATCATCTGTTGCGACTGTCCGATGCTGCTCGGCTCGGCCCGTTGGGACTGTGGTCCGGCCGGCGAGATGAGAATGTGTTCGAAGGTCTCCACTTTTTGCGGCTGGTCGTCTTCGAAGACTTCGAATTCCTCGGCCTTGAGATCGAGAACCGGCTGGCCGTTTCTGGTGGGATAGGCGTCAACGCGGACGAAATTTGCTTCAGTACGAAAGACTTGCGGCGGTTGTTGCGGCTGCTGTGATGCGCCTGATTGCGCGATGGCGATCGCACCGGTCCCGATGGCAAGTGCAAGGAATCCGAGGATGCGGCTGCGCACAGGTCTCCCCTCCCACTCCACAGGCGCGTTAGTGCTGGCTGTAATGAGTGTATGTCAGAAACGTTTATCCATTCGAACACGCGGCACTGGAATGCGTATCAGAGGATAGATGTCGGAGCGATCACTGAAAGCACGGCGAATGCATGAACTTCAAGTGGTCGCGTCTGGAAAGCAATCGCGCCTTGCGTCATCTCAGGGGCAGACTTCTTCGCGACGTTCATTCTTTGGCGTCAGATTCGTGAACTCGCACTCGTAGCGAACGTGGCAGTGGATTTGCGACGGACAACCGTTTCCCACGCTGGAGGCGCCGTGAGCATCCCGCACTACGACGATTGGACAATCGACCGCTGGAGGCTCGAACCGAGGTTGCAGGGGCTGGAAATTGACGATCCGCCCGATTCCGACGCCGCGCCTCCGTTGTGGAAAGATGTCACTCTGGCTTTGGCTATCGCGGCCGCGCTGTGGATGACGGCCGCGATTGTGTTCGGATAAGAATCTGAAGGAAACGGCGCGCGGGAACCTTACGCAGCCGGACTGTCGCGCCAGCCTTGAAGTTTGAGTCGCTCGCAATAGGCACGCGCCCAATTCAGCGCAAGCCATTCTTCCTGGAAGAGTTCCGTCAAGACGATCTCTCGGTCCTGAAGCACCTGCACTTCCACCGGCATTCCGTTCGGGTACAGAATGCAGCGCACGTCGGTCGTGCGGCGACGCAAGCACCAGAGCATGCGCGAGCCTGGCTGAGCGGTATACATCGACACGTTTGGCGGCGCTTCCTTTTCCACGCCAACCGAAATTATTAGGGAGTGCCACGATTTAAGCGGAAATGACGTGTCTGCGTCAAGCTCGGCGATTCATTTCAGACGCCGCTTTGGCGACTGGCTCTCTCCGTCGAGTCGCTCGTCCCATCTGTGAGACCGTTCGGTTACCATAGGAGTAAATGCGCGCCTCCCTTTTCGCTACATCTATCTGTCTCGTAATGGCTTTTGGACTTTCTTCCTCCGAAAAGGTGGCTGGCACCTTTCTGCGAAAGGTGCCAGCCACCTTTTTCGAGAAACGTACGGGTATGCCCGTCTCGGTGGTGCCGTTGCCGGAGGGCGCGATACAGCCGCAGGCGGTTGTGGATTCGAACGACGTCATCCACATGGTCTTCTTCAGCGGCACGCCAGGCGGCGGGGACATCTATTACGTCAAGCTGGCCGCCGATGGGCACCGACTGTCGGCGCCCGTCCGGGTGAACAGCGTTGACGGATCTGCCTTGGCGACCGGTTCGGTGCGCGGCGCGCAACTGTCGCTCGGACGCAATGGATTCATCCATGTCGCCTGGCACGGATCGAAGCCAACCGTGGAAGGCTCCACGATGGACGTGCCGATGTGGTACGCGCGGTCGGCTGACGGTAAACGGTTCGACGCGCAGCGGCTGCTCTCCGGACGGTCGAAGGGGCTCGATGGAGGATCTGTCGCTGCCGATCACCTTGGTCACGTCGCGGTCGTGTGGCACGCGATGGGTACCGAACCCGGAGAACACCATCGCACCGTTTACATCGCGAAGTCATCAAACGATGGTGCGACGTTTTCGGCAGAAGCTCCGGCGACGTCAGCGCCGGTCGGTGCCTGTGGATGTTGCGGTATGCGCGCGCTCTTCGATCGCAGCGGCGCGCTGCACGTGCTCTATCGCGTCGCAACCGACGAAAAGCGACGCGATACGGCGTGGCTGATGATCCAGGGGAACACCGCGCGTCCACCCGTGCGCGTTCACCCCTGGGAAATCCAGTCCTGCCCGATGACCACCTACGCGCTCGCCGAGACCAGCGACGGGATCGTCGCGGCATGGGAAACTGCTCAGCAGATTTACACCACGACTCTGAATCCGAAGACCGGCAGCGTGGGCGTGGTCAGTCCAATTCCGGGGTCCGGCTCCCGTAAACATCCCTCCGTGGCTGTGAATGCCTCCGGCGAGCGCCTCGTCGCGTGGACGGAAGGCACTGCCTGGAATCGCGGCGGAACCGCGAGCTGGCGACTGACCGACCGCAACGGCGCGGAAATCGGCGTCTCGCACGATGCCGGCGCAGTCCCGGTGTGGGGGCTGGTTTCGGCGATCGCACTGCATGACGGTTCTTTCGTCCTTTTCCGGTAGAGCTGGTTCGCGAGCTCAGCATCAAGCCGGGCGGTCCGGTTGCGCGTCAAAATCATGACGGCTTCCGTGAGATGATCGAACCCATGCGAACTACCCCGCGCGTAATGGTTGTGGTCGGGCTGGTCGCGATTGCAGCGGCCTGTGTGATTCCCGCAGCCGTCGACGCTCAGCGTCCCACGCTGGCGCCCTACATTCCGACACCTCAGGATGTGGTCGATCGGATGCTCGCGGTTGCAGAGGTGACCAACAAGGACACGGTGTTCGACCTCGGATGCGGCGACGGCCGAGTTGTCATCACCGCGGCGAAGAAGTTCGGCGCGCGCGGGGTCGGCATCGACATCGACAAGGATCGGATCTCAGAGTCCAAGCGCAACGCGCGCGACGCCGGCGTCTCGTCGCTCGTGCGCTTCGAGCAGGGCGACATCCAGAACGCGGACGTCTCGACGGCAACCGTGGTGGCGCTTTACCTCGTGTCGAGCGCGAATCTCAAACTCCGACCCCTGCTCACGAAACAGCTGCAGCCCGGAGCGCGAATCGTGTCGCACGCCTTTGGCATGGGCGACTGGCAGGCGGATAAGGTCGATAAGTTCACTGACGCGCGCGGCGACGAACGCGTCATCTACCTATGGCGCGCCGATGGCAAGGTCCGCAGTAATCCTTAGTCTTCGCGCCCCCCGGTTGCTAGTAGCTGAAAAAGAAGATCACATCGATCCCGAACCGTTCGACGCGCCGGAACAGGGAGTTGCGCTGACGGGATCCTGAGGCGTCGGTTCCGCTTGCCCGCAGGCGCAAATAGCGCGCGAGTTCGTATTCCGCCAACAGCTCGTTGAACGGATCGGACGAAAACTCACGCGCGTAGGTGAGAAACAATCCCTTCCAGATCTCCCGCCCGGCGCTCAAACGGAAGCTCGTTCCGCCGGATGTGCCGATCGGCTCGAGCTGCAGGAAATCCAGGCCAAGCTTCTCACCCATCGCGGACACCGCCGGACTGACGACAAAGCCGCTCGCGAGGGTGGCGGCCTGGATTGCCAGTTCGTTGCGTTGCGAGGTCGCCAGCTCGTTGGCCGGCTGATTGAACAGGAGCAGCGACAAGATGTCGCTTTCTTCGAGTGCCGGGACGCTGGTGAGTTCGAGTTCGGGCGCCGATGCCTGCCCGTGAAGCGCCGCGCGAATGACCACGCTCGACACCGTGCGCGTCGCCGTGATCGAGATTAGCGGGTCGAGCCCGCTGTCGCCGACGAATCGTACTGTGCCGTCACGCTCGATCGTGAATCGTCGTCCTTGATACGCGTACGTGCCGCGGATTGTCTGAAGCGTCCCCGCGACCTCGATCGGCTCGTGCGGTGCCTTGCGGATCGACATGTCCCCGCCGAGCGTGACGCTGATGTCTCCCAGGCTCGCCAGCGTTTCTCTCGAGAGGTGCATGTTCTCCCCTCTCAAATTCAGATTGTTCGCCGTGAGGACGCGAAGGCGCAGCGTCAGATTGTCCCAGATCGTGGAACGACCCGGAGTCGAAGCACCGGCGGGTTTGGTTGGCGACGAATCTGCCGTCACAACCGCGTACGGCCGCTGAAGACGAAGAAGCAGAGTTGAGGCATCGAGGTTCGCGCGATCGAGCGCGAGATCGCCGCTGATCGTGGGAGCGGCCAGCGTGCCGCTTACGGTAAAGACGCCATTCATCACGACCTGCCCCAGATCGTTGTGAAGCACTTCGAACCGCGTGGCGGCGACTTCAAACCCGATCTCTGCGAGGCGGAGCGCGCGCGTGCCTGCCGTGCCGGTCAGGTCTATCGGATTGCCCTTGCTGTCTTCCAGATGAAAGCTTTCAATCTTGACCGCATCGGGCACGAACGTGACGTGCGCGGTGCCATTGCGATAGCGGATACCGGTGGCAGGAACCTCGAATGACGTGCCCTGGAGGTTGAGGAATCCATCGAACTGCGGATCGTTGGCTTGTCCTTTCACCTTCAGATCAATCTCCGCAGTGCCGACGACATTTCTGACTGACGTCGTCAGCCCTTCGAGCAAGGCAAGCTGAATGGTGCTCGAGCGAATGGCGACATCCACCGCCTTGGAAGAAGCCGTCGATGAAAAAAGATCGACTGGCACCGATCCGCTGGCAGTGAGCCACACACCTGGACTCTGATCGATCCGCACGTCACCCGTGATTGACTCGCCAGTCCATCGGCCCGAGGCCGTAATCGACTGAAACGTAAACTCGCGGACACCACCTTCGTCGATCCGGCCGTTGGCGGCAATGGTGGGGTCCGACACTGTCCCGCCAATCGTGACCGTCGCGTTCAGACGGCCGCGGTAGCCGGCAATGGACGGAAGGAGGGGTCGCAGGTCCTGCAACGGAACATCCTCGATCTTGATCGACAAGTCTCCCGCTGGAGCGGCTCGCCCGACGTCGCCAGCAATGGAGATGCGACCGGCCACACCCTTGCCGGTGTCGAAGACGAGGTCGCGCGCCGATAGCTTCGATTCGCTCCACGAAACGATGGGAGATCCGGATTTCGTGTTGAGCACCCATCGTTCATTGCCCAGTTCGACCTGCAGCGAGGCGACATGTAGTTCGTTGTGCTCAGGATGAACCACCATTTTCCCGGACATGCGTGCAACACGCGAATCGGGCAACTGGGCTTCAAGTTCCCCCTGTAGCTGCTGCTGGCGGTAGGTAAACTTTCCCGAAGCATTCGCAACGCTGCGTCCGAACGCAGACACGAACGAAGCGGTTGCGTCGCCAGACATTGTCGCCTCAGCAAGACGAGAGGCTGTGCCCTCGATGTGGTACTTGCCCGAGGCGCTGAGCGCACTGACGCCTGCCACTTCGACTCTCGATGCCGTGAAGGTTCCGTCGACCTTCGTGCGCTCGACCGGTCCGATGGCGCGTCCGCTGAAAATGCCGGCTCCCTTGGCGTCTACCGGCAGAAAATCTTTCAGCCGCGCCGCATCGGAGACTGCCAATTCATAAGTAAAGTCCGAATCGCCGCGCGAGACCGCAATGGTCCCTTTACCCGAACCGGCACCAAACGCCGTTTTGATCTCCGCCGTTTTAAGTGTGGCCAGTCCACGGTCGAAACTTCCGTCAATCGACACGTGCTCGATCTCCACCCCTTTCACGCGCGACGACGACAGTGATACGGAACCCGACAGTTGGCTGATATGGCTGTCGAATCCGGCGCCGAATAGACCCGGCAGCGATCCGTTCATGTCGAAGGCACCATTGAGTGTTCCGGTCACACGAGAATCAGCCGTGAGAATGGCGGCGTCGACGTCGGCAAATTGCCCGCGGCCGCTGCCCGCGAGCGAGTCGTTGCGAACCTGCAGATCGAGAGAGGTGTCTTTAACGAGGCCGCCGAACAACCGAGCGGCGACATTTGCGCCTTTGACATCGATCGTGAGGTCATCAAGCGATGCGCCGGCGCCGGTCAAATCGAAATCACCGGCGACCGTACCCGCAGACTGTGGTTCGCGGAGAGTCGGCAGATCGAACTCTTCTCCGATTTGTCCGACATCAAGGTTTCGAACGGTGCCGTTGGCGGAGTACGTGACACGTTCGCCGGACGTATCAATCGCCCCGCGCGAACCCGACGCGACCTGCGCATCGAGAAACGTCGAATCTTCAAACGCCGCGGTGCCCACGAGTATGGGGTTGTGAAACCGTCCGGTCGAGTCGTACGCGAAGGTCAGGTTCGATCGCATGCGCGGGACAGGAACGCTTGCCGGAAGCCGCCGCAGATCGAGATGCGCAGCGCGCCCGGAGAGATGGAAGCCGTATGGTTCCGGGAGATCGATCCAGCCAGCAGCCTGAAATGCCGATCCGTACGCGTTGCCGATTGCACGATCGACCAGCACGCGATCGACGATGAGTGTGCCCTTTGCCGTGAACTCTCGCGCCTCGTAGCCGGCGTACACCACGTGAGGCCCGGTGAACGAAAACGGTCCTCGGGGAAAATGTCGTCCGAGGCCCAGGAGAAGATCAAAATTCGCGACCCCCGTCAGGTCGGATTTCACATCGGTGGGGAGCCAGCGTGAGATATCGAATTGGGTAAGCTCGGCGCGACCCTTGCCTTTCCATCCGGGAACGGTGGCATCCAGTACGACGTCGGCGTTGACGTTTCCTGCCGACGACCGCGCCGTGAGCTGCGTATTGAGCGCATTCTGCGGGCCGGTCATCTTCAACTGCACTCGTGCCGGGACGTCGATGGTCCTCAAGCCCGGTACGACCCGCGCCATCTCCGGGAAATCAAAGGTCGACGCGTCGGCGGTTACGTCGTAACCGGAACTCTTGAACGACGATGACACGAGCAGCGACGATGCGGCGGAGTCCAGCGTTCCCTGTCGAATTCGCCAGCCGTCGCTTTCGATGGCGACTTCACCGGCGAAGTTGCGAACTGAAAACGTCGGATCGAATGCGTTGGCACGAAGTGCCTTGATGGGAAACGACAACAGACCTTCGCGCGAAAGCAGCCCGAGCGTCGACGTCAAACCGGTGATGCGCAAAGGCAGGCGCATCCACGAAGGACCCCACGAGCGATCGAACGTCAATTCCGCATCGTCCAACTGGATCTGCCGAATGTCGATCGTCCGGCGTGGTTTTCCCGAGGGCGCGCGCTTTTTGATCAGCGACCCGAGATTCAGCCCGCCTGACGGCAGGTGCACGACCGCCAGTTTCAGTCCGGTCACCTCGAGTCGGTCGATCGCGATCGTGTTGCCGCGGGCGACCTGGGAGACACTGTAGTGGACGACGAGCTTGCCGATGCGGACCGACGTCAAGGATCCCTGCTGGACCGCGACATCCTCGAGCACGAGACCCGAGAAAAAGTTGCCGCTCAGCCGGCCGATCGAAAGATCGCCGTTGATGATGCTGTGTGATTGCCGGACGATGAGATCGCGGGCATAGCGCTTGAACCAGGGGGTGTACAGGAGAGCGATGAGCCCAATCACCAGGATGAGAACGAACACTGCCCCGTAGGTCACGATCCGGCGCGCGAGCCGCCACACTCTCACGCGTACAATGCTACCCTGCGGCTTGACTTCCGCCTAAAGGCGGAAGCGGCAGTCTCTCGCGTGGCTTCTGCCTTCAGGCGGAAGTGAGTTTGATGCTGTAACTTCCGGCCGGGAACGTCCGCTGCTCTCGCGTCATCTAATAAACAGCGATGAAATCCTCCAGTTCAGCTGCCGCCACAGACCTGGCTCTCGTGAAACGCATCGGCACCGGCGATCACGCCGCGTTTGAAAGCCTGATGCGAACGTACAACGGCAAGCTGTTCAGAATTGCCCGGGCCATTCTGAAAGACGACCGGGACGCGGAGGATGCGCTTCAGGACGCCTACCTCGAAGCGTATCGCCACATGGATGAGTTCCGTGGCGGATCCGAATTGCGCACCTGGCTGACGCGCATCGTGATCAATCAGGCCCTCATGCGGCTTCGAAAGGAAAAGCGCCGCTCGTCGATTGTGCCATTCCGAAGCGGGGCGTCGACCGACGCGGAAAGCCCAGAGGCGCAGGTGCCCGACAACCGGTCAGAGTCTCCATCCGCTGCCGCCATCCGTGCCGAGACCCGCCGCATCCTGGAGCGGCGGATCGACGAACTGCCCTCGTCTTTCCGCACAGTGTTTGTCATGCGCGAGGTCGAGGACATGGGCATCGATGAAATTGCCGACTGCCTGTCGATCTCACCGGCGACCGTTCGCACGCGCCTGTTCAGGGCCCGCGCGCTGCTTCGCGCCGCCCTCGCCCGCGACGTCGATCTCGCGACCGGTGATGTCTTCGCGTTCGCCGGTGCCCGCTGCGATCGAATCGTGGCACATGTGTTAGCCCGGCTGTCGCCTTCCGCCTAAAGCCGGGCGCACGGGAACGCACCACTCCTTCGCGTCATCAAATAAGCAGGACAAGCAAAGTGATGTGCAGCAATGGCTGCTCGAGGAGTGTTCATGAAATTCGCAACGTTCGTACTTGCAGGTTCTCTCGTCGCGTGGAGCTCCGCCGTATCCGCGCAGCAGATCAACGACGCGCAGATTGCGTCGATCGTCGTAACCGCAAATCAGGTGGACATTGATGCCGGCAAGCTCGCCGTCAGCCAGTCGACCAATGCCGATGTCAAGGACTTCGGTCAGCAGATGGTGACCGGTCACACAGGCGTCAACAAGTCAGCGACCGAGCTCGTGACGAAGCTGAAAGTGACCCCCCAGGACAATCCCACGAGCCAGCAGCTCAAGGCAGGGGGGGACGCGAATCTGGCGAACCTGAAGACCCTGAAGGGAGCCGCCTTCGATCGCGCCTACATCGATCACGAGGTCGCCTATCATCAGGCAGTACTCGACGCGGTCGATAAGACGCTGATTCCGAACGCGAAGAACGAGGAGCTGAAGGCATTGCTCGTCAAAGTGCGGCCGGCATTCGTCGCGCACCTCGAACACGCCAAGCATCTTCAGTCGACGCTTTCGAAGTAGAACGAGCGCTTCAATGTCCAATGTTCAATGTGCGATGTTCAATGACGGTCCCGCCATTGAGCATTCAGCATTGAACATTGAGCATTGAACGAGTTCACTCCTCTGTCTTCCAATGGATCTTGTCGAAACGGATTGGCTCAGTGGCCCGATGCGCAATGTGGCGGGCAATCTGACGCGCGTGAAAGCGTCCGTTCTCGATGAACCACCGTCCGGTTCTCAGTCCACCGCAGACCGTTCCGGCGAGGTAAATCCCCGGACGGCTTGTTTCGAACGTCGTCTCGTCGTAGCCCGGCGTGCGCGCGGGATCGTCCTGAATCGCCAAGTTGAGCGCCGCGAGAAACGGATAATCGGGTTTGTAGCCTGTCATCGCGAGAACCCAGTCGTTCTCGATCTCGACACTTCCGCCAGGCGTTCTGAGTAAGAGCGACGATCGGCGGACGTCTTCGACCGTGGTGTTGAAGTAGGCGCGAATGCTGCCCTCTTTGATCCGGTTTTCGAGGTCAGGTTTGATCCAGTACTTGACCTTGTCTGATAACGTCGCCGATCGAACGATAAGCGTCACCTGGGCGCCGTGACGGTAGCAGTCGAGCGCCGCCTTGGCCGCTGAATTCCGCGCCCCAATCACCGCCACTTTCTGCCGCACGTACTGATACGGTTCGCGGTAGTAGTGCGTGACCTTCGGTAAATCCTCACCAGGCACATCGAGGTAATTGGGATGGTCGAAGAACCCGATTGCAACGATGACGTTGCGTGCGCGGTATTCGCCGCGGTCCGTGGTTACGGTGAACTGTCCGACCTCGCCCTGCACGTCGAGCACTCGCTCGTAGAGCCGGATGTCGAGCTTCTCCTGCGCCGCGACGCCGCGGTAATACTCGACCGCTTCTTCGCGGGTCGGCTTATAGCCCTGGATGGGAAATGGATAGCCGCCGATTTCAATCAGATCTGGCGTCGAGAAAAACTCCATCCTCGCGGGATAGCCGACGATGGAGTTGACCAGGCATCCCTTTTCAATGATCAGCGCCTGAAGACCTTCGCGCTTGATCTCGATGCCGCAGGCCAGACCAACCGGTCCGGCCCCCACCACGATTGCGTCGTACATTGATTAGCGCTGCGCGCGCTGCGGTTCCAGCATGGGTTCCACAGGACGGAGTGTCGGCTTGCGGCGCGCGTATCTCTCCTGCAGCTTCTCCATGTAGATGTAGAACACCGGTGTGACGTAGAGCGTCAGTGTTTGCGAGACGAGCAGACCGCCGACAACCGCCAGGCCAAGCGGTCGACGCGCTTCCGCGCCGGCACCCCAACCGAGCGCGATCGGTAGGGTCCCCATCAACGCGGCCATCGTGGTCATCATGATCGGCCTGAACCGAACCATACAAGCTTCATGGATCGCTTCAGCAGCACCGAGATTGCGTTCCCGTCGCGCCTCAATCGCGAAGTCGATCATCATGATGCCGTTCTTCTTGACCAGCCCGACGAGCATGATCACCCCGACGAACGCGTAGATGTTCAGATCCTGATTGAACAGCAGCAGCGTCAGCAGGGCTCCAAAGCCGGCCGACGGCAAGCCGGAGAGAATCGTGAGCGGGTGGATGAAGCTCTCGTAAAGAATTCCGAGAACCACGTAAATAACGAAGATCGCGAGCGCCAGCACCCAGCCCAGACCCTTCAAGGATTCCTGAAATGCCTGCGCGGTCCCCTGGAAACTGCCGGACACCGTACCCGGAAGCGTCTCGCGCGCGAGTTGTTCGACACGCGCAACCGCATCGCCCAGTGCGACACCAGGAGCGATGTTGAACGAGATGGTGACCGACGGCAGCTGTCCGATGTGATTGACCGACTGCGGTCCGACGCTCTGTCGCGCGCTGACGACGGCCGATAGCGGAACGAGCTTGCCGGCTGACGACTGCACGTAGAGCATCGAAAGCGCCGCCGGATCCTGCTGGTACTGCGGCGCCACCTGCATGATCACCTGGTATTCATCGTTCGGCGCGAAGATTTGCGAGATTTGACGTGAGCCGTAAGCCGACGACAGCGCCGACTCCACCTGATCGACAGTCAGACCCAGCGCGGCGATCTGCTCGCGATCGAGGGTAACCGCCAGCTCCGGATTGCGGATCTGCAGATCCGAGTTCACGTCGAGGAGCCCGGGCAGACTTCGCATGGCCAGTTCGAAACCAGGCGCAACGCTATACAGTTCCTCGGTATCAGGATTCTGCAGGGAGAACTGATATTGCGCGCGCGACATCATTCCGCCGATCCGGATGGCGGGTGGATTCGTGAGTACGACGCGCACGCCAGGCACGCGCGCGAACTTCGGGCGCAACTCTTCGATGACCTGGTCGGCCGTCAACGACCGCTCGTGCCGTGGCTTGAGATCGACATTCAGCCGGCCACCGCCCCCACCGCCCGGTCCGCCAATGTTTGCCGTGAATGATGACACGTTCGGATCGGCGGCCAGGATGGCCATGATCTCTTTCTGATGCTTGACGTTCGCTTCGAACCCGATGCCCTGAATCGTTTCGATCTGCCCGCTCAGCTGCCCGGTATCGACGCTGGGAATGAAACCAGTCGGGACGATCTGGAAGAGGTAGATCGTTCCTACCAGGAGCAGGGCCGAAACAATCATCGTTGCGCCCTTGAACCGGATCGTTTGCGTCAGCGTCCATCCGTATGTCCGCAGCGACGCATCG
>Ga0310902_10000028_pt1 | contig 27098 bp, 37 predicted proteins | sample C24D3metaG_FD_203748 | JGI IMG/M metagenome (GOLD analysis project Ga0310902, IMG submission 203748) | Lab incubated soil microbial communities from West Virginia University Organic Research Farm, Morgantown, WV, United States - C24D3 | ecosystem: Environmental > Terrestrial > Soil >...
GGGTCAGGCAATGTACAAACATAGCTTTGATTTTTACTCACTCCCCACCCCCTCGCTTTGACGCATCTGCCTTACCGCAAACTCAACGACCTCCCGCACGTCCACGCCAAGCGCGAACTGGTACGGCTCGTTTTTCATCCAATGCGAGACCGGATTACGGGGCTGGTTGACTATGCCGCCGCCAAAGCAGCGAAACCGCTTGGCGATAGCTTCGACGATTGCATCAATTTCCTTCTTTTTCATTTTGCTTTTCTCCCTCGCCTTGGGACAGCGCAAAACCGCCCTCAACCGTACCGTGCTGCGCGTGAAAATACTCGAATAGGTTGGCTAGTATTTGCGTAGTTTGATTCAGGTCGCCGTCGTGCTGCTCACGTGCTGTCAATTCTAGTCGCTGACCCTTACCGCACGAGCAGGTCAGCACGTATTCAACCGGCATTTCTTTGGTTCGCTTGCTCACTCCCCACCTCCTTTTTTCTTAGTCGTCCCGACGCAGCCTTCAACACCGCCAAAGTGGTCACAGTCGCGCGCAAGATTGGCAAGTAGGATGACGGAACCGAACACCAGCAGAGTGATTATGATTTTGAGTAGCGTTTTCATTCTTCTCCTTTCAGCGCCGATTGACGGACGCAGTCGTTAGCATGCGGCTCGTCACTGAACTGCTCACACCACGGACAATGGCTGAAACCGTCCATGCCCTCAGCCCCGATGGCAACATATTCCACCTGTTCCAGCGCGGCGCGAATTGCGTCATATTCAGCGAGCGCCGCTTCGAGTTCGCATACTTTGACTTGATAAGTATTGTTCCGACCGACCCCATCTTCTTTTGCCGCCGCTGATATGTCACGTGATGTTTTAATGCTCATTCGCTTTCTCCTCCCTCCCGCGCGTCGGGATTGAGCGCGGCTTGGGCGGCATTCTCGAAAATAATCAAACTGGCGTGGGCGTCTTCATGTTCGTCCCAATCCGCTGTCAGTCCGCTATTGCGCCTAACGGCATCATCGGCCTTACGCGTGCGGGCAACCGCATTGACTAAGTTCTGACACAGTCGCGCCAAATCCGCCGCGCGAGCTTCGGCTTTATCGCATCTGAGCATCCATTCATCTCTTTGGCGGAGATACTGCTCCATTGCCAGTCGCGCAGATACCAGCTCCGACTCCGCCCCCTCTGCCCTCGCAATCGCCTCGTCGCGCTCCTTCTCGGCTTGCTCTGCTCTTGCCTGCCAGCGGCTCTCACGTTCCTGCAGTTGCGTGCCAAGTGATTTGTTGAGGTTGTCAGCGTCGGCCAACTGCGCCCGTAGCTTTGTGGCGTCTTCGGCGTGGTAGCTGTTTGAGAGCGTCATATCAGCTAACTGTGCCTCAAGTGCGGCGATTCGCGCTTCGGCTTCCGCTTTGCGGCGCTCTGTCCTGCGCCGCTCTATCAACTCGCCTGGATTCATCATGCCGCATTCGCCGGCACACCCCAGCTTATGAAATGCGCCTGATACGGTGTTGTAGCCGCAGAAATCTCCTTCCTTATCGCCCATTCCGGTTCTCCTTTCGCGGTCGTCCGCCTTGTGGTCGCTTCATTTTCAGCGCGCCGATCGGAATCTCCCAGTAGTGGACCTTGCCAAAACTGCGCTTGACGGCGCCGGGAACTATTCCCTTCTTTAGCCAGCGTATAACGCAGTGGTACGATACGCTCATTAAGCCGGCGAATTCTGCCGTTGTTATTACCTTGTTCTCAGCCGATCTCATGCGCGCAATGTACCATTGAAATAAAAACCGCGCAAGCCTATTGACAAGTTTTCTCGCCTGTGAGATAAAGCGGCTGTCAAGATAGGGAGCTTGACGGACCGGAGCGCGGCGGCGATTGCTGCGATGGCGCGACTAAGACACGTTGCCGCGTTTCCGGTTATTCGATCTTTCAAGTTGCAGTGAGCGGGCCACAGCAAAACGGACTGCCTGCGTGAAAGCGCCGATTGGCCGAGAGTGATTCAGGGCCTGCAAGGGCCGTGCTATCAGGGCGTATTTGCTCACTTCCAAAATTGGCGGCGAAACAACAGAGGGTGAGGGTAGATCGCTACTAGCCGCATTCGGACGACATCACGTGAATGTCCCTGAATGTCTGGGACGCGGGCGAAAGTAGACCCTGCGAGAGTCTGCCCGCCGCCAATTCAATTTCTCTTTAGGTGATTTATGCCAGTAACAAGACAACCACCGCGACGAATCGAAGGGCCATCGGCTGAAATTCAAGAGATCCGGAAGCTGAGCGTGATCGCCGAAGGCCTGCGCGCCGACGTGGCAAATCTTCACGGCCGGCTCGACGTGATCGAAGCGCTTTTAAAACAGTCCGTGGAACATCGGGGCGAAACGGGGAGTAGTCCCGATTTAGCGGCCCACTACTCAGGGTGAACGTGGACCGCGAGCGAACGCGGCGGCTTTGTCGGTTGGGGGACCGTTGCCGCCGCGTTTCGCATTTAAGGAGTCTATGAGCTACAACAAAGACACTTTTACAACCGAAGTACTACTAGGCTTCATAATGAAACTGAAGCAATTAAAAAACGCGGCGCACGGCGAAGCGTTTCAACCTGGCGCAGATCCGCGCTATTCGGCCGTCGAAGTCAAGGTTGAGGCCCTACTTGAGCGGGCTAAAAAGCTATTCCCGGTCGTAATGCTTGCCGAAGTCGAAGGACTGACCGCCCTAGTCAAAGACCTTTACCGCATGTTCGGAGAAATCGAAACGTCTGAAATTATTCGAAAGGACACCGGCGATGGACATTGAAGAAACCGCAATCGGATGGACAACAAGAGAGCAACGAGATGGCGAGATGGACCCGGCGCTCTCGCCTGTCGTGATCTACTCGCTTGGCTTCGACGCTGATGAGCTGTTAGTAGTATACGCGTCGCTGAGAACGTATCTCAGAGGCCTCGTATCGCAGGACAACGAGGACTTTGAGCAGATTTATCGTGTAACGAAGCTACTCACGGCGCTGAGGCCGCGCGCCGTCAGGGCGTCGAAGGAAGTAGGTTTAAAGGCCGTAGGAATGGAGGGGAAAGATGGCCATGCTGGTTGACGAGAAGATGATCCAGGGGCCAGTTAAGGCCGCATGGGAAAAGTACGTGGCAACCGGAACGGCTTTTCAGGACCGGGTTGCGGTTGTGTTCGTGACCGCATGGAACGCCGCGCTGGCCTGGCTCCCCTTTCGGATCGCTCAATTTCGAGAAATAGACGAAAAGCAGCAAGCGGAAATCGAAGAGCTTAAAAGGCAAATCGCAGAGCTGAAGCGCGGCAATTCGCCAATTGATTCAGGATCGAATCCCGCGTAGAATCCCGCTAGATTTTTTCTACCCACAACCTTGAGCGGCCCGGTCCAGTGATCGGGCCTTTTCTTTTTAATCCAGCCATTCCTTGACAACGCGCATTAGTTTCCCCACTATTGGCGCGAAATGAGTCAAAAACGCACAAAGAAATCTCGAAACGGGGCAAATCGGCCCGACAACGCCGAAGTGATTCCCCTTGATACACCGGAGCGCGTTATTTCCGTGGACGAAAACGGCCTCCGCGACATCCTTTTGAAGCTACGGAGCGGTGAAAGGCATATCGCGGACCTTGCCGCTAAGCTCGACATCAGCGCGCAGATGCTTGGCGAGGTGCTGAGCGGCAAAAAAGGCTTCGGCCCTAAGCTATTGAGCGGCCTCGGCGTGGTCAGAACGTACCAAATGTACGACGTTGGCCCGAAATGGATTGACTTCGATGAAGAATGAATCGCTTGAGCGCGTAATCCCGCAGGAATCCCGCGAAAAGCTATTGCTCGCGGTCGCGTTTCCGCTCGCAAGAACGACGAGCATTATCGAGATCGCGGCCGAGGCGGGCCTTTCCGTCTCTGATGCCGTCTGGCTTATCAACGAACCGGCATTTATTGGCCAGATTCGACAGATCACCTTCGCTCAGGCCTCGGCGGCGCTTCACGGCCCCGGCATAACCGATCTGGTAGCCATCGCCACGAAGGGCAAGGACCGCGAACGGCTTACCGCCTGGCGCGTAATAGCGCAGATCACCGGCGATCTGAAGCAAAAGCATCAACACGATGTCCGCGTAACGTTCGAGGACCTACGCAAGCGCGAACAGTCCGGCGACTTGAGCGGTCTTTTCGATATTCGATCAACTGTAATTGAGGGCGAAATCGAGGATTAAATGGGTACACTTACGGTTCCCGAATGCGAAACCGGCAAAGTATCAGACGGTTATCATACTTTCGATGAGCTTTACGACCATCGCTGTTTGAACTTTTTGGCGTTTCAGTCGCTATCGCACAGGCAAAAAGGCGCATATAGCAGCGCATGGAAATCTCGCAAACACGAAGACGGATCGGAGTTTGAGGGATGGTTTATTACGGGCATGGATTTAGGGAGCGGGCCAATTAGCTATCACGTGCCTGACAAGTATTGGGATTTATGCCACGGGCGCGAAATGGAGAGAGCGCCCAAGTGGGACGGCCACGCTGCCGCCGATGTCGTCCAGCGTCTTAGTGACTTCTTAAAATGAACGCCACAAGCCCACAACTCATTCCCGTTGACCGCATCAAGATGATCGTCGATCCGGCGAGGATCGAGCGGGAGCATCAGGCCTACCTGAAGGAAGGAGACGCCTACATTGACCGGCGCTTTGCGGATCTGCGCGACTGGGATTTCCCTGTTTATTGCGCCGTCAATATTATGATCACAACAAAGGACGGGCGCTCTGTTCCTTTTATTCTCAATCGGATTCAGCTTCGGCTGCTCGAAATAATCCTCGAAGAACTGACAGCCGAAAGGCCCGTCAGGCTCTTGATAGACAAGATCCGGCAGGGCGGCATCTCGACCATAATCCTCTTTTTCTACTACTGGCTAATAACCCTGCGGCCAAACCGAAACGCCTTGACGATCACTCAAGACCTGGAATCCGTAACGAACTTTTCGAGCCGTGTCAGGGCCGCGATGGAGGAGGCCGACCCGCTTCTGACCCCTCAGATCAAAAACGAAAACAAAAACCTTGTACACTTCGGCAATCCCACGGCGCGCGGTGGAACGCGTAGAGATCGAAAGCCTGGCAAGGGCCAGGACAGCCGAATGATGTTCTTTACGTGCAAGAAAGTCTCGGTCGGGCGGTCCTACACAATTCAGTACGTCCACCTGTCGGAAGCTGCCTTCTATCTCGACCAGAAACCGAAGGTAAGCGTCAAGACCTTGCTCAGCTCGCTCGCCCACGCCGTACCGATGTTGCCCGGCAGTATCGTTATCCTCGAAACGACCCCGAACGGCTTAAACGAAATCGCTCAGATGTGGGACGAAGCCGTAAAGGGACGAAGCGGCTGGCGTCCGGTCTTCTTTCCCGCTGTCGGATCGGAAGAGTACCGCGCGCCCCTGCCCGAAGGCGCTACGTTTGAACTGTGCGAAGCCGAGGAGGCGTCAGGCGTCCCGACCAGATACGGCAACGAGCTTGCCGAATCGAAGATCATCAGACAGCAATTGATCGAATGGTATCCAGAGCCTTACGAGAAATGGGGCGATAAGTGGATTGAACGCGAATTGCTAGCCCGGCTCAATTGGCGCAGGCAATATATTGACGGCCCTTGCCACGGAGACAAGGCGGTCTTCCGCAAGGAGTTCCCATTGACGCCTCAACAAGGCTTCGAGGCAACGGGCCGCAATTGTTTCGATCTAAGGTCTGTCGGCCTGATGCGTAAGTTGGCCGAAGAAGAAGGCCTTCAGCCGCGCCGCTATACCTACATTCACGACCCCGAAAACGCTGATGCGTCAACGAAATTCAAGGCCGATGATTACGGAGCGCTTACCATCTACGAATTACCTGAAGCGGGCGTCCAGTACGTATTACCGGCCGATCCCGCGCTTGGAAATCCGAACTCGGACCCTTCGGCCTTGCTCGTACTGGCAGTGTCAGAAGAGTCGCCCTATCTGCGCGAAGTAGCCAGCTATTCCAAGATTACAAAGCCGGACGTGTTCGCGGAACTGATAAATTATCTAGGGATTCTGTACGGGGTCGCCCTTGTCGGCGCTGAGAACAACGAGCGCGGCGGATACGTGGTCAACCTGAAGCTCCACAAGGACCTGAAATACGAGCGGCTTTATTTCGAGTTCGACACCTACGCGAAGAAGCCAGCCGAGATGCCGGGATTCATCACGAAGGATTCAAACAAGGCGACGATTGTAGCCGGCCTGGATTATCGGATTAGAGACGCCGAGATTTTACTTCGCACGCCATTGTTACTCGAACAGCTCGAACATTTCGTGGAAATGGAAAACGGCGAGCTTGGCGCCGAGCCTGGATACAACGACGATCTCGCGATGTGCGCAATGATCGGGGTCAACATTTCGCTGAAGGTTCACTACTACATACCGAAACCGCAGCCGCCTCCCGGCTCGATAGGCGACTTGAAAAAGCGGGGAATCTTTAAAAGGAGATAGCTCATGCCGCGTAAATATAGACCGCCCGCCGCGAATACGAGCGATAGAATGCGCGTCAATCGCGCCTCGGCCGCAGTTGTCGAAGAGACCGGCGACGCCGAGAAAGACGGGCCGCTGTGGATGTCGCGCCTGATGAAGACGCTCCATATGCGTATGGAGTCGGACAACGGAGACCGCCATTGGGCCGCGTATCGTAACTGGTTTAATGGCCGGCAATGGCAATTCGAAGACACCGGCAAGAACTCTTGGGATCTATACAGTGACACGATTACGAGCGTCTACACGAATAACATCGTTCAATCCAACGCCTCGGCCTACATGCCCTTCCTGTTGAACGGCAACATTGAATTCAAGGTAAAGCCGAAGCCGAATCGCCCCGGCGACGTGAACGCGGCCGAAATCCACACGTCCCTGCTCAATTACGAATGGGGCGAACGGAAAATGACCGAGCAAGTGAAAAAGGTGATTGACGATGTTGTAGTGATCGGCCACGGCATAGCCGAGACGTCCTATGTCGTTGAAGTGGATGAAGCGCGCCGCAAGTCTTCCGGTAATATCGAGTATCGCGATTACGTCAGGCGCGACGCTGCGGTAGTCGAGTGGGTGGACCCGTTCGACTTCGTTCACGACATAACTGGCAGGGACGGGACGCCTCGCACGGGCCGATGGGCCGCAAGGCGCAGTTGGATTCCGCTTGCGAACGTTGTGGCCAACAAGCGCTACGACCCGAAGGTCACAAGACTTATCGAATCCGGCGCCGCATCCCACAACCTGACATCCCGGTCAGCATATAGGAATGACGCCAGATTTTCGGCCGGTGGGATGTTCGGTAAGGACCTGGCCATCAGAATCCCCGAAGAATCGTCAATCGCCGTATGGGAAATATGGGACAAGGGCCACAGGCAAGTTATCACGATGGCCGAAGGCTTACCTTACCCGCTAGATGTCGAGCCGTCGCGATATCCCTACCTTGACGGCCTGCCGTTCGTGATGATTCAGTTCCTTCGAGCTGAAGGCCTGCTTTATCCTATCGGGATTGCGCGTCAACTCAAAGATCCACAGCTTCAGGCGAACCGCATCCGCACTCAGCAAATTCAAAACGTTCGGGCGCAAAAGAACATATACGGCGCAACGCCCGGCGTGTCGAAAGAGGCGCTTGACGATTTCGCCAATCTGCCGAATCTAGGGGTAGTCCGAATGGAGCGGAACGGCGATCTGTTCGCGATCGATAACCCTCAAATAAATCGAGACAACCTACTTCTCGACCAGGCCATTCAGCAAGACGGGCAAAAGATGACCGGGACGGACGCGATCTTTCAGGGAGAGCCCCTGCCGAGCCGAACGCCCGCAGGCGTCGCAACCACGCAAGTGAACGTGATGCGGCTGAAGGCTGACGATAAAATCTCGAACGTCGAAGCGGGAGTAAACGAGATCGCAAGCCAGGTCCTTCAGCATTTAAAGGCCAATCGAGTTCAGTCCGACGTCGCGCAGATCGTGGGCCTGCTCAGTACGGAATGGCGCGAATACTCGCACGCCGAGATACAGGCCGAAACCGACGTGACGGTCAGCTATTTTGCAGCTCCGAAAACAAACCCCGACATCGAGCGCCAGCAAAAAGCCAACGTAGCGCAGATCGCGGCGCAGTTCGACCCGCTCATGGCTCAATCGGGGTCGCCCGTGCGAATCAACTTCGTCGAGCTGTTTGCCTGGCTCTTGAAATCCTTTCCTGACTATCAGGACGTGGGGCGCTTCTTTACGCCCGCGCTTTCAGTTCAGCCTGAACTGCAGCAAACCTTGGCGCCGGCTGGCGCGGGGGCGGGCTTGCCGCCTGCTCTCGCCGGCCAGCTCGCGCCGCAACAGATCCCCGGCCAGCCAAGTGTTGACCAGCCGGGAGAAGGCCTGTCCGAGCAGGACTTGCTCATGCAAATCCTCGGCGGGGCGAGTCAAATTCAATGAGAAAGGCTTGAAATGCCCGATTTGATCTTTGCTGAAATTCCCGACGAATGCCGAGTTAAAACCCAATGGCGCGACGGGAAACTCCACATCACATGGCATAAGGACGGCGAGGCGATTGCCGAGATTGCCATACCTGAAGAATCGGCGAGACTGACCGCCGCTGTTATCAGTGTCGCCTTAACCGGAAACGAGAGGTAATCATGGACTTCTGTATCAGCATGGCCATATCCATCATCCTGACCGCAATTAAACAGGCGGTCAAAAATCCCGAAAAGGCCGAAGAATTAAAGCGCGCCTTCTTGAAGGTGCGCGATCAAATTGACCTGCTCTATCCCGAAAGCTAAAGGTTTCAGGGCTACGCCTGAGATGGTCGGGAAGGACGGACTCAAGGCTGACTGTCCGTGCCGTAGCCCTGAAAATGAACATATGCCGCTATTCCAATTCAACTGCAAAACTCACGGAGTATTCGAAGTCCTGCGAAATAGCCTGCCTAAGAGCGAGCGCTATAAATGCCCCGACTGCGGCAAGCTCTCGCCATACGTTTGGCCCTTGACGGTAATGAGACCTGACTCGCTATGGGCCGGCCACGTCGTTGAAAATCACGGATACTTCACCTCTGAGTCACAGCTAGGTAAAAGCATGAAGAAGCGAAAACTTACGCGCATCGGGGATCGCATAGACGCCGAGGGCATGAAAGCGATGGCAAACGCCGCCGCCGCCGCCCGTGACGCTAAATTCGCCGAGGAATCGAGAGAGTTTATGCGCAGGGCCGTTGCGGAGCGTGGCCTACTTGACGCCTTTGGGAACCTTAAACCTGAAGCCTCCGCGCCCTTATCCGATACCCCTTTAATCTCGTCAAATGACGATAGACTTAAAGTGAAACCTTAAGTATTCCGCGTATCCATTTGACACTAAAGATAAATAGACAAATAATCCGCGCGTCGGCTTACCGCGCAGTTTGGAGTAAACTATGAAAGGACAGGCGCCAGTTGGCCAAGGCCTCGGCGTACAAAAGTTTTCGATCAAGTCAGGACCAGGCGGAGGCCTTCAGTTTGAGGGCAACGCCCATACGCCATTGCAGGCGGCGGCGTTGGCTGAGTCGAACTTAGCCGAGATGAACGCCACTCCGGTTGAGCGGCTTATTGCTGACAGGCAGGCCGAGAGCGCCAAGCCGGCCGCGAGCGCTTTCGCGCGCATGCATCCCGGCATAGATCCATCGAAGGTAGAAATGGACCTGGATGCGAAAAGCGGCAAGATCCGATTCAGGCCCATCGAACCGCCCGCCGAAACTCCGGTTGAAACACCTGCCGCGCCGGTCGCGCCAGTGGTCACGGCCCCGACCGAGCCTGACACAATCGCGCAACTAAGGGCGCAGATCGCTGAACAGAGCCAGATCCAGACCGCAATGCTCACGGCGCTGATGACGGGCCGGCCGCTGATGGAAGTACTGAGCGGAGCCCCCGTAAAGCCCGCCGAGCCGGATTACAGCCGTTTCGATCTTGAAGAAGAAGAAGGCCGCGCAGCCTACGCCCAGGCCGTTAGGGCCGATGCGATCGCCGCGGCGAAGGCAGAAATGCAGGCCGAGATGCGGAATCATCTGCCGCAGATCCAGAACGCCAATAAACACGGCGAGCATTTCGCGCTTCAAGCTAAGTACGGCGCCGAGCCTGACTTTCAGCAAAAGAGCGCGCTGGCGCAAAAGCTAGCCGGCAACAATCCCAACGTTTCGATTGAGGCAACCTACAACCTGATTACGCAGATCCAGGCCAGTCTTGGGGTGAGTCCCGCGCCGGCCCCTGCGATTACAAAACCTTCAAGCCCGACCCTTACCCCTGCGCAGCAAGCGGAGAAGGCCGCACAGGCTGCGCGCTACCAATCCAACAATGGAGGCCGGGCGACAGGCCCGCCCGAACCGCCGCCCGATGTCGCTAAGAACTTCAAGAAATTGGCGCATTGGGTAGCTCAACAGCAAGCCTTGGGCAATTTGGAATAGCCCAAAAGGAGAAACCTGATGGCCTTAGACACTTCTTTTAATCGCGTAGTGGCAACGACGTTGCCGCTCTACGCGCCGCGAGTCACGGAATCCATAGTGGGCTCAATAGCCCTATTATGGAAAATGGCGATGATGGACGCCGTTGAAACCCGCCCAGGTGGAACACAGATTGTCGAGCCGACGATCTTAACCACGAATACAAACGTCCACGCCTACACCGAATACCAGACCCTTGATACTACGCTTCAGTCCGATCCGAACGTCGCTTCCTATCTTTGGAAGATCATTGCCGGAACCGAGGGCTTGAGCCTGCTTGAGCAGGGCAAAAATTCCAATAGCGCAACAGCGCCGGTGGACCTGTGGGACGCGATCATCAACCGCCTAGCTCTCTCGATGCGAATCGAGGTCAATCGGGAGCTATTCCTTGACGGAACCGGAGCGGGAGGCGCTGAGTTGACCGGCCTGGCGCTCGGCCTGGACTTTGCCGGAACGAATAGCGTTTACGGGAATATTGATAGCGCCACGTTTACGAACTGGCGCAATCAGACCGAGGCTAGCCCTGGCGACATAGCGACCGCGCCAACGACGTTGCCGCCCGCAATGCGCCGCCTCGCCAATTCCTGCTCAAGTCAAAACGAATGGCCGACGATGTACATCACGTCAAAAGAAGTTCACGAGGCCTGGGAAGGTACGCTTGTCTCGAACGAGCGCTATATCCGCGAAGCCTTCGACGAGGACATGGTTCGGTCAGGCTTCCAGAACTATATTTTCAAAGGCGGGGTGGTTTGCTTCGATGACCATATCTTCCCGCACACGAACGCGGCAGCGAGCGCTACGGCCGGACACGGTTTCCTGGCCCTTAATCTCAAATATCTCAAGTTTGTGATGATGGAAAACTTTGATTTTGTAATGAGCGATCCCATTCGCCCATTCGACCAGATGGCCGACACGATTCAAATGATCCTTCACGCAAACCTTGTAATGAATAACCGCCGCCGCCAGGGCCGCATGAACGTCGAATACACGCCATAAGGAGGCTACATGGGAGCTATTTTAGGATGCGACCCGACCAGGGTCGATACGACCGCCGCGTTTACGCTCGGAACCGAGAGCGACCATCCCGACACGTTGAACTTTCCAGGGACAAAGCTCCGCTACGTCAAGGCGGTAACGGCCTTCGCGCTCGGAGACTCGCTAAAGCTCAAGACAGACGAAACCTTTGAGCCTAACGCCCTGGTTCCAACGGCGGCAATACAGGAGCCTATTGTAGGTATTGCCCACGTCGCGATAGGCGCGGGGAGCTTCGGGTGGATGACCCGACATGGCCGAGTCGCGTCGGCGAAAGCGGCGGCTTCGACTGCGGCGGGCGCTCGATTGGGTTCGTCGGCCACGGCGGGCACTCTTGCCACGCTCACGCAGGCCGATTCCAACTTTACCAGCAATGACTATTTTGAATTGCTGGCTTACGCGCAGTCGCCCATCATCGCGCTTGATGCGAACGATTCGAACGGGGCAAACATCGAAGTCTACATAGGACAAGGATGATTCCATTTAAACTCAACCTGGGGTCTGGTAGTTCTCCGATGGAGGGCTACCAGAACCTTGACATCAAGACCTGTCACGAAATCTACCCGTTGCGTAATTACACAGACGGAGCGGTAGACGAAGTGCGCGCCTCTCACGTTCTTGAGCACTTCCCACATGGGCAAGTGGCTGACGTGGTGAAGGAGTGGGCGCGCGTTCTCAGGCCGGGCGGGGCGCTCAAGATCGCCGTTCCTGATTTCGATTGGATAGTCAAAGCCTATTCAAACGGACACAGGGGCGATAGCAGGCTTGAGAGCTATCTATTCGGCGGACAGGCGGACGGCGAGGACTTTCACAAGGCGTTCTTCAACGAGGAAAAGCTAAAGGCCCTACTCGAAGGCGCTGGACTTGTGGACGTCAAGCGGTGGGAATCCGACGCGCCGGACTGCTCAAGCTACCACGTCTCGCTGAATCTTCAGGCCGTCAAGCCGCAACCGAAGCTGAGCTATGCGCCAACTCCCACCTACGAGTTCATCAAAGACTCAAGGGGCGTTATCCATGTCGGCGCGAACAGCGGTCAGGCGCGGGACACCTACGCGAGTCACAATCTGCCGGTGATTTGGATCGAGGCGCTTCCCGAAGTCTTCCATAAGCTCGCGGCGAATATCGCCAACTATCCGAATCAAAGGGCGCTCCGCTACCTGCTGACGGACAGGGACGACGATACGAGAGAGTTCCACGTGGCAAGCAACGAAGGTCAAAGCTCGTCGGTTTTTGACTTCGGAGAACATGCGCGGATCTGGCCTGAAATTACCTACACGCAGACCGTTAACTTGACCACGACCACGCTGAAGACCGCGCTTCAGCGTCATAGCGTCAATCTCGACGAATACGACACTCTTGTCATGGACGTTCAAGGGGCGGAACTTCTTGTGCTGAAAGGCGCTGAAAGCATTCTGGACAAGTTCAAGTTTATCCGCGCCGAGGCCTGCGACTTCGAGTTATACAAAGGCGGTTGCCTGCTCAAGGACCTCGACGATTACCTGACGCCGCGCGGCTTCGAGCGCGTCTTGACCTGGCACTACAAGCGCAGTCCACAGCCCGAAGTCGAGCGAATCTACGAGGCGCTGTATCAGAAGAAGGCCGAAGTAAAGAAGACTTTCGAAATAAAGCCGATACACATTCACGACGAGCAGACAGGGGCAAAGGCGATTTGGAGAGTTGCGGCGATGGCGAGCGTCCCGCGCTTGGGCTTCCAGGCCCACATGGGCGCGTCGGAGCGAGCGTTTGTAGATCCCAACATACCGGTGCTAAGGCTTAGCGGCTGTGTGTTTTGGGAAATGACGATGCAGGGCGGGTTTAATTCGCTGATTAAGGCCGGCGCCGATTACATCATCACGACGGACTACGACACGATATTTACGGGCGAGGACGTGAAAGAATTATTACGACTTGTCGTCCGCTACCCTGAAGCTGACGCGATAGCGGCCTGGCAGGCGTCCCGCTGGAAAAATCATCCACCGCTCGCGGGAATCAGAACGGAAAGAGGATGGGACGGCGCTGTCTCCGTCGAAGAGATGAAGCGCTCCGATCTGACCGAGGTGGACAACACGGTCTACGCCCTGACTATCATCAAGACGGAGGCGTTGAAGAAGATCCCGAAACCCTGGTTTCAGAACATTCCGAACGCGGACGGGGAATGGGAGCATGGCAAACATGACGCCGATAGTTATTTTTGGTGGAAATTCAGAGAGGCCGGCAACAAGCTGTATATGGCGAACAACGTCAGGGTTGGCCATCTGCATGAAGACATCCTTTGGGTTGACGAGGATTTCAACCTGATTAAGCAAGACCTTATCGAGTACTACACGAAGGGTCGGCCCTTCTAAACGAGAGGAATCTATGCCTGCAATGAAGAAAATGAAGAAAACGACAATCGGCAAAAAGACCCAATTCAACACGAATACCACGAATCCGACAGCCGGCAAGGCGAACGCCGCACGCGGCTTCGTAATGGGCAACAGCGGCACGAAGACGATGGGCGCCGGAAAACTTAACGCAGCCGGCAAGGCGATGGGAACCGCGAAAGGGCGTGGCGGGAGGTCTTACTAATGGCCAGTGAATTTCTGACCAGTGAAGCCTTGGACGACGTTATACATCGGCAGCCGGCGAGCGAGCCGAAGGCGCGCAAGCGCGGCCCCATGCCCGAAGCGCAAAAAGCGAAGATTCGCGCCTCGAACCTGGCGACGCGCGAGCGCAAACAGGCCGAGAAGCCGCCACAGGCGCCAAATCTCAAGACCGGCATTACGGCCGATGACGCCGAGGAAATGCGCCGCGAACTTCAGTTGAAAGCCGCCGAGGCCAAAATCAAAGCGGAGGCGATCTCTACCGATAACCGGATGATGGTCCATCAGGAAATCAAAGTAGACGCTTTCAATACTGTCCGGCGATACGTCGAACTGACGCCCTCAATGTGCCGCTCCCGCAACTGCCCGTGGGACGCCGCGAAGGAGGCTGGCGCGACCGCATGGGGGGATGCTCCGATAAATCAGCCGATGAGTAACGGCGAGACTTTTGGCGATAGGTTGATCGCCCTTCGCGAGTACCACGAAACGACAGCGCATACCGTGCAACAGCTCGATGACCACATCATCACGGCGGGCGAGTTGAATAAGAGGCAATGGGGCGTCGGCCAGTCCATCAAGAATGAATTTCTGACAGGGGCAAAGTGAGGTCAAGGGGGCATGGAGCTATCAGGCCTGATATTGCTAATCGTCTTACAGGCAATTCATGCATATCGGGACCACTTGAAATTCAAGGCCCATCAGGCCGAGATCGAGCTTTTAAAACTTCATTATAAGCGGCTACAAGGGGAATAATTGGCAACTCCGAATTCAATAGCGCTGAGCCTAATTACCGAAGTTGGCGAATCAACCGATGACGCCGATTTCGTTCTATTGGTCGAAAAGCGTGTAAACGAAGCCGTTCAAGAAATCGCCCTTGCGACCAATTTCAATCCCTACAAAGCCCGCGCCACTTTCGCAACGGCCGTCGCGACCCCTACTTACAACATGCCCGCGACGGCCCGCGAGTTGATTCAGCTCCGGTACGTCACGGACGGCGCGCCGATTATCTACTCAACGACTCAAGAACTGGTCATGCGGCGCATTAGGCTGACAGACCCCGGCCGCGCGCAATTCTGGCTTGAGGATGGCGTGGTACTGTCGGGATCGGATACGCTGCTGAAAATCCGACTGGTTCCGATTCCAACCGCCATCGAGTCCGTCGAAGAGGAGCATTACTTCGACCCGACCGACACCGCGAGCGCGTCACATATCCCGATTCCGCTTTCGTGGATAGTTCCCACGCTCGACCGCGTTCGGTCCTTCCTGCTTGAAAACCTCGGCAAGTACGACGCCTCGGCGCTCGCTATCCGCCGCTATGAAAAGAGCCTGAAAAGGCTTGCCGACCGGGAGAACAGCAAGGTAGCCGACAAGGCCGTATTGCAGGAAGTAGACCTGGCCAATCTCCGCAGGCGCAGAGGTCCGCGCCTCCCCGGCAACTTCCCAGACACGTGGTAAGGGAGGCCCGCCATCGCAAGCACAAATGCCGACAACGCCGGAGTGAAAACTATCCCCTACGCGGGATGGGGCCGAGGAATAATCACTTCAAAGCCTTCGACCGAAATCCCCGATGACGCCGCCCAAGACATCATCAACATGGAGTTTGACGACTCCGACAACCTCTCGGCGCGTAACGGCTTCGTTGAACTTTTCTCGACTACCTTCGCCGGCAGGCTTACGAGCGCCTACTACTTCACGTCCGGTTCGGGCGAGATCGGAATCCTTTACACGACCGCGAACCAGCTCCGAATTGTCGAAACGAACGGAACCGGCGACACGAATCTGACCGGCGCCCTCACGCTTCCGAATGACACTTTCTGGCAATGGATCACTTACAAAGACCTCGCCATCGGCGTAAACAAGGCCACAAGCGGTGACAATCCCGTAAAGGTCTCGACCGGCGCCGTGGCGGCGGCGCTCGGCGGCAGTCCGCCGAAAGGGAAATACATCGCCCTGTGGGAGAATCGAGTTTGGATTATTTCAGCCACTGAGCCGAATCAATTGCGCGGCTCATTCCTCGGCGATCCTGAGAACTGGGCGACCGGAACCGACGCGCAAGGCGTTTCGATAGACATAGAGATTGACGATAACGACATCATTACAGGCCTTTTCGCAACGAAAGACGCGCTCTATATCTGGAAAACGAAGAAGATTTACAAGCTCGGTCCTATCGATCCGGCTACCGCGATCACGAACGCCAGCAATCTTCGCGTCTCCATCTTCTCGCAAACCATCGGCTGCGTTTCGCCCTACGCGATCGCGCCGCTACTTGATGACGTTGTTTATCTTTCGCCTCAAGGACTCGCCAGCTTGCGGCTGTCCGAAGTGGCCGAGGACTTCCGCACGGCGCTCTATAGTCGCAACGTGGCCGAGATCGCAAAGATTCATAAGACGACCGAGGAAATCCCGGCGCTGTTGCTTCCGAACGTCAATCAGTACTGGCTATCGTTCCCGTCCACGATTTCAACGCGATCCATCAACGAAAGCTACGTCCTTGATTACCTGAATATCCAGGCGGGCGTAGATGCCGCTCGCTGGACGCGCTTCACGGGCCTTGCCGGCTTCACTTGCGCGACCAGCTTTCCGACCGCCACAGGGACCGCCTACCTTGTCGGCGCGGAGAATCCAGACGGTACGCATCAGCTGTTCAAGTACTTCCCGAAGGAAAGCGGCGGAGTCTACAGCGACAACGGCGAATCCTACCCAAAGGAACTTCGAACGAAGGCGATTTCCCATGAGTCGGTTTTACTGCGCAAGGAATGGCACAAATGGGGCTTTAACTTCGACCTGCTGACGAATTCGGCGCAAGTGGCGATCCAGTACTACTTCGACGACAATTTGAACAAGGGAGGAAACCAGTCGTTCAACCTGACGGCTTCGACGCTCGGCGCGCTGTGGGACCAGGCAATATGGGATGTGGACAGTTGGGACAGCGCCGTACAGGGGCCAGTCCAAATCATCAGGCGCTTACTGTCGAATTCTTCAGGACGCATAGGCGAGACGATCACGTTTCGAGTCTCGAACGGCCAGGCCGACGAGGCCTTTACGATCAAGGACATGATCTTGATGTACACGCTACTAAATGAGAAGGGAGTAACAACCCTGTAATGGCCGGAACGCTTGCAAGAGTGACGGACTTCGTTCCCGCAACGCCGATCCTGTCGGGCGAAGTGGACTCTGAATTCAACCAGATCGTCAACCTTCTCAACGGGACGACCACGAACGTTAAGGCCACGCTCGACGTGAGCGATTCGGGCGATCCGCCGCTTGAGCTAAATCAGCTTTCAACCGGGCCAATCCTGAAAGGCTTTCAAGCCGGCATCGAAAAGTTTCGCATCCGAAATGACGGCTCCATCAGAACGCCCGGCATCTACGATACGAACGACAACGAGCAGTTGCTATTCAGCCTTACAGCCTCCGCGATCAATGAATTCACGATGAAGAATGCCGCCCTCGGTAATCCGCCGCAGATTCAGGCGACGGGCGGCGACACCAACATCGGCATCACGCTCGTTCCAAAAGGTTCGGGCGTAGTCAAGATCCAGGCGGGCCTGCCCACGGCAAACGAGGACGCGGCCAATAAGCTCTACGTCGACAATACGACGATTGCGCAGTCTTGCACGATAGGGACCGAGGCCGATCCGAACACGTCACCTGGCGCGACCGAAAGCGGTAGATATAGCGCCTTCGTGCCGGACGGCAACGCCATGACCATCACGAAACTAAAGATCAAGTTTCAAGAGGGATCGCATACGGCGGGCGTCGGCAACGTTTTGAGCTATACCGTGCGAGTGAGAAACGCGGCCGGCACGGTCACGGCGGACTTAGGCCCGATAAGCCTGAATGATACAAACAATACCATTCACGTCACTTACACGCTGGACATCTCCGACCACGTTTTAACGGCGGGGGATTCCGTGACCTTCTTTAAATCGACCCTGACCGGAACCATCACCGAAAGAGCCGTAAGCGTCGGATTCGTCCTGACGCAAAAGAGAACCTGATGGCCGTACTTACACGCATAACTGATTTTATTCCGAATACGCTCATTGTCTCGCAAGAGGTAGACGATGAATTTAACCAGCTCGTCAACATACTAAGTGGCGTTTCGACGAACAAGGACGCGCTTATTAAATACAGCGACGGCTCAGGCGCGGTCCTGCGTGTGGACCAGCTCGGCGCGGGGCTAATTCAACAGTGGCTACAGAACGGTTCAGTTAAATCGCGGATCAATAACAACGGATCGTTTGAGTCAATCGCAGGGCCAGCGCTCGCGGCATCTCAGACGATCACGGCCCCGCTCACGATTGACGGATCGCCGGACATTATCCTGAAGGCGAACGGTCAGATTGTCGGCTACCCAAGGAAGATTTTTAGCAGTACCACGTCGGTTGGCAACGTCGGCGCAGGCCTCGATAGCTTGCACTCGTTCTCGCTTCCGGCCGCATCGCTCGCAACGGACGGGGATTCTATTGACTGGACATCTTCGGGATCGCTCGCAACGGCCGGGCCGCACAATCGCCGTTGGGTCTTTTCAATCGGCGGGCAGACGATCCGCGATACGGGCAATATCAGCCTGACGAATAACGCCCTGTGGACAACGATCATAAATGCGGTCAGAGTGAGCGATACGACGATAAGATGCAGCTTTATGATGAACGCGGGCGGCTCGAACGTCGGCGCGACGAACTTTTTCACCTACGGATGGAATGCCCTCCTAACCGTAAGCTCGCTCATGTCCAACGGGCAGACAATTCTCGTACAAGCCGAGGACGCGAACGCCGCGAATGATAATATTACGCAGAATCTATCAACGATCTATTTAACGCAGACCGCATAAGGTGACGTATGGCAGTGTCGAACTTATCGCCATTTCAACAGGCCCTACAATCCGTTGTCGGGTCGGGTAAGGGCAAAGGCGCGAACCTGACGCCTGACATCCTAGGCCGCGTGGCTGATTCGGTTTTTGGACCGTTCCCGATTCCGCCCGGCGCGCAGATTATCTTCCAGGGGCCGGACCGCGCCGAATGGATTGACGCGGAGGGCTACAGGCATTCGGCCACGCGATCACTCGACGGCCGCGATCCGAACGCGGGTCAGATCCGCGACCAGACCGACCGTCCGCCGATCCTTCCGGCCGGACAGGGCCAGCAAAACCTTTTAGGCCAACTAACCGGCGCGGGCGGAATCCAGTCCGACATCGAAGCGGTTCGCAACCTTGCCGCAAGACTTCAGGAACCGGCCGTACTGGCGCAGCTCGACCCGCAGACGAAGGCCGCGCTCGACCAGATAACGCAGAATACGCTCACGCAGCTAACCCAGCAGTTTCAACAGGACCAGGCGCGCCAACTCGCATCATTGTTCGGGAATCGCGTACAGCAAAGCTCAATCGCCACGAACGCCGTAGGTCAGCTTTTAGAGAATCAGGGCCGTGTTACGTCACAGGCTCTGGCCGAAGGCGCAGGCCGAGAACTTGGCGCGCGGCAATTCGTAACGGACACTCAGCGGGCGAACCTGGCGACCGCGCTTCAAGGCCTTCTCGGCGGCGCGGACCTGCAGAGCGGCCTGATTCAGAATCTAAGCGGTCAGCAAACTCAGCGCGACATCGCGGGCGGAAACCTCAACCTCGGATTCGCGGACCTGGCCGAAAGATCACGCGCCGGCGCTCGCGACTTCGAGCTAGGTCAACAGGAAGCTGACCGCAGGCTTGCGGAATCAAGGGCGCTCTTGCCGAAGATACTGGCGACGATTCAAACCCTGGGCCAGGCCGCTCAGGGAGTCGGCACAAGCATCGCTGGATTTAAGGCCCCATAAAGGAGAATTTATGGCATTCGGACCGGCCACAGCAGGCGTGCAACAGGCGATTTTGGCGCTACTCCAGGGGCGAAATCCAAGCCCTGTGGCCCCTGTGCCTCTTGCGCCCACAGGCGGAATAGGACCGCTTGAGATGGACACCACGGCGGCGCTCGCGGCGCTTCAGCCGCAACCTGTCCCGGCGCCGCTGCCCGCTCCGGTAGACGCGGAGGGCATTCGCTCGCGCTTCGCTGGAATGGCCGGACCTGAGCCGACAGCGCCAGCGATGGAGCCGACGAGCGTGATTATTCGAATCGCTCGCGCGCTTCAGGGTTTCGGCGCAGGCGTTCAAGGGCAAGGGCCGCAATTCCTCGCACAACTCGCAGAGCAGCGTGAGGCTCCACAGCGCGAGTACCGAGCGAGAAAGGAACGCTTCGACGCGCGCAAGCAAGATCTGGAATTCGCGGGCGAGCAAGCCGTACTGTCGGCCGAGGATCGCCGGGCGCAACGAACTCAACAGCTACTAGACAAGCAGGCTGACCGGGATTTCGAGGAATCCTTAAAGCGCGCCGGACTCAAGAGCGCGGCGGCTATCGCGCAGATGCGCGCAGCGTTCGAGCTTGAACGGGATGCGCGCAAGGCTGAGTTTGAGCGGCAGGAACAGGCCCGCAAAGATACGAAGGACCGCAAAGCGGCGATCACAACGCTTGCGAATACGTTTACGGATGATTTTAAGGTCTCCCGGCAAGAGGCCTTGCGGTTTGCTCAACACGAAATAGAAGGGACGGCCCTTAGCGCGGCCGACGCCAAAAAGTACGGGCGAATTGAGAAATACAGGCCGAGTGCGGGCGGCGGTGGATCAGGGGCCGCGGCGGGTAAGGTGATGGTCGAAATCGTCAATCCTGACGGCTCAACGTCGGTGGTCCCATTTAATCAACAAGTAAGCGCCGCGATCAATAACGGCAATGTGAATCAAGGGCCGCGCGGCGTATTCGTGCAAGGCGGAACCGTGACGCCAGCTCCGCCGACGCCACAGATCCCCACGGGCTTTCCAGAGTTCAGCGGCGGCTTACAGGCGCCAGCCGGCGAGGTCTTCACAATGGCCGAAATCCGGGCCTCCGCGAAGAAAATGAAGCGTGATCCTAAAGACGTTGAGGCCGACGTGAGGGCGGCAGGCGGGATTATTCGATGATATGGGAGATCGAGTTGCAGAATTTCTCAAGCGCTCCGCTCCGAAGGGAAAGCCCGACAGGGTGGAAGAGTTCCTAAAGCGCCCACCCGCGCAACAACCCGCCGCGCCTGCTCCACAGCCCGAACAGCCTGGATTTCTCGAAAGCCTGGGAACCAATTTAAAAGTAGGCGTTCAACGCGCGGGCCAATCCCTACAGGAGGCCGAGCGGATCGCCACGGAGGCCATAGAGTCCGCCATCAGGGGCGACATCGAGCCGGCCCGTCAAATATTTGAACGCATAGGACGCGGCGCTGCGCCAATCGTTTCAGCCCTCGGCGGCAGGCCCGAACTCGCCGGCCAGACCTTCCTGGGAGAAACGGTCGCCCAGGTCGGCCCGATAGCCGAAGTGGCGCGCAAGCAACAGGAGCGGCTTGCCACAAAGCCCGAATATGCCTCCCGTGAAGCCGCCGCCGAAAGGGCAAGGCTTGGCGCTCTGGCCGCTCAAGACCCATCGCTCGCCGGAAAGATAGTCCGCCGTGGTACGGAGACCGCTGTCGGCGCGCTGCCGGAAGTCATCGCCGGGATCGCGACGGGCGGAAGCGTCCCGGCGATGACCGGAGTTGCGGCCTTTCAATCGCTCGCACAGCCGGAAATGATGATTCCAGCCATCGCCCTGTCGGCTACGCCTATTCCCATCGGCAAGGCGATCGCTCCACTTGTTCGCAGAATCAAGGCCGGCAAGGTCGCGGCCGAGGCCTTAACTCCATCGCCAGCGGTCGCGCCGGAAGCCGCCCTTCCCGCCATCGAAGCGCCTCCATCCTTACCGCGAGCCGCGCCGGATGTCCCGCTCACGGCGGCGCAGAACGAAGCCGCCGCGCTGAATTCGGCCGTCCAAAAACTTGGAACCGACAGCGTGGACGAAATCGCGGAGATGATCGCGAACTCTAACCGGCGATTTAACAGAACGGTCTCCGCGCCAGGCGTCCCAAAAAGAAAAATCACCCCAATTGAGCGGCAGGCAATGCGCGATGACTACGCCCGCGTAAGTCGGCTAACAAAAGAGGAAAACGCGGCCCTGGCCGAGGTCTTACCGGAGCGCACGTTTGCGCCAGTCCAACCTGGCAGTCCCACGTCGCGCCACATTTCGGACATTCCGATTGATGAACCGAACGCGCAGCTTGACGCTAACCTGCGGCAGCTGAAGACATTTTTCGGCTCGCGAGACATCGTGCAAGAGAGCAAGATCGCAGCGGCCGTGGGTCGAAGCGCCGACGATCCCGCGATAGTTTCGACAGCGGACCTAGGCCTCGAAACGGTCCCGGTTCCGGTTAGGCCCTCGGACGCTGTTCCGGTCGGGCGCCGGATCTCCGTTGAAGACATCTCGCTCGGCCGCGACACGCTTTCAAAAGGCCGGATGTTCGGAGTTCAAGAATCCCTCAAGGGCGGCGTGAAGCCCGAGACAAAAGGCGTACCCCTGCGTCAGCAAGTCGAGCCAATGACGGTCATTCCAGATCCGGCCCGGCCTGGCAAATTCATCGTCGAGGATGACGGCAATCACCGGATCGCATTGATGAAGTTGCAAGGCGTAACGGAGGAAATCCCAGTGAAATCCTTCGAGACGCCCGCGCAGACGGCGCAGATCGGCGCTGCGATGGGACCGCGAGCGGGCGAGATCGCTCCAATGGAAGTCGAAATAGGGCGCCAGCTTCAGCAGGCTCAACCATCCGGCGTGGCGCGCAATATGGACCCGCTAGAGGTCGAATCAATGGCAGGCGCAAGACAGATTCCGCTTTTCGATCCGCAAAGGAATATGGCGCCGCTCGAAGTTGGCTCAATGAAGACCGCCGAGCAGCTTCCACTTCTCGACGTGGCGCAAAAGAGCCGTCTCAAAAAGGCTCTTGCTATCGCCGCCGACGTTTACAACATCCCGCGCGCGTTGCTGTCCAGCAGTGACATTTCAGCGCCGTTTAGGCAGGGCGCTATCTTGAGCTTGCCGCCTTCACGATGGGGCAAGGCGCTCCGGTCATCAGTCGAGATGTTCCGCGCGCTCGTACCGGACAAGCCCACATCTATTAAGGGCGGAATCAAGGCGCAATTCCAACCAAAGACCGAGCGATTTCAGCGTATGGTTGACGCTATCGCGGCCGATCCCGACGCGCAGGCGGCTCAAGGCGCGGGCCTTCATCTCGGTACGCAAGCGCAAGGACCCTTGCGCAAGGCTGAAGAAGAGTTCGTATCTCGAACCGCCGATCGAATTCCGATAGTCAGGGAGAGCCAACAAGCCTACACGGCCTATCTGGACAACATCCGGCTCAACACCTTCAAACAGTACAAACAGGCGATTGACGCGCAGGGCTTTTCGGCCGCGCAAACCGAGCGAGCGTATAAAGCGGCGGCGGACTGGATCAACATCGCTTCAGGGCGTGGCAGCTTCGGCCCGAAGCTCGACAAGGCAATGGACGCGCTGAATTTCTTCGTTTTCTCGCCACGCTTGCTAGCGTCCCGAATTCAGGTTTTGAATCCGCGCACCTATCTCAAGAACGCCACGACGGCCGAAGGTCGCGTTGTCTTGAAAAAGCAGATGGCCGAGATGGCGCAATTCACGGGCATGGTCGGCGGAACACTCTTACTGGCAAAGGCGGCAGGCTTGAAGGTCGGAACGAATCCTGAAAAGCCCGATTTTCTGCGGATAAGCGCGGGCAACTACCACTACGACGGCCTGGCCGGTCTTCAGCCTGTAATGCGATTGATTTGGAATGTCGGGGCCGATGCGGTCAGCGCATCTCAGGGCGAAAAGCCGCAGACCGGAGCGAGAGACGCGCTCGACGTGGCCGCTCGATTCCTGCGGGGAAAAGCGGCGCCGATCCCTTCGTTTTTCGTGGACTTCTTCGACCGCGAGACTTTCGAGGGTAAGCCGTTCGACCTAACCGACGCGGCCGTCGAGCGCGTCGCGCCGATCATGTGGCAGGACTTCATCGAGGCCTACCAGCGTGAAGGCCTCGGCGGGCCGCTCAAGCTGTCGCCGGGCGCGGTCGGAATCGGCGCTCAGTACTACGAGCCGAAACCGATTGACGCGGCCATCGAACAGCGGCCGGGCCTCTTGACCGAACTGACCCGCCTTCAGGTCAGGCTTGCCGATCCGCGCCGAAAGCCCGATGAGACCGATGCAGCCTACAAGGCCAGACAGGAAGCGGTCGCCAATCTGTACGGCCGATTCGGGGTCAGTTTGATGTCAGATCGCCAGTACGCGAACTTGCCGGACACTGAAAAGCGGGACGTTTTCGATGTTTTGCATTCGCGCATCCTTGACGCGGTGAACACGCGCGACCGCAAGACGGCCCAGTTTAGCCCGACAGCCCTGATTACTTCGGTCAGGAGATCGGCCAAACAGAAAACAATCCGCGAGCGGTTGATTTCTCGAAGGCCTCCGCTGTAGGATGAGACCGCATCGTTTCGTTTAGTGTTCATTTGTCTGGTTTGTAGTGACGCCATTCCTTACTAATCAATGGGGAATGGCGTTTCTTTATTTCAGCTATGAAATTTCCCGCCCTCTGGTAGTAGACTGCGCCCGAAGAATACCCCACACGACAGCACGCCAAGGATACCAACTAGTTGGACGTGCCAGAGGACTATAACCATGATTACTTGGATTCGAGAGAACGCCGTACTTTTCTCCGTGGGAACGAGTGTAGTTTTCTGCCTGTCTACTGTGGCAGTGGCCCGCTACCAGCTCAACGCCCTCGTAGCCGCACAGCCCGCCATTCATCAGCATCTCAACGATTCAACCCGCCATCTCGACCCGCAACGCGATTCCGAATCCGTAAAGGAAATGAGAGAGCGGATTGACCGACTTGAGCGCAGACTTGAGCGATGTGAGCGCGTACAGATTTGGATGGCGACCAGTATCCGGCAGGGGAATACTTCCTCGATTCCCATTTTGGTAGATCGCCCGAAATGACCGTGGCTACCACGCTTGACACAGTATCAAAACCTGTCAATATACGCGCGTGTTGCTTGTACAGTAACCAGACACAGCACAAGCCTTCAGCCGGCAACGTGAACCCACACAGATCGAAGCGCCCCCAAGGTGAGAAGCGATCAGGGCACAGAGCGGAAGGATGCTCTCCGCACGCTTTTCCCGGGCGAGATGACCCAAAGGTGGAGATTTTCCCGGGGCAGATAGCCGGAAGATCCACTCCCCCTCCCCTCCTCCCCTGGGGCATCCCCTCCCCTTCAATCAGTCCTATAGGTGAGCGCGAGCCACAAACCTCACTCGCTGCGCGTGCGCGTGCGATCGGTGGTGGTCGCGTGCGTGGTAGGTGAGACGGCCACGGTATTTCGTGGGCAATGTGAGTGATGATAGAAGCGGTGGTGTGGGTGGTTGGGTGGGGGGCTTGTGCTTTGTTGCTGACAGGGGCTAGGGCTGGCTCATTTGGACAGGTCTTTGTCTATGAAAATCACTATCCATCCGTCATGAAAGCCTGTAATGGATTTGTATTCCCAGTTATGCTCGTATTGCTTAATTATCAGGGCGTCTAGCTGAGAGGCGAAGTATTCCTCTGGCTCTTGGTCTGGATGCATTCCAGCCATGTCAATTTTAAATATCTTAGTGGTCGCGCTTCTATTTCTATTTATCTCTGTAATCATACTATATAACCTTTCGCTGTTCAGGTGTTAGACGCTCAATCCAGCAGGGCCGACAAATAAGACCGCGAATTTCATGGCCGTTTACCGTGACACCTAAAGGCCAAGCAATAACCTCATGGGCCGGCTTTAAGCAGATCGCGCAATCTATAGGCGGAAAGTATGATCGCTCAAACTTCGGCCTGTTCCGCTTCTGCTCATCAGGCTCAATCGGTCCTTGCCATCTCATAACTCACCTTCCTTGTATGCGGCCTTCAGTCTTAGTTCGCGCTCGCGGTCCTCGGCGGCTTGCTCCCGCAATCGGCCCCACAGCTCCACAATCTTTTCAGGCTGCGGATCCGGGTCCATCGCCAGCATTTCAGCCTCGGCCAGCACTTCGCCATTGTCGGCAAGGCCAGCGTCTACGCACAATTGCGCAATTTCCATCCGCAAAAGCCCCGTGGGCATCTGTTTAAGCTCGTCTAACGTCGGCCGTCTTTTGTGTTGCTTCATATAAAACCCTTACCGCTTCCTTGGAATAATAGCCCAAATACTTCCCTTTAGAGGATCTTTTGCCGTTGCGGGAAATAGAAGGCTTACGCGTGTATAGCTCCCAGCCTGTCAATCCCGATGGTTTCCACTTGTAGCCCTTGAACTGTGGAACCGGATGCAATTCGCGTGTGGAACCGGCCTCCTTACGCCGCGTGGAACCGGATGCGCGCGGCTTTGTGAAACCGTGTGGAACCGGATTCACAAGACTTAGATGTGGAACCGGATGCGCTACTTTGGCGGGCTCGGCCACACTAGCGCGATCACGAGAAGTACCACAATCGCGATCCACAGTTCCACAACCAGACCGAACATTGATACCTTTGGAAATCTCAGCTTCATGATTTGTCTCCGTTAGTTTCGATTGCCCGTCAGAGCGCCGAGTCCGCAAAATAGGCACATCACCACCAGGAACATCAGCCAGCTCGGCAGTGTGACGAATTCGCTTGCTGTCATTCCGATAAGGCCGACGGCCAACATCGATACTATTACCTGGGCCTTCGTCTCGCTCATGGCTCGTCTCATCCTTTTGGTTGTCGGGAATCGCCAGCGCGATCACTGGCGCGGCGCTTTTCCCTGTAAATGGTCCGCTATGCCGTCATGGTTTCGATCCCATTCCCAAATGCCCGCAAGGACCGATCCGGCGATCACGCTCGCGGCGCATTCGGCAATGGCTAGCGCCGTCAGAAATGCCCACCATTTCGCCCTAACCTGGTCGGGACTAAGCTTTGGCGCGACAGGCGCCGACGTGGCGGCAACCATTGAAGCGATCCCTAGCGGCTTAATCGTGGCCGAGGGCAGGGCATGGTCCACCGAAGTAAGATTAATCGAACGACGCTCGATTATGGGCAACTGGGCCAGCCGGCGGCGCTCGGCGTTTGCGGCCTTGGCCTGAGCCGCCAGTACTTCCCGCTCGGCTTCAG
>Ga0310902_10000029_pt1 | contig 26681 bp, 45 predicted proteins | sample C24D3metaG_FD_203748 | JGI IMG/M metagenome (GOLD analysis project Ga0310902, IMG submission 203748) | Lab incubated soil microbial communities from West Virginia University Organic Research Farm, Morgantown, WV, United States - C24D3 | ecosystem: Environmental > Terrestrial > Soil >...
ACAACAAAAAACGCAAAGACAAAGACGTTCTTTTTCTTTCTGGACAAGTCAAAGCGATACGGGACGATTACAACCAAGCGCCGGAAGCTGACCCGAACGAAATTGAGAAGTTAAAGGCAGAGCTTGCCGCCGCTGGGAAGGAACTTGATGACGCGGATGCAAAAGATGGCGCACATGCTAGGCTGATACTGGCAAGCGACAAACTACGGGCTGAATTGCATGAAATCAAGATCAAAGCGGAAAACGTAAAGCAACAATACACAAAGACGAAAGAAACGCCCGTCGCTGATTCGTGTCACGTATGCAACCAACCATTCACTGAGGAAGCGAAACAAAACGTCACTGAGCATTTACATTCATCTTTGTTCGGTATGCGGGATCAATATAGTGAGTTAGTCAAGAAGCACAATGATCTGAAGGCTAAGTTAAACGCCATTGTAATTCCCGAAGCTGATACAACAGACTTCCAAGCACTTCACAGGAAGTGCGTCGATCTTCAAACCCAAATCAACAAACTGAATGACCGCGCCATACTTGCCGCAAAGCTTTCCGACGCTGAGAAGAAAGAACAAGAAGCCCGCGACAGTCACAACGAATCTGTTTTAATCCTTGAAGCAATCAAAGCATTCAAGGCCGTGGAAGCCGCGCTAATGGCGCAGAAGATCGCCGGACTATTCCCGACGCTGACTCTTGAGTTAAAACAATACAACGCAGACGGAACGGAAAAGCCGTACTTTGAGGTTTACCAAGACGGCAAGCCATTTAGAAAGCTATCGAAAGCGGAGAGCGTAAAAGCGGGCTTGGAGCTTGTAGATGTGCTTGTTAAGCAAAGCGGCATCACAGCGCCTATGTTCTTGGATAACGCCGAAAGTATCTTGAGATACAAAGCGCCCGCCGGACAGCTTATCGAATGCCGTGTTGCAGATCAACCTTTAACTATTACGGAGGTGTAAACATGAAACCTGTAAAAGTATTCAATCTGGATGAAGCAATCAAATGTATGAGGGCGCTCGAAACTCTAGGACGCTCTTATGATGTTGAGGTTCGGAACGGTCAAATAGTACGGGGGAACTTTGAAAAGGTTATTCTAGGCGATTCCAAGCTGTATGATTCATACCCAGTTACACAATACATCATTACGGAGGTGTAGCATGGAACAGCAAAAAGAACAATGGACGCTATGGGCTTGCGGTTGCGGCTCGACAATGAAGTTTAACCACGTTGCTACGGAAGAGGAATATAACCGCTTCAAGACTTGCGTTTGCGGCGGCACTCTCGAATACAAAAACGATCTAACGGAGGATGAAATTTAAATGACAAAACAATTATCAACAACAACCAACACGCAGGAGCTTGACTTAAACCAAATTCAGCAAATCGGAAATTACGGGCTTGCGGAAGTCATGGCAATGAAAGATACGTTAGGAAAGGAGTTGTCAATTCCGCAGTTTAACTTATTCGTTCATGATTCCGTTCGGTTAGGGCTTGAACCCCGACTCAAGCATTCATTCCCGATACTGTACGGCGGCAAGATGGATTTTAGAATTTCGTTTGAAGGTTATCATTCAATGGCTCAACGTTCCGACGGTTATATCGGGCTTAAAATGGAAGTCGTAACAGAAAACGAAATCGACGAATTTTATGCCGAGACTGACGACGACGGCGACATTGTGAAGGTTTACCACAAAATAAAATTCCCACGCGGTAAAGTTGTTGGCTCGTATGCAATCGCGAAACGTGAAGGCAAAAAGAATCTAATTATATTCTGCGACAAAGCGGAGTTTGAAAAATACGCTAAAAAGAACGGGCAATTCTGGAAGCTCGAAGACGGTTCTCTTGATCCTGACATGTGCAAAAAACACGCCGGAACAAGAGCGATTAAAGGGCAATTTGCGGTTGCTGCGGTTGCGGAGGAATCGACGGAATCAATGTATAATGTCGCGCCCGTTCAAGAGCCATACGAGCGCAAAGACATAACCGCAGAATCGACAGAAACGCCGCAGCCGGAACCACCGCAGGAGTCGAAGCAAACGACGGACGCCATTACAGAACAATGGTCATTAGTGGGCGCGGCTTTAGAAAAACTAGGAGTAACCGATAAGAAAAAACAAGCCGCATATATTCGCGATAATCTAAAGATTAAAGGTGACATGGCAACTGTTGCCGAGCTAAAAGGCTTAATCAAAATTATTGAAATGGAAATAGAGGACAAGAACGACGGTTTGGGAGAGCTTGAATAGGAGGGGTTAACGGATGGAAATCACTAATCGTCATTTAGCTTTTTTGGAACGGGCAAAGGAAGCTTTTTCCGAAGACGTGCGGATGGAATCGTACAGGGATGCTGACGGCAGTCTATTAGCCTTACGCCGTGGACTTGACCGGGATTGTGTGGAAATACTCGAAATTAGATATGTCGCTTTCTTTTCTCAAATGATTAGCGAATCCAAACGCCCTAACGAGTCAGCCTATGGACGTTAAAGTTTTAGCGTCGGGAAGTGAAGCGAATTGTGTCTATGTAGGGAACGGCGAAACTGCCGTTCTCATAGACCTTGGCCTAGCGAAAACAAAAGCGGAGAAAATCCTAATTGAGAACGGCATTGATCCGACGAAGATAGACGGTGTGTTTGTCACGCATGAGCATGGGGATCATGTAAAGGGGCTGGCATTCGCAGATAAATACAAGATTCCTGTATACGGCTCTGAGGGCACTTTAAAGGCGCTTAATAGGTTGGACTTAGCAAATGTTACCCGCGGCGGTAGTGGGCGCGTGTTCGACGCTCTGAGGTTGTCATGCGTGACGGTAGAAGCGTTCAACGTTCATCACGACGCAGCCGAACCAACAGGATTCACAATCACTGACAAAGATTGCAAGGTTTCCGTCCTCATGGATACAGGCAAGGTGACGGAAGAAATGATTAAAAAAATGTCATTCAGCGACGTTTACGTGTTCGAGTGCAATCATGACGAGGACATGGTTATGAACGGCCCATATCACGACAGTTTGAAACAGCGCGTCTTGTGTGACGTTGGGCATCTCTCGAACGATGCCGCAGCCGCAGCGCTTGCCAAGTTGATCCGGGGCAAGGGTGAACGCATCTATCTAACCCACATGAGCAGCACGAACAACATGCCCGCCTTGGCGCTTGCAACCGTTAAGCGGGCATTGAAAGTAAAAGGATTTATTGCAGGACAACATTACGAGATTGGAGTGGTTTAAATGGGACGCATGACGAAAGAAAGGTTTCAACGCGCTAGGTATTTATTCGATGGAGAGTTAGGGAAAGAAATGATTGCACACATAGAAGCAATCGAACTTGAACTTAAAGTTGCCAAGGAAGACGAGGAACGCGCCGTTGCCGCAACGGATCGCCTGACGGATAACGTCGTGCAGCTTAAAAGGGAACTGAACGAATCCAAGGATGAAAATCACAAACTACGCGCCGCTTGGCTGGAACTAGAAAAGCAAGTGCCTAAAAAGGTTGTGTTGCCTAAAGAGGTTGCGGGTTCTATTGAATGGTTTCGTAAACAGGGTTCCAGCAATGGGGAAATTTACGAGCTTTCATTACAAGGTGATTTGGATGGTTTATATGCCGAAAAACTTTTTAAATGGATTGATGGGAAAGTGGATCGTGATGATCTCATGCAAGCCCTTGTCAACGGCTACGCAGTCGAACAGACGAAAGAGGAACGGCTGCGGGAGGGGATCGAGAAAACATACAGCGAATGGGTTAACTCGGCAATACTAGACCCGAAAGCTGACCAGCTACCCGTTTTCTTTGATCGCATGACCGACTTTGTAACCAAGTTCAACGCTGAAAACTAAGCTCAAGCCCTCCATAGTGGGGGCTTTTTTCTTTGACTTAGTATTATATCCAAGTGGCGAGAAAAATATACCAAAAAATACTTGACGCAGATAGACTGTTCTGGTAGATTAATAGACAGGAGGTGACACAAGATGATGAAGATTGAACAGCTAGCCGAATTGCTTCAAGTTTCGGATCGCACTATACGACGTTGGTTGTCGGAAGGTTTGCCGCATTACAGAGTGGGGAACGTGTTGCGCTTTGATCTTGCGGCGGTTAAGGAATGGATGGAGAACAAGGGGTGAGTTAAGTGGCGCGACCCCAAACGGAAGACGGATTTACAAGGGTAGCTAACGAGATTCTAGACAACATTTGCCGCTTCAACTTCAACGGCTCACAGCTTCGCATCGTTATGAAGATTTGGCGCATGACTTACGGTTTTTCCCGAAAGGATCATAATTTTTCGGTTTCGTTCTTACATGGTGAAACGGGTTTGTCGGAAGTCACCATAAAAAAAGAGCTTGCCTATCTAATCAAAACGAAAGTTTTGTTTGTGACAAAGGCGGCGACGAATGTACAGGCTCGGCGCTTCTCTTTCAACAAAAATTATGAGGAATGGGAGGTTCCCTCAATGGCGAAGAAGGATGATCTTGAGGTAAAGGATTCTTTACCCCTAGACGAAAGTTTGAGGTATACGATAGTTACCCCCGAAACTGATTTAGAGGTATACGATACTTTACCTCAAAACGTTACTTTGGGGTATACGATACTTACCCCAAATAAAGAAATAGATCTTAAAGAAAAAAAGATCTTTAAAGAAAATGTTTCATTCGATGATTTTTACGATGTATACCCTAGAAAGATGAACAAGCAAGCAGCCTTAAAAGCGTGGGGTAAACTGGCGAAAGAAAAGAACTTCGATCCGGCACTAATAATTAATCATACGCGGAACTTTGCTGAGACATGCCAACTGCTTGGAACAGAAAAAATCTATATTGCACACCCTTCAACGTTCTTGAATCAAAAACGGTATGAAGATTATGACACTGTTGACCCGGAAGGATTGGCGAAACCTACGCTAACCGAGAAGGGAAAACGCAACGCCGCTCAAATGGATATGTTAATGGGCTTTTATCAGGAGGGAGAAGACAATGAACAAGCAGGAAACGGCTCAATTATTGGCGGTAATCAAAACAGCTTACCCGGCATTCGAAATAACTGAAATGGTTATGCGGTTATGGCATGACTTTCTAACCGACGTATCTTTCGAAAGAGCGCAAAAGAACTTGCGGGAGCATATCAGCACAAACCATTTTCCACCCGCTATTGCTGACGTAGTGAAACAGAAGCAGCCGGAACGCATATGCGGCGACATTCGCACACTGGAAGAAACGCAACAACTTCTAGCCGAAATCGACGAAATGGAGCGCAACGCCGTACCCATGCCGGAACACATACGGTTAAAGTTTGAAGCGCGTAAGGCGTTACCGCCGGGAGGTGAGAAGGAATGAGTGATTATGAAAATTGGCTTGCATCGCTTCAAGTGGGTGACGAGGTTTGTTGGTATAGCCGCTGGCATGGTTACAGAATTGCTAAGATCGAACGCATAACGCCAACAAGACAAATAAAAATAGGGCCTTACACGTTCAAGAACGGAACTTGCGGGACTGATTGGCAAAGCCGTTACAGGTTAGAACCAGTGACGGACAAAGTGAGGGAAGCCATTCGTTACGGCGAGTTGTCAGGAAAGGTGAATGGTTTTAAATTCACAAACTGCACTTTAGAACAACTTGAAAGGGTGGCGGCTATCATTGACGAGGTGAATGCCGAATGAATAACGCGCTCCTGCAAGCCGAGCAAGCCGTTCTAGGGGCTTTGATACAAAGCCCTAACCGAATGGACGATTTATTCATTCAAGCGTCTTACATGGGCGCTGACGAGCGTCACAGGCTCATTCTCGAAACACTCATAGACAACCATGAGATATTCGGCACAATCGATTTAATCATGATGGCTACACGATCCGGCGCAAACCTCGCTAAAATTGGCGGTATCTCCTACCTCCAACAGCTTGCGAGTTCCGTTCCATCGGTTGACCACTTCGAACACTATCAACAAATCATCTTAGAATCCTACATACAGCGTGAAACAGCGGACACGTTCCGCACATTGTACGAAGCGACGCAAGGCGGCGACATGAACGCCGGGGAAGTCATAGCAAGCGCACAAGCGCGGCTAGAGGAATTACAAGAGCTTGGCGTGAAACATCAAGACGCGGGATTGCGTCACATGGCTTCGACACTTGGCGACCATGAACGGGTTATAAAAGAGCGCAGCACGAAAAAAGGCTTAACCGGGGCTAAGACGATCAGCCGGGAAATTGACAAAATGACAGGCGGGCACCAACGGGAGGATTTAGAAATAGTTGCAGCTAGGCCGTCAATGGGAAAAACAGCGTACATGGTATGCGACGCAATCAAGACAGCAACAGGCGGCGGCACAGCGGCGGCAATCTTCTCGGCAGAGATGAAGGAAATACAAATCACCGAACGCGTCATATGCGCTCTTGCACACTTGGATAGTCGCCGGATGCGTTCCGGCATGTTCGATGATGAAGATTGGGTTCGATACACACAAGCCCGCGAAGAGCTGGAAAGGCTACCGATTTACATTACGGACAAGCCGGACATGACCATTCAATTCATACGCAGCGAGGTCAAAAAGCTAAAGAAGAAGCATGACACGGTCATCGTTTACGTGGACTACATCCAAATCATCAGCGGCGGGCGTAGGTTCAACAGTAGGCGTGAAGAAGTCGAATATGTTTCCAGACAACTCAAGCTCATAGCCCGGACGTTAGGCGTTACCGTCGTGGCACTCTCACAGTTAAGCAGGAAGGTTGAGGAACGGGCAGATAAGCGGCCTATGATGAGCGACATTGGGGAATCGGGCGGCATCGAGCGGGACGCAGATATTATAACTTTCTTATACCGGGACGAATATTACAACGCATCGAGCGAAGCAACGGGAATTGTAGAAATCATTATAGCCAAAGGCAGGAACGTAGGTACTGGCCGTGTTGATATGGCGTTCAAAAAAGACATAGGAAAATTCATAGACTTGGATGTGTCGCATCATGGCAAAAAAACTGCTTGACCGCATCGAGACGTATGAAGAGTACGAGGTACAGCTTGCAAGGTTGGTTGCGGCGGCAAAGGTGATAAGTGACCCGCTCCTGAGCGAAGAAGACCGAGCGCGGTACATGGCGGCGTATAACCGAATTGACAAGCTGCTTGGAGACTATAGCGAAAGGGTGTATGGAAAATGGGAGTTGTAACAGGCAAAGGAAGTCTTTTCATTGATGGCGTGGAGGTTGGGCCGACAGTCACAATTGATTCGGTTGAGGTTGAAAAGGAAGGTTATACAGCTATCCCATTTCATTTTCCAACAGAAATAAGTATGAGCGGCGTTTGGTGCGGTGGCATTGATTTGGCGAGGGGCACTGATATGACTGTGCAAATGACGGTAGGACGCCAAAATGGGAAATCGACTTACTTTTGGGACATTATCGGGGATTACTATAGACGGCTTGCGAAGTCAGCCAAAGCTGAAAAGCGGAGCAAAGCAATAAGAAAATCGAGCTACCGCAAAACAAAGTCACAACGCCGCCGGGGTTAACATGAAAAAGCCCGCTCGGAAGGTTGAACGTGTTGACCCACTCTTTCAACAGACACCATGGGAAATCATCCGAGACGAACAGAACAGAGTGATAGCGGAAATTTATTTATTGCCCGCCGAAGTGCGGAACGAAGGAATCTGGAAAGGGGTAAACAAACATGCAAGGAACGCAACGCAGATTTGTCGGAATAGATCCCTCAACTAAAACCGGCTTTGTGGCAATGTACGAGAACGGCGATGTAGTAAGGCAAAAGGATTTAACGGGAATGGGCAGCGTTGACCCTATGAGAATCACGACGCTGATAGACGAGATAGTAGATCATATAAAGCCCGGCGACGTGGTTTGTATCGAATCACCTGCAATTGGCGCTATAGGTCAAGGCGTAGGCTTTATGTGGGGGTTGGCTTACGGCATACGAAGCGCGCTATTCCGCAAAGGCATCAAGTATTACGACGTTGCGCCGACAGCGCTCAAGAAGTTCTGTGACGCTTCGCGTCATCGGTATGATGCAGACGGAAACAAACTCGACATCAAAGCGGCGGTTGCTGATGGAGTTCGGGAGCATTGGGGATATAGCCATTCAAGTAATAACGTAGTAGATGCCTATGTTCTCGCTCAAATAGCCTATGCAATCACAAGAGACAGTAATTACCGTTGGGCCGCTTTGACAGATTATCAAAACGAAGTTATCGAGACCATTCTAAAGCCCGCCGCAGACAAAAAAGCCGACAAGAAAGAAGCCGCCAAAAAGAAGAAAGAACGGGCAGAAGCTAAAGCGGCGGGTAAACCAACAGTTAAAAAGCCGCGCAAGAAGCCTGCAAAGCCCGAATTTTGCGTTCAAACGTTCGCGGAGTATGTAGACAGACTGTAAAATCACGACGCCTTAAACGGGCATATAGAGAGCGAGAAGGAGTACAAAGGTTATGAACTGGGACAAGGCGACCAACAAGCAACTAAAAGTAATCGCGTATCAAACGCCGGAAGCGTCTTTCTTGGATCGAGTGGCGGCAAATTGCGAACTAATGCGCCGGGGGAAAAAGCGCAGCGGCAAACCAACCATGCAAGGAAAGGAGTTGTTTAAAAGATGACGTTTCCGGCTGAGAAAGAACAAATGGTGCTGGATAACATGGGGCTTGTGAAGAGCCTAGCCAACCGCATGACAAGAGGGAGCAAGCACACGCTGATTGACTTTGACGATTTGGTGCAGGTCGGAAGCATGGGGCTGATGCACGCGGCTAAACACTTCGATGAATCGCGGGGCTTTGAGTTTTCAACCTACGCTTACCGAACCATCAAAGGCTACATGATGCGGGAGTTCAGCTATAGGAACCATGTCCGCGTTCCGGTTCACGTTGTTGAGCTTGCAAAGGTTCTGAAAAAGCGCGGGCAAATGGATGATGATCCCGAAGAGCTAGCCGAGTTGTATGACGTGCCTATCACCCGAGTTAAAAAGGCAATTTACTATCTCGGGTTGACTAACGTTTCAACTGACAGAACCGTAAGCGAAGAACATGAAGACGGTTTTTATAACCTTCACGGAACGGAAAATGACTATAGCAACCTTGAAGTTGAAGAGTTCCTAAAGATACTCAAGCCGCGTTACAAGTTCATTGTCGAGTCATTGTTAGGCGAAAAGACATATCGACAGATAGGTTTGGAAATGGGTATCAGCTATCAAAGGGTGGGCGTGTTGATTAAACAACTTCCGGCTATGTACGAAAATTATCTAGTTCGGTCTACACGATGAAGGGAGGTTAAAAGAGTATGACTATATTCCGCAATGCAAGAGTGTGCAAGCTTTGCGATAAAATGTTTGATAAACACGAAGGGCATGAGTGCAAAGCTGTTAATGCCGTTGACCCTGACCATTATAAAGCGGGCGGTATTGAAACGATTGACTATCTACGCGCCAAACTAACGCCGGAACAATTCGCGGGCTACTGCTTGGGGAACGTCTTGAAGTATTGCAGCCGTTACCAACATAAAGCGGGTGTACAGGATTTAAAAAAGGCTCAAGTATATCTGCAATGGTTGGTTGAAGCCCATGAAAGACCATAGCCCACGCCGTCGAACGGTTGTTACTCCTACAACATTCGGCTTTAGAGAAAAGGCAAACAGCGACGTTACAACGCGCCAAATGACAGCAGAAGAATGGGCGCGGACAGATTTGTTCATTCCGACGGGTAGGGCTTCGGTGAGTGTTGGGAACTTTGCAAGAAGAAACCAAAACGAAAAGGATGATAAACAATGAAAGTATTTGTTGAAGATGTGGCGGTTAACACGAAAGACGGGGAAGTTATCGGGAAAATGTTTATAGAATCCGATTCAATGCAGTTTATGGTTAACGTTTATTCTGGGCTTGTTGACAGCAAAGGCAACGACAGATATAAAACGTTGGGTTATTTCCCAAGTATCGAACATTGCTTGAAGTTCATCGTTAAACAAAAGGTTATGGCTTCAACCGCTTCGACGCTGTCAGAGCTTCTTGCAGAGTTCGAACGTATCAATACATTCATTCATGAGCAAGTGAAGGTTTAACGCCTGTATCGAGCGCTCAAACGTCCTGACAACTAAAATTAATCATAAGGGAGCTAATAAAAATGAAAATCACAATTAAAGCTAACTTCAACAAGCAAACAAAGGACTCGAAAAAAGAGCTTGTGCAGTTTATCGTCAAAGGTGAAGACGAAAAGCGTCCAGAACTAAGCTTGCTAACGCGTGAAGTTGTGTTGCTGACCATCGAAGGGCTTAACGTTGAATTGAAAGCGGCATTCGATAAAACGACGAAAGACAGCACGAAAACGACACTTGATTTTATTATCAAAGGCGATAGCTCCGCAGCGCAGACGTTTGAGTTCTACAAGCAAGCAGGATCGGACGTTGTTCTGACCATTGCCGCCGCTCAAATGTCGATGGAGGAATTTAAGCAAGGCAGCATCGACGATGAATACGAGGAAGAAGACGGCGACCCGAATCAAACGAAAGTGGAATTTGAGGAACTTGATTAATGAGCCAAAAAACTGAATGGTGGTTGTTGTTCCTGTTGACTATGCTTGTCGTGCAAGGTTATATCATCATTTGTTTACTGGTGGAGGGTTTGAATAAATGGACAAATTGACAAAAAGGCAAAAAAGCCTACTAAAAAACCTTGCTAGAGGTGGCGGCGACTTTCATCATGCTTCCACGTTGGCAGCACTTAAACGCCGGGATTTGGTCGCATACAAATTAGTTTGTGGTCACATATGCGAAGTGAAGATAACGGAAGCGGGAATGAAATTACTTGCGGGGGCTAACACATGAAAAAGTGGCTGCGGGGTTGGAATTGGGATTACATCGGCGTATGGTCTTTACTCCTGCTTATTAATTTCGTATGCTGGTACGCCGCTTATATGTTAATATTTACATTAGTAGATTAAGAGGGAGGGCGGCAAAGTGCAACTGCACATGGACTTTGACATATTGCCCGCATTGGATGAAGTTAAGACGAGACAAGCTTTCGTCGATGCAATGGACAAGTATCGTATTTGTAAGTACTTAATCGCTGACGAACGGGAAGCAACTACAACGGCATCATACAGCGACATGCCGAGAAGCAATACAGGCGTAACGAGCGACCAAACCGCGTCAATTGCCGTTCACAATGTTTCTGAGCAAGAAGTAAGAAAAAGATACGTTGAACGAATAGACCGCGCTGTTAGCCGCTTGGATAGGAAGGGCCGCGTACTCATAACTGAGAAGTATATGGGTGAGGATGATTTGCCGGACGAGGAAGTCATGGAAGAACATTTAAAGATTGGCAGAACGGCTTACTACAATCTCAAATGGCGAACGGTGTATAAACTGGCACTCATACTAAAGATTGAAGTAAGGAAATAAGCGGCGGGGGCTTCGGCTCCTGCTTTTTTTATGCGTACTTTTATGTACTATTGACATAGTTTATGAAAACGATTTTAGTCCATAATTAGAACGTCAACGCGCGTGCTTTTCTCTATGGACGTGGTATATTTGTAGTATAGGAAATTGAGAAACGAACACCGATGGCGCATGAATGCACCGCATAAAGCCGCTTGGACTCGGCAAAAGGAACGACGGTGAAAGATTCGTTTCCAATAACCTAAATACAACAGAAAGCCCGTCGATATGTAGTTGATGACTATTGATACGGCTGTATGTTGTCCAATACAAATGTTCGTGCAATCAGCGACGGTATGCGCGACGCTCTGACACTTTCACCTATAGCTGATCCCGCACTTTTGGAGTGGCAATCCAACGAGGGATAAAGGGGGCGTAACGCCTTCTCCTAGTAACACAGTTTGCGGGATGATTCACCCTTAAAAGTTTTCATTGACAAGCTCGAATTATCGTTAGTAAAATGGTCTTGTCTTCTTATCTCTAAAGTTACTAAGTACAACTATCTTTAAACCTAATCGCCGTACTACGGCGTACCATGCTTTAAACGTGAGCGGAGCGTTAAACGTGCTTTTGAACTGCTCACCCTTATATCTGCGTTGCCAAAGTCGACCTAAAACGGTGCGGCTTTTTTTATTGTGCGAAAGGGGTTGAAACGATGGCTTATACTCCATTTATGACAGCGGCAGAACGTAAAGAGCATACTATTCGGCATTTGAATAAACTGCTCGAAATAGTAGAATCTCAAGGCGTTTCACATTTTGAGTTTAACGCTAACCGCGACGCTGACTATTCAAACATCGACATTGATACGGGCTATGCAGAAATCAAGCCGAGTCAACACATTGACTATTCGCTAAAAATTACGGTTTTTGATGGTACGTAAGAAAGCAGCACCAAAAGAAAAGAAACCAACAAGTAGCAGACCGGAAGTGCAAACGCTCGACGTTGTTTATAAATGCGGACATGAGGGACAGCGACGTGAAATCGTATATCCTCATGTTGGCGTTTCGCATACGTTGCGGTGGATCAAAGAAGCGGTTAAATGTGGGAGGTGTTACGGTGAAAGTGCGGGAATTGATCGAACATTTGCAAAAGCTTGATCCTGAGTTGAATGTTTATCACGAAGACACAGAAGGAACGTTCAAGGTTGAGAATGTCGTGCTTTGCGCTCCAAGTAAATACGAATACGCGGATGACATTAAAGAATGGCATGTGTCGTTATCATGAGCAAGCCGTTCGCTAAAAAACTGTACAATTCGAGCGCATGGAAAAAGCTTCGAAAAGCTAAAATCGAAAGTGTGCATGGATTGTGCGAACGTTGCGAAAAGCCGGGATACATTGTGCATCATACAATCACGCTAAACGCAAGGAATATTAATGACCCACTTATAGCGCTGAATATGGCTGTACTAGAGTATTTGTGTTTAGAGTGTCACAACACGGAACACATGGGCACAGCAGAGCCTATAACGGCTCAAGGAACGGCGTTTGATGAATACGGTAATTTAATCCTTGTTGGGGAGGGTTTTAAACGTGGATAAATGTACAGTGTGCGGTAAAGAGGGCGGCGAACTGAGGGAAATGAAATACAGCGAAGAAAAGGATAGCGAAATGATTGTTCTTTTGCATTGCCCAAACTGCTTTCCGCAGGTTAAAGGCAACATGTACAATATGAGCATTCATTTGGGTGATTAACTAAAAGGGGGCTAATATCGTGAAACGTTCCGAAGTGAAGAAGCTGGCAAGCCTAGTTTTCATCGTTTCAACGTTGATCGTAAGCACCAAGGGCAGACAGCTATGAGCATCATTTACGGTCAATGTGGCAGCTGTAACCATATCGCTGAGTATGAAGCTGATAAAAAGGATAAGGCGCAATGTAAGAAGTGTAAGAGCAAGTCAATATGGCGCGTTTATACGGATGCTGAAAAGGATCGAATAATGAGGGGTGAACGGGTTGAGTAAGAAAATAGTTTACGGATGTTCTAAATGTGATTGTGTGGGCATTTTTCACGAACGTGACGGAACATCTTGTCCTGATTGCGGCGGTTTTATGTTTGCAATTAGAGAAGCTGAACAAGGCGAATTTGTAGGCGTTCAAAGATATGTGAAAAAGGTAGCGGCGAACATTGACCAAAAGCTTTCTTACTTGGATAGGCTTATAACTATCGCGCATTTGAACGATGTTTATAAGCACATCGCCGCGGTATGCAACAGCGTTGAGCAAGACTTAGGTATTAAGCCCGCTGATTATGATGTTATGCCTAAAAGCGGCATTGTAGGAACTAAAGCGGATATTGATGAACTTATCGAAAAGATTAAGGGTGAGCCTTTACGTGTTATTAAAGTAGGCGGCACTATTGATATATCACAGGGCTACACAGGTGGCATATTTGATATAGACGATATAGGTAAACAGTCGGATGAATAGGACAGCATCCATTGTTATAGGTGTGCTTGCATGGTGGGTGCTTATGTTCTTTATTGTTGATTATTTATCTAATTAGAATAGGGGTGCATGATGATAGCAGATAAAAAAACAAAGTCTAGTAAAAAAATGAATGCTGCTGATCTAAGAAGGAAAATTGCAATTGATACTACTTTAAGTGGCAAGGGTCTCGTTGATTTGGCGAAAGAGGGGAAATAACTTTTTATGTCTTCTAATGCCATAACTTTTTTAGGTATGATGCTAGGAGGGCTTACACGAGCGCTGAGACCCCCCCGGTGTTGATTTTGGACGTGCTTTGGTAGGAGACCGCGTCCCCTCATTCGTAAAATACGCAGGTCACGCACGAAGGGCGGGGGCCTATTTGGAGGTGAGTAAAATTCCGAAAGCTAAAAAAACAGACGACGAAAAACAAAAGAACAAGGAAGTAGGCGCGGTAAAGGCGAGAGTTACCCGCGAAATAACCCGACTTGAGAAGATATTTGCAAAGTTACCGAATGGAGAAAAAGCAGCGGTTGACGGTCTTATTAAAAGGGCCGCTCATATGCGCGTGACGCTTGAGGATTACGAGCAAGACATTCTTTTTAATGGATCGGTAGAACTATTCCAACAAAAGGCAGGCGCTCCATCCTTCGAACGTGCGCGGCCTGTTGCGATGCTATACAACTCGGTCAATACAAGCTATCAGAAAATTATTAAGCAGCTCACGGACTTGCTTCCAAAGGCCGACCCGACAAATGACCCGAATAAAGGCAATGACGGCTTTGATGATTTCGTAGACAAAAAATCATAGGGGGTTTTACTCTTGGCAGGATCACTTTCTAACTACGCAGAAAATAATGTTCTTGATACCCTTTTGAGTGGCACCAAATACGTTGGCCTGTTTACGGATGCTTCCGGCACATCGACAGATCAACCGTCAACCGAAGCGACGACAGGCAATTGCCCCGGCTATGCTCGGCAAGCTGTAACTCATGCAGCTGCTTCGAGCGGTTCTAAAGCTTCCAACGCTTCCGTTGTCTTCACAGCTACTGGCACATGGGCAACAGTGAACTATGTAGGCGTTTGGGATGCTTCAACGAACGGAAATTTGCTCTATTGGGCATCCATTACGGGGCAAACACTGGCGAACACCGATACATTAACAATCGCTTCCGGCGCTCTTTCGATAAGCGCAGATTAAGGCGGTATAAATGGCCTACCATTTGCACATGAACGGCGGTACAGATCATGTAAAAATACCGTCATTGACGTTCACGAAAGTTATTTTAGATATAAAGGTAGCGCGGAACACGTCAGCACAAAGGAATTACTTTGATTTTCGTACAGGTTTTTCGTTCGGTTATCTACTGAGTTTGACGAGTGGTCTTGATTCTGAGGGCAATGATTCACCTATGACAACCTACATTGACGGAGTAGGCCCGAAATCAAACAATACCGTCATGGTTCCTGACAACGTGCGTTGTTTACTTGAAACGCGTTGGGCTTCTGCCGGGACTGACGATGGGAACATATTCGGAAGTAATCTAGGTACAAGCGGTCAAATAGGCGACATATGGAACGTTAAATTCTACAACGGGGCTTCGCTGGTCGCTCATTATGACATGACGCTCGGGAATGTGCAGGATCAAACGGGCAATGGCAATCACGCGACGTTAAATGGCGGCACATGGGTAGATGAGGGCGGCGGCTCAACAGATCATCCCGTTTCCGCTTCTGCTTCTGCCGTTTCTACCGCTTCCGCTAACGCCATTAAGGGGAGGGTTTCAAGTGGATCCGCTTCGGTAGTAACAATAACCGCGGCTAACGCAATCAAGAATCGTTTCGTTAGTGGATCCGCTCAATTAATCTCAAGTGGATCCGCAACGGCTGAACATTCTAGCGGTGGATCCTATAACGCGTCGGCTTCCGCTACGATTTCAACGTCCGCGACGGTAGCAGTCATCAAGAAACGATACGCAAGCGCCGCAGCTTCACTTGTAACGAGCGCTACGGCTTCGGCGGTAAAAGGAATAAGGATTACAGCAACTGCGGTTCTGACGACTACAGCACAGGTTATACAAGGTGTGCTTTACGGTCAAAGCGTCGCTTTTAACGTGCAGATAACGCGTTCCATGCGGTTTGGAGCTAACATAAGTAAGGCCGTGAAACTCGAAACCGATATATGTAGGGTGAAGCACTTCGACACGATGATATGAGGTGAGAGCATGGCTAACATTTACGTTGGTGACAACGGCACAGTTTTGGAAATCTCCATTTCAGACAGTGAAGGGACCGTTATACTAACGACGGCTTCCGGCATAACGGCAACGTTCGTCAAACCGAGCGGAACGACATTCGAGAAAACATTCAGCGTCACGGATGCAACCGCAGGAAGGTGCAGCGCGACATTAACAAGCGCGGACAATAGCGAGGCGGGCAGATACACCTTTAAAACGGTTGTGGCGTTCGTTAATGGTTCCATATTCCGAGGTTCAACACAGAGCTATTTAGTAAAAGCGTAGAAAGGAGCGGCGAGCATGGGCATTTTGAAGGAGTACCCGCTTTCGCATAACCCGATAATTGCATACTGGACACAGATCGAAAACGGGCTAGTCGTAAGCGAAAAGGTACGTAAAATGTACCGTCAACTCGCTGCTGACATTTATGACGAAGCTTCTGTTTATGAATACAGCGCCAAACATGCCAATCATGCTATCGAGTTTATAGAGAACTTCTGTAAACATTCAAAAGGTTCATGGGGCGGCAAGCCTATCGAATTGGAGCTATGGCAGCAAGCTTTTATTGCTGCAATGTTTGGTTTTATTCATAAAATTGACGGAACGCGTAAATATCGGGAAGCCCTTCTAGTTGTGGCCCGTAAGAATGGTAAATCTACCGTAGCGTCCGGCATCGGCTTGTACTTGCAAATCGCAGACGGCGAAGCGGGCGCAGAGGTTTACGCTTGTGCGACTAAAAAGGATCAAGCCAAGCTTGTATGGCTCGAAGCTAAACGAATGGTGAACAAGTCGCCTGCGCTTCGAAAACGTATCAAGCCGCTTGTATCCGAGCTTGTTGGGCTTCCGAATGACAGCACGTTTAAACCGCTTGGCGCTGACTCTGAAACGCTCGACGGTCTCAACGTATCCGGCGCAATGCTCGACGAGATTCACGCGTGGAAAGACAAGAACCTGTATGACGTTATTGTCGATGGTACAAGCTCACGTGAACAACCGCTAATCGTCATGATAACGACAGCCGGAACGGTGCGAAACTCGGTCTATGACCAGAAGTATGACGAAGCTAAGGACAAAATTAACAGACTCGAAACGGGCTATGCAGACGGCGAACAAGACCCACACGAACGGTTTTTACCTATCATTTACGAACTGGATAACCGCAATGAATGGGTTGACCCGGCATGTTGGAAGAAAGCAAACCCCGGACTCGGCACAATCAAGAAGCTTGACCAACTAGAAACAAAGGTAGCAAAGGCGAAAGCTAACCCATTGCTAATCAAGAACCTTTTGACAAAGGATTTCAACATCCCGGAAACGTCTGAGGAAGCTTGGCTAACGTATGAGGAAGCTTACAACGATGCGACCTATGACATAGAATTTTTACGCAACACTTACGCGGTAGGTGGGGCTGACTTATCGAGTACAACGGATTTAACATGCGCCACGTTGCTTGTCATGAAGCCGAATGATCCGACCATATACGCCATTCAGCAATACTTTCTGCCGGAGGAAGGTTTTGAGCAACGCATCAAAGAGGACAAGATCCACTATGATTACTACCACGAACGCGGTTGGTTAACACTTTCGGCGGGCAACAAGATCGATTATAAGGACGTTACAGCATGGTTCGTTAAGATGCATCAACAGTACAGCATAACGCCTGTATGGATCGGTTATGACCCTTACAACTCGAAATACTGGATTGATGAAATGGTAGAAATGGGCTTCGATATGCGCGTAGTCCGGCAAGGCGCTTTGACGCTATCCCAACCAATGAAGGAGATAGCATCCGACTTTGCGGGAAAACGCGTGAACTATAACCACAATCAGCTAACGCTATGGAATCTAACGAATACGTGCGTTAAATACGATGACAACGACAATATACGGCCTATAAAAGGCAAGAATCAGCGGGCGCGTATCGATGGTACGGTTTCAATCCTCAACGCTTATACGATCCTTTACGAGAACATGACGGACTTCAAAGCGCTGATTTAGTCGGAAGGGGGGTGACAAATTGAAGAAAGAAAGACGTTCATTGTTTCAAATGATATTCGGCGGCAAGCAAACGCCGCGCAATCATACGTACATGCAAATGCTTAACAGCGCGCCGAGCTTCTACGACTTTAGCGGCGAAGCTTACGACAGCGACACAGTACGCGCTGCGGTTGATGCTTTCGCTCGGAACGTCGGCAAGCTCAAGCCAAAGCATATAAGGCGTGTTAATGGCAGCATTCAAAACGTGCAAAACTCGAATATTGAGTATTTGTTGCAAGTGCGACCTAACCGATTCATGGACGCCTACAGCTTTTATTATCGGCTGGCGACTCAACACAAAATGAATAATAACGCCTTTGTCTGGATTCGGTACAAGCCTAACAGCAGCGTGATTGAAGGTTTTTACCCGCTTGTATCTTCCGGCGTTGATCTTGTCGAGGTCAACGGGGAAATGGTTGTTAAGTTCCGTTTTTATGACGGCAATGAGTACTCGGCTCCATATTCGGATGTTATCCATTTACGGCGGCATTTTTACAAGAATGACATGTTCGGGGAATCGAATAAGACGGCCTTGACGCCTATTCTTAATCTTATTTCCGCGACAAATCAAGGATTGCAGAACGCGGTTAAAACGTCGGCTATCCTGCGGGGTATTCTGAAATTTACCACGATGCTAAAGCCGGAAGATATGAAAGCCCAAACGGATAACTTTAAGACTGATTACTTGGACGCATCGAACAACGGTGGCATAGCTGCGACGGATGCAAAAGCCGAATATCAGGAACTTAAAACAGACCCGAAAATGATTGATGAAAAGCTCATGACGGCTATGAGTGAAAAAGTTTATGACTACTTCGGTACGAATAAAAAAATCATTCAGTCGAGCTATTCTGAGCAGGAATGGAACGCCTATTACGAATCAGAAATAGAAACGTTTGGTCTACAGGCGGCGCTTGAGTTCACTTACAAAATTTTTAGTAGCGGCGCACAAAGTCACGGCAACGAAATCATATTCGAAGCCAATCGCCTACAGTACGCGTCGAATGACACGAAAGTGAAGATCATTGAAACGCTTGTAGACCGGGGCATGATGAGTATCAACCAAGGCTTGGAAGTGTTCAACCTACCGCCTATTGAGGGCGGCGAGAAGCGCATAATGAGCCTTAATTTTATTGACGCGGACAAAGCTTCCGAATACCAGTTGGGCAAGGTTAACAAACAGCCTGACGCGTCACCGAAAGGGGGTGAAGACAAAAATGACGATAAGCAACGAACGCCTGATTAGATTATTCGACGTTGAAGCCCGTTCAATAGGCGAGGCTGAAAACCGGGAACTTATTGCAGAGGGTTACGCTGCTAAATTTAATTCCCCGACAGTCCTTTACGAGTATGACGGCGTTGAGTATCGAGAAAAAATTGACCCTAACGCTTTCAATGGCGCGGACATGTCAGACGTTATATTTAACTACGACCACGCGGGCAAGGTGTTAGCTCGAAACAGTAACGGAACACTCGAAATGAAAACGGACGGCGTAGGACTTCACATAAAGGCCCGTTTACACGGAACTAAAGAAGGTCGCGAGCTTCACGAAGAAATAGAGGGCGGTTATGTTACGAAAATGAGCTTCCGTTTCACAGTAGCGGAAGAAAGTTATGATCGAGCAAGCCGTACCCGCACTATTCTGAGGTTCAAAAAAATCTATGACGTATCAGCCGTATCTATCCCGGCTTATGATGATACTTCCATATCGGCCCGTAGCTTCTTTGAAGCAGAAGCCGAAAAAGAGAAACAAGAAGCCGCCGACGCTGAACAACGTCAACGGCTTATTTTATTGCTCAAAACATTTTCCTAAATTGAGAGGGGTTTTTTAAAGATGGATCGTTTACAACAAATTGCACAACGCATGACAGAAATTCGCTCGGCTCTATCCGGTGACGGACAAGTAGACGTAGCAGCACTTACGGCAGAGGTTGACGCTTTGACGGCTGAAAAAGGGCAAATTGAAGCGCGTAATGCTCTTATGAATAAGATCCCTTCGGGCGTTCCGATTCCTAACCCTGAGCAACGTTCTAACGACGACGCAGCGGACAAATTCGCTTCGATGGAATACCGTAAAGCGTTCATGGAGTTCGCGAAAACAGGTAAGGCAGTTCCTGCGGGCTTTGAAGCGCGTTCCGACGCTTTCACGGCTGTAACTGATGCGGCGGCGGTTGTTCCTACAACTATCCTAGACGAGCTTATCAAGCAAATGAAAACATACGGACACATTTTCGCGCGTGTTCGTAAACTCGGCATCAAAGGCGGCGTGGATGTTCCTATCTTGTCGCTTAAACCTGTTGCTACATGGATTGGTGAAACTCCTGTTTCTGACCGCCAAAAAGTACAAGCGAACACAAAAGTTCAATTCTCTTACTACGGTCTGGAATGCAAAGTGGCAACGTCCTTGCTGGCTGACACTGTTACGCTCGCTTCTTTCGAATCGACAATCATCACTTTGATTGTTGAAGCGATGACGAAAGCAATTGACCTTGCAATCATCAAAGGTACAGGCGCAGGCCAACCGCTTGGAATTACTGTTGATTCCCGCGTTCCGGCTGGAAACGTCATTACTCTCTCTTCCGCTGATTTCGCATCGTGGGAAGGTTGGAAGAAAAAGTTCTGGGCTAAAATTCCGTTGTCCTACCGCGCTGGCGGTTCGTTCATCACGGCATCCGGCACGTTCGAGGGCTACATTGACGGCATGACAGATGCTAACGGTCAACCTGTTGGACGCGTTAACCAAGGCATCACAGACGGCCCGCAGGAGCGTTTCAATGGTCGCGAGGTTATCCTTGTTGAGGATGATGTAATCACCCCTTACGATGCAGCTGCAACTAATGACATTGTTGCGGTATTCTGCAAATTGGGTGACTATGCAATCAACAGTAACTTGCAACTTGCTATGTACCGCTGGTTGGATCACGACACAAACCAATATGTTGACAAGGCGCTTCTTATCGCTGACGGTAAAATTCTTGACCCTAACGGCGTTATGATCGTTAAAAAAGGCGCTTAATTAAACTGATTTATGAGCGCTCATCCGGTGGGCGCTCTTATTATGATTGGAGGTTAGAAGAATGGGTTCCTTTAAAAACAGAGGGCTAAAGCTTGGAACTGACGGTTCCGTGGTTGTGGATCGTTTAGCTATGGCGCGCGTCGAGATTCCGGCAGCGGCGGCAGTTGTTTCTAATACAACGGCTGTAAAAGCGGCTGTAAACAGCACAGGCTCTACGCTGACTATCACAACAGGCATCACAAACCCCGCTTACCCCCGCGCTTTGACGGCTACGGCTGGCGGTACGGCTACGGATATTAAAGCTATCCAAGTTACCGTTACGGGTACGAACTTTAATGACGAGGTTATCACGGAAACCCTTCCGGCCTTTACGGTTGATACAGCGGGTACGGTTCAAGGCTCCAAAGCCTTTAAAACTGTAACGCAAATCTCTATCCCAACGCATGACGGTAACGGTGCAACTACTGCTATCGGCTTCAATGAAAAAATGGGCTTGCCGTTCAAGCTTTCGCGTAACAGCGTCTTGAATGCGTACCTAAACAACGTTAAAGAGGGCACAGCGCCAACCGTTACAGTGTCTTCGACGGCTCTTGAAAGTAACACAGTAGACCTTAACAGCGCCCTAAACGGCACAATCGTACACGTAGACCTGTTGGTGTAAGCCTATGGCTATGCTGGACGATGTTAAAAAGGCGCTGAGAATAAGCGTTTCAACGACGGCTTTCGACTCTGAGGTGAACGACCTGATAGCGGCGGCGCGGGACGATCTCCGCTTGTCGGGAACGCTTCTTTCCAAAGTCGAGGACGATAGCGACACGCTTATAAAACGTGCTATCACGGTTTACTGTAAAGCTAACTTCGGTTACGACAACGCAGACGCGGCGCGCTTCCAAGAATCCTATGATTCGATCAAGCGGCATCTAACGCTATCGCAGGAGTACACCGTTGAGCCGGAGGTGACGCCGTGAGTAATTGGCGCGACGTTGTAGGGCTTATTGCCGTGAACAAGGTTAAAAACGAGTATGGCGAACGCGTTGATGTAGATAGCGCGCCGCGTGAAGTTATGGCAAATGAAAAATCGGTAGGCAGTCGGGAATTTTACCAAGCCGCCGCCGTTGGTATGAAGCCGGAAGTCATTATAGAGATGTACAAAGGCGAATACGACAACGAACCGAAATTAAGCCATAACGGGACGGTTTACCACGTCATACGAACATTTTCCCGCAACGGCGAGAAGATTGAACTTACATGTTCCCGTTACCCAATGGGGGGCTGATTATGGCTAGAAGCTGGAACGAGATTAAAGGCATGAAGGCGCTCGAAATGGCCGTTAAACGTATGGGGCAAGTACCTAAGAAGGTTGTAACCAAGGCAGCTCGTGCAGGAGCTAAGATTGCTTACAAATCGGCAAAGGCGAACGCTCCGCATGATAAGTACAACCTTAAAAAAGGAATTATCATGCGCGTTGAAAAGCAACGGACAATCGGCAAGCGGGCTTTTGATATAAAGATCAATCCTAAAATGAATAACGTTTTCGTTAAGTTTTCCAAAGTCGGCAAGCGTTCCTATTATCCTGTATCGCAGGAATACGGGTTCTTAACGGCTAACGGGCGACTCGTACCCGGCAAACGATACTTGAGAAACGCCATTGTAGATAACGAGCAAGCCATTGAAAACGCCGTTGTCAAAGTCGGCTTGGCTGAAATTGATAAGGCGTGGAATGCGAGGTGATTGCAGTTGAGTTTACAAAAAGCGCTTGAAGAAGAATTGTCTTCATTGGCAGGATTCACGGACAAGGTTTTCCCGGTTGTCGCTCCACAGGACGATGACGAACCTATAGCAGCGCCGTACATCTTGTACGAAGCGGGCTATGGAGTCGAGGAAAAAGCACTCGGCGGATTCTTGAATCTTCGAGAAGTGGAATGTGAATTAAACGTTATGACAGCAACCTATTCAAGCCTTAAAACAAACGTCGCTGCAATCATTGAGCGGCTAAAAAGCTTCGAGCGTCGGGCCATTGGTTCGGACGCTCTTTTTATATCTGAATTAACCTATAACGCGCCTGTCGAGCTGTACGAACCACTTCCGAAGCTTTACAGGTGCGTTATCGAATTTACAGTACATTACTAGGGAGGTTTTACCGTGGCACAACGTTCACTAGGTACAACAATCCAAATCGGCGCTAACGTCATTGCAGAATTGACGAGCATTGCCGGATTGGATATTTCGCAAGAAACAATTGACTCCACAAACCTATCAAGCACAGGCGGCTACCGTGAATTTATCGCGGGCTTCAAGGATGGCGGCGAGGTTTCATTGTCGGGTAACTTCAACGGTTCCGACACTAACGGACAGATGGCGCTTTACACGGCGCTTACTTCTTCCACAGTGGATTCCTACACAATCAATTATCCGGCTGGCGGTTCTTGGACTTTCTCCGGCGTTGTTACTGGATTCAGCACAGGCGCGGAGCTTGAAGACCTCGTAACGTTCGAAGCTACGATTAAAGTTTCCGGCGCTCCATCGCTCGGAATCACAGCTTCCGGCGGGTTGACTGCTCTATCTCTCACGGGTGCGGGCGGCGCGTTGTCTCCTGCTTTCGCAGCGGGTAACAGAGAGTACACATTCGGTGGCGTTTCTGCTACTTCGGTAACGGTAACGGCTACGGCGGCGGCTCACACGCTCAAGCTGTACATTGACGGCGTATATTCTCAAGACCTTGTTACGGCGGTTGCTTCCGCAGCTATCACGCTGACGCTCAATGTTGGTAAGAAATTGACCATCATTGCATATGAAGCGAACAAAGCGCAAAAAGTTTACGACATTATCGTAGTTAAAACCACTTAATGATTGAACCGGGGCTGGAACATAACGTTCCGGCCCTTATTTCTGTTTAGGAGGTGCGACGTGGATTTAAAGATAATTGGCAACGGATTAAATGCAAGAGTGTTTTTAGATGGCGTGGAATTGCGCGGCGTAACTGGATTCAAGTTTGAACAAGAGTATAGAAATGTCGCTCGCTTGAGCCTTGAAATGGTTATCGATACGCACGAAATCGTAATGGAGGAAGAAAACGATGGCAAATAAAAATAACAATGATGTTGTAATCATTGAACTGGATAAACCGCGTGAGCTACGTTTCGGACATAAGGCACTCAAAAAAATGTCCGCTTCAACAGGTAAAAGTGTAGAGGACATGGAAAGTGAAATGGATTTCGAAGAGCTTGAGCAGATATTCCTTTACGGGCTTGAGAAGGACGCAAGAGCGAACGGCGAAACGCTGACGCTTGACATGATGGAGGATATTTTGGATTGTGCGCCGTCCTATCAGTATTTGATGGATAAGTTTCAAGAAGCAATTAAAATTGCAATGGGTTCTATGGTGACTGAGGGAAACGCAATGGAAGCCCCGAAGCTCAACAGGGCGGGACGCCGGGCGAAGTAAAGCCGTTCTGCTGGCAAGAATCGAAGCGGGCAGCGTTCCGCATTGGATTGACGCTGAGTGAATATGACGACATGACCCCTAACGAGCTTAACATGCGCCTTGAGGAATTTTGGAAAGCGAAAGAAGAGGACGTAAAGGAAGCTCGTTTCCTTGCCTACATGAACGCAAGGTTCCAACTCATGAAGAAATTCCCGGAAACATTCGAAAAAGCTTTCGGCATCAAAAAAGAAGTGGTTGAGGTCAAGGACAAAGAACCGCAGACAGAAAACCAAATGTTTAACGAGATGCTTAAAATTCATAAGGCTTTAGGCGGCACAACTTACTAGAAAGGAGGTTGAATAATGGCAGTCGTCAGACAACTGATGATTAGAGCTGGTGCGGATTTCAGCGCTATGCGTAAGTCAATGCAAAAGGCACAGGCTGATTTGCAGAGCTTCAAAACTAGCGTTACACGTACTATGGCGGCAGTTAATACGGCGCTTGCGACTATCGGCGCGGCGGTTGGTATCAATGCGGCTATGAATGACGCAATCAAGTTTGAGGCCCTTATGGGCACGTTAGGCGGCACACTCGGAAGTAGCATGAAGGATTTTATGGATTGGCAACAGACCGTAGGCGATACGATGGGGTTTTCTAAACTCCAAGTTGCTCAAATGGCGAATGACTATTCGTTAAGTTTGAAAAGCATCGCCAAAGATGAACAAGACCTTTTCGGCAAAACAACGGCTCTTATCAAAGCGGCGGCAATCATTCGAAGCAAAAACGGTATGGATATGGTTGAAATCTCTGACCGTATGCGTAGCGCAATGAATGGCGAAGCTGACGGCGCAATGGAATTAGGAATTGATGTTAGGGCTTCGGCTATCATGCAATCTAACGCATACAAGCAACTCGCTAATAATGCGCCGTGGTCAGAGTTAAGCACACAAATGCAACGAACGATCCTGTATCAACACATACTGGATTCTACCACGCGGAACTTCGGCGGCACAGTGGCAAACAATACGGCATTGCTTAAAGGCGGGTTTGTAGCGGCACTAGGTGACGCAAGGCTGGCACTAGGTCAAGCATTCCTGCCTATCCTAAACATTGCGTTGCCATTGCTTACAAAGCTTGCGCGGGCGGCTGAAACGGTCTTTCTAAAGATCGCGGCGCTTGTTCGATTCCTATTCCCGAAATCAAACATAGCAGCGGGCAACGCTCAAACGGCTGTAATTGACAATCAAGCGGCGGCGGTTGGCGGGGTAGGCGATGCTTACAAGGATCAAGCGGCAGCGGCTGACAAGGCGGGTAAAGCGGCTAAAAAGGCGGCGGGTTCCGTTGCTGGCTTCGATGAAGTGAACATTCTCCAAGACCCTCAAGCGAACGCTGATACGCCGGATGCAGGAGCGGGCGACGTTGGCGGCATGAGTATGCCGGGAATGGACATGGGAGCATATGACGCATCTTTAGAAGCGGCTACAGCTAAAGTGCAGGAGATGGCGGCAAAGATCAAAGGCATCTTTAAGGGCATCAACTTCCAACCGCTTGTAGAAAGCTTCAACAGGCTAAAAGCCGCCGTTGCTCCACTAACCAAAACTATATTCGAAGGTCTTAAATGGGCGTGGGATAACATCTTAGTGCCGCTTGGCAAATGGACTATAGAGGATTTGGTTCCGGCGTTCCTTGATGCTATAGCGGGCGCGTTGACCGTCCTTAATCCGCTTTTGAAGTCATTCCAGCCGTTTGCTACTTGGTTATGGGACAACTTCCTAAAACCTCTAGCGACGTTCACGGGCGGCGTTATCGTAACGACGTTGGAAGGTGTCGGCAAGGCCTTGACCACTATAGGTAACTGGATGAGTGAGCATCAAAAAACAGTGGATGCCGTTACAACAACCGTTATTGCTTTCTTCGGCGCTTGGAAGGTTATCGAATTGATGGCATTCATCCAAACGTCCGGTAGTTTGGCGAGTGCGTTCGGCAAGATCACACAAGCTATATGGCTGGCTACGGGCGCTAAAGCGAAAGACATGATTGTTACGGCGGCGCTCAAGGTTATGTACGCTAAAGATTTGGTTGTATCCATCGCGGCGGCAACGGTTGAACTTGTCAAGAACGCGGCTAAATGGACAGCAAGCACCATT
>Ga0310902_10000035_pt1 | contig 25899 bp, 21 predicted proteins | sample C24D3metaG_FD_203748 | JGI IMG/M metagenome (GOLD analysis project Ga0310902, IMG submission 203748) | Lab incubated soil microbial communities from West Virginia University Organic Research Farm, Morgantown, WV, United States - C24D3 | ecosystem: Environmental > Terrestrial > Soil >...
AGGCCGGCGAGATCGTCGGTATCGGCATTCACACCGGGAACGCACTGCGCGGCTACGAAATCGGGAAGCGTGCCAACGCACGTGGTGCAACTGTCGTGTTCGGCGGCATACACGCCACATTATTCCCAGATGAGGCGCATCAGCTCGGGGGGGCGCACGCCGTCGTTCGCGGCGACGGAGATATCATCTGGCCCCTCGTGCTCGAACACGCGACTCACGGCGCCCTGCAACCTACCTACGAAGGGGGACGCGTCGACGCCGATCGCTTCGTGCCGGCGCGGTGGGAGTTGCTGCCCGAGGGGCGATATATGTGGGGCTCCGTCCAGACCGTCCGCGGCTGCCCGAAGCATTGTTCGTTTTGCTCGGTCTGGCGGACGGACGGACAGAAGCCGCGGCAGCGGACCGTCGACACGGTCGTGGCCGAGATCATCGAACTGCGCCGGCGCGGCTTTCGGTTCGTGGCACTGGCCGACGACAACTTCTATCCGGTGACACTGGCGGATCTCGCCATGGCTGAACGGCAGCGAAACCAGGCGCGGCTGGAACAGCTCCGGGCCTTGCGGTCCGAACGATTCGAACTGATGGCACGACTGGCCGAACTGCCTTCCGATATGGTCTTTTTCACGCAGATCACGATGGAAGCGGCTGAAGACGAGGCGTTCCTCGACGCCATGCGCGGCGCCAAGATCAAAGGCGCACTTGTCGGCGTCGAAGCCGTGACGCCCGAAGGGCTCAAGGACGTCTACAAGAACTTCAATGACGCGGGGGAGCCGCTGGTGCTGCGTCTGCGCAAATTCCGCGACCACGGGGTGCACGTCCTCGGTTCCTTTATCTTCGGGTTGCCGAGCGATCGTCCCGCGACCTTCGCGGCGACGGCGGATGTCGCCGAGCGCGCCGGTGTCGCGTTTGCGCAGTTCGTGATGCTGACGCCGTATCCTGGAACCGTCGATTTCGAGGCATGGGAGAAGCGCATCGGCGTGGATGGCGCGCAGGTGGCCGGCATCCCGATTACTCGGCACTGGCTGATCCCGCAAGCACAGCGACCGAAGGTCTATGTGCCGCATCCGGTCATGACGCCCGACGAGATCCGCGCGCGCACGCAGGCGGTCTGGGATCGGTTCTACAGCCTTCGGCGCATTTGGGTCCGCTCGCGGTGCACCCCGACGCTCCGGGCGCGCCTGGCCTTTGTGCTGATCTCGAAGTTATATCGTCAGATGTATGCGAATACCGGCATTGCCACCGACAGCGCGCGAGTCAGTCGGGCCAACCGCTGGGCGCGCTTGATTGCCCGCCCCTGCCGCCGGCTATTTGCCGGGCGCCCACTCCCCGCATTGCCTGGAACAGTTGCCGATCTCTGAGTGATCGGTCGATCGAACATCGCGATGTGGCGCGCCGCTCCGCATGTCCGAGGGTCACGTGTTGATCCAACCGAGTCATCGCGCGTGAGCCGCGCGTTCCCGTCGAGCTGCGACGGAATCCACGGCTGAACGAAACCGATCGGCGTCGAATTCCCACCGCTCGTTCAACTCGAAGCTCGCCGCCAGTTCACAGGCGCGGCCGGTGCGCGAGGGCTCCGATCGCAGCCACGATACCGTTTCCGTGCGTGCGCACCAGGCCGTCAGCGCGCGAAAGCGGATGAACCAGACCATGGCCCGGTTGATGTCCTCCGGAAAGCGTTGGCACGCGATGTCGATCGACACGGCGTCGCTCGAATCCAGCTGACATGTGAACTCCGGCACCGTCAGCGCCACGACGTCACACGGCCTGACGGGGTATGGTGTGGTTCGCATGTCGGCCCGCCTCGCTTACGTCGGGTCATCCGTTTTTGCGCGTTGCACTTTCCGCTCCGCGACTTCGTGCTGCGCAGTGAGGGCAATCTTCGCGGAGGGCTCGACACGCGGCGAGCAGCCACGGGACAACTGCGCCGCCCGCAGGCCAGACAACACGGCGAACTCGAATGTACTGATGTCGTTGGGACGTCTGATCATGGCAGCCGCTCTCCCGCGAGCCGCGAATGAGAGAGCGGAAGCGACATCACGCCCTCACACGCAGCAAAGCTTTGGTGAGGGCTCTGGCCGGGATGGCCGGAAAGCTCAGAAAAGCAGGGACTTCAGTATACGTCTACGCTGTGATATGCTTGCATCTGTTTTTCTGACAGCAGCGCTTCCCGACCTTCCGCATCAGATCCGAGCGTTTCGCCTCTCCTGCGTTCCGTCGCCGAGCATTCCGCTCGGGCCCGCCATCAGAGCATGTGCATCCAACGGATGCAGGAGTCATTCATGAACACCAAACTGTACGTCGGCAACCTGCCCTTCGAGACCACCGAATCTGATTTGCAGGCGCTCTTCGCCGCCGCCGGTCAGGTCAACACCATCAGCATCGTCCGCGACCGAGCCACTGGCCAGGCGCGCGGCTTTGCCTTCGTCGAGATGAGCGATGTCGAAGGCGCACAGCGCGCGATCGCCGACATCAACCAGCACGAGCTGGGCGGCCGCAGTCTGACGGTCAACGAAGCGAAACCGCCGGCGGCGCGCTCGACCGGGGGCGGCTTCGGCGGCGGTCGCCAGCGGCGCGACCCGCGCTGGTAATCGCTCGGTCAGCCAGATGAATAAGAGCCCGGATCGCCGATGGTCCGGGTCTCGACTCTCGCGTCGTCCAGTATCGCCGATCAACCGAACGTGGTATGCTGAGCGAGCTTTCCTGATTCCTCCTGCCGTCCTGCGGGCAGCCTGGCTCATCAAAGTCGACGGCGCACGTCCCCTCGCAGGACTGGGAGGTTCCATGCTTTCCTCATTTGCTCTCGCGGTGACGATCTGCTTCTTCGCCGGGACCATCATCGTCGTTGCGCTCGCGGCGCGAGCGGGAGCGGACGGTAGTATTGCGCGCGTCCTGTACGATACGGAACATCCCAAGAAAACGCGTTGAGCATCCGCATGACGGGTTTCGGTTTCGCCGAGCGAACGTGCAGCATGAGTGATTGACCGCGTGTGGTCGTTGGCCGCAGCGGCGTTGACTGCAGCTTTACGGAGGTCCTGAGACGCACATGCAGCAGCCACGCAAGACAACAGCGCCCGCCCTTCACCTCTGCCCCGTATGTGGTCACCCGCAGACGAAGATCCAGAGGCTCGTCGGCTCGGTCGCGCGCGGATCCACCACGTTCATCTGCGCGCGCGCGGGTGAATGCAGCATTGGAGTCAGTTTGAGCAAGGTCGCCAACTGGGTGGCGGTCTAGTTTCAGCCGAGAGGCCGCGACGCCTTGACAGGCGATGCTCCGACAGGCATACTGAGCGCACTTACTGAGCTCGCTAGGTATGCCGACACGTCCGGACACACTTCAAGGGTCGTTGCCGCTGCTCGTCCTCACCATCCTGAGCCGTCGCGGTCCGTTGCACGGCTATGCCATCACGTCACAAATTCAGAATCTCTCTGACGCCTTGCGAGTCGAGGAGGGATCGCTGTACCCCAGCCTTCATCGGATGGAAGAGGCGGGTTGGATCAAGGCACGGACAATCACTACCGAACACAACCGCCGCGCGCGGGCCTACGAGATAACCGCCGCAGGGCGGCGTCAGCTCGGTATAGAAGAAGCGCGGTGGCGTTCGGTCACCGGCGCGGTGAACCACGTACTCAAGCACGCGTAGGGTGGTGGCACGCATGTCCTGGCTCTCCCGGATAGCGAACGTGTGCCGTTCGTCGAACGTCGATCGCGTCCTCGATGACGAAATCAGTTTCCACATCGAGTCCCGGATCGCCGATCTCGTCGCCGACGGGATGGCGCCCGATGCAGCAAAGATCACGGCGCGTCGTCAGTTCGGGAACCGCCTCCAGGTTCGCGAGAAGAGCCGCGACGTCAAGCTGCTGCCGTCGCTCGATTCACTGGGGCGCGACCTGCGACTCGGCGCGCGGATGCTGCGTAAGAACTCGCTGGTAACCGCTGCGGCGATTCTATCGTTGTCGATGGCGCTCGGCGCGTGCGTGGCGGCGTTCTCGCTGGTCGATGCGCTGATTCTGCGGCCGCTCCCGGTGCGCGAACCCGACCGCCTCGTCTACCTGACATATCCGAGCACCAACCCCGATCGGCCCGAAGACGACGTGTTCAGCGACCCGGCGTTCGTGCGGATGCGCGACGCCGGCCGCGGGCGGGTCGATTTGTTCGCACTGGTGTACCCCAACCGGCCGCGTGTGACATTCGACGTCGCGAATGGACAGCGCGAGACTGTGCGAGCGCAGTACATCTCCGGCGAGGCGTTCGAACACCTCGGCATCGGCGCGGCCGCTGGCCGGGTGCTGACGGTTCAAGATGATGAGCGCCCTGGAACGCATGTCGTGGCCGTCCTCAGCCATGCGTTCTGGATGCAGCGGTTCGGCGGCGATCCCGCGATCGTCGGGCATTGGATCGTGATGCACGGCGCCACGGAAGATCGTCAGTTTCAAATCGTCGGTGTCACCGAACCGGGTTTTCGCGGCCTGGAGCCGGGCTATTCTACCGACGTCTGGCTCCCGTACGCGATGCAGGAGCCGGCCGTGTTCGGCAACAGCGGATATCGATCGCTGCGCATCATCGGACGATTGAAGAACGAAGTCGCGGTGGAGCAGGCGCAAGGCGTCCTGCAGGGCGCGTTCACGAGCTTCCGTCGCGACGATGCAGCGAACAACTTCGGTGCGTCATCTCCGCCCGATCTCGTCGCGCAGTTCGTCAACACGCCGCTTTACGTACGACCAGCCGCGACTGGTGTGTCGCCGCTCCGCGCCATGTTCCAGCGGCCGCTGTGGGTTCTCACTGCGATCTCGGTACTCATGCTGCTGATTGCCGGTTCGAATGTCGCCAACCTGTTTCTCGCGAGGACGGCGGCGCGTGAAGACGAAATCTCGCTTCGCCTGTCGTTGGGAGCGGGACGCGGCCGCTTGATCCAGCAGATGGTGGTCGAAAGCACGGTTGTCGCTGTTGCCGCGTGCTTCATCGGCATGGTGTTCGCGCTCGTTGCCGCGCCGTCCGTGGTGAACATGCTCAGGTCGGCGGACGATCCTGTGTTGCTCGATTTGCGCGCCGACTGGCGCCTCGTCGCGTTCATCAGCGGCATCACCGTGCTGAGCAGCGCGCTCCTTGGCTTCGCTGCCGCGTTGCGTGCGTCGAGGGTCGAGCCGATCACGGCGCTGAAGGCAGGCTCCGGGCGCGCCGCCGGCCGCGCCCGCGCCATGCGTCCGTTCGTCGTCATGCAGGTCGCGTTCAGCCTGATCGTCCTCGTCGTCGGCGGTCTGCTGGTGCGGTCCTTCGTCAAACTGTCGAGCGTGAATCCTGGATTCGCGATGTCGGACGTGTGGCTGGTGTCGTTGGAAGCCGTCGAGCGCATGCCGCCGACTCAACAGCGCGCGGCGCTGTTTCAGGTCCTCGATCGGGTTCGCGATCTGCCCGGTGTGTCCGACGTCGGTGCGGCCGAGTTCAGTGTGCTCGGCCGGAGTTGGCGGAAAGAGATCGCCGTGCCCGGTACCTCACGCGAGGTGATGGAAGCGACCGTGGCACCGGTGACGCCAGGATACTTCGGAGCGATGGCGATTCCGCTCGTCGCCGGACGAACGTTCACCCGCCGCGATCTCGACACCGAGAATCCCACGATCGTGATCGTCAACGAATCGTTCGCGAAGCGCTACTTCGGTGCCGAGTCAGGGATCGGCCGCCTGATCGATGCGCGATTCGGCAAGACACGGATGCAGAACGAGGTCGTCGGTGTCGTGGCGGATGTTCGCCACGACCTGCGCAAGCCCCCGGCGCCAACGATTTACATTCTGCTTCCGTTGAGCAGTTTCCGCACCCTGCACGTCAAAGTCGCCGGCGACGCGCGGCCGATCGCCGCCAGGCTCCGCGAAGCCGTGCGTGCCGCCACGCCGCTCTTGCGCGTGACGTCGATCACGTCGCAGGCGGCGGTGGTCAATCGTACGGTCGTGCGCGAGCGACTGCTCGCGCTGCTCGCGGGGTTCTTTGCGCTGGTCGGGCTCGTGCTGACGGCCGTTGGGCTGTACGGCACGTTGAGCTATGCGGTCGTACAGCGTACGCGCGAGATCGGCATCCGCGTCGCGCTCGGTGCCCGGGCGTTAGGCGCGGTGCGCTCGGTTCTGACCGAGAGTGCCGGCACCACGCTGCTCGGCGCCATCGTCGGCCTGGCCGGCGGCCTTCACGCGTCGCGCTTTGTCGAGACGATGCTGTTCGAGGTCGCGCCGCTCGATATCTCGAGTCTTGGACTACCACTCGGCACGCTGTTCCTGACGGCGCTGGCGGCGGCCGCTGTGCCCGCCTGGCGCGCGGCACGCGTCGATCCGATCATCGTATTGCGCAATACATAGCTGCGTGCACTAACGATCGCTTACCGGCGCAAGCTACTCGGTCGCGCGTGGATCCACCACGTTCATTTGCGCGCGCCGGTGAAGGCAGCATTGGAGTCGGTTTGAGCGAGGTCGCTAGTTTTATGCGAGAGGCTTCGCCCCTCGGACACGTTCGACCCGCAGCGCCCGCGGACCGCTGATGGGGTCCTCGAGCAGTTCGAACGTCACCCGGTTGCCGACGGCCAGATCGTGGAACGACGTCCCCTCGCACAGGTCGCTTCGATGGAAGAACACCTGGCGAGTGCTCGTCAGCCGGATGAAGCCGTGCCCCTGTCCGAGCATGAGCGTGACGATGCGGCCCGAGCTCGGCGTGCCGCGGCGTTCGGTTGGGCGGGCGGCGGCTTTGCGCATTTGTGGCACTCGGACATCTCTCCGCTTTAGAATCCATCACTGACACCCGCGACTCGAGCGGAACGATCGCCAATTGTGTCACACCTTCTGATGTGCCGCGATCATTTAGGGCGGCATTTGTTCAGCGGTCGTCACGCTCGTTGTGAGTCAGGCCTTGTCGGGATCCGTCGGATGAACCACTAACTCGAAAGAGCGGCCGTCGCGGAGTCGAACGGCCGCGAAGTGACGCACGTCGCGTGTCGCCAGGCGACGGATGCCGAGCGACTCCGCAAGCGCCACGACGGAACTATCGACGAGGCCCAGGCTGAGATCCGCGAAGCGTCGGTCCACTTCCATCGCGCGTGAAAGCTGGCCGACGGTTGGTGGCGCGTAGGTGAAGGCACCGCGCGCGACATCCTGCATGAACAACTGCATCGCATCGCGGTCGTCGCGAAGGAAGTAGTCGACCTCGGCGAGCACGAGGCCTGGAACGTAGCGGGTGCGTGCCTGGTCAATGGCGTCGCGGAAGCGCTTGTGGTCTGGCGCGCTCTCGACCAGGTAGTCGATGAGCGCACCGGTATCGCAGATGAGCGCATCGGCGTTACCGACCGGCACCGAACAACTCGCGTTCGTTGCCGCGCTCGCTCAGGGTTCGGACGATGCCCGCGCTTCGCGGCTTGGGATGCCGACGGTACTGTTCGAGCACCAGGGCCAGGTGCTGGCGGATGAATTCTGAGCGCGAGATCCCGCGCTCGCGAGCGGCTCGGGAGAGCAGCCGATCGTCCTCTGGATCCAGCGCAATGGTGGTGGCTTTCTTCCTCGAGAGTGCCATGGAAGTAATATGACCTGACGAATGGCCGGCGTCAAGCCGGTGTTCAGGAACGTACCTCGTCGCCTGCACGCTGTTCCTGCGAAGGCTGCACGGGCCCGTGGGGCACTCGACCGTTATAATAGCGCGCCCAAACGGAGCCACTGAATGCGTCCTGGCGAGTCCTTCGGCGACTACCAGCTCCTCACCTTACTCGGTGCGGGTGGGATGGGGGAGGTTTGGGCGGCGCACCAGCAGACACTCGGCCGACGCGTGGCCCTGAAGTTCTTGCCGGAAGAGGTCACGCGCGACCCGTCGCGGATCAGCCGATTTGAGCAAGAGGCCAGGGCGGCCTCGGCCCTCAGTCATCCAAACGTCGCTCACATCTACGACTTGGGCCAGACGGCGGACGGCCGGCGTTACATCGCGATGGAACTGGTCGAAGGCGAGACGCTCCGTGCGCGGCTCCGCAGCGGCCATCTTCCACTTCCGGAGTCGATCCGGTTCGCCGTGCAAGTTGCCGCAGCACTCACCGCCGCGCATGCCCTCGGCGTCATTCATCGCGACATCAAGCCTGAGAACACGATGATCCGGCCCGACGGCTTCATCAAAGTGTTGGACTTCGGGCTTGCGAAGCTGCTGGCCTCCTCGCCGAGCGACGTGGCGGTCGCGACCCGCACGATGGTGCACACCGACGCGGGTATCGTGCTGGGGACAGTGGTCTACATGTCGCCCGAGCAGGTCCGTGGCCGTGAGGTAGACCCACGCACGGACATCTGGTCGCTGGGGGTGATGCTCTACGAGATGGTGGCGGGGCGATGCCCGTTCGCGGGCGAGAGCCGCAGCGACGTCATCGCGGCCATCCTCGACCGAGAGCCCGCGCCGCTGGCGCGATTTGACCCGGATGTTCCCTGGGAGCTTCAGCGCATAGTGGGCAAGGCGCTGCGCAAGGATCGGGATGAGCGCTATCAGGGCATGAGGGACCTGCTGCTCGACCTGCAGGCGCTGCGCGAGGATCTCGCGGGCGAGGCAAGAAGCAGCCATGCGGAGGATCGTCCACCCCACGCCCCCCCGACCCCGCCTCCTCTCAGTTCGCCGACTGAGCGGCTGCGGGCCTATTGCCAACGCGTGCTGGACGACCCGCGCCTCGAGCGGTATCACATCGACGAGCGGTTCGTGCGGATGCGCGTGTTGCTCGACCAGGGTCGTGACGCGGACGAGGGCCGCTGGGCCGATGCAGGCATCGAGGCGCGCGACCTGCCGGATCTGCTGGCCCAGTTGGCGCGCCGGGCGCCGGCGAACGCGGTGGTGGTGTTGGGGGCGCCGGGCGCCGGCAAGAGTATGTTGCTGCGCCAACTGCAGACCGAGACCGCTCGGGCCTGCCTGGCCGATCCCTCGGCGCCCATCCCGTTCTTCGTCGCGCTGAATACGTACGCGGCCGACGATCCCGACCCGCTGACGTGGTTGCGCGGGCGCTGGGCCGAGGACGGGCACGGGCTGGAGCCGTTTGACTCGCTGCGGCGTGAGGGTCGGCTCCTGCTGATGGCCGACGCGCTGAACGAGATGGGCCACCATGGGGACCTCGGCGTCCGTCTCGATCGGTGGCGCGACATGCTGCCCGCCTTCGTCAGGGACGGGAACCGGACGGTGTTCACCTGCCGGACGCTGGATATCGGCGCCGGTCTGAGCAGCCCCGAAGTGCTGGTGCCGCAGGCCGAGGTGCAGCCGCTGTCCGCCGATCAGATCCGAGAGTTCCTCAGGCACTACGCGCCCGAGCACGCGGAGGCCACGTTTGCGAGCATCAACACCGATCAGCGTCAGCTCACGCTGTACAACACGCCGTTCTTCCTCGACCTGCTGGTGCGCCAGATTCGACCGGACGGGACGCTCCCCGCGAGTCGGGCCGCGCTCTTTGCGGGGTTCATCCGCGCTGCGCTCCAGCGCGAGATCACGGCGCGATCGTTCCTGTTCGTCGAGGAGGGGCGGGACGCGCTGCTCCAAGAGCGGGACCGGGCGTGGCTGCACCGTCCGCCACGCGGTACGGCGCCTCACGAACTGCCCGCTCGCGGTCCGCTCATCGGCCGGCTGAGCGCGTTGGCCTTCGCGATGCAGCGCAGCACTGCCCGGCCGCACGACGGGTCGCGGGAGAGCGCGCGGCAAGTCCGGGCGCCCGAGGCAGAGGTCCTGGCTCGGTTGGATCACACGCGCGCCTCCGACATCGTCCGGGCCGCGCAGCAGCTCAACCTGCTCGAGGTAATCGAGGGGGCCAGAGACACCGACGTGCAGTTCTCTCACCAGCTGTTTCAGGAGTTCTTCGCGGCCCGCGTGCTGGCGGAACGTCCGGAGCCGGAGCTGGTCCAGGTGGAGTGGCGTGCAGCGTCGATCGCGCCTGGAGTGCACGAGCTACTCGAGACGCTGGGTCGGGGTGAGCGCCTGCCGGAACTGCCGTCGACGGGCTGGGAGGAGACGACGGAGGTGGCGGCGGCGATGGCGCCGGACGCGGACCGCTTCGTGCGCGATCTGATGGCGCCGAACCTGCCGCTCGCGGGCCGCTGCGCGGTGGCGCCGGGGGTCACGGTGGGCGACCCGCTCAGGGCCGAGCTGCGCGCGGCGCTGGTGGCGCGGTCGCGGGATCCTGCGGCGGACTTGCGTGCGCGCATCGACGCGGCGCTGGCGCTCGGGCCGCTGGGCGACCCGCGGTTCGCGCGACGCACGGGGCCATTCGGAACCTACTTGCTGCCGCCGTTGGTCACGGTCGCGGGCGGGACGTATCGACTCGGCGCCGCCACATCACAGGAGTGCCACGAGGAGATCGAGGTGCAACTGCCGCCCTTCGCGATCGGGCAGTTCGCGGTGACCAACGCCGAGTATCAGTGTTTCATGGACGCCGGCGGCTATGAAGACGAACGCTGGTGGGAGGAGGACGCGGCGCGGGCTTGGCGCAATGGTGAGGGCGTCGCAGAAGCCATGCGATGGCCATTTCGCGAGAGTCGGCGACTCGTCCTGTCGTGGCCGGAAGCGAAGATCAAAGAACATCTCGAGGCGGCTCGACTCTCGCACAAGGATCGCGTGGCTGGCGAATTCACTGACGATGAGACGGTCCTCCTCACCATGGACGACGCCGCGTTTGAATCCTGGCTCTTGTCGCGGTTCCCGGACGTCGAGCGCTACACGGGCCCGCTTTTTTTTGACAACAGCGCATTCAACGCACCCCTGCAGCCGGTCGTGGGCCTCTGCTGGCACGAGGCGTGCGCCTACTGCGCGTGGCTCTCGGCGCAGACGGACCGGACCTACCGGCTGCCCACCGAGCACGAGTGGGAGGCGGCGGCGCGTGGTCAGGCTAGCCGCTCTTATGCGTACGACGGCCAGTTCGATGCTGCGAAGGGCAATACGGCCGAGACGCGGCTCAAGCGAACGACGCCCATCGGCGTCTTCCCGGAGGGTGACACACCTGACGGCATCAGCGACCTCGCGGGCAATAGCGCGGACTGGACGTCGAGCCCGGGGCCTGGATATGACCCATCCACAGTGTGGCGGGTGTTTCGCGGCGGGTGCTGGTTGGGCGCTGGGCGTGACGCCCACAACGCGTCGCACCGCCGCTTCCCTCCCGACTTTCGCAACTTCGGCCTCGGGTTTCGTGTGGTGTGTGTCTCCCCATCCGGTGATCCGCCGACGCCGAGGTGCTGAACTGGAGGTCAGAACGGGCGATGACAGGGACCCGGCGGAAGCAAGAAAGGGGGCACACGTTCGCAGCAGTCGAGGCTATCGGCCGCGCCCTTCCGAACGTGGAGGTGACAACCGCATGGGGCAAGCCCGCTCTGAAGGTGCGCGGGAAGATGTTCGTGTGCATGGCGTCCCACAAGTCCGCCGAACCGAACTCACTGGTGGTAATGATGGCCTTCGCTGACCGTGACGCACTCGTCGAAGACGACCCTGCCACCTACTATCTGAAAGAACATTATCTGAACTACCCGTGCGTGGTGGTCAGACTGACCCGCGTTCGTCTCGACGCTCTTCGCGACCTTGTGGCCGGCGCACACCGCTTCGTCAACGCCCAGATGCGGAGCACGTCGGACGCCGGCCGTCGCCGAGGCACGGCCCGGTCATCGCGCAGCCGCCGGTGATCGATCGATCATGAATCCTGGGATCGCGAAGGCGGTGATTCTCGGCGCGAGTCTGGTGATGATCGCGATCCGAGCGCCTCACGGGCGCCGGAGTCGGGGAATCAAGGTCGCGCGAAGTTGCAAAGGTCCGCGCGAAGTCGCGCTGCTGACTCTCGCGTGGATGGGCTTCCTCGCTCCATTGATCTGGCTCGTGTCCCCTGTCTTCTCGTTCGCCGAGTACCCACTTCGTGCTTGGGCGTTCGGCGCCGGAGTCTTGTGCCTCGCAGCGGGCCTTTGGTTGTTCTACCGGTCACACTCGGACCTGGGCACGTACTGGTCGGTCACCCTTGAACTCCGCGAGAACCATCGACTGATAACGCAAGGTGTCTACCGCCATGTCCGTCATCCGATGTACGCCGCGCTCTTCCTTTACTCGATCGGCCAGGCGCTTGTTCTTCCGAACTGGGTGGTAGGGCCATCGTACTTGGTGGCGTTTGGGATTCTCTTCGCCTTTCGGATCGGTGCAGAGGAAAGGATGATGCTCGAGACATTCGGCGACGAATACGCGGAGTACATGGCAAGGACAAAGCTGCTCGTCCCTGGGATCTGGTGACGTGATCCCGTCGCCGTCGGTCTTCTCACTGACGCCGCGTCTTCAGAGTATCAACGACATCGTTCAGTGCCCGCGCGACCGCGTCTGGCGCAGGTTTGCCCTCGAGTAGTTTTCCGGCCGCACAGAGCGCGCCGAGTGCTTTTGGCGCTCCGCCATCGCGCGAATCGAAGCCCGCGACTTCACCGTCGAAGTGGACGGGCACTTCGAGGACTTCTGCGTCCATCGCAGCAAGATTGATGCGAAGTTGATTGCACGTCGACTCGATGTTGCCAACGGCCACCGCCAGTTCCTGGTCAACGGGTCCGAGTACATCGCCCCCACTGTCGGCGAGCGCGCCGACAATCCGCCCGACCGCGGTGACGGTTCGGTTGCGAACCTCGAATCGGACGATCGTCATGTCTCCGCTCAGGACGCCCAGCCCAGCGGCCCGGTCGAGAAACGTGCCGTGCACGCGCGCGGTGATAGCCGGCTCGTCCTCGTGCTCCTGCGCTCGAAGGTGACGCGTGCCCCCGGACATCGCGATCAGAGCAGTCAGAATCCACAGGCTGCAGATCTTCATGGGTTGATTCTCCTGACGATCAATGAAACAACCGCGACTGCGGGATCGCCTGCCGTGCCTGTCCCGGGTACGACCACTGCAGCCTGATGGTCGCTCCTCCGGCCTTCTCGTAGTACTCCAGGGTGATCGGGTACTTGACGCCTGCGGTCAGCGAGATTCCGGCGCTGGTGTTCGTTGTAGCCGGATGGTTGGTCCAGTTGTCGATCAGCAGCTGTCCATTGACCCAGAGTCGTACGCCGTCGTCCGAGAGGGTCGTGAACTGAAACGTGCCGGTCACCGGCGCCTGGACGCTGCCGGTCCAGCGCACGGAGAAGTTGTCGGCGCTCACCCCGGCCGCGGGAGCCGTTGTTCCCCACGAAAAGTACACGGTCGGATCCACGCGCGTCAGAACGAGCGCGGCGAAATGTGCGCCGCTGCCTGGATCGTTGTAGTAACGGCCGATCAGTCCTGGTCCGGCTGCCGGGTTGACCGTGACCGTGACGTCGTCGCTGACGGTCACTGCACCGTCACTCACAGTGAGGCGCAGAACGTAGATGCCGTCAACGCCGAATGTCGCCGTCGTGACCAGCGCGTTCGCATTGCTGAACGTAACGGTCCCGCCCGAGGAGTCCTCGCGGCCGCTGATCTTGCTCCACTTGATCGTCAGCTTCTGATTGGGCAGTCCATCGTCGCGCGCAACCCCGGTGAGCGCGACCGCCGACGGCAGTGTAATGGTCTGGTTGGGGCCGGCATTGACCGCAGGCGGTTGGTTGACTGCGGCCGCCGGAAACAGCTTCGACTGAGGCACGACCTGGGTCGTCTGCCCCGGATACGCCCACGACAGCCGCATGGTCGCGCCCCCGCCACGCTCGTAATAGTCCAGGCGGATCTCGTACTTCTGATTCGCGGCAAGCGCGATCGTGCCGCTGTTCTGCACTGCCGCGTGATTCGTCCAGTTGTCGACCAGCAACTGACCGTTCACGTACAGGCGAACGCCATCGTCGGAAAGCGTCGTGAACGTGTAAGTGCCTGCCGCGGGGGCAAGAACCTGTCCGCTCCAGCGAACCGAGAAGTTGTCGGCCTGCACCGCCGGATCCGGCGCGGCGCTGGCCCAGTTGAAATCGACCGTGCGATCGGTGCGGGTCAGCACGAGCGCCGTGAAGTACGTCCCGTTGCCCGCATCGTTGAAGTACTGCGCGAGCAGACCCGTCCCCGATCCTGATGACGCGTTGACGATCACGATGACGTCATCGCTCGACGTTGCCTCACCATCGGACGCGCTGAGGCGAATCGTGTACGTACCGGCGGCCGAAAACGTCGCGTTCGTGGTGAGCGCATGCGGGGCACTGAAGATGACGGCTGCCGGCCCGCTGACGAGACTCCACGTCATCGTCAGCTGGCCGGGCGGCACTGGATTGCCGTCGTCGGTCGCCGTACCTGTCAGGGTTGTCGTCGACGGCGATGCGAGAGTCTTGTCCGGGCCGGCGTTCACCGTCGGCGCCGTGTTTCCACTGGATGGACCAAGGAGCCCGTAGACGACGAGCTTTTTCGAGAGCGTCGCGACGTAGACCTTGCCGTTCGCCACCGTTGGAGGGCTGAATTTCGAAAAATTCCCGAGCGCGTCCCGCGTGGCGTTCTGCTGACTGTTCCAGAGTTCGCGGGTCACGTTTCCCGCATCGTACGCGCGGAGAATGCCTGGGCGCGAGCTGTGGTTCGGGTCGCCGGAGAGCGAGAGCGTCGCCCAGAGAATTCCGGTGCCGCCCAGTTTCCCGTTCGCCGACAGCGACAGCATTCCTCCGGGCATGCCCGAGGGCGCAAGCAGTGTGCCCTGGGCGCTCGCCGGCGTGACGAAGAGCCCGTTGACGAGGCGAAAGACTTTGAGGGGATCGCCCGCGGGCCAGACGTAAATTGCCGGACCGTACGTCGGACTGTTCCAGTACACGGGCGCGCCGTTCATCCGCGTGGCGGTCGATCCCTGAAAACTCTGCACGATCTGCCCGTTGTTGCCCGAGCGGAAGTGCCCCATGTTCGTGCGGTTGACAACGTACATCACGCCGTCCTTGCCGCCGCCAACGATGAGGTTCGTGTTTGGAATGAGTACCGGATTCTGGACGCCGAGGTCCTCGTCGGTGGCGTTGAGGAACGACCAGTTATACGGTGTGAACCAGTCGAGCAGGGTGCCCGTCGGACTGAGCTTGAGGAAGCTGTTACCGAAATTCCTTCCTCCGACGTCGCCATTGAACGATCCATTGCCGGTCATGACATACAGGTTACCGGTCGAATCCGCCGCGAGCCCTCCGCCGGATTGCCAGATCCCGCCGAGGCCACCGTCCGGCGTGGTGTTGTACACCAGCCTCTGCTCCAGCGTTGCACTGTCGTAGCCAAGGATCCAACCGTGGTACGGGCCCTGATCGCAATATGACGCCCAGGCGACATACACCACGCCGCGATCGAGGAGAAGTGCCGCCCGCTGATTCTGTGTTCGCGCGTTGAACGCGATGTTGTTCTGCGCATCGCGTCCGTCGCCGGTCCCGCTGACAGACGGCTGGACCACGCGCGGGCTGCCGGTCCTCTCGCGGCCGTTTCGAATGTCGATCGCATGCAGGCGCTGCATGAAGACGCCGTTCTCCTTCGTCCGCGTCACGAAATACATTGTCTGCGCCACCGGATCGATCACCGGCGTCGCGGCGATGCCTATGTTGGCCGCGAAATCGACGTAGGTGCCGCACGCCTGACCGACGTCGGTCCGCGACACGGGAACCACGCCTGCGGCCGGATTCGTGTAGTTGACGCGCCACAAGGGAGCGGATGCTGTCGGATCGTCGGCATCGAAGGCATAGACGCTGTCGTTGTTCGTCGCGACGTACACGACGTTACGGATGACGCCGGAGATGTTCACGCCTTCGACGTACAACGGCTGCACGTAAATCTCGTCGTCGACGGCGCGTTCGAAAAGCTTTCCGAACTCACTGAGGTTGACGTTGGTTGTTGTCAGGAACGTCTCGGCGAGGTTGGCTCCCGTCCGCGCGGAATCGTTGTGATGCGTGGTCACGTTTACTTGAGCGAAAGCCGAAGCGGGAAGAAGCAGCGCGAGCGCGAGCGTAGCCGTGGGTCGGGTCATTGCACGCGCAGGATAGCGCTGCGGTATCACACCGTGCGAGCTCTACCGGGATTCGCGCCTGTTTGTTTGCCACCGTGCCGACTGCTCGCGACCCAGACCTCGTCCCTCCCGGATTGGTCGGTGACATAGGCGATCCATCCCGAACAACAGCGCAGCCACGCTGGAAGCGGTGGTCGATCACTACATTGAGTTCTTTCAAGGTCGTACAGGCAAATGCCGCGCCGGGGCCGTGCCGCCCGATCCCGAGGCCGTGGCCATACGCTTGTTTACTTGACGTTGCGAGCGTCTCGGCGTCCCGACTGCCGTGAGCGTTCGCGCAGCGACTGGCCGAGCTCACAGAAACACTGAAATGACAATGGCGCCTGCAGCAGGTGGAGCGTGAGCGAGCGCCGCCACACCGACGTGAAGCTCGTGGCCAGGACGCGGGTGACGTCTTCGTCTGCGTAACTATCCAGTATCAACTCGAGCGTCTCGACGCGCTTCTCGGGCGCGGTTCTGACCAGGCAGGTGACGAGGAGTGCTCGCAGGTCGTCTGCACGTCGCCACGCGTGCGGGCGGCTCGCCTCGTGAATCGTTTCGAAGTCGAACCACTGGGCGACGCCGCGCTCCAGATCGACCACGACGTTCTCCGCCATTGCGTCGCCGTGGGTGAATCCCAGGCGATGGAAGTCAGCGAGAGCGATGGCCGCGTGTTCCATGGCCCTCTTCCGGATCGACTCCTCCAGCTCCGGATCCTCCAGCACCGTTGCCAGCGTGTGTGCAGCGAGCAGTGGCAGGACCAGCGTCCCATCGGCATCCACTCGAATCGAAGCACCGTAGAGGCGCTGATAGATCAGGCGTTCCCGTTGCTCCCAGTCCCGCTGCGTGAGCACCCGCACGCCGCCATCGAGGATCCTGACCAGCAGATCGCTCATCCAGATCAGGAGGGGCGCGTAGAAGCGGCGGTGCTTTCGCACCAGAGGCTGGCCGTCCTGGTGGACGATGCGCACTGTCGAGTACCGCACGGAGCGAAGCAGCCGCCCCGATGCGAGGCACAGTGCGAAGTAGGCGCGCGACGCGAGCGCGGGGCGGGCGGGCCGGGCGGGCTGGGTGTCAGGCAGTGAATCGTGAACGGGGCGCTTCGATTCGTTCACGATTCACTGCCTGACACCCAGCCGCCCCCAGCCGCCCTTTCTCCTTCGAGCCACACCAACCACGACCCCGGTCACCAGCGTCATGACACGGAGGGCGGCTTCGAGCGGGAACACGCCGGCTCTTGACGAACGTCCACGGCTCGCGGCATAGAATCGCCTCGCGTCGGCAGTCCATGCGATCGCTTGAGGCATCGACGCAGATGCAGTCAGGAAGCTCGGTAAGCCCGCCGACAGATCCTGCCTGTAGTCGATGACGTCGTCGATGATTTGGCATTGCATCGCCATTCGAAACAACGCTGCCACGTCACGATCGCAATACGTCGCCCGAATTCCCTCGTCGAGACATTCCGCGTTCAGGGCGATCGCCGTGATCGTGGCAAGCGATAGCCGCGCCACGCCCTCCCGGTAGGCGCGAACCTCGTCGAAGCGTCGGTGATCCCCGCCGACAGCCGGGCGCCGCATTTCAAGTTCACCAAGCCGGCTGAGGTACTCCGTGATCCACATCCTCAGACCGTCGGTTTCCAGTCGCTGTCGCAGCGCACGGTATTCGGGCGCGCACAAATCTTTGTCGTCCCAGACCGCATTGGTGCAGGCCTGAAAATCCAGGAACGCTGCCAACTGCCTGCATCTGCTTCGGGGCATTGGCCGGGCATAGCGAAGTACGTGAACGGTGTCGAGCGCGATGATGCACAGGACCCGCAGCGGCGTCCTGGGTGTCGCGCAGAAGAAGAGCGGCAGCCCGCGCAGAAAGCAGGCCAGGGACACAAGGCTGGCGCGTATCCGTCTAGGGCCGGGAGCTGCGATCCCCTGGCCGGTCGCGGTCAGACATGGCACAGCACAACCTCGCGGGGGCACTTCCAGCGAATCGGAAAAAGATCGCTGACTCCCCGACTCACCACCAGTCGTGTCGATCCACAGTGATCGTTCAAGAAGCAGTACGGGTAAAAGAACGCTCCCGGAAACAATCGGGCTCGATACTCGCAGGCGACCAATTGGCAGCCATGGAGGTGCCCTGCCAATACGAGATCGTAGCCGGCGTGGCGCGATGTTTTCCAGATTCGCGGGTCGTGAGCGCACAGGACGCGGACATGTGCGTCGACGGGAGCAGCAGCTTCAGGGCCGGAGATCACGAGCAGCCGCCCCCGATGCGTTAGGCGCACGCTGTCATCGTCGATCCATTGCCCGCCGCCATGTACCACCGCCGCACGAACGCGGTCGATGCCGATTCTGCGGTCGTGGTTGCCACCGATCGCAAGCACCGGCGCGACGTCGTGGATCTTGCGCACGAGCTCACTCAGTTTGATCAACTCGGAGCGATGGTCTACCAAGTCGCCGCCGAGCAGCACGACGTCAGGATTGCACCACGTGACGGCATCGAGTACTTGCGCGCGCAGAACCTCGGAACGACCCGTCCTGAGGTGAATGTCGCTGACATACACCAGTCGATACGCGTCGGGCCGCGTCGAGAGCCGCTCCTCGCGGACGTGCAGGGCTCGGCGCAGCCCGACTTCCAGCTCTCCGAACCACGGCCATCTGCCATTGTGGAGCTGCCAGCGGTTCGCACTCTGGATCAGTGACACGTCACTCCTGCCGGAGCGCCTCGGTCGGTTGAATACGCAGCGCGCGTCGCGCCGGTGCCGCGCACGCAAGCACACCCACGACCGCCATGATGACCGACGTGATCACCGACGAGGCGACGAGATCCGCGGTCAGGCTGTCGGCGCGCCACGCAAGAAACAGGATGAGACTGTTGCCGGCAATGATCCCGCCACCGAGCTGACGGCCGGCGCGGGCGAAAATGCTGCGGAGCACGTGCCGACGAGTGGCGCCGAGTGCGACGCGGATTCCAATCTCGCGTGTGCGACGCGCGACGGCAACGGCCATGAGCGCATACAGGCCGGCAGCGGAGAAGACCACCGCCCCGAGCAGAACGCTGGCGAAGATGGCGGTGCTACCGACCATCCGCGTTTGCTCCTGTGCGACGATCTCGTCCAAGGTGACGATGTTCCGGATCTGCAGACCCGCATCCACCTGTCGCGCGACCGCGGCGACGCGGGGCGCGAGCGGCGACGCATCTCCTGTGACGCGCACAGCGACCACGACAGGATCGAGCTCCGCCGCCGAGGCCGCGCGATAGATGTACGCCGCCTCACTCCAATCGGCGGGGAAGGTCCACAGATTGGTGACCACGCCGACAATCTCGTGCCAGGGCCCCACCTCGTGCTCGCCGCCGCGCTGGAGGGTTCGAACGCGTGCGCCCACCGGATTCCTGCCGACGACTCGCATGAACGCCTCGTTGACCACGACCGGTGCGTTCGCCGCACCTGCGTCGGCGGAGTGTAAGCTGCGGCCGGCCACGATCTTTGCGTCGAACGCCTCGTGATAGCCGGCACCCACGGCAGCCATCGCGAATCCGCCCTCGTAATTCCCCTGCAGGCGAGCCGGAGGTGCACCGTCCTGGTCCATTTCCACCGCCACCCACTCCGGCGGCATCGTCGGCAGACGATCGCCGTGGGCCACGTGCGTCACACCAGGCTCCTCACCCAAGCGGCCTGCGAACTCTTCGTATGCAAGCGCGCGACGCGCGGCGATCTGCCGATCGTCAGGCACCCCATGCTCGCCGGCCAGCGCTTCGTTATCCGTGGTGAGACGGAAAGTCAGGTAACGCTCCGTCGGAAACGCTGTCGACGTCGCTTTATCGTCCAGGGTGTTGGTGAAAACTCCTATCGCGGCGGGCACGAACAGCAGCGTGCACGCCACCTGCGCACCAACGATGAACGACCAGATGCCACCAAACTTCATCGTTCCGCCGGTGCTCGTGATCCCCTGCAGTCCCGCGCGGACAGATGCGCGCGTCGCTTTCAGCGCGGGCAGCAGGCCGATCAGTGCGGCGGCGACGAGTGCGAGTAGCAGGGCATACGCAATGGTGGCAGGCTCGAGCGTGAGGTCCACCCAGAACGGCAGGCCGTCGCCAACGATCTGGCTCGCCTGGGTCCAGGCGTAGCGCACGGTCGTCTGCGCCACGACGAGCCCGAGCACGGCAGCGGCTAGGGCCAGCACGAGCCCTTCGGTGACGATCTGCGCGATCACGCGGGCACGGCTCGCGCCAAGCGCGTGACGAACGATCATCTCCGACTCTCGCATCGCGGCGCGCGCGAAGATCAGCGTCGCGACGTTCGCCGACACTGTCCCCAATAGCAGGAGGACGATGGCGTGGATGGCCAGGTCTTCCAGCCGCAGCGGATCGCCCGGCGTGCGCCCGGCGAAGGCGCGAACCCGCGTGCGAAGCTGCGCGTGAGTTGCCGGCTCGTTGGCAGCAAACCCCTTGGAGACGACGTCGAGCTCCGCCGCGGCGTCCCGCCAGCTCGCGTCCTTGGCGAGGCGGCCGAACACTTGAACGGCCGGCCCCTCGCGCGGCGCCGCATCCTGGACCGACAATGGCACCCACAGCTGCTGATTGCGCGGGAAGCCGAAGTGTGCCGGCATGACGCCCACCACGGTGCGGGGCGTGCGACCGACCGTCACGATGCGGCCGATGATCGCCGGGTCGCGCAGGAACTGTCTCTGCCAGACGTCGTAAGCCACGACCACGACGGAGTCCGCACCTGGCATTTCGTCAGCCGGCTGGAGCGGCCTGCCGAGCAACGGCGGCACACGGGTGAGAGGAAACGCTGACGCTGTGATCTCTGCCACGCGCATTGATTCGACGCGGCCTTCGCCCGTGAGCACGTTGCGCTCGCTGACGCGTGCGGCGCCGAGTTCGGTCACCGTTTTCAGAGACCGCCGCCAGATCGCGAAATCGTGGAGCACCCTCGGCTCCACGCGCGACGCTGCCGTGTCCTGTGTCTCGAGGCGGACGACTCGGGCGCCTTCATCGAACGGGAGACGTTTGTACAGCAGTTCGTCGGCGACCTCGATGCCGACCGCCCCGATTGCGATGGCGCCGGCGAGCGAGAGGCCGCCGATGATCGTGAGCGCGGGATATTTCAGCAGCAGCCGCGCGCCCAGTTTCCAGTCGAGCCACGAGGCCGCGGCCAGGCCGGTATTCATACGCGTCGATCCTTCCGTCCGCATCAGAACCGCGCATCAACTTTACAATACAAAGTTATTTGTGTAAAACCCGAGCCCTGGTGTTGTTGCCCACCATAAAGTCAACGTCCGGAACTGCGGTCCGAGCCTCCGGCATTCCGGAGGAGCTACGGCTCACCCCGCGAACCGACGTCGTACCTACACGAAACATTGGAGTTTCTCTCCATCAGCTTTGGCATACCGAGTGCAGCCGAACGATACCGCCGATGTGCAGTGGCGGACGCCGTCCGCTCGCTTTTTGTGAAGGAGATCGGGGCATGTCTAATAAAGAAGCCGAGAAGTTGCCCGACGCCGGTCCGCAGGATCCGTTCGCCGATACGCAATCGCTGGTCGCACACGTGGTCCCTGCGGGCGTGGATCGCCGGAGTTTCTTCATTCGAGCCGCCGTGGGTGGCGCCGCCGCGGTGATGACCGGAGGCTCGCCATCAACCGAAGAGAAGACCGCCAAGGCCGCCGCCACAGCGGCGCCGGCCGCCCCCGCGCCGTCGGCAGCAGCGCCGCCGCTCGCAGCGGACTTGAACGTCGTGATGAAGGAGAAGGGACCGATCCTCACGGTCGCGGACGAGTTCTACAAGGTCGGGCCCGGACCTTCGAGCTCGCACACGATTGGCCCGATGCGCATTACTTACGATTTCTACCAGCGCGCCGCCAAGCTGCCGGCCGACAAGCTTGACACCGCAACGAAGCTTCAGGTGAACCTGTTCGGAAGCCTCAGCGCGACCGGTAAGGGACACGGCACGGAGCGCGCCGCGCTCGCCGGGCTCGTCGGAAAGGAACCCGCGACGGTCGACCCGAAGTTTCTCGACAGCCTGCGCGACAAGCCCGATCAAGTGTTCCCGGTGAAGCTCGGGAACAAGTCCATCGACGTGAGCCTCAAGGACGTCGTTTACGACGCGACCAAGGGGGACTTCAAACATCCGAACACGATGACGGTCAAGCTCCTCGCCGGCAACAATGTACTGCTCGAGCAGGAGTACTACTCTGTCGGTGGCGGGTTCATTGAGTGGAAAGGATACGAACCGCCGAAGAAGAATGCGCCGAAGTATCCGTTCGCGACGATGAAAGAGCTGCGCGGGTACGCCGACACCAACAAGACGACGATCGCCAAGATCATGCTGGCCAACGAGATGTCGATAATGAATCGGTCTGAAGCTGAGGTCTACGCCTTCATCGACAAGATCATCAACGCCATGGTCGCGACGGTGAAGTCAGGCCTGTCGATGCCAGAAGACGATGTGCTGCCCGGTCCGATCAAGCTGCACAGCAAGGCCGCAACCGTCTACAAGCGTGCGATGGACGACAAGTTCGAGGCCGACCGCGGTCTCGGCGCCCTCTCGGCATTTGCCTTGGCCGCCTCGGAGGAGAACGGTCGCGGCCACCTCGTGATCACGGCTCCGACCGGCGGTTCCGCCGGCGTGATGCCGGCGTTGGTCTACGCGTTGCTCGAGGTGCGAAAGGTCGACCGGCAGAAGGTTCGTGACGGCATGCTCGCGGCGGCGGCGGTCGGTTATCTGTGCAAGCACCATGCGACGCTGTCGGCGGCCGAGGGTGGCTGCCAGGCGGAGATCGGCGTGGCCTCGTCGATGGCGGCGGCGTTGACGGCGACGGCGTTCGACGCCCCGTCGCTGGTCGTGGAGAATGCGGCCGAATCGGCGCTGGAACATCACCTCGGCATGACGTGCGATCCGGTCGCCGGTTACGTCCAGGTGCCGTGCATCGAGCGGTGTGCGTTCGGGGCCGTCAAAGCGTGGACCGCGTACGCGATCGCCAGTAACGAGATCGCGTCCAGGCATCGCATCGATTTCGACGAGACCGTCACGGCTCTTGGTCAGACCGCCAAAGACATGAACAGCAAGTACAAAGAGACCAGCGAGGCTGGCCTGGCCCAGTCGGTCGTGCTCTGCTGATCGCAGGCGGTCCTCGTTCGTCGCTGCATCCTGCGGTTGTGAAAACCTCAGTTGCGTTGGTATGGACGTTCGCGACGTTGTTCGCGACGTCTGCGTCAGGACAAACGGCATCCGCTTCGGCACCCCAGACGGTCACCGATCGATATCGCGACGGCATGATCATCTGGGAGACTTCTGCCGACGCCCGGGTGCCGTTTCTGTTGAAGTTCAACATCAATACGCAGCTGCGGTATCTCAACACGCAAAACAGCGACGAAACGTACACCGATCACCTGGGTGTGACCCGCGAGGTTCACGCGCGCAACGACATCACGGTCAATCGCGCGATGTTCATCCTCGGTGGCTACGTCTTCGACCCGCGGGCGAGATACAGCTTCACCGTCTGGACGTCGGCCGGCGCTGCTTCGATCGTGGTCGCGAGCAACATCGGCTGGCAGTTCAACAAGGCGCTCACAATCACCGGGGGATATACCGGGGTGCCAGGCAGCCGATCACTGGTCAACACGTTCCCGTTCTTCACATCAACCGATCGGAGCATGGCCGACAACTTCTTTCGGCCAGGCTTCACGCAAGGGGCCTGGGCAAGCGGGGAGTTCGGGAAGGGACTGAACTATCTCGCATTTGTCGGCAACGGCCTCAATACCCTGAGCATCTCGGCAAACAAGATCGATACGCATCTCGCGTCGTCGGGAAGTTTCTGGTGGGAACCGTTGGGAGCCTATGGAGAACCCGGCAAGTCGCGCAACATGTACGACGACTATTTCGCCTCGGACAAGGTGCGCGTGCGCATTGGAAGCTCGTTCACGAGGTCCCGGGAAGATCGCTTTTCCAATCTCGATCAATCGAGTCCTGAAAACACGTCCCTCTACAATTCCGACGGCGTCCTGACCTTCTCGACCGGAGCGTTTGCGCCGGGTGTGACGGTCGACGTCGCGACGTACCGGATGTGGGCGATCGATGGTGGCATCAAATGGAACGGGCTTGCGATCAACGGGCAATACTTCACCCGCTGGTTGAACGATTTCGAGGCGGACGGTCCGCTTCCGCTCGAATCCACCACGGACCATGGTGGCGAACTCACCGCCGGTTATTTCGTGAAGCCGAAAGAAGTGATGATTTACGGTCGCGGCTCGTGGGTGCGCGGACAGTTCGGCGACTCGCACGAGTACGGCGGCGGGGTGAAGTGGCATTTCCTTCCGACCGAGCGCCTGTGGTTCAACGCTGAATTGTTTCAGGTCAACCACGCTCCGTATAGCGGTGCCTTTACTCCGTACACCGCGGGGATGACGGGATGGGTGCCGATGCTGCAGACAGTCCTCGCGTTTTGACGGTCATCGGGTTGCTCGCTGAGAAGAGCCGCGGTCGTGATGGATGCCTCCCGCGGTCAGTATCCTCGGCTCGCCCCGCCTCCGCCCGAGCTCCCGCCTCCGAAGCTGCTGCTGGAACTTCCCCCTCCTGAGGAAGACGATGACGAGGAACTCGACTCCGAGATGCGCGGCAGCGTCTTCGTGAACGAGTGCGTGTAGGTACAGAACCCGCAGGTTTCGGTGACTTGCGCGCTGCCCTCGTGGCTGGTGGTCGCCGCCTCGATCGTGGTCGTCTTCGAGAGCAACGTTCGATTGTGACACTGCGGACAGCTTCCGTACTGGCTCAGCCACTTGGGATAGCGCAGCGTCAGGTGGTGCCCGCATGACGGACATTCCCAGACATCGTAGTCGACACTGCCGACGTGCTCTTCGGCGAGTTCTCCCTTGCTCAAGTGCGCGTCGTCCTGTTCCTCGGCCAGGCGGGCCATGCGCGTCTGGCATTGCGGGCAGCGTCGCGGATGCAGCCGGCGCCATTTGCGGAATCCGATGACGAATGCGAGACCGAAGGGAGCCAGTCCGGCAAACGGCAGCCAGACTGGCCAGTGCTCCGACGCATCGTCGTACGCCTGGGTCGACGGCGAGGTCAGCGCCAGCGGTTCATTTCGCGCCGCAGCGATCAGCGCGTCGACGCCGTCCAGCACGCCCTGACCGAACTGATTCGCTTTGAAGCGCGGGATCACGTACTGATCGAGGATGGCACCGACTTTACCGTCCGGCAGTGCGCCCTCGAGGCCATACCCCACTTCAACGCGCACCCGGCGATCGCCGGTAGACCAGAGAAACAACAGCCCGTTGTCGTGGTTCTTCTTCCCGATTCCCCACATCTGGAACAGCTTGACGGCGGCCTCCTCGATCGGAAGCCCATCGAGCGAGCGAATCACGACGATGGCGATTTCGCTGGTGGTGTCGCGTTCGAATGCCGCGGCGCGCTCGTTGAGGAGCGCAACGGTCTTCGGGTCGAGTGCTGCGGAGGGATCGCTGACCCACGTGCCGTTCTGCACGCGCGGATTGGGGATACTGGCGAGCGATTCGCCGCGCACGTGTGCCACGAGCAGCAGCGCGAGACACACGGCTGACAGGAGCCGACGGGGGAGAAGGTTCACGCGCCGCGATCTTAGTGCAGATCGCGAGTCCATTGGATACGCGTGCATTTCTGTTGACTCGCATAAGCGGGTTAGGGGAGACTCTGCCCTAAGTGGCTTATGGGAGTTGACGACAAGTCGGCCGACATCCTTCAAGGGACCCTCGAATTACTGATCCTGCGCACGCTCGCGACCGGCGAGAAGCACGGCTACGAAGTTGCGGAGTGGATTCACACCGCCTCCGCCGAGGCGCTCGCGGTTGAAGAGGGTGCGCTGTACCCCGCTCTGCACCGGTTAGAGTTGCGCGGGCTGCTGGCGGCCCAGTGGGACGTCTCGCCCACCAACCGGCGCGCCAAGTACTACCGGCTCACGCCGAGTGGACGCAAGAGGCTTCGGGAAGCGACCGAGTCGTGGCGCAGAGCGAGCAGCG
>Ga0310902_10000047_pt1 | contig 23876 bp, 39 predicted proteins | sample C24D3metaG_FD_203748 | JGI IMG/M metagenome (GOLD analysis project Ga0310902, IMG submission 203748) | Lab incubated soil microbial communities from West Virginia University Organic Research Farm, Morgantown, WV, United States - C24D3 | ecosystem: Environmental > Terrestrial > Soil >...
GGAGGCCGAGCTGCGCCGGCTGCGCGACCGCCTGCCCGCGCTCACCACCGCCGCGGAGTGGGCCGCTTTGCGGGACGAGGCCGGGGCGGTCGGGGAGGCGCTGGTGGAGGCCCGGCGGGTGGAGGCCGGGGCGGCGCAGTTCCTCGCCGACGCGCTGGCGGCGCTGGAGAAGTACCGAACGCCCCCGCCCAAGGTCACGCGCCGGCCGCGGCGGCGGCTGAAGCGGCCGGGGGGCGGCGGTGGCTGACCGGGCGTCCGACCTGGCCCTCGTGCGCTACGCCCGGGCCAGCGCCGGCACCGGCGTGGTGGACGGCCGGGTGGTGGAGAAGGCGGTGCGGTGCAGCGGCTGCGGGCAGCGGCTGGCCAACTACGCCGCCCGGCCCTACGAGTTCTACTGCCGGAAGTGCAAGGTCGCGCTCAAGAGCGGCCCGTGATTGACACCCCGACTCCCGGCGGCGTAGAGTAAGCCCACTCCGGTCGCGGTCTGTCGTCGTCGCTGCCGCTCGGTGCCCCTCGTGGCCTAGGCCATAGAGGGGCATCTGCGTTGTCCGAGCCACTCGCCCAGGCGGCCCAGGAATACTCCCTCCCCCTGCCGATCCTCGACCTGAAGGAGGCGCCCGCCGGCGACGGCACCGCGCCCGCCTACGAGGTGGAGGGCTACCTCGCGGCCTTCAACAACCGCGACCTCGGGGGCGACGTCGTCCTGCCGGGCGCGTTCGACGCCAGCCTGGCCGCCGGGCACAAGGTGCGGTTCCTGCGGCAGCACGACCACAGCAAGGTGCTGGGCACGGTCCTCGCCCTGAAGGCGGACGCCCACGGGCTGCACGGCCGCTTCAAGATCTCCCGCACGCCGCTGGGCGAGGAGACCTACCAGCTGCTCAAGGACGGGGCGCTGGACTCCTTCAGCATCGGCTACCTGCCGGACGAGGCGGAGCACAAGGACGGCGGCGTCCGGGAGCTCAAGCAGGTCACCCTCTTGGAGGCGTCGGTCGTCTCCCTGCCGATGAACCCCCGCGCCCTGGTGACCGCCGTCAAGGCGCACCCCAACGGCGCCGCCGACGTGCCCTTCGACGCGCTCTGGCAGCAGCTGCGCGACGCGTTCGTGTCCCTCACCGCCGGCGTCGCGGAGGCGAAAGCCCTGCGGGCCCGGCGCCAGGCCGGCGGGCGGGAGCTCACCGGCCGGCACCTGGAGCAGTTGTCCCGCACCCTGGAGGCCGCGGAAGCCACCCTCACGGAGCTGCGGTCCTTGGCGCAGGCGCCCCCCGCGGGGCCCCCGCAGGCGAAAGCCGCGGGGGCCGACGGCGTGCGCCTGCGCCTCGAGCTGGCCCGGCGCCGCCTCCAGCGCGCCGGCGTCCTGGAGCGACCCGCATGAGCATGACCCCCGCGGAAGCCCGCGCCGAGCTGAAGTCCCTCTACACCCAGGCCGACGAGATCGAGCAGAAGTACCCCGAGGGCGACATCACCAACGGGGAGGACAAGGCCGAGGTCGTCCGCCTGCTCGGCGAGATCGACGGCCTCGAGAAGCGGCTGAACGCCCTGGAAGAGGGCGAGAAGCGCCGCTACCGCATTCAGCAGGGCAAAGACCTCTACAGCCGCCCGGCGACGCGCCCCGACCGGGGCGCCCCCGGGTCCGACTGGAACGGCGGCGGCGGCGGCGTCCTGCTGCCGGGCGACCAGTTCATCCAGTCCGAGGCGTACCGGCAGCACAAGGAGCACGGGCTCTTCAACAACCAGCAGGCCCGCATCGAGTTCACCGTCCCCCTGGTGGAGGGCAGCGACCTCTTCGGCTGGAGCAAGCGGGCCCGGGCGGGCGAGACGAAGGCCCTGGTGTACTCCGGCAGCGCCGTGGGCGGCGCCCTGGTGGCGAACTACGTCCGCCCGGAGGTCGTGGGCATCAACCAGCGCCCGCTGGTGGTGACCGACCTGCTGCCCCACATCCAGACCGGCAGCGACACGGTCGAGTACATCACGGAGACGGTGTGGACGAACAACGCCGCCCCCGTGGCGGAGGCGACGGCCACCACCGGGGCGAGCGGCCTCAAGCCCGAGAGCGTGCTCAACTTCGCCACCAACACGGCGCTGGTGCGCACCATCGCGCACTGGGTGCCGGCCACCAACCGCATGCTGGCGGATGCCCCCCAGGTGCGGGGCTACATCAACACCCGGTTGCTCGGCGGGCTCGACCAGAAGCTGGAAGACCAGATCATCAACGGGGACGGCACGGGCGAGAACCTGCTCGGCATCCTGGCGACGCCGGGCATCCAGACCACGGCCGCCGGCGCCTCGGTGCTGGACGCCATCTGGACGGCGCGCACCCTGATCCGCACCAACGCGCTCGCCATGCCCAACGCGGTGCTCGTGAACCCCACCAACTTCTCGGCGATCCGGCTGGCCCGGGAGAACACCGCCAGCGCGACGCTGGGTAACTACCTGATGGGCCCGCCCTCGACCGTGGGCGAGGTCACCGTCTGGGGCCTGCGGGTGGTGGAGAGCCTCTACGTCCCGGCCGGCACCATCGTCGTCGGCGACTTCGACAGCGCGTCCACCCTCTACGACCGCGAGCAGGGGCACGTCCGCGTGGGCTACATCGACCAGCAGTTCGTGCGGAACATGCAGACCATCCTGGCCGAACTCCGCGCGGCCTTCGTCACCTACCGCCCGGCCGCCTACTGCCGGGTCACCGGGGCGCCGTAGCCCCCGATGGCCCCACCGGCCGCTCCCGCGGACGGGCCGCCGCCGGGGATTGCCCCCGCCGGCGGCGCGCCCGTGTCCTGCCCCGCAGCGCGCCTCGAGACCAAAGTGATGACCCGCGAGATGACCGAGACCACCCCGCCCGCCGCGCCGACCCGCGTCCGCCCGCTGCCCGAAGCGGCCCCGGAGGCGGCCGACCCGGCCACCGGGACGCCCCCGGTGGAGCTGCCCCCGGAGCTCCTGGACCACGACGAACCCGAGGAGGACGACGCGGACGACGACGACGCGGCGGACGCCCAGCCGGAGGCGGCCCCGAAGCCCTAGATGGCGTACGCCCTCGTGGAGGAGCTGCGCCAGGTGCTGGATCTCCCGCCGGAGGACACGTCCACCGACGTCGACCTCCAGCGGGCGCTCGACGCCGGCGCCACCTGGATCGACTGGTTCACCGGGCGCACCTTCGGCGCCGCCGGCACGACCGCCACTCCGGTGGCCCGCATCTACGAGGCCGCCGCCGAGGACTCGGTGCCCCTGGTCGACCTGCAGTCCGCCACCCCGGTGGTAGAGCTCGACAGCGCCGCCGACCGCACCTTCGCCACCACGCTCACCCCCGACCAGTACCAGCTGCTGCCCCTCGGGGGCCCGCCCTTCTCGGAGCTCCAGGCGTGGGCCACGCCGCCGGCGGGCACCGACCCGGTGTGCTTCCTGCCCGGCCAGCTGGTGCGGGTGACGGGGGTCTGGGGCTACACCGACGCCCGGGGGCGCACGCCGGCGGCGGTGAGCGAGGCGAACCTCCTGCTGGGCGCCCGCTACTACAAGCGGCGGGAGGTGCCCTTCGGCGTGCTCCAGGCGCCCGAGCTGGGGGCCTTCCAGACGCTGCCCCGGCAGGACGCCGACGTCTACCAGCTCCTCTTCCCCCTCTGCCGCCCGGGCTCCCCCGGAGCGGCCCTGCTGGCGACGCAGGTGCCCGCCACCGGGGAGCCCGCCGGCGCCGCCGCCTGGGTGCTGGTCTGATGCCCGTGACCCTGCGCCTCGAGGGGGCCGACCGGCTGACCCGGGCGCTGGCCCGCGCCCCCGAGACGGTGACCAGCGAGCAGGCCCGGGCCATGACCGCGTCCCTGCTGCTGGTGGAGGGCGACGCCCGGCGGAACGTGCGCCAGGACACCCGCCAGCTCGCCAACAGCATCACCCACCGCCAGACCCAGCGGGGCCCGACCCTGGTGGGCGCCGTCGGGCCCAGCGCCCGCTACGGGCTCTACGTCGAGCGGGGCAGCCGGCCCCACTCCCCGCCGGTGGCCGCCCTGGTCGGGTGGGCCCGGCGCCACGGGGTCTCGCCCTACGCCGTGCAGCGGGCCATCGGCCGGCGGGGCACCCGCGCGCGGCCGTTCATGGCCCCGGCCTTCGCCAAGAACGCCGCCCGGATCGTCGCCCTCTTCGCCCGGGCGGGGGCCCGGGTCACCGCCACGGTGGCCGTGCAGAGCGGGGGCCGGGCGTGACCTCGGTCCAGGAGCTGGCCAAGGGCCTGGCGAAGCGCGGGGAGACGATCCCCGGGCTGCGCTGCTACCCGGTGATGCACCCCAAGCCGGAGCCCCCCTGCCTGTGCGTGGCGGGGCCCATCCGGTGGACGTACGACGAGACGATGGAGGGGTACTGGCGCCCGGTCTTCGAGTGCTGGCTGTTCGTCAACCCCGCCGACCTGTTCCGCGCCCAGGAGACCCTGCACGCCTACATCGCCCCGACGGGCCAAAAGAGCCTTCCCGCCGCCATCTACGGCGACCCCACCCTTGGCGGCCTCACGGCCGAGACCCGGGTGCTGGGCGGGTCGCGGCCTCCCGGTGAGGTCGAGACCGCCGGCGGGCGTCTGCTCGGCTGCGCCCTCGAGGTGGAAGTGCTGGCCATGTGACCATGAGCGAGCGACCCCTCCTGTCCGTGATCGTCCCCACCGTGGGGCGCCCGTCCCTGGAGCGCACCCTGCGCTCCCTCCTCGAGCAGCGCTGCTGGCTGCGCTGGGAGGCCGTCCTCGTCGGCGACGCCCACGCCGGCACCTGGAGCCACCAGCTCCCCCGCGCGCGGGAGCTCGCCCGCCAGCACGAGCGGTTCGTCTACACCGAGCACGACGGCGGCGTCCACGCCTGGGGCCACCCCCAGCGGAACTACGGCGCCACCGTGGCGAAGGGCCGCTACCTCTGGTGGCTGGGGGACGACGACATCGCCCTGCCGGGCGCCTTCCACGCCATCCAGGAGGCCATCCTGCGCCGCAACCCGGAGCCGGAGACCGACCCCCGGGTGTACCTGTTCCGCTGGATCGCGCCGTGGAAGCAGGTGCTGTGGCACACGGCGGGCTACCTGGGCGAGGAGCCCGGGCACATCGACGCCGAGATGATCGTCTGCCCCAACGTGCCGGCGAAGCTGGGCACCTGGACGAACCGCTACCAGGGCGACTACGACTTCATCTGCGAGACGGCGCACCGCTGGGGCGGCCCGGAGCGCGTCGTCTGGCAGCCGGAGGTGATCGCCCAGGCGCAGCCCAGCGAGGCGGAGGACTGGACGCGCCCGGTGGGCGAGGCGCCTCCGGTGTACGCCCGGGTCGTGGTGCAGACGACGCTGGTGCCCCGCGTCTTGGGCGCCGTGGGGGTGCCGGCGTGAACCCCCACCCGTACCGGATCAATTTGGGCGCGGGGCAGTACCGGCTCAACGACTGGTGGAACGTCGACGCCGACCCGACCACGCCGGCGGACGCCCACTACCGCTTCCCGCCCATCGACGCCTCGGACGAGAGCGTGGACGAGATCTACGCCGGGCACGTCCTGGAGCACTTCGAGCCGGACGAGGCGGCGCGGTTCCTGGCGGAGTGCCGCCGGGTGCTCGTCCCCGGGGGCCGGCTGGGCGTGGTGGTGCCCAACGTGCGCAAGGTGCTGGCCCACTACGTGGCCGGCGACCACACCGAGGTGGAGGTGCCCGCCGGGGTCTACTGGAACCTGGACAGTTTGGAGGCGGTCAACGCCGTCTTCCTCTACAGCACCATCCAGGAGAGCCGGCACCGCTGGGGCTACGACGCCCACACCCTGTGCAAGACCCTGGAGCGGGCCGGCTTCCATGTGGAAGACGCCATCCGCCCCGATGACCCGAGGCTGTCCGTGCCCAGCTGGTGGGACCTTGGCTACCACTGCATCAAGCGGGAGCGCCGGACGTGAGGCTGCTGGTGTGTCACCCCGGCGCGACCTGGGCGACCCACGACGTCCACACCGGGCTGTGCGCGGGGCTGCGGGCCGCCGGGCACGACGTCGTCGAGTACGCCCTGGGCGGGCGCCTGCGGGCGTCCCGGGTGTACCTGGAGTGGCTCTGGCGGCAGCAGGCCCGGCACGGGGGGCCGCTGAAGGACGTGCGCCCCACGCCGGCCGACGCGCAGTACCACGCCAGCCAGGAGGCGGTCACCCGGGCCCTGCGCCACGACGTGGACTGGGCGCTGGTCGTCTGCGCCGCCTACTTCCACCCGGACGCCGCCGAGCTGCTGCGCCGGGCGGGCGTCCCGGCGGCGGTCGTCTTCACCGAGAGCCCCTACGACGACCCGGAGCAGGCGGCGGTGGCGCCCCGCTACGCCGTCTGCTTCACCAACGAGCGCGCCAGCGTCGGCCGCCTGCGGGCGGCGAACCCCACCACCCACTACCTGCCGGCGGCCTACGACCCGGCGGCGCACGGCCCCCACCTGAACGGCAGCGCCCCGGCCCACGACGTCGTCTTCGTGGGCACCGGCTTCGGCAGCCGGGCGGCCCTGCTCTCCGCGGTGGACTGGACCGGCATCGACCTGGGCCTCTACGGCGCCTGGGAGGACCTGCCGGCGGGCCACCCGCTGACCCCCTTCGTCCGCCAGGGGCTGGTCGACAACGCCCGCGCGGGCCAGCTCTACCGGCACGCCCGCATCGGGCTGAACCTGTACCGGTCGGCCGGGGACGTCCCGGCGGAGAGCCTGAACCCCCGGGCCTACGAGCTGGCCGCCGACGGGGTGTTCACCCTCACCGAGCCCCGGGCGGAGGTGGCGGAGCGGTTCGGCGACCGGGTGGCCACCTTCGCCGGCGCCGCCGACCTGGGGGCGCGGGTCCGCCGCCTCCTCGAGCACCCGGACGACCTGGCCCGCGCGGGCCGGGCGCTGCCCGCCGCCGTGGCGGACGCCACCTACACCCACCGGGCGGAGCGCCTGGTGGCGCACTTGCGCTGAAGGAGCAGACCAGTGGGCATGTACCACGCGCGGGACGCGGCCATCTACATCAGCACCAGCGCCAGCGGGACGGCGTCGAACCTGCTGACCATGACCGCCTGGACGATGGACCGCTCCACCGCCCGGGTGGACGTGACCAACTTCGACAGCACGAACCAGGAGGAGATGCAGGGTTGGCCCGCCCTCCGGGGGACGTTCGAGGGCTTCTGGAACAGCGACGAGACCAAGCTGTTCGCCGCCTCGAACTCCCCGGACGGGGTCAAGATGTACCTCTACCCGAGCAAGCGCATCCCCAGCAAGTACGTCGCCTGCACCGCCTGGCTGGACGCCTCGATGGAGGCCCGGACGGACGGGGTGGCCCGGGTGCGGGGCACCTACTCCGCCTTCGGCTCCGGCTCGGTGGTCAACCTGTAGGGGCTAGGGGGTGCCGGCCGCGCCGCCCCGCTGCTCCAGGTGCTGCAGGCTGGTCCGGATCTCCTTGAGGAGGGCCACCTGCTCCGACTGCTTCCAGTACCACGTCCAGAACTCCCGCAGGATGAAGAACACGACCAGGGCGACGAACGAGAGGGCGGCGATCCACGCGAGGGCCTGCAAACCATCAATATGCATGGCTCGAACGTACCCGCCCCCGGCGGCCGTTGGGGGCGCCCGTACGCGCCCCGTGCGGGGCCGTACGGGACTGTTCGGCGCGCCCAGAGGAGGGGGCACCCGGTGACCACGAACGGGGCCGTTACGGCCCAGAAGCGCGCCCGCTTCGCCAGCGGGGCGGCCGTCAAGCTGCCGCTGTCCGACGGGGACTGGGTGCTGGTGCGCGAGGAGCTGTCCTACGGGCAGCAGCGGCGCCTCGCCGCCGCGGGGCTGACCGGGATCGACCAGGCCGCGGCCGCGGGCGAGCGCCTCAAGGTCGACCTGGCCGCCTACGACCTGGAGCGCCTGGCGCTGTGGGTCCTGGACTGGAGCCTGCGGGACGCCGACGGCGACCCCGTGGTGGTCTCCCGGGAGGCCATCGAGAACCTGGCCCAGGAGACCGCCGCGGAGCTCAACGCGGCCCTGGACGCCCACATCGAGGCGCAGGAGGGAAAAGCGGCCCCGGCACCGGCTGGTGGGACCAGACCCGCAGCGACCTCGCCGTCTGCAAGGCGTTCGGCTGGAGCTGGGACGCCCTGATGGCCACCCCCGGCGCGGTGGTGCGGGCCGCCGTCGCCCTGCTGAACGACCAGGCCGAGGCCGCCGACGCGGCCGCGCGGGGACGGGGCTGACGTGCCCACGGCCGGGGAGCTCACCATCGTGCTTGAGGCCCAAGACCGGGCCTCAGCGCAGCTGCAGCAGGTGGGCGCCCAGGTGGCGCGCCTCGAGCGGCAGGTGGAGGGCGTCCAGCGCAGCACCCGCGGCGGCGGGCTGCTGGGCGCCCTGACCGGGGGCCTCGGCGTGGGCGCCGGGCTGCAGGCGGTCAACCAGGCCATGGGGGCCATGGGGGGCGCCGTCCGCTTCATCACCGAGAGCGTCTTCGACCTCAACAGCAGCCTGGAGCGCACGGTGACCACCTTCGAGCAGGTGACCGGCTCGGCGGCGGCCGCCCGGGACGTGGTCACCGCCCTGCGGGCCGAGGCGGCCCGCAGCCCCTTCACCGAGCAGGAGACGTTCCGGGCCGGCACCGCCCTCATCTCCGTGGCCGAGCGGTCGACCGAGTCGGTGGTCAAGCTCGTCCGGGCGGCCGAGGTGCTGGCCACCATGGACCCGGCCCAGGGGTTGGAGGGGGCCGCCTTCGGCCTGCGGGAGGCCCTCGGGGGCAACCTCGAGAGCCTGGCCCAGCGGTTCGAGCTCTCCACCGCGTCCATCCGGCGCCTCATCGCCCAGGGGCTGACCCCCCTGCAGGCCATCCTGGCCGAACTGCGGGTGCGGGGCTTCGGGGAGGAGTCCATCGAGCGCTTCGGCCGGACCCTGGAGGGCCGCCTGTCGACCCTCCAGAGCTTCGGGAACGAGCTCCGGCAGCGCCTCGGCGCGGGCCTGTTCGCGTCGGTCAGCGACGGCCTGGGGCGGCTGGTGCGCCTGATCGAGGTCTACGGGGACCGCGTGCGCGACTGGGCGGAGGCGGTGGGCGCGGTCATCGGCGGCCTGTTCCAGCGCCTCGCGGCCCGGTTCCTGGAGCCGGTGCTGGGCCTGCTCGACCGGCTGGCCCCCGGCTTCCGGGAGGTCTTCCAGGCCGTCACCGCCGAGGCCGCCCCGGCGGTCGCGCAGCTGGAGCAGGCGGGGCAGGCGACGGAGACGCTCGAGGTCCGCCTGGGGCGCCTCGGGGTCGCCGCCGCCGAGGTGCAGTTCGAGGCCGACCGGGTGCGCGGGCGGTACGAGGACCAGCTCGAGCCCCTCCAGCGCCAGCTGCGCCTGCTCCAGCAGTCCGCCGACCTCCAGCGGGTGCAGAACGCCCTGGCCACCAACCGGGCCACCGTGGAGGGCCTGCGCCTGGAGCGGGAGGTCGCCGCCCTGCAGCGGGCCGCCCGGGGGCAGGAGGACCCGAACGCCCCCGGGCTGACCGCCCGGCAGCGGGCCATCGCGCTCGCCCTCCAGGAGCGCCGGCTGCGCCAGGAGGAGCTCGGGCTGACCGAGCAGCAGCGCCCGGCGGTGCAGTCCCTGGAGCAGCAGATCGCCGCCCTCCGGGAGCAGCAGCGCCAGGCCCTGGCCCCGCTGGAGCGCCAGCTCGCCATCCGCAAGGAGGAGATCGACTGGCTCCAGCTGCAGCGGGACAAGCAGAAGCAGACCACCGACGAGCTGGCCGCGGGCGTCGGCCGGGCCAACGAGGAGTGGAAGAAGCTCAAGAACGACCCGGAGACGCTCCAGAACGCCCGCCAGCGCGGCCAGGAGCTCGCCGACGAGTGGGTGAAGGGCTACGAGGACTGGGTGAAGGCGCACGGGGGGAGCGTCTGGGGCGCGCTCTGGACGACCTTCAAGCAGTGGTACGACGGCGGCGGCAAGGCGCAGCTCCAGCAGATCTCCAACGACATCGGCACCGACGTCGCCACCGCCGTCGCCGACACGCTGGAGGCGACCCTGACCGCCCGGCTCCGCGCCTTCTTCAAGAACGGCGACCTGACGAGCTTCCTGGGCGGGTTCCTGCCGGGCGTGTCCCCCGCCGGCAGCGCCCTGCCCCGGGTGGCCGGCGACGCGCAGGCCGTCGGCACCGCCGGGCTGACCATCGACTTCGGCCCCGGGGCCATCACCATCGGCGGCGTGAACGACCCCGGCGTCGGGGAGCGGCTCAAGGCCGCCCTGACCGCCTTCCTGACCCAGTTCGTCCTCACCGGCATGGGCACCGACCCGGGCGCCGCCCCCAGCCTGCAGGGCGCCGGGAGGGCCCCCTAGATGCCCCGCGCCACCTTCGCCGGCGTCACCTTCGACCTGCTCCTCAGCGGCCTCGACGACCGCCACGAGGGCAACACCAGCGTGCGCGAGGTGCCCGGGGGCGACCACCACTACGTCGACCTGGGCGGGCCCCTGCTGCAGCGCCGCGCCGTCCAGATCAAGGTGGACAGCGAGGCGGACTACCTGACCCTGGCCGCCCTCCCCGGCACCGCCGGCGCCGCCGGGACGCTCACCCACCCCGCCGAGGGGGCGCCGCGGGCGGTCGTGTTGCTGTCCGTCGGCCGAACCTGGCGCAAGGGCACCGGCCCCCAGCTCTGCCGCACCGAGTGGGTCTATACGGAGCCCCCGGCGTGACCGCCACCGTCCGCACCACCACCCTGGGGGTCTACGTCCACGACGGGACGGACTGGCAGTACGACGCCAGCGCCTACGCCGCCGTCTGCTCGTTCGGCTTCGACCAGCGGGTGGCCGAGGCCACCGTGCGGCGCACCGGCGGGGGCGCGGTGGCCGTCAACTACTGGAGCCGGATCGAGATCCGCATGGGCTGCACCCCGGGCGCGGGGGAGGCCGTGCGCTTCAACGGCTACGTCGTCCCGGTGGACAACCAGCTCTTCCCCGTCGAGGCCACGCTGGTCTGCAAGGGGAACCTCTACCGCGCGCAGTGGGTGCGCAACCAGCAGCCCGACGGCACCGACCTGGCCGGCCCCGCCGGGACGAGCGACCAGGCCCAGGTGATGGCCGTCCTGGACTACTGCGGGGTGCCGTACACCGCCGCCAACATCGGGGGCACCGGCAAGGCCCTGGGCTCGGTCTACAACGGCGACCCGGCCGACGTCTTCACCGCCGGCCCGTGGTGGTGGGCGGAGGGGGAGCCGGGCCTGGCCTGCATCGAGCGGGTGGACGAGGTCAGCGTGCCCGACGCCGCCACGGGGCGCTACCGCACCTTCGAGACGCTCGGGGGCGACGTCTTCCGCATCCCGCTGGCCACGGCGCCCAAGACGACGCCGGACTTCGCCTTCACCGAGGGGGTCGACGTGCTGGAGGCCCGCATCACCCGCGACCCCGCCGGGGCGGCCAACAAGGTGACGGTGAACGGGGCGCCGCTGCCCATCGGGAGCCTCCCCGGCGTGATCGGCACGGAGACGTTCACCGCCGGGACGTCGGCCGCCCCCTACCTGCCCCCCGGGCTGCCCGACGGGCCCGACGGCTGGCCGGCGGTGGGGATGGCGTTCTCGTCACCCCTGATCGAGAAGTCCGAGGTCGCCGACCCCGGCGACGTGGTGGCCTGCGAGGCGGTCGCCCAGTTCCTCCTCGCCGAGTACAACTGCGTGCTGGACACCCTGGAGTTCTCGACCCCGCGGGACGACCTGCTGGGGCCGGGGCAGACCATCCACCTGCACAGCCCCCGGCTGGGGATCACCGCCCCCGACCAGCACTACTGGCTGCAGCGCCTGGAGGTCACCCTGGACGAGCGGGGCGCGTTCACCCAGCGGCTGACCTGCGTGCGGCGGAGCTGAGGATGGCCGACGGCGTCGGGACGGAGCAGCTCGCGCCCCTGGCCCGCATGTGGCGCAGCGTCTACACGAAGGCCGCCGAGGTGGCGGAGGCCCGCACCCAGGAGCTGCTCAAGTACCACGTCTACGTCTACCCCCACGGCGAGGGCGGTGGGGGCGGGGGGGCGGGGCTGGTCGAGCTGGGCCGGGCCGTGGCCACCGCCGGGCAGAGCGACCTGCGGGTGCCGGCCAGCGGCGCCCTGCCCACGGGGTACAGCGGGCTGACCGTGGTCGCCACCGGGCGCAACAACAGCGCCACCGTGACCCAGAACACGGACGTCTACCTCTTCTTCAACGACGACGTCGACTACAGCACCTACAACTACCGCTACCTGGAGGGCACGGCCACCGGGACGGTGGTGACCGGCAACAGCCCCGGGTCGGCCGCCCTCAACCTCGGCCTGGCCCCCGCCCTGAACGCGGCGGAGCCCCAGACGGTCTGGAGCCTGAGCGGGGCCCTGCCCCTGCACGAGGGCACGGCCCTGCCCAAGGCCGGGCAGTTCCTCTCCGCGGGCCTGCGCCAGGCGGCCCAGGGCCCGTTCGTCCGCACCACCATGGGGGTGTACGCGCCCAGCCCGGCGGTGCCGATCACCAGCGTCCACCTGCGCTGCCTGTCCCCCGGCTGGCGCGCCGGCGCCGTCTTCGTCGTCTACGGCCACGGCCCGGCCACCGGCGGCGGGGGCGGCGCCGGGGCCGACGTGGTCATCACCACCGACGCCTCGCTCACCGCCGCCGAGTCCCCCGCCAACACCTTCGCCCTCGCCGCCCGGCTGTCCCCCGACGCCGGGAACGCCCTGGCCCTCCGCGCCAACGGGCTCTACGCCACGGACACCGGCAGCGGCGGCGGGGGCACCGGCAACACCACCATGTACACCCAGACCGGGACGCCCACGGGGGCCACGAACTCCCTGTGGTTCAACCCCAGCGAGAGCGCGTAGCGTGGGTACACTGGAGGCGCCATGAGCGACCTGGCCGGCAGCACCGCCCCGCAGCCCGCCGGGGGCGCCAGCGCCACCGGGCTCACCGCCGGCGCGTCGGCGCCCGCGGCCGCGGCCGGCGCGTCGGCGCCGCGGGCGGCGGGCGGCGGGGGCACCGCGGTCGGGGCGCTGCTGGCCGGGCTCACCGGCGCCGGCGCCGCCGCGGGGAGCACCGGCTGGGAGCCCAACGGCGGGGCGACGGTGCTGGGGCGCCTGCTTTCCGGGGAGGCCCTGCCCGCCCACGGGCACACGGACGCCACCGACGGCGGCGTGCTCGACTACGCCCGGCTGGTGGTCGCGGCCACGGCCCCGCCGGCCCCCACCGCCCCGGCGGACGCCTTCTGGCTCAACCCCACGGAGGCGGCCTAGATGCCCTCCCGCATCCTGCGCCTGTGGAACCCGACCGCGGCCGCCTGGGAGGAGGTGGGCGACAGCCGGCTGAGCACCCACCTGGCCGCCGCCGACCCGCACCCCGGCTACCTGCTGGAGAGCCTGCTCGACGCCAAGGGCGACCTGCTCGCCGCGAGCGGGGACAACGCCCCGGCCCGGCTGGCCGTGGGCGCCACCGGCCAGGTGCTCACCGCGGACAGCGCCCAGCCACTGGGGGTCAAGTGGGCCGACGCCCCCGCCGGGGGCGGGACGGCCGAGGTGACCATCACCACCGACGCGTCGCTGACGGCGGTGGAGAGCCCGGCCAACACCTTCGCCCTGACGGCCCGGCTCTCCCCCGACGCGGGCAACGCGCTGGCCCTGCGGGGCAACGGCCTCTACGCCACCGACACCGCCGGCAGCGGGGGCGGGGGCCTCGACCAGGCCACCGCGGACGCGCTGTACGTCAACGTGCTGGGCGACACCATGACCGGCCCGCTCACCGCCCAGGGCACGGGCGTGGACAGCGGGGGCGCCCTGCGGGTGGTCAGCCCGGCCGTGGTGCCGGCCGACGTCCGCGTCTACGGCGCGGGGAGCGCGACCTACAACCCGGCGGCCGCCGTGGGGGGCAGCGTCGAGTACGGCGTGCGCTTCACCCCGACCAACGGGATGTACCTGGTGGCCGTCCGCTGGTACCGGCCGAACACCAGCATCGTGGCGCCGACGTCGGTGCGCCTGTGGGACAGCACGGCCACCGGCGCCGCCGTCTGGAGCCTGACCACGCCGGCCGCCTGGACGGACACCGTGGTGGGGTGGAAGGAGCACCGGCTGGCCCCCGGGACGGAGCCGGTGCTGGTGGGCGGCCGGCTGTACGCCCTGTCCTACACCGCCTCGGCCTCCACCCAGTTCCGGCACTCGAGCTACACGCCCGTGCCGGACGCCGGGGTGACCTTCACCACCCACGTCAACGGGACGTCCGGGGCCTACCCGACCACCACGGGGGCCAACGCGTTCGGCATCGACCCGGTGACCCGCACGGGGCTGGGCACGAACGCGCCGGCGGCCAGCGGGGCCCTCCGGTTGCCCAACGGCAGCGCCGGCCGGATCGCCTGGCGCAACGTCGGGGACACCGCCGACCTGCCCCTGGCGGTCAACGCCAGCGACGAGCTGACCTTCAACGGGGTCCCCCTCGGCACCGGGGGCGGGGGCGGGCTGGCCACCGACCCACTGGCGGACGCCAAGGGCGACCTGTTCGCCGCCAGCGGCCCGGACGCGGTCGGGCGCCTGGCCCTGGGCACCGACGCCTACGTGCTGACGGCGGACAGCACGCAGGCGCTGGGCGTGCGGTGGGCGCCGGCGCCGGGGTCGGCCGGGGGCCTGCCCACCACGGGCGGCACCATGACCGGGAGCATCCTGGTCGGCACGACCAACACCATCGACCTGGGGGCGACGGCGGCCCGGTGGCGCAAGCTCTGGGCGGTGGACGGGGAGTTCACGAACGCGCCCACGGTGGGGGGCGTGGCCCTGCCGACCGCGGCGGGGGTCGCGGCGACCTACCTGGCCCTCGCCGGGGGCACCCTCACCGGCGACCTCGTGCTCTCCGCGGCCACCCCCGCGGTGTCCCTCAAGCAGGCGGCGGACACCCAGCCCCGGAGCCGGTTGACGGACACCGCGCTCGCCTTCGGCCCGGGGGGCACCACCGCGCCGGACGCCACCCTGCAGCGGACGGGGGCGGGGGCGCTGACCGTGAGCGGCGGCGGCGACGCCGCGGCGGCCGTCAGCGCCGGGACGACCGCGACGACCGCGAGCGTCCTCTGGCAGAAAGCGGGGTCGGGCCGCTGGCTGCTCCAGACGGTGGGCGACCCCGCCGGCAGCCCGCTGATCCTCTACGACTACGGGGCGACCGGGGCGGGCTTCACGGAGCGGGCGCGGTGGGCGCACACCGGGACGCTCAGCCTGAACCCGGACGCGGGCCAGCCCGCGGTCGCGGTGACGCCCCTCGGGCTGACCCTGGGCCCGGGGGGGACGGCGGGCTCCAGCCGGGTGGCCGTCGGGGCCAGCGTGCCCCTGGAGCTGTACGGCTGGCAGGTGCTCCCCGGCGGGACGGACGCGGCCATCCCGCTGGGGGAGCCGGCCCACCGCTGGAACGCCGTCTACGCCAGCAACGGCACCATCCAGACCTCCGCGGCCGAGGCGAAGCAGGCCATCACCCCCCTCGACCCGGCAACGGCCCTGGCGGCCGTCCTGGCGACCGACCCGGTGGTGTTCGAGTACACGCCGCCCGAGCGCGCCGCCGAGTGGTACGAGCTGCCGGACGACCCGGAGCAGGCGGAGGCGGTGCTCCACCAGCGCCTGACCAGCGCCCCGCTGGAGGCCGCGGCGCGGCACCAGGCCGGGTTCGTCTTGTCCTCCCCCGACTACGCCACCGACCCCCTCTTCGAGACGGGGGCGGGGCAGAGCAACGCCGCCAACAGCGTGGGGGTGCTCATCGGCGCCATCCACGCCCTCGAGCGCCGCCTCGCCGCGCTGGAAGGAGCCTAGACCATGGCCGCATCGTCCCCGCCCCAGGTCGGCGTGCCGATCGACAAGGCCAGCATCAACGCGAAACTGGGGGCCGCGTCGTCCAGCCTGAAGAAATCCACGGTGCAGCTCGCCGACCTGAACGACTGGGCGGCGGCGTACACCGCCGAGCAGCTCAGCGACCTGTTCGGGTTCACGCCGGAGGAGGCGACGCTCATCAAGAGCGCCCTGGCCGAGGTGCCCCCGCTGGTCGACCTCGTCGACAACCTCGCCTTCCTGTCCCGCACGTGGGGGGCCTAGTGGAGCCCGCCCCCCGCCCGGGCGAACCGGAGAAGCTGCTGCTGCCGGCGGGGGCCGTCCAGTACCTGCTGGCGGTGGCCCTGCGCACCGAGCTGGGGGGCGCGTGGTGGGACGGCTTCCGCACCGCCCACGGGGCGCCGTCCTGGCTGACCCCCGGGCGCTTCCGGGTGGCCACGGACGACGCCCGCCTGCTGCCGCTGGGAGAGGACGCCTGACGCAATGCAGAGCGTGACCGTCGCCACCACCGTGCGGGTGGGCAACCACCTGCTGACCGCCGCCGAGCAGACCGCCGGCGCGCCCCAGCGCCTGCCCTTCGTGGACGCGGACGGCGCCCCCGTCGACCCCGACGCGGTGGCCCTGGCCCTGACCGCGGCCGACGGGACGACCCGCACCTTCGGCTACCCCGCCGCCGGGCCGGACGACGCCGGCGTGCTCGTCCGGCAGGAGGTGGGGCGCTTCTACACCGACTGGGCGCCGGCCACGCCGGAGGACGGGCTGTGGCGCTGGTACCTCGTGGGGGCCATGAGCCTGGGCGCGAGCCAGAGCGACCAGGACGTGTTCTACGTGCGGCGCGCGATCGCCCCGGGGCCGTGAGCGATGGGCGCGACCCGCCGGCCCTCCCCGGGCCCCCCGACCACGCCGGGCAGCCGTCCGCCCCCGACGGGCGGTGGTGTCCCTACTGCGGGGCCGACCTGGCCAACGTCCCGGAGCGCCAGGGCCACGAGGACGAGGCCCTCTTCGCCGCCACCGGGCGGCGGCTCAAGGTGGCCCTGGCCGTGGGCTTCGTGCTGGTGTGGCTGGCCGTGAGCCTGTACGACTGGCTCAGCGAGCCCTCGACGCTCGAGGTGCCCGGCTGGTTCAGCGCCCTGGGGGGGCTGATGCTCTTCTACCTGCTGGGGGTGGACCCCATCGGGCTGTGGCGGAGGCGGCGCTGATGAGCCACCCCGGCCCGCACGGCCACACGCCGCCGCCCCCCGGAGTGAAGCAGCCCGGCACCGGCGCGCCGACGCTGACGAACGGGTTCGTCAACGTGCAGGGGCGGCTGTTCGCCCCCCTGCAGGGCGTGAACCCGGCGGACGTCTTGCAGGGCGGGTACGGCTGGCTGGACGCCACCGACGGCGGCGCCACGCTGCACCCCGGGGCCGACCTGAATAGCGGCGGGTCGTGCAACGCCGACGAGGGGCTGCCGGTGGTGGCCCCGCTCGCCGGGGTGGTGCAGCAGCTGCTGTACTGGGACGGGCGGACGTCCGGCGAGGGCAACCACCTGTGGCTCGAGCTGGATGACCCGGTGGCCCCCGGCCCGACGTGGTGCCATTTCGATCACCTGCAGGCGTTCGCCGTGGGCCCGGGCCAGCGGGTCACCCCCGGCCAGCTGCTCGGGTACTGCGGCCGCTCGGGCGGCTGGGACTGCGCCCACCTGCACCTCGAGCTGCTGCCGGCGGCGCCGGCGCAGGGCTACTGGCAGTGGCCCTACGGCTGGTCGCAGGCGCAGGTGGAGGCGGCGTACTACTGGCCCCGGGCGTGGTGGGACGCGGCCGTGGCGAAGGTGGGGCAGGCGCCCCCGGAGATAGTCAGCATGATCCTGAGCGGGGCCCAGGCGGCGGCGGTGCAGGCGGTGGTCTGGGAGAGCTACTGGGAGCCGGCGGCGGCCGACTTCGCCATCCCCACCGCGTGGCGGGACGAGTGGCGCCGGGGCGTCTGGCGGGGCGCCCCGCTCTCCAGCGAGCAGCTGGTGCCGGAGGACGCGGCGGAGGGCAAGCCCGCGGGCTCCTGGCAGCTGTTCCAGTACGGCGCCGCCGTGTGGCTGCCGGGGCAGTCCGTGAGCTGGAACGGGTAGGGAGGGACGGACGTGATCACCACCGGGCCCCGGCTCATCTGCTTGCTCATCGCCGCGATCCTGTTCGCGGTGGCGGCGCTCTGGACGCCCCCGGCCCCGCCCCGCTTCAGCCTGACCAACGCCGGCCTATTCTTCTTCGTCGCCGGGTGGCTCTTCGCCGGGTGAGGCGCCCCACGGCCGACGACGGGTGGCTCCTCGCCGGCTACGTCGTCTGGTTCGCCCTCATCTACTCGATCTGGCAGGTCGTCGCGCACCTGCCCCGCGTGCGGTTTCGCTTTTATGCGTAATCAAAACCGCTGCCACGCCGCCGCGATGTGGGCGCAGGAGCGGGCGAAGGCCCGGTAGAGCATGTCCGGCCCCGCCGGCTCCCCGGCCGCCCGCGACGCCCAGCGGCGCCCGTCCCAGAACGTCCCCCGGCGGGCGGCGACGAGGTGGCTGTTCCCGTCGACGGAGACGACGCCCGACCCGAGGTGGGCATAGAGCCAGAGCTGGCGGCTGGGAGAACCGCCCAGGAGGTGGACGCGCCGGCCCCGGTACTCCCAGAACGGCGCCTGCGTGGCCCCGAACCGGGTCGGGACGGAGAGCCCCAGCACGTACTCCGGCGGCACCGCCTCGGCCAAGCCCGACGCCTTCGGCACCACGATTATCTCCTCGATGCCCTCGGCGCGCAGGATGCGGGCCTGCCCGAGCACCCGCTCCAGTTCATCGGGCGTCTCGGCGTCCCCGGCGACGGCGAAGCGGGGGCGCCACCGCCGGCACCGCTCCAGGTGCGCCGGGAAGTCCGGCCGGCGCCAGTCCAGGTCGAGGAAGGCCGGGGGGTAGTACGGGGCCTGCGTCCCCCGCACGCCGTAGAGGAACCCGGCCTCCACCGCGATCCGCGCCAGCCGCGGGTTGCCGTCCATAACGAACACTAGGGAGACCATTGCCACACGTTCAGGGGGCGCCGCTTGCCGGGCTGGATAGCCACCAGGATGCCCCCACAGCGGGCGTAGAAGCCGTTCGCGGGTAGATCCCAGGGGCAGCGCAGCCGCAGCGGTCGGGGCACCGCAGCGAGCAATTCCCGGCCGGTGCCGGGCGCCTCGCTCACCAGCTCGTACACCGTCTGCCAGCCGTCCCGCCGGGCGTGCCAGCGGCAGAACCCGGACGCGCCCACGCCCACCAGCAGCTCGCCCCGCCCGATCGCCTCGGCCAGCGCCGGACGGAGCACGAAGCCGACCTCGCGCCGGTGCCGGTCGGCCATGCGCTTGACCCAGTCGAGGTCGCTGCGGGTGGCGGGCCGCACGGTACAGCGTTTCATGCGGGTTACTGCGAGTTATCGCTCGTCGGCACCGGGTAGTCCCACGGGCACGCCTCGCACTCGATGCAGCGGGTGACCAACTCGTCGTTTGGCCCTTCGAAGGAGCCGTACCACTGGTCGTCGGCCCCGCAGCGGGGGCACGGGTGGGGGTACCCCTCTCCCCCGCGGTCGATGCCGACGGCGGGCGGCGGGAGCGGGGGCAACGGCGGCGGCGGCCCGGCTCCCGGTTGCCGCCGCCCGTGCGCCACCGACCGGCTGCCTTTCGCGTCCTTCTTCCGACTCATGTCCTGTGCCCTCCGAGTCGAGTCAACGCGCGTGATGGTCGCCGGAAGTCCACGCACTCTACGTGCGGTCACTTCGCATGACGTTGCTGGTCGCGCCGGATCAGCGAGCGCATCACGAGCAGCGCACCGGTCGCGGCCGCCACGGCGAGCGGCCACCACCCCAGCACCCCGGCGACCACGACCACCGGCGCCGCCAGGAGCCAGGGTGCCGGATAGAACACCCACGCGCGGCCACTTCGGGGCGGCCGCTGTCGCTCCTGGCCCATCTGGAACCCCATTTCTTGTGTTTTAAGTGCCGTTAAAGCTCATGCGAGCGCCCCCGTCCGCAGGGACGCCGTCAGCAGGCCGAGGAGGAAGCCGAGCACGACCAGCGCCAGGGAGTAGCCCAGGAGCCGGACGAGCGAGAAGGTATACATGCCGATCTGGAGCCCCGCCTATCGCTCGTACTGCGGGCCGAGCCGGGAGAGCAGTGTCGTCGCTTGGTCGAGCGCCGCTTTCGTGTCCGCATAGTCGCCGGTGTGCATCCCGTCGGCCATCCGGCGCAGCGCGGCGTACAGCTCCCGCGCCTCCCCCTGGACGCGCTCGAACTCCGACTCGGCCGCGTCGATCTCCGTACTGAGCGCCGCGATCCGATCCAGCAGTGCCTGCTTCGCAGCGGGCGAGATGGACATCTCCGCCTCCTCCCGCCGCTGCCGGTTGATGCGATCCTGCGCCTTCCGCAGCTCCACCGTCTCAAGCGTCTGCCGTGCCGCCCGGTCGAGCGCCGCCGCCGTCTTGCTGTCCATCTGGAACCCCGTTTCTTGCGTGCTGATTGCCGTACCCGGCCAAGGCATAGGCGCGCTCCTCGCTCGCCCCTTGGTATGCCCACGTCTGGCGCTTGGTGTTCCATACCCGCCAGGGGAAGCCGCCGGGCTCCCCCGGACGCACCACGTAGGTCGGCTCGGCCGCTCCCGCGTCCTCCGGGAGCAACCAGCCCTGCTCGACCGCTTCGGCCGCCGTCTGCTCCAGCGTGGCCCACGGCGTGACGGAGGCCCAGCGGAGCAGCCGGAACAGGCCCGCCTCAGTGACGCGGTACGTCTTCACCGTTCCACCGCTTCCGGCAGCCGGAAACCGCTCCGAAACTCGGTGGCGTGGCATCGCCGCTTGCCGTCCTCCGGCCGCAGATACCACCCGCCCGGCATCCAGTCGCTCAGGGTGTGCCCGAGCCCGGCCGGCTCGTAGGTGATGTAGTGCGTCGGGGCGCGTCCGCCGCGGGCGCCGGCGGGCTTCCACACGTCCACCACCCGCACCGACCGCCCCGCGCACTCGTACTCCTGGCCGACCTCAATCGGCATCGCCCCGCTCATCTTGTGCTCCTGGTTAGCTGGCGTGATGGGGCAGCGGCTCGTAGATCGTCTGCCAGCCGGGGTCGCTGCCCCACAGCGGCGCCGGACGGACGGGGGTATGCCGGTCACACTGATAGGCGTGGTAGCCGGCCGGCGTGATGCGCTTGCTCCGGTGGGTGGCCGATGCCCCGCAGGAGAAACAGCGCGGATCGGCGGCGTTCTTGGCATCGATCTGATCTGGGGTCATCTGGAACCTCGAATTATGATGCGCACGGTAAGGCGGAGTATGTTCGCTGCCTACTTCGCGCTGGAGCGCGCCTCGAGCCGGCGCTTCAGCTCCTGCGACTTCGCAACGAGGGCCGCCAGCGGGGCCCGCTCCGGGGGCACGGCGTCCACCTCGCCCATGCCCAGCCCGGCGGCCGTCGCCTCCTCCACCCGCTTCGCGTAGATCGCCAGCACCTCGGCGCGGGAGTAGGGCTTGCCGGCGATGAGGATGTGCTCGGCGGCCCCCGGCGCGGGCGCCGGCTGGCCCCAGGACGGCGCAGGCGGGGCCTTCGGCGCCGCGGCGGGGGTGCGCTCGTCGGCGGGCGGTTCCGCCCCGCCCTGGCCCAATTCCTCGAGCGCGGTGAGCCCGACCCCGAGGAGGTGGCGCAGGGAACGCGCCACGGCCCGCGTCTCCGCCATGCGCAGGCAGTGGATGGCCACCATCCGCCCCACGTTCGCCGGGCTGGCGTCCCCGATGCCCGTGGCGGTGCGCAGGACGTGCCCCGTCTCCGGGTCGAAGACGGTCACCTTCGCGGTGACCACCGCCGTCTGCGCGTTCTCCGCCGTGGGCAGCTGCACGATCTCCGTGGCCAGGTCGTAGAACCCGCGGGAGAGCTGCACCAGGCCGTGCAGGAGCCCGTCGCTCAAGACGTACTCCCGCCCCTGCTGCGTGATGACGTACTCCCGGGGGATCGCCAGCTCCCCGAAGGCGAAGTCCTCCTCAGCGGCCATCCTTGGTTCCTCCCCGGCGCACGATACCGCCGCAGCGCACCAGCTCCCGCGCCAACTCCTCAATGGAGACCTCTTTGCCCTCGACGCGGCAGGTGAGGACGACCTCCCGGCGGGGCTGCGGCTTCGTGTTCTTCACCCTCCTATTGTACCAGGAAAGTGGTGTCACTGTGCCACTAATAGTGGTAGACTGGAACCGACGTGCTACCGCAGCGGTTGTAGACTGCGGGCATGCCGAAAGGAACGAACGTGGCGATCACCGTCCGCCTCCCCGCCGACGTCCACCGCGACCTGGCCGAGCTCGCCCGCGAGCAGCGCCGCAGCCTCAACACCGCCATCATCGTGGCCGCCGAGCGGTACATCCGGCAGATGCGTGCGCGGCAGCCGAAGGAGGCGCCGGATGGCCGCTGAGCCCGGCCCCGGCCGGCGCGGGGACGCCTACCTGCGCAAGTCCCCCGGCTCCAGCGCCAGCAAGACGGAGATCAGCCTGGAGCGCCAGCTGGACGACATCAAGGCCCGCATGGAGGCGGACGGCGTCACGCTCGGGATGATCCACGAGGACGTCCACCCCCGCTGGGAGCTCTGGGAGCGCCCGGCCCTCTCGGCCCTGCGCGAGCGGATCAAGGACGGGCTGGTGGACGTGGTGTACGCCTGGGACACGTCTCGTCTGGCGACGGGCATCGAGCACCAGGCGATCCTGCTCGAGGAGGGCGACCGCTTCGGCTGCAGCTACCGCTTCGTGACCGAGCAGGTCGACCGCACCACGCCGCTGGGCAAGGCGGTGTGGTTGATGACGAGCACCTTCAACGAGATCGAGCGCGAGCGCATCCGCGACCGCACCCAAGGAGGCAAGCGCAAGCACCTCGAGCGGGGCAAGATGCTCTTCTACGCCAAACCCAACTACGGCTACCGCTGGGCGAACGCCGCCCACACCTGCTGGGTGGTCGACGCGGACGAGGCGGACGTCGTGCGCGCCGTCTTCCGGGACGTCGTCGGCGGCGCCACCCTGAGCGACGTGGCCCTGCGCCTGACCGGCGCCGGTGTCCCCCCGCCGGGGCGGGCGCAGACCTGGCAGACCTCCACGCTCGCCGAGTGGCTGCACAACCCGGCCTACAAAGGCGCCCCGGCCGTCTACCGCACGGAGCGCGTCCGGCGGGACGGGCGGTGGATCCGGCTGCGCCGTGACCCGGAGCACTGGCTGGCGCTCAACCCGAACAGCGTCCCCGCCCTGGTCGATCCGGAGGACTGGGCGCTGGCCCAACTGGCGCTGACCCGCCACCGCACCCAGGCGCCGCGGGGGATGGCGCCCGACCGGCAGACGGAGTTCCTGCTGCGGGGCGGGCTGGCGACGTGCGCCCACTGTGGGCGCCCCCTGCACGCCCTCACCGTGCCCCGGAAGCGCGACTACGCTCCCGAGAAGGTCATCTACCGCACCTACGCCTGCGCCAGCGTCTCCCGGAAGCGGGCGCAGAAGGTCGCCGGCGCGGACGACGGCTTCCCCGCTTGCCCCAGCCCGGTGCGCGTCCGCGCGGAGGCCCTCGACCTGGCGGTGTGGCGCGGCGTGCTCGAGCACCTGCAGAGCCCCCCGCCGGCGGACGGCGGGGCGGCCGAGGCGGCCCGCGCCCAGCGGGAACACGCCGACGCCGCGAGGGCCGTCCGGGCGGCCGAGCGCGTGATGGCCAACACCGCCACCGAGCTCGTGCTGGCCGAGACCGACGAGGAGCGCGAGACGCTGCGGGGCCTCCAGCGGACCCAGGCGGCCGTGCTGCGCGCGGCGCGGGGCCGGCACGAGAAGGCGGTCCGCGACCTCGCCGCCGTGGCGCAGGCGCGGGAGCAGGCGCTGGCGCTGTTCGTGGCCTTCACCGAGCGGGGGCGCGACCTGGAGGGGCTGATCCCGGGCCGGGTCGGCCTCGTGCAGTACCAGACGATGCGCGCCATCCTGGGCACGAGCGGGGTGGGCGTGGTGGTGTGGCACAAGGACGCGCCCGCCGGGCCGCACGACCGGGGGGCGGGGCGGTACGCGGTGCGCCCCTACGAGGCCGTGCCGTGGCCGACAGTCTCCGGGAGCAGTTGTGGTCCCGGAAGCAGTACGCCACACTACCCCGACCCGGACCGCCTCGCCCGCCTGGTGCGCGCCCTCGCCGGTTAGCCCACCGTCTT
>Ga0310902_10000051_pt1 | contig 23584 bp, 28 predicted proteins | sample C24D3metaG_FD_203748 | JGI IMG/M metagenome (GOLD analysis project Ga0310902, IMG submission 203748) | Lab incubated soil microbial communities from West Virginia University Organic Research Farm, Morgantown, WV, United States - C24D3 | ecosystem: Environmental > Terrestrial > Soil >...
AAAATTTCATAACCTACAATAAAGTTATTCAAGAATCTTTTGATTTCCCTTGGATTATTCTCTATCGCCAAAGAAATTAATTCTATATTCTTATCCACAACGTCCTTCAATTTATCATGAATCATATCTTTTTTTATGAAATCTCTCACCAATTTCACAATATCCTGATTACTCCATTTTGGTAATGATATATGTATTTGAATCAAATTCTTAATGTAATGGTCTCCATTGTTTTTTCCTCTAGTACCCATTTCGCCGAGCTTGTTTATCATGTCATCGCTTATTCCAAGAATAAAAATAAAGCCTTCTACTTCTTGAAATACTCGTATGATTTCTAATATCTCATGAACCTTCTTTGGAGAACATTTATCAAGATCATCAACAAATACAATAATCCTGAATGAGGGATTAACTAAACGTAGATTCTTTATTTCATTTTTGATTTCGTCAAAACCATCAAAATAGACAGTATCCTTATCCAACTCTGCAATTAGTTGAATTTTTGAATTTAATTCTTTCTTAAACGAATCAAACATTTCTTGCGAAATTTCATCCTCCTCTGATGCGAACTTTGAAATTACAGATGTAAGGATTTCTGGAGTATTCTTAAGAAAGTTAATAGAGCTCGTTACTAATTTAAGTTTTAAAACTCCGAATTGTTTCTCATCCGGTAATGCATATGCTATATTTTTTAATAATGAAACTAATGGTAATTGTTCCTGTATATATCGCCATCCTTCGAACCTTACTCTGATTAAATTTCCATCAGTTTGAAGAGCTGTATCAACAGAATTTATTAGAGTGGTCTTTCCAATGCCCCACTCGCCAAATATTCCAATAGTAAATTTTGGAAGCGAATTATTTATGATGCTGACAATAGCGTTACGATATAAATTGAAATCAAGAATTGGATCAACCGCTATTTCGTCCGTTAAGATTAATCCCCTCCGAAACAGTTCTTCTTTTGACAAAATTACATCTTACTTTAAACGTGATTCATTTTTAAGTATTTGTTGTTAGTGTATATGTGAATAATAATGTAAATAATAATATTGAAAATTTATTAGTATTCGTAAAAATCTTAATGATTAGTCAGGCGTATAACAAAGGCAAATTATAAACCACTAGATTTGGTTTTGCAAGAAATTTTATGATTTTATGTCCGGACTCATAGAATACTGATAATTGATTGCTCAATTTTTTATGGTTTAGAGTTAAATATACAAACACAATAAATCAAAACAATTACTACGTTAAGGACTAGGTGTTTCTAGTGATATATACAATATAAAAATCATTTAGTAGTAACGCTATAGTAGTGATTCCTTTATAGCTTCATTCCGAACACGGCTTAGTAGACTCAGTTATTGAAGAGGATTGATAGAATGACCTATTATACTATCGCCTTTCAAGATTATACAACAGGGACACTTTTGATCCATGCACACCCCCGCTTGTTCGTGTTTACAAACAGAACAAACGCAGGGTTGCTGTTGTATTTTGCTTAACTCTTCAATTTCCTTCTTTTGTTTCCGTTCCCTTTCGTCAGAATATAGCCACAAAAAAACGACTGGTATTCCAATTGCAAAGAAAATAAGCATCGTTCGTGCGGGAACTCGTAAAACAACCAATGCCAGCCCAAAAATCAAGGCTCCTATACCTAGGGTTGCAAGCCAGCGGTTCGTGAGGTTATCCATATTCATTTCCAAATCACTGTCTATCTAACATACACAGCCTGATTATCGGGATCATCATTCGTATTTTCTTCATTCGAATTATCCTCTTCTGATTTGTCGCTATTCTTCTTTTTTTTCCTACGTAGCTTTCTTACATCTTCTAGTATTTCTCTTAATCGATCTTCGGAGATTTTTGAAATTTTAGCATCACACTCTATGCCTCTTGAATCAAGAACTTGTTCTGTTAAACTGATCATCTCCTCCTTATCACGTTCTTCATCCTCAGTTAACATATTTGCACTTTTAAAGCGGAAGAAGGCAAACTCACTCATCTTACTTATAATAACAACAAACTTATTATTAATATTGATTGAGTTACTTTGGATGAAGCAAAGTCAAGCAAGAGTAGATTGACGGTACTTAATTTTCAAAAACTAAAAATTATACACTGATCAATGGGGTCGCTTTACTTTTTCTGCTTGTTGACTTTAAATTTCCACTCCCTTTTGTAGGTTTCATCTCGAAGATTGAATCCCTTAAAAAGTTTGAAATATGCTTCCTTGATTACCTTCTGATTATCAATGTCCGACTGAATCCACAAAAATTCAAAGATGGATATTAGAGAATTAAGTTTTATTTCATTATTGGAATAGATACTTGATCCCATCACACTCTCAGAATTTTCATCAAAACTGACGTCCGTAGAAATATCAAGAAATGTCCTTCTATCAAATATCATTGTTGTCATTTTTGTTTGCAATGATTTTTGTAAATATTGGAGGGAGACATCGGGAAAATTCTCAATAAATATGCCTTTCAAATAGTCTTTGATATTTTTGTTCTCACAATGTACTATTATCCTGACTTTTATACCCCTCCATGTAACTTCTTGTAATAACTTCAGTATCCCTAATTTCTTTGAATGAATTAAAACTTCATATTCTGAAAATAGAATAAGTATCTCATCTATTGACGATTTGATTGATCTTCTTATGGTATCAACTATCTCTGAAGATTTCGAGATATTTTTTGTAAATGATTTTCCATGACCATATTCAATTTCTTTAATTTTTTCTTTGAAAGGTAACGCAAAGCCCCACAAAGAGTCAAATAGAAACTGTTGCGCAGAAACGAAGGACTTATCAAATATACGTAACAATCTAGTTTTGTTACTCCCGCTCGTAAGTAATGTCATAAAATGGCTTCGATCAATAAGTATCATGTTGCATGAAATTTGATCAGTATGTCTTATTTCAAAATAATTTACAAAATCTCTATATAATGAAGAGTCTTTCATAGTTAGATCTGAAATCATTCTTAATTTCAATCCTTTTCGTTTGGAATCAAGTAATTTGACTAATAACTTTTCAGGGTCAATAACGGTAGAAAAATCATTATTAAGGTAACAATCAATGCCTATTTTCGCTGTTGATATTGCCTGGTTTGTAATTTCCGGAACCGAGTCGGACACGATATTAATTTCATTTTTAGTAGAACGATTGCGTGACAATTTTTAATATACATTAACAGGATTGGTCATGATATAAAAGATACTTAACGTTTCATTCATAAGGCTACTATATGTTGGAGTTTGAAGCCTTTTGACTCAATACAAATGGCAATCATTTTATAGTAGAGAAAAATAATTTGGTTTATGCCAGTATTTTTAGATGTCCACAAAGTTCCATTTGCTGAACAGCATTTAAAAGAGTTATGTTCACTTCCTAGGGATGAATTTGGTGTAAGTCATGTTAATCTTTTCTACAACAAAGATGCTGATGTTTGTTTCTGTCTACTTGATGCACCAGATAGAGAATCTGTTGAAAAACATCACACAAAAGCCAATGTTAAATGTGAATGGATTACCGAAGTTAGACTAGCCAAAAAAGATTTTAAATGATGAAGGCATCATTTCGATCCAAATTTAAGTTAAATCTAGATCTGATTAGTAGACAGACAGATATAGTAAAATCCAAAATTAGGTTAAACCTTCAACCGGGGCAAACCCATGATAATAAGGAATTTGTCCCAATTCGTCCTTTGGAGGAATCTCTACAATAGATATGAGGTGACCATCAGGGTCCTCAATAATTGCATGTTTTCCGAAGGATTCCTGGGATAACTTTTTGTAGAACTTGACATGCTTGCCTTCTAGCTTTTTACATTCAGATTCCAGATTACTGACACTAAATCCGACCAACATATTCGAAAATCCTTTCCGTTTGATGCGTGCAGGATGCAATGCTAGTACAGCACTTTGACCTTCTTTTTCAAATTCGACCCAATCTTGCGACTGGTTCTTTATTTCGAGTTCAAGAGTATCCCTGTAGAAGGCTATAGATTTTTGTAAATCCTCAACCAAAAGAATTGCGGCACCTAATCGTTTGAACATTCAATTCTATATTGTTCAGTGAGGACTTAAATTTGATTCGATTAACATGACTTGTTTCTTTTTTAATTCAAAGTTTACTTGGATAAACCAATGATAAACCAAAAATCACGTGCAGGCATAAGCTAGAAAATTAACAATTTCTATCGTAGAAACAAAAACGGTATTAAAAAAGAATATTTCACAATTCAAATTAAAATGTCCAGTTCCACATATCGGAAGGGTATTATGCCATGTTTTCTTACAAGGAATATGCTCAGTTATCAAAGGCACTTTGTGAATCCATTGGGTGAAGGTGAGGAGGCAATATGTGATTATCGTACATGTCACCACAAGCTTTCAGAACATGGTTCACCAAGTAGTACTTGTAGGTGCTCTCATCCAAGTAACAAGGCAATTGGATTAAATTTTCAATAGCCTGCGTAACCTTAACTTTTTGTCTAAATTTTAAAAATAAATGAAGTATTCTTTTTTCAAGCATTTTCGTATGCAAATGCATTGCTTGTAACAAACCATTATAGCCCCTGTCGAACAAAATCAATGTAATTAATGTTACTTGATTAACGATATTATAGCATTATAAAAGATTTATCGTTGCCAATACACATTTGTTCACTTCAACTTATCCATGACAGAATCGACTTTCTGATCCAGATTTTGTTCCTTATCCAATCTTTCGTCAATATGAACAATAGAGATAATCCTCTGGGTCCCTGAGGACTTGACAGCTTCATGGGCAATATTTATTGCATTAAGAATGTCTACCATATTATTGGACTGAATTTGAGTTCCTAGAGGAGTAAGTGTAGCTTTGAGATCTTTGATTCCACTAATTGCATCAAAAGCTAGTGCAATTTCCTTACTCATACTTGTGCCAGAGCAGGTTCCTACTGGAACTATACTTATCTCCGCAGTAATCATTCTATAACTTCAATCACAGAAATAAATTATTTAAGTCATACTAGTAATACAAAAGAAAGAAAAAATCAATCTTCAAATTTAATGTGATCCTTTGAGACTCAATTAAATTGATAATTGAACTCACGATTGCATTGCTGAGCCATTGATAAATTCAGTTCTATTACTGGGTTTTATTTAGAACCAATTTGTTAGTTATGGAATTCGAAAAGGGGGCAGTCTTGTTCAAATCTGTAAATAATACAATAGTTGTAATTGATTGAGCTGTACTATTTGGTAAAGTGGTAACAAATTGCTGGAAACCGTTCTTTTCCGCCTTAAATCCATTTGGGATTGAAGTTGTTTTTAGTAAAGTTCCATTGGTTGTATATATCTTCATGGTTCCACTTATTTGTTTACCGACCGTAGTTGGGTCAGAAACCGAATATGTAGTTGTTACTTTAATTTGCTGAACGTTCTTGCCCGGTACTAAAAAAAACTGCGCATCGTTTGAGCTGAGAACAATCTCCTTACCATGATTTGCAAATACTGATTGGTGCAGAGTTGGAAGAATAAATACAATAATTATAATGATTGGGACAATACTTTTACAGTTTCCTGTTTTTTTATTCCAATTCATTAGATATTCACTTTTAACTTTTCTAATTCAAACCGCAGATATATTAATGGTAGATTATAAAGAATCGACCCTGCTTAACTAATAGTATGTAATTGTTGGTCCAGATCCGGAAAAAATTGCTTATTTTAACTTGAGTATTGGAAACACCAGTAAAATCACGACCAGAGCCCCCAACAGCCAAGCTACTTCGTATCCCAATCCGTTGACGATAAATGAAAATAATACTGGCACCCAGAAAACACCAAATAATGAAATACCATTAACGTAGCTCACCGCAAGAGTCTGATAATGGGGCTGAGATCTATTGATTTCCTTTGCCTTTGCATATACTATTACGAAACCTGCTGATAAGAAGAATCCTGTCATAATTACAGAGGTTGCTAATACATATAGTGAGTTCGTAGTGAGACCTAGCATACTAATTGCGCTCAGAATACCTGATATGAATAACAACTTCTTTGCATTTCCAAATTTATCATAAATCCTTCCAAAAAGTGGAGACGAAATAAGTGCAACTATTAAGCTCAGACTTCCGATTAAACCCGCTTCAACCGGACCTATCTTCAAATGATCCTCAAAGTAGAAAACACTAAATGTTAAAATCATACTCGATCCTGCCTGAAATCCGAGTAATGTCAAACCAAGTATTATCAATGACTTGTTAAATAAAGTGTCAAGTACATGAGATGTCTTGATTCTAAATTTTTTCTGTATTTCGTCTTCATGTCTTACCAATGCAATACTTAGGATGATGGCTGTAGCTATTCCCAATCCGCCACTCAAAATCACCGTTCCTCTCCATCCGAGCGTTTCAGCTAATATGGCCCAACCGAACAACCCGACAATTCCTCCCAAGGCATGGGATGAATTTAGCAGTCCTATTCCTAGACCTTCAGATTCATTTCCTAAATATCTTGAGATTAATATAACACTAGGTCCAAAGAAACACGCCATCCCGATTCCAACTATAAATCTCAGTAAAATGATTTGTGCCGTATCACTAGCCAACCCAGTTACTAAGGCTGCAGATGATGCAATCATGATTCCATAAATAGCAATCTTTCTTGCACCAATTTTCGCAGCTATAATCCCCGCAGGTACTTGAAAAAGCCCAACACCTATGAGAAAACTGGCGCTAATTATTCCTAATATGGCTATATTTGTTCCAAAGTCTGAAGCTATGAGGTAGAAGATAGAAGCAATGTTAAACCAATTAATTGTATATACTACTCTGGCAAGCAGTAAGCAAAGAGTTGCGACTTTATATCGATCCAATTTATACTCCCATTTCCCGAAAATTCCCTCTATGCTAGGAGAGGGCTATATATTGAAGATTGATTCAATCATCAGGAAATCTTAGTTCTTACTTTGAACAATGTAATATTCAGTAATATCTTCAAATGCTTTTATTTTCTCTCTTATTTGAATAGTTTTTAAATTAAATTTTTCTAGAACCTTTTCTTTTGTATATTGGGATATAACAATTTGATCACCTTCGGCTATTCCTTCCAACCTACTTGCCAAGTTCACATGCGTTCCTATTACAGTGAATTGATCCCTTTCTTGGCTTCCCATGAGGCCAACCAACACAGAGCCAGTATTAATACCACATTTGATATCTATGCTTATATCAACATTGGTAACTGTTTTCCATATGTCTAACCAATACTGCTTAAAAATCTGAAATGACTCCTTCAGTTTTAGTGCAGCAAGTACAGCATTTGAGGCTCCAACTCTACCATCATCACGGTCATTGAATCCAAAATATGCAAGTATGCCATCACCGATGAATTTATCAACAATCCCCCCATATTCATGTATAATTGGGACCGCAACTCCTAGATATTCATTAAGAAATACAGCAATCAGTTCTGGATGATCTTTAAAATCCTCGGTTAACTTTGAAAAATTACTAATATCCCACAATACAATAGTCATTACTTTGTTCTGGATTAATATCGCATATGGATCACTAAGATACTCAATAATTGCTGGGTCTAGTTGTCTCTGTAGACGTGTTAGTATTTTTTGATTTGCGTTGTCAGATATTGACAAATTGATATCATCCAATAATTTGGATTTTTCCGATTCTGTCATTTGGTCCTCAGGTGTTGGAAATATCACAATCACCCCTCTTTCAGTAGGATGCATAGAACAATAGTATGGTATACTTTGCTGATTACTATCGATTTTAACAGTCATAGATTCTCCGGGCAACATACTACCAGTTTGAAAGAAAGGACTTGGTAATGAAGAGCTCCCATCTCCTGAAGTCAAGTTATGTACCTTCGTGTCTCTATTAATCCAAGTTATAGTTTCACCTTTGACTATCTTAATAATCCTCGGTTCAAAGTACAAAATTTCTGTTGTATTTTCATTAAATCTAGGGATAACGACAAAATGTGGCAATCAATTCTAAGTAATTATAACAGAATATAATCTTACGTACTTTGCATTATTTGTGCTCAAATTCTCAGATGTTCATTAAGCAAATTGACAATTGCTCAATATGTCATCCAAATATAATGATCGGTAGCGCTGGAAAGACATTAATTATGGTCATCGGACTTTACAAATTATGGAAGGTGTTCAAAAGTTAAAGTGTAATTCGTGCGGAATTACATTCATGTCAGAAAATAACAATCCACTTTGTCCAACATGTTCTGAAAGCTCAAATGCTCATCATCACGGAGAAGAACATGGTTGTGGCTGTGGTGGCCACTAACTTTTTTTAGCATACCTTTAGTAGGTCTTGTTTAGGTATCAAAATTCTTGGTTTAATTACTTCAATCGCAGCCCTTTAGGATAGAATAGTACTTCGAAGGTCTGGATAATTTTTGTTAAACCACGACAATTTCCAATTCGTCATACGCGTCTTTTACTGAGAGCTCAACTAATGTATCCTCATAAATTAACAGCCAATCTCTTATACCAACGACAGGAAGCTTTCTCACAAACATTTTACCGGATTGAATCAATTTTGCTATTATGTAAGCGTAGTGTAAGGAATCTTTATTTTCAGGATTCTTAATTTTAAAAAGACTATCTTGCAGTTCAATACCAGGACGTCCACCCTGTATGTTAATTGTAACATTTTCAGCATATCTATTTAGTATTTTGGCGGTAACGTAGCTCTGTCCAATTTCAAACTTGTCAATGTTCAGTAATACTTGAGATCTGATACGAGGTGATTTCGGTATTTCATGAAATAATTGTTCAGATATTCCGTCGAAGAACAAACACCATATCACCACTGGGATTGCATACGCATACTATATACAATTTTTCCTCGTCAACAAGGATGATCTGATCCAAGCTCATAGTGTGCCAACTTACCCATTCAGCGTCCTGTCTCGCATTTTCTGTACTATAAGTGAGTAGACCTTTTGTCCAATGGATGATTTTAGAATTTGCAAGCACGGACAATGCGTCTGACATGATAATGGCGCTCGGTATCAGTATTACTACAATTATCATTACATTTTACTTTTTAAAAATATATTGAAAGTGGATCCTTGGTAAAAGATTTCCCTAGACTTAAGACTTTAATACAGTTGAAAAAGCTTGTAATAATTACCTTCTTTGATAATCTGTGATATGGTAGAGCTGACATTCTAGAGTTCCTTTACAGAATACTAAATTAACGCTTATATTTTGGATTATACCCTGCCGGGTAGTAAATCTTAATTAGATAAGGCATTTAACTTTAAATATATTGCATTATTGGGTTGGTTCATTTTGTCGCATTTTTGATAAAAAACACGGAACTCCGTTATTTCCTGCAGGCGTCACTGCTATATCCGACGTAATCAAGATAGTTACTGATATTGGAAATCAAATACCAGACAAATCGTGGATGCTCTATCTGCTGGAATTTTTTAATACTCAAAACATACCCGTTGAATTGAATCTGATTTGTCAGTTTGATAATCAAGATTATTTTGAAGCAATATTTCAAGGTGTTAATAGATACAGGTTCAACAAAGTATTACCGCTCATAGGACATTCATTTATGAGAATGATAGTCATCAACAAAATAAAAAAACAGATTAGATATACCCTTACTGATCAGGTGACTGCACAATCAGAGATCTTTGAATTTTCTCTTGGTGGGATGAACTTTGATTACGTTGGAGCAAATCAGTTTACTGGAATTGAGTGGTGGAACAAGATGGGTAACTTTCCTTACTCAATTAGATATAAAGTAGAAGTATCACAGCTTATGTTTGGATTATTAGATAAGGACGATAATGAATCAATTACCTTTGTTCCTCATAATTCATTGATACCAAACAATGATAGCTCTGGAACATCTTATCCAATATCATTTCAAAATGTAATGTTAAGAGACAAATGCGTATGCTATTCAATTGAGTCGGGCAATTGTATTAATGGAATACAATATAGCATTTAATATAGCATTGGAGATGTAGTTTTTTATTATATTTAATATCAGATTTCAATATATCAATTGTTATAACTTCAGTAAACTAAACGTTGACCTACGCTCTTTTCCATATGCTGTTGTATGGTTCCCAGAACGTTAGAATTCACTGTTCTCAAAGTTTAAAGCATACACTATGAATTAATTTTTATTGATAGGATGGATTGTTCTAATTTTGGCTATATTAGTTATTTTGGCAGTCATAGGGTTAGGTTTGAATACATTTTTCGGGGGTGTGAAGAAGGGGATTGAGAAAATTGGAAATCTTCCAGAAGTAAAGAATCTAACTAGTAAAGCAAAGAGTGACTTTGGTAGAATTATTGGTAACTCAACATTACATATTGCCGCAATTCATTTAGAAAATGTAGTCATTTGAAAGGGGTTTGCCAGCCCCGTGTTTGGCATCCCTTCCATCGTTGTCGTAGTTCTGGTGCTTTCGGTGAACGGAGCCAAAAACCGAAAGTTGTTGTGTATTTGATTGTGCACAACAAAATTTAAAATGATTTACTAACGAGCAATTCAGTATCTTAAACAAATAAAACCACAAACATTGCAATTAGCTAAAAGTTTTAGTTTTAGAAAATAAGCAGCCATTCTCATATTGTAAAGACTTTCATATTAAGCACGGGATTGGTCTGTAATCTAATGATTCCATGAGAAATTGTCACAAAACCGTGTTGAATAATTTTGAGTAACAGATTTAAGCGATGAAATGGATCATTAATATATGCTGTATAGAAATTTGAATGACGGGGACGATGTCTGAATGACTCAAGAAACTTCAGGAGATGCCAATTTAAGGTGTCATATTTGCGGTATAACGTTTGCAACCCAACAAGAAAAGGAACAGCATATGAAATTAGAACACCAGAACAAAGAGGATCCAACTGGAGTTGGTTAGACTACAAATCAAATCAAATAATATTAATAAGATTAGTTTAAATTTTTAGATTGGATTTAAATGTAATTTCAAATACCTTATATGGTAATGATAATGGAACTAAATGTTTGGGTTTAAGAAAATTTGTAATGATTAATAAATATTATGTACCTTATTAAAATATGGTAGAAATCGGATACTGGGCATCACAAGAACAATATTCAATGCAGCAATTGATTGATTTTGTAAAAGAGGCAGAGAAAGGAGGTTTTGAATCAACCCTCACCAGCGATCATTTCCATCCGTGGTCGCATACAAATGGGCATGGAAACTTTACATGGATCTGGATTTCAGCTGCCGCTGAAAGAACAAAAAAAATGAGATTCTTAACTGGTGTTACTTCAGGTGTCTACCGTTATAATCCTGGGATAATTGCACAAGCATTTGCTTCATTGGATGTGCTCTATCCCGGACGCATTGGACTAGGTGTAGGTTCTGGAGAGGCAATGAACGAAGTACCTCTGGGATTTGATTGGCCATCAGCGGACATCAGGGTAGAAAAAACAATTGAAGCTATTCAAATCATAAATAAATTGTGGAATAGAGATGAGAAGAACACCAGAAATTCTGCGGCGTCTTTAAGTAATGATACTAGTACAGATGAAGATGGTTTTGTAACATTCGTAGGAAAATACTTTGACATTCAAAACGCAAAACTGTACTCTCCTCCTTCCACTAACATCCCTCTGTATATGGCAGGGTCGGGTTCCCATGCAATTAAAGCAGCTGCTAAATACACAGATGGTTTGATTACAACTACAAAACCTGATAATGCAGATCAAGTATTTGGTATATTTGATAAAGCTGCTAAAGAAGTAAACAAAGATGCAAATTCCCTTCAGAAAATAGCTAAACCAAAGGTATCTTATTCAGAAGATTATGATGAAGCCTTTAAGGCCTGTGAGTTCTGGCGTACTACGCAAATAGATGATGCATTTAATACCAATATCAGCGATCCAAGAATTTTAGAACAAAAGGCGCAAAAGGAAGTATCTGATGATGAACAGAAGAGATCAACAATAATAGTTACCTCTATAGAGGATCTGATTTCTCCAATTGAAAAATATTTTCGTGCAGGATTTACACAGATTTATGTACACAGCACCAGTCCGGATGAGATAGAATTTATTAGATTATTTTCAAAAAGAGTGTTACCCTACTTTAGGGACAAAGCGTAAATACGTAAGTTTTTTTCAGCCGAATCTCTATTCTCGCATTCCAAATGTTCATGCATGGTTAACCCATGCATGCGGGTAGCCAGAGCAATTTATAAGATAGCGTAATTTGGAGAATTCTCCATAATTAGCTTCACTATTTGATTAAAGAATGGGAAGGAACGGTGTTAATAATTTGAACGCTTTTTTATTCAGTTCTAACAACTAAATGTGATATTGTGCAAATACATACAGTGACTTGCATGGCATTAGCTAGGCTTTCCGAAAGTGATAGAAAAACTATCATTTGGAATTTTATGGAAGAGCTATTGGAAAATTATGTAAATGCTGTAGAAAATAATCTACAAACTAAGTTTACTTTTATGGATTTTTTTTATTTTGGGACATTGAAGGATGGATATTCTGAGGACGACAAAATTTCTATTATCAAACAATATGCCAATGAAAAGGGCTACATCAATATTACAGGGGACCAAGTATCAGTGACTAAAAAGGGACTAAAAGAATTCCAAAAAGATACTCACAACTGGGATTTGAAAACTTAAAATGACGCTTGTTCCTCAATTTGAATTTTTTAAATAATGTAGAATTGAATCTGAATTAGTTCTACTTGTGATATTCTTTCACTAATGTTTTGCTAATGTAGGCCCATATAGCATCATGAGGTAAATTATTTCTTTTAACTTAATAGACTTGAGATACTAATAGTGACTTGAATTTAATTTGGGAGCTGACTCCCGATGATATTAGATACCAGATAATCAGGCATTGATTTTTTCTGGATAAAATAAATGAGATATTAACCTATGATAACACGTATTACACACAAACAACTCTAAGAATTGATTTAATGAATGGATTTGTTTTTTGCAATAGTCGCATTTCATAGTTTCCAATGCTGATATTAATCAAAATAATCTAAAAAGTCTTTTTTATGATTTTAGAATAATTTTCTTCTAGGTTAATCTTCTATACAATATATCTATTAAGAGTTTGTTTTGAAAGTGATCCATACCTCTTGCAATGGGCATCAGGTCATAAGTATTTGTTCGTAAAAAGTTAAGACATAATTGGCTAGTTCGAATTGAGATTAGTTTATTATATGAAATAATAGAAACAATTAAAGGACTCAGCTCTATCTGGATACTTTTAGTATGAAGAGTACGAAAAGATCGTTGATAATTTGTACTTGTGTTTGTATGGCAGCCTTGTTGCAGATTATAAGTGTATCACAATCTGTAACTGCTATAGATGTACCAGCATCGTCTACGAATAACAATAACTACGGTTTTCAACTTGAATCAAATGTTACTAATAGTAGTTCAAATGAAGTTGTTTACAGGAACCCACAACATGGGATATTTATGTTGTTCCCGTCAAACTGGACTTTTTCTACAAGTGGATTACCACAGTACACTCAGGTGGCCGCATTTTATGCCCCGTTGCAAAATCTTTCCGATCTAATTCCCGCTAGATTTACTATCACTGTGATGAGCTACCAACAAAATGTATCTCTCAAGGAGTTTACTAATATGACACTCTCCTCACTTAATGAAACTAACCAAGTTAAGATCTTAAGCTCAAATCCTACTACTCTTGCAGGACAACCAGGTTACCAGGTGGTATTCTCAACGTTACCCAATATGGGAAGTCCTGTTTCATTTAAGATAATGCATTCATGGACAGCAATAAATAATAAGATATATGTTTTCGAGTATGGTGTAGAGAGCTCTAAATTTAATACCTATTTACCAACGGTTAAACAAATTTTAGATTCATTAAAGATTCAAGCGCCGTAGTGCCCTTCTTTTGGATTGAAAGTGAAATATTGAATTTAATTAATCCTTGACTATAGTAAACAGATAGCAATTAAAAATAGAATAGTAATTATTATTTCTTATTTGACTACATAATAGAATATGGAGAACCCATGGCCATTTTTAGAATTGACAATAATATGGAACTCCTAGAGCTTTAGTGTGAGACAAATTCAAACCTCTATCACGGTGAGATAATAACAGCATGCTTTAATAGTCTCTCAAGTATAGAATCTTAAATAAATATGAATAAAGACAACGTAATAGCAATCACTTGTCTTTTAATATTTGTTTTTGCGGTAGGAAGTTTACTTCGTGTGAATAATATGCACATGAATAAAATAGTATTTGCCCTTACAAATAACAGCAAATTCAATGAAGATGATTTCATGATCAAGGATTTTGGTATTGGAGATGATAGAAGTCCATATATATCCGTAATAGGAACACCCGGAGGGACAGTACCTGACAAGGATAATGTCGGATATGCATATGTATTTGTAACAGATAATGGAACTTACGCCGTGTCATCAGACTGGATGTATCCTAATTGGCATACACACCAGCTAACTCTTGACGAGAAAAACTGTGTAAAATCAATGAATATGGGCGTGGGAGGTGCCGAAGTTGGAGATACGGTTAAACTTACAAATACACATCAACATTGGGTGCGTAAGGTTATGACGGCTGAATTTACTCTTAATGATTCCGACGGATCAATATGTGCAACCAAAATATTCGATTCTGTTCCGTAATCTCTTAAATTATTAACTTCGAAATTTTTTTCAACTAAATTATTTTCAAGTATTAGAGTAGCCCTATTGTTCTTGAAACATTTTGAAACAAATGTATTAAAATAATATAAACCATAGTACTGGTAACAAATGTCTTCTGAGTTTGTAATCAAAAAAAGGCCCAAAGAATCGGAAGCCATAATATATTTAGGAAAAGACAAAATTGCTAAAATAGAAAAACATGAAGGGTTCACCTTTAAGCTCATAACATACAAAGATAAACAAGAATGGGTGCTAAGTAATCTCGTGCATGGTCAACGTAGACCATTTTCTTATGCTGTGCTAAAAACCGCACAAAAGACTCCTGATGATGGGGAAAAGGAAATCCAAACTGGACAAGAAGTTTTCGTTGTCAGAGAACAGTTATTCAAACATAATGGCAAGTTTTACATGCTTGCAAGTCATCCTGAGGGAAAGTCTTGGACAGATTATGTAAATAGTTCAACTAGGTATGTTTCTAGATTGGATAGCTTTCCATATTCCAATCTATCTGATATTGACCATGAGCACTACAAATTACGCCACAAGATAAAGAGGTTTCGTGGCACGCCTGTAGGTGAGGCCACGGGCCTAGGACAAGATGAAGGAGGACATCGTCTACGGTTGGATAACGAATTGGCTGATATTGGACTCTTCATCGCTGCGATTTCCTATTTGTTATATGCTTCGGGTTAATTTCAATTGTATTGAATAAAGGCTGGGTCTTAATATTGGCAACTATTATAAACTAAGGGGCTTTACATTGAATATAAATGGTTGACCCCAACCGAGTGGGAGAATTTCCTTTTCGGAAAGCTGACCCTGAAAAACGGAAGTCCAATTTTTCAGAAGTTCAACAACCTTATTCTGAGCAGGAGGTAATGAAAGAAGCTGAAAGATGTTTACTGTGCGGGACTCCTGTATGCATAGATGCATGTCCAGTTCTCCTCGACGTTCGCGGTATGAATGAGGCGGCTGCTAGAGGTGATTTCAAAACATCATATGAGAGAATCCGGGAAACAAATCCATTATTAGGTGTTACCGCAAGGTGTTGTCCTCAGTTACAAGGACTATGTGAAGATGCATGTGTTTTAAAGTGGTCAGGACAACCGATCGCAATAGGTCTAATTCAAAGATATATAGCAGATTGGGAAAAAAAACATCGACAAGAACCCCCCGCGATTGCTCAAGACACCGGAAAAAAGGTGGCGGTAATAGGCGCTGGACCAGCAGGGCTCGCTGCATCAGCTCTACTCAGGAGATATGGTCATAAGGTAACGATATTTGAAGCGTCCAATACAGCAGGAGGAACAGCATGGTATGGAGTTCCAGACTATCATTTACCTAAAGAAGTCCTGATTGATGAAGTTGAGAAGGTTAGATCAATGGGAGTGGAAATAAGAACGAACGTAACCATAGAAAAAGAGCTTCCGCTATCAAAGCTGCTTGAAGAAAATGATGCTGTATTAATTACCACCGGCTCCAGAGACACCGTTAATATCGATGTCCCAGGAAGTAATCTAGATGGAGTAATTAGTGGATACGAATTTCTTGAAACAGTATTCTCAGATGGAGTGGAAAATTATTTGAGCAAACCAAAGTACAACCTAGGCAACGAAATACTAGTTATTGGGGGTGGAGACACCTCACTTGATTGCGCCAGAACTGCCCTTAGGCTTACTAAAGGTAAAGCCAATGTTACTATCCTATGTAAAAACCCGAAAACCGAATTGCATGTAGATCCAATAATGCTTCAGGAAGCAGAAGAAGAGGGAGTGAAATTCAAGTTTCTAGTGCAAGCCATGTCTATTCAGGATGACGGAAATGGTCATGTTTCAGAAGCGACAATAAATAATTTGCATATGGGAGATCCTGATGACTCGGGAAAAAAACAACCGCTAATTACACCAAATTCGGAAATTAAAATGAAATGCTCTACTCTATTGATAGCTATTGGAAGAGGTCCAAATTCCTTTTTGCAAAAGAACGCTGGAATTAATACCGGCAAACGTAATTCAATTGCAATTACCGACGAGTTCAAAACCTCTATGAAGAAGGTCTTTGCAGCAGGTGATGTTACAAGTGGAGAAACTTTAATTGTTAAAGCTATGGAAAAGGGCCGCGAAGCGGCTCAAAGGGTTCACGAATCTCTGATGGGATTAGAATCAAGCCACGTATCGTTTTACGAAAGGTATTACAAGGATATGTCATATGATAAAATGATGGAAGGGAAAGAGGAATTAGGCCCTCCTCCTGATTAAACCTCTTTTAATAAAATAAATTTTATATCCTTTTGCAACTGATAGAGCAGGAGTATTGACATTAAACTCAGCTGCTGAGATGTTTAAACCGATCCTAAAAATACAAATTTTACCTTGAATTGTTTAATCGAATGAATTAGAAATCATGTCATTAATAATCAACATCGCAAGCTAACTATACGGCAGGGAAGTGGTTATCTTTTTAAGAACTGAGGTGATCGTATTTATTGGATCGTTGCTGCCAAGGACAAGCAAAGTTTGATTAGCGCCTCCACCACCCGTTTGTCTTAGATCCTTGAATGAATATTCACTTAGGATATTCATATCATTTTTATCGAGTGTATTAGTATGTTTATTGATATCCTGTGTTGGAACCATTAATACAGCCATATTATCAAAATTGCCCTTTGAGTTCTTATTTTCACCTATACTGGATCCGTTATTATTTCCAGCAACAGTTATACTCCCTTTCATTACAAAATTTGGATCTTCTTTGTTTGCTTTAAATTCCGAATAAGTGAACTTGCCAGTTTGGTTTAAGGATAGGGGCTTGCTAGCAGAATTGAAGTGCAAAAGGGCATTATAGACTTCCTTTGAATTTGTGTCGGTTAAATTCACCCTGCGAGTATGTCCTACATCGCCCACAAACCATATAACTTTAGTGTCAGGACCAACGACTAGATTTTGTGGAACATATGGCTGATTTATTAGTCTTTGATCCTTTATTAAATCGGGCGATTCGTGCGCTTCATTTGGTATAAGGATTACAAAGTTCTTTACATTACTGGGTACTGTAAGCGTTTTATTATTAAAAATATCAGATGCAAGATTTGACTCTTGTTTCTGGCCAAAAGAGGCGGTAAATAATGAAGAAATTATTACGACAAGCAACGCTGTTAGCATCATCACAGAGATATTTTTCATAAATCCAATTAAATGTAGGGTAAAATAAGTTAATTGATAGAGATATCTAAATGGATGATATGATTTGAGTGAAATATACTGTATAAAAATTCGTTGTTAATAAGTCAGATTTTTAGCCACTTGTACCATATTATATATATTCTAATTAAAGTACATACCTTTGCCTTTGACCTTTTTAAGTAAAAAAACATCTCAAATTTATCCTGATGAAGTTGAGCAAACTCTATTTTATGTAATCAGAGGCGGTATTCGATTCTGTTAAATTTGCATTTTTCAATTGGAATTCAATAAAAATGATAATTTTCAATATATTTAATCTTCGAACAACTATTTTGCATTCATACGCTCCAGTTTTCTATTTTATTATTCTGTTTTCATTTTCGGTAGGTTCCTTGCTTGGCTTCGCTCATGGCTATGACAATAGCACAGTTAGTTCAAAGCTAAATGAATTTAATTTTGTGGTTGCTGGGGATTTTGGTTGCAATCGTGAGGCGAAAACAACGATTAAGGATATGGCTAACATGAAGCCAGAACTAGTACTAGCATTAGGTGATCTTGCATATAAAAGCAATCCAAATTGTTGGTTTAAAATGATCGCGCCCTTAGAGAACAGCACTAAATTTAAGATGTCTTTTGGAGAACATGATATATCTCATGGTAATGTTACTTATGATCAATACCTAAAGCATTTTAATCTTACCAGACCCTATTATTCCTTCAACTTCAAAAATGTGCATTTCCTCGCTATGGCAACTCCTAAGAATTCATTTATACCCTACAATGTTACCTCGGATCAGTATCAATTTGTTAAAGATGATCTTAAGAGTGCACATGAAAATAAGAGCATTAATTGGATAATTGTGTACTCATTTAGGCCATTCTATTCTTCAAATACTACTCATCCTGGTCTGGACGAACTGCAAGATGCTTACCATCCACTCTTCGATAAATATCATGTGGATCTTGTACTCCAGGCTCATAATCACAACTATCAACGTACATATCCCATCTCATACAATTTCACCAGACAGTATACTCCGATAATTACAAATAAGAATACTGAACAATATGATAATATTCGAAAAGGGCAAATATTCCTTACATTAGGAACTGGTGGGGCAGAATTTTATAATTTTACAGGTCAAGCGCCTTACATAGTAAAGCAACTTCTGTTGCATGGTTTTCTAAATGTGGATGTGACGGACAATGGATCAAAATTATTGGCTACATTTTATCATAATAATGGCGTGGCTCGAGATCAGGTCGTTATTTCAAAGACGAAGTCTTAATCAATCGTAGTAATATTTTTAAGAATTTTATGAGATACAGCGATAGAATTCGCCTTGTTTGACTTCCTATATATCCCATCCCATCCCGTCCCAATCAGCCGTTGCACTGCGTATCCAATTCCATGTTTGCACCATATTTTGGCTTAATAACCTACTTGCTCAAATTTAAGCACCTATAACTGCCCATTGTCAATTGTAATCCAAAATCTAATAGCTATGAATTATAAATTAAAAACTGGTGGGCCCACGTTAGATGCTAATGAAGATAACGAGTTTGGCCCACCAGAAATGAATCGTTGTTACGGGTTTATGAATAATATTACTCAACAAATTATATAAGACTTAAAGTCCAGCAGCAAGCGACAGAATTAAGCGCTCATCACTTTACTAGGTGATTTAAGATTGACATGAAAATTAGAGGCACAACTTATTGAATTTACCTCCTGGTGGCGGATCTGACTTAGATGGTAGTACTAGAAACCTTAAACCTGTTTTTACGTTTAATATTTCTACACGACAAATGTTCATTATCGGACCACTAATTCATCAGATACCAATAAGTGATTTGATAGAGATCTTATTGTATGTTCTCGGTTCAGTATTGTCTGTAGTTTTAGTTGCATTATCGATATCTGCCTATCTAAAGAGCGGCCTTAAGAGGCTAAGATATGCTATTCTCGCATTTTCATTATTTTGTGGATTTCTGATATATGAAAATTTAGAGCATCTATTTTCATTTGATAATCCATTTACGGATATTATAATCCCTTCTACAGGACTGGCCATTCTGGTATTTTTCTTTTTAGCAGTGGTTAAGGGAGACTAGTCAAGCTAGGCACTTTGAATAAATAAGTATGATTCAAGTTATTTACTTGTTCCATTAGTTATCGGAGCAAAAACTTGAATTCTTTTGTTACCCCTATCTACCACGAATACCTTTCCTTCAGTGTCGATAGAAACATGTTCAGGTTTTGAAAATTGACCGTCTCCAAATTTTAAAGGACCCGGTCCATCAGGATCCTTGCAACCTTCACCTGTTGACATTAGACATGGAGTGCCAATTTTACCTAGAAACCTTCCATTAGTATCAAAGATTTGTACTCTTGGATTTGAGGCTCCATCCACAATATAGACTCTGTCTTTTGAATCTATAGCTATATGTTCTTGTGGTATTGAGGATTGTCCATCACCTGTTCCCATTGTTCCCCATCTTTTTAAGAATTTTCCATTACTATCAAAAACCTGAACTCCAGGTTCGTTTAATTGACCAACATAGACATTTCCCTTAGAATCAACATCTATTGCATGTGGATGTATAAATTGTCCATTTCCAGTGCCTTTAGATCCCCATTTACCTACCAAAATAAAACTACTGTTAAATTTCAGTATTCTATCATTTCCCGTATCAGCAACATATATCCCAAAAGGTGAAAAAACTATATCTTCCGGCCTATTTAATTGATTGTTCGAGCTGCCTCTACCGTTACCAGCTTTAGCTATAAATGTACCATTTGTATCAAACTTCTCTATACGATGATTCTCTCTGTCTACTACGTATATTTTATCCTTCGAATCAATGCCTATACTATATGGAATATTAAATTGTCCATCCCCTGATCCTTTAGATCCCCACATTTTTATGAATGTCCCGTTATGTGTGAATTTCTGGATGTTATCCAGCTCTCTGTCACTGACATAGACGTTTCCTTTTGAATCAAAAGCAACATCATGTGGCCTTACAAACTGGCCCGGACCTGATCCATTAGATCCCCATTTATTAACAAATGAATATTTGAGCTGTGTATCTTTTCTAGAATCGTTTTGAAGTGATTCTATTGCATTTGCTAAGTGAGGAATCACAACCAATAAGGTTATAGTGGTCAAAATAGTAGCGAGAGACAACGCAATCTTATAGTTTTCCAAATTCTAATGCATATGGTAAAATCAATTTAGATAAGCTATCTGATACAATTGACTAAGTGTACTTTTCAATGAATAAGATGTAGTTAAGGAAATCGCAATTCAAATTGGCTTATTATGTTTCATCTTAAATGTAGCAAGTATATTGGGAATAATAAAGTCTGGTGGGCCTAGTTTGATTGGCATAAAATAGGAGTTGGCCCACCAGCGTAGTATTATTTGCAGTTGTGTCTCGACCTGTAACGGATATAGATAAGGGAGACCAGATTGGAGATGTGAACAAATCTGTAAATCCACCGTTTTCAATATCCGTTTTTGTAATATAATTTCCGCCGAATTATAAATAAGATTTAAGGATCTAATTTAAGCAAAATATAAGAAGTGGTGGAACGAGGCTGGTTGAATGATCACAGACGGCCAAATAGAATGAAACGGATTGAGTAATATAATTTTCAATTAATCATAAACCGTCTCTAGCGGACGTGGATAAAGGAGGTGTATTTGGAGATGGTGCATGCTGTCATCATTTACAGCGCTCTAATAAGAGCGCTATACCAATGCAATCCTCCATTTCCAGATCCGTACTGATTTCACATCTCAGACAATGGATATCAATGTTTTCAAAGATTTTTATCGAACAATTCAATCCCTTAGTGTCACATCGGTTTAGATTTGACCTTCAACCGATGCACCATTAGACTTAACTTTCATAAGTAATACTTATATATAGAACTAATCGTAGGTGGAGCTATTGAAATTAATGACCTCACGTTTTATGCTACTACTCATATTAGGTTTAGTGGTAACAGTAGGAGCAATTTCGATCTCAGATGTTGCATTTGCAAAGAAAATTGCGTCTCTTACAGGAGATCAAGTGGTTCCACCAGTGAGTACAGATGCCATAGGTCATGCGACATTCAAACATCCAAATAGTTCAACCATGAATTACAAATTAAATATTAGTGGGATTGTTCATCCAGATAAAATCGACATCAATGCGGGAAAGACTGGTAAGAATGGAGAAGTATTAGTTGATCTTATGAAACACGCAAAACAACAAGCGACTAAAGTTGGCGTGATTGTGACTGGAAGTTTCAATGCCTCCGACCTGATAGGACCAATGCAAGGTAAAACTGTTTTAGATCTTGTAGATTCAATGAAAAGTGGAGATACATATGTGAGTGTGGATACTCAGAAACATCCTACAGGCGAAATAAGAGGTCAGATCGAATTGGCGAATTCTCCGAGTTCGAATGTAACCAGTTCCATTAGGATTGGAAACAATACTAATACGTCATGAATGACACGAACCACTCAATGATCGTCCACCGACTTGTCAAATATACTCTAAATCGAATTTGACACATTATATTTTATTCACAACTTTTACAAGCCATTAATTCTTAAAGCAAATTAGTTAGGAGCTACTATTTTGAGCTGTTTGGATAGCTATTAACACAACTCTTCGTTAACTTGTTGCTTACCGAATAGTATGCCCATATCAGAAGTGCTATTGACAATAATCTTAAAGGAGTCTGGTAATTAGATACAAAAGCAGAAACAGTTACTCCCACTGTGCCTAGTACGGAAATAAGAAAGAACCCTAGAGAAGAACAACTGACACATATACTTGAAAGTACACTTAGTGACGACGCAGAAAGTAATGAAGTGTTCCTAATCTTTATTTTTGAATGTCTAAATACATAGACATTCATACTAACAACTATACCTAATAGTACAGCTATAATGTTTGCAAGAATAAAGCCGACTATTGCATCAGAAGGAAGATAAAATACTAGTATTGGGTAAAAGAAAAGCAACTGGTCAAAAATACTGGAAATTATTGAAAATGCTATAGCAATTGAGGCTGCAAATACGATATAGACCAATTTTGAAAAAACAATTTGGAAGGATAAAATGAGTGGATTCTGACCCTTAGATGATGAAGATGGTGGAAGGGTAGTTTTTTTCCTCTCGCTCAATTATGGTATCAACCTGCAGAGATTTTTTTGTCAATCACTGCCTTAAACGATTCAAAGGGAAGGGCTCCTGACATGGTTTCTTGACTTGAACCATTGCTATTTTCGACTATGAATGAAGGTGTTTCCTTAAATCCAAAAGATAAGGCCAACTCGATGTCTTTTTGAACAAAACTTTTGTACTTTTCACTGTCAAAGCAACGATCAAACCGCTTGATATCAAGTCCTGGAATCTGCGAAGCAAAATTCTTCAGATTCTCTTTGCTTACCCACCCTGAGTCAATAGCTTTCTGGTTACTATAAAGAAGATTATGAAATTGCCAGAATTTTCCCTGGTCATTAGTACATTGAGCTGCAAGGGCTGCACCCATGGAGTCGAATCCTCTGTTAGGGAGATGGTTAAAAACTAAGGCTACCTTTCCTGTCTGAATATATGACTGATTCACTAACGGCTCAGTAT
>Ga0310902_10000057_pt1 | contig 22442 bp, 47 predicted proteins | sample C24D3metaG_FD_203748 | JGI IMG/M metagenome (GOLD analysis project Ga0310902, IMG submission 203748) | Lab incubated soil microbial communities from West Virginia University Organic Research Farm, Morgantown, WV, United States - C24D3 | ecosystem: Environmental > Terrestrial > Soil >...
GATGACGAAGGCGTTGCCCTCGGAATCAATCTCCGACAGGTGGACGATGTCATGCCCGTCCACGTGGAACGCCACGCTGGTGTTATCGAAGCGCTTGGCCCCGAACCTCCAGCGCAGCGGACGCATGCGTGGCATTACTTACCTGCTCTCCTCCTGATTCCTGCATAGTGGCATGTCCTGCACTGACGCCATCCCTCCTTCCGGGTCATGGTGTTCTCCGGTGTGAACTCGTGGCCGTGCTTGCAGTGCGTCTTGCTCCCAGTGGGGTGCGTCCCATGCCGAAGGGCATCCTGCATGTTCTCCGCGTGCGTTCCGTAGACGAGATTCTCGCGCCGGTTATCTGCCGGGACTCCGTTCAGGTGCCGCACCTCCAGCCCCTCCGGGCGGGGTCCGATGAATGCAAGAGCTACAAGGGTGTGGACCTTGCGGCTGTACGACTTCTTGTCCCGGCTGAGAGCGACTACTAGGTGGCCTGATGCCTTGGTGAATGGCCGCAGGTACCGCTGGACGTGGTCACTCCACACCTGCCCGTCGTCGGTGACGGCGTACCCGGGAAACCCGGGCACGTCCCGACGCTCAGCCAACAGCGACGAAGTCTTCGAGGTAGGTCTTCAGCACCCACGCGCCACGTTCCAGTGGGCGTACGCCCGGGATGCGCCCCTCGTACACGTCGTCAAACAGGGAGCTAAGGTGATCCACCACCTCGGCCTCGGGCACGTCGCCATGTGCGGCCAGCGCCTCCACGAGGATCGGGTTGTAGTGCGTCCACTGTGAGAACGGCGGGTCGAGCGCCGGGAGTGGGGCGGGCAGTACATCCATGGGCTGTGTCTCCACGGACAGTAGGTCTTGGTTATTCATGAGTTCCTTTTGGGTTGAGTTGGTAGCCGGTTCATCTGAACCATTGTTTGCAGAGCACACAGAAGTCCTCGGGCAGTTCATTCAACCGCTGAGGGAAGCGGTCCTGCGCGACCTGCAGATCGTCCTTGCGATTGACGGCGAACATGTCAGCGATGTCGTCGAGTTCGGACTCGGCGTCCAGCGTGGCGGGGTCGTTGCCCGCGTCACGCCACTCGCTCCATGGTTCAACCAGTGTTAGGACTGCCACGATGTCACCCTCGCAAAACAGGTGTCCGTGCCATTTGTAGGCGGCATGCTGAGTCATTGCCTTGTCGTGCTCCATTCCCACATGAATGGTGCGTTGGCAGGTGGTCGCCCAACTGCACCCTAGATCGAGGGCATAGTTCACCCCTCTACTACAATTCTACCATGTTTTAGGTAGTCTTGTCAAGTTGGGGAAGTCACGACTCCCCATCCTTCCGCTTGCGGAGCGCCTTGAACGCCTGCTTCCAGTCCCTCAGAGCTTGGATGCGTTCGGTCTTGCGCCGGTTGCGTTCGGTCTGGGATGCCGCACGCATGAGCCGCACGTACTCCTCCACCTTCTCCTCCAGTGGCCGCAGGTCCGGCGGTGCCGGTGGCAGTGGGGGTGGCGGTGTCGGGCGTGGTGCTCTCGGTTGCCGGTTCTCCACGTGCCGGATGTACGGCGCGATGAAGATCATGGACAAGCCCGCCATGAAGAGGAGGAAGAGGATCGTGTTCACCGCACGTCAGGCCCCCTGCGCGTGCTGTTCCTGCGCCTGCTCCTCGGGCTGTGCCTGCGCCTGCGCCTGCGCCTGTTGCCGTTGCTCCCGTTGCATGCGCTTCAACTCAGCCATGGCTTGGTCGTAGTGCTCGATGTATGCCTGCGGGATGCGGCCCGACGGTGCGACATCGAAGCCCTGCTCGGCCAGCCACGTGCGGATGTGCAGGCGTTCCTCTGCACTCCTGCCATCCAGTCCGTGACCGGGCTTCAGCTTCCCGCGCACGCCCTTGTCCGGTTTCTTGTGGTGGCTACGCTTCACGTGCTGGGCGGGCCGCTCAGGCTTTGGATTCTCCGCGTCGAAGGCATCCACTAAAGCCTTGGGCACCGCCTGATTCAGTGGCAGGTTCACGCCCTGTGCCGCCAGCCACTCACGGAACAGCTTGCGCTCGGCTGTCGAGCGCCCGGCCAGCCCGCTCGATCCGTCCCTCGGGTACTTGTCCACGTGGGCTTCCAGTGGCTGGCGCACCAGCCGGGGGTAGTCGTCCAGCCTGTGTTGCACGACAGGCTCGGGGTCCACCTCATTCATCTCGTCGTCAAGGGTGATGCTTCCATCGAGGATGCGTAGCACCTGCTTGACGTGGAGCGAACTGGAATGGGCGTCCTCCGCATACCGGATGGCGCGTTCAACACGGTGCTGTAGTTCGAGGCTACGTTCGATAGCGGCGGATGCAATTCGCGGTAGCTGATCCTCTGCCCCCATAGAGATGAGCAGGTTGTTTGCTTCCACTACGTCGCTGAGTTTTATGTGCTTCATCATTCACTTCCTTCGTCGTTGGTTGGTTCGTCGAGGTCGATGACTACCACTGGACGCTGGTCCAGTGGGCGGGGGCGCTTGGGTGGCATGCCCTTGTGCGTGAAGTAACAGACTTGGAGGATCAGCGAGGTCGATACGCCATACCTCTCAGCCAGTTCACGAGTGGGAATCCCTTCCGAGAACTCGCGTTGGATAGCAGTCATTGCGCCATGTGCGAGCTTGCGCGGTCGACCCGAAAGCGGGTCGATGTAGCGCCCGTCCGCAACGACTGGAGTCTGCTGGGATATGCGTGCCCCGGCCCTCTCATTGCTGGACTTTGCTCGTTTAGCTGCACTCATTTGATGTGGATTCCTTTTGGTTGGTGGTTGCAGTTGGTCGCCCAACTGCGGTCATCTGTGGATAAAGCTTCCCAAGTCTACACAGGGTTGGGAAGTTTGGCAAGTCACGTCATCGTTTACCCCTCTCGCGTTGCCATCGCTGGTAGTAGCGGGTGATTAGCGTCCGCACCTGCGCCAAGACACTCTGCCTCTTGGCACGCTTGCGTCGTCGGGCCATGACTTCCTCTCAGTGGCTGTGTGAACAGTGGTAGGTGTGCCGTCCACCCGTGGCACCGCACTCGTTGCAATAGTCTGCGAACCCGTGCTTGGTGACGATCTTGCGGATGGTTGCCTCAGCCTTGGGGCCGGGGTGTTCGTAGTCCCGCATCCCATGAGCCGCCGCCTCCTCGCCGGACGTGAACAGTGGCACGTCCGTCTTGTAGTCGATGCACGATTCATCCAGTGCCCCCGCCGATATGCCGATGCGGACAGCGAGCAGGTGGTACGGGTCGCGGTGCCCCAGCCAGCCAGCGCAGACAGAGCCGTCCTGTTGGTGGCAGAAGAATGCGCCCGCCGGTTGCTCCCCCGTGGGGGCGTCGTACGCCGGGAGCTTCGCGTACTCGCTGGCATCCCACACCCCCGACGGTACGTTCTGCCTGTACGGGCAGGACGCACACGGGGTGGGTCTGGCCTTAGCCCCGGTCATCGTGACTCCAGCCGGTCCAGCGCCACGGTCAGGTAGGCCCAGCAGTAGGCGTCCTTCCATGTGCCAACCCCAACGTCCATGATTCCCGGGCCACCGCCGACGGACATCTTGACCGCCCAGCATGCATCGTCCGGGTCCTGCTCCGGGTCATCGACAGGTCGCCAGTAGACCTTGGGCTTAGAGGTACTCGGCTGGGTCGCCATCGCCCATCGCCTCCTCAGCGGCATCGAAGTCGCCAGCCTCAAGCGCGGCATGCACCGCCGCTATCCGCTCGGCTGTCGTGGGTTCCGGCCTCTCCCCCACGATGAGGCGCTGGCCCTTGCCGGTGCCCAGTCCCGTGCCACGGGTGGCGAAGTGCGGGTCGCACATCGCCGCCCACTGTCCGCTCACCGTCTTGCCGTCGTAGTGCGCCTCGGTCTTGCGGTCCTGCTCGTACTTGCAGATGTCACAGTCCGGCAGTTTGCTGACGTACGTCTCCGTGCTCATTGCATTCCCTTCCTAGCGTTGCGGTAGATGCGCAGTTGCCTGTTGTGTTGGGTCCGCGCCTTCTTTGCTTCCAAGTGGGCGGCACCGATGGCGTCCGCCAGCCCGCCCCGGAACCCCTGAAACTTGGCGGTGATGATGCTGAGTTCCTTCTCCGTCACCCATATGGGGACGCGGGGTGGTGTGGGTTTAGTAGTTGGTCGACCATCTGCCGTCACGGCTTACCTCCCTTGTGGATGATTGGTTTCATTGCGGGCCAGACGAGGTCGTTGCGCTTGACCCGCCCGCACCCCGGCACATCGCAGGTGATGTACCGCGCCCCGTAAAGGAACGGCATGGCGCTCATGTAGTGGCCCTGTTTCCTCACTCGTCACCTCCGTGCGCGACGCAGTCGGGCAGTCGCTTGATGTCGTGGATGTACTTGTGGAACGCCTTTGCCATCCGGTAGTCGGGGTCGATAGCCGACGCCCGATCGAGGTACCACTCGGCATCCAGCGCCCGGCCCTGCATCCAGTGGAGCCATGCCTGCACGAGCAGCAGGGGCAGCCGGTGCCTGTCGTTGGTCCACTGCATGAGGTTGTCCATCAGGGACACCGCCGCATCCAGCCTGTTCTGGTCTGGAAAGACGGTGCTCTGTCCGGTGAGCATCTCGCCCATCTCCTCCGGGTCCATGGTGTTGCTGATCGTGTCCACCATGAGCCGGTCACGGAGCAACGGGTTCTGGAAGCAGGCAATGAGGCGCACGGCTTCCTCTTCCGTGGCCCCGAACCCCCGCTCCAGTAGCTCCCCGTACAGCGCCCGCTGTTCAGTGACGTACGGCATCCGCCATGTCGCCTCGATGCGTGACGGGTAGTCGGGGATGGCGTCCATGGTGGCGACGATCGCCGCCGACACCTCGTCCGTGACCGCCGTCGGTTCGGGAATGACCAGCCCCGTCGGCTCCAGCGGGATGCCATTGAGCACCATGTTCGCCGCCAAGTTGGATGTCTTGACCTCGGCAAGGTCGTGCCAGTGGTCGCTCCCGTACACGGTGAAGCGCCCGCCCTTCACCAACAGCCCCGGTTGCACAGACATGGGGGTGAGCAGGTCCAGCGCCAGCCGCAGGAGCATGTCGACATGCTCGAAGGGTTGGTGGTCACAGTTCGATTCAGTCTCGGTGTAGAACACCGGCACCATGGAGTCTGGCTTTATCTCGGACATCTGCTGGACGATAGCCGACACGTACTCAGCCATGCCGCCCTCATCCTCCAGCAGTTCCATGCCCATCGCCGCCAGCAGGTGGCCGTCTTTCAGGACGATGAGCACCAGTATTTCCTCCGGCTCCCGGTTCATGAGCGTCGGGATCAGCGCCAGTAAATCGGCGGGTGTCGATAGTTGCATGGCTAGTCCTTGCTTTCGTTGGCGAGTGGGATGTTCTCCCCGTAGTCGAAGTACAGCGGTGAGTCCGGCAGTTCAACCAGCCAGACCGTGGGGATGGGTGCGTCCATGTCCGTGACGGACACCGTGAACACGCCTTCAAGGATGAACACCTTAGCCCCGGGCTGGAGCGAGTGGACCGGCACCCACTCGCCCTGCCGTGGGTCCGGGTTCCACTCCGGGTTGTAGAAGTTCCGGTAGGCGGCGACGAACTGGTCCATCGACCTGCGGATACGGGCGAACGTATCGTTCATCTCCTCGATGTTGATGGCGATGACCGCCGGTTCGAGGTAGCCCGGCAGTGGCTCGATGCGCGGGATGATGGGCACCCGCCGCACCACGTCACCGTTGCCTGACTCGATGTCGACCCACGCGCCCTCGCTCCACCACCCCCCCGCAGCCACGAGTCCCTCGTCGTCGGTAGTCATGGCCTTTGGGAGGTGGTCGCCCAACTGGCGTTGTCCCGCAACACGTCCCGGTATTCCGGCGGCACGTCCCCGCCACACCACAGGCCGCGCCGGGTAGTGATGCCGTCCTCGTCCATGATGGTGAACTCCCGCCCGCCATACCCATGCTCTGGTCCCCATGAGTAGACCGTCCCTTCGATGACCATGATTTCCCCGTTCACGTACTGCGCCATGCGCTTAGTCCAGAACACGCAGTGGAAGCACGCCGTCCCACCCTTGGTGAGGTAGTTGGCATCTGGCCGGAAGCGCAGGCCGCATGTGGAGCAGTCGATGATCGGCCAGTTGCCACGGGGTCCGGGGTCATCGACCCTCCACTGTGACCCGCCGCCGCCCGCGTCCCATTCGGTGATCCACAGGTGCCCGCCGACACCCACAAGCGGCAGGGTCTGGTGGGGTCCGACGTGGTTGTCGTCCCGGGTGCAGTGGTACTGCTCCCGGGTATAGAACATGGGCTTGCTGACGTTGCCGCAGATCATCTCACTTCTCCTTGCTTGCGAGTGCCCGCAGGATGCGGGTCATGAGGGTGGTGTCGTCCATGCTGGCCCCGATGAGCAGGGACGTTAGCTCGACGATGGCCCGCTCATACTCCGGGTTCTCCCCGTCGCCGCCGATCAACGATGCCGCCTCGATGAGCACCCGGTAGGTACTCACGGTGTTCTCCTCGGACGGGCGGGGGATCAGCGGCTGATCGTTCTCGTCCAGCGCCTGCTTCAGTGGGAAGTAGTGGCTGTAGAAACAGCGCGGGCACGTCACCTCCCGTGGTTCGGTGCTGTAGATCGCACCCTTTGCCGGGGTATCGCATGCCATGACCGGCGGGGTCTGTCCGTCCAGCGCGTAGTGGACGAGGGGTTGGTTGGTAGCCATCAGTTCTACTTTCTTCCTGCAGTTGGTCGACCATCTGCCATCGGCTTCCGGCCATTGTGAATGAGTTGCTTGGGTCGCGGTATCTCGCGCACGATCCTTTTAACGGTGCGCACCATCATGACGTGGCCCGCCTGTGCCTGAGCGAGCGTGCTGTACCTGCACATGAGGTCCTCGAAGGGGATGCGTCGGGGTGACACGAACACCATCGTCTCGAAGATGAGCGGCGGACCATGCCGACTCCAGTTGTGGTCCAGCCCCAGCCACACCGTCGACACCTCCAGCCGGATGCCACGCACCCGCACCTCCGTCCAGCCCACATGCTTGTACCGGGACAGCGCATGGGACCACTCGGCCTGCGTCATGGGCCTGCCGTTCATGGCGTAGTAGCGCACGCTGTACGGTTCATCCCTCACGTTGCGCCGCCAGCCGATCGAGGATGGCATCGCACGCTTCCTTCAGCGCGAGCAGGTCCAACGGGTTCGGGTCCATGCCACGGATGTCATCGCGGGTGATGCGCCGGGCAATGCCGAGTAGCTCCCGGTTCAGTTGCCGCATGGTTTTCATGGCAACACCATCAGTTCCCCGGCAGGGAAGAACCTGTCGGGCTTGAAGTTCGCTGACGGGGTGAGCATCGACCATGCCTGCCCGAACCGGGCGATGGCGATGCCCCGTGCCTGCTCGTAGGTGCGGGCAGTGATGCGGACGTAGCCGCTCGGGTTGCACTCGGGCCACGTCGGGTGCCGTTCCGTGTGGAACTGGACGCCGAACGTGAGGAAGAAATCCTTCATCGGAAGTTGGGCGACCAACTCCTCGGTGGCGTACCGACGGGTGGCCCGACAGCGCAGGCACGTGACCTTCAATGGGTCCTCAGTGAACGTGTCCTTCGGGTCGAAGTACCGCACACCGCAGGCGGCACGGACCTGTTCGCGCCCGTTGGGGGTGAACTTCTCCGGGCCGAAGTGGAGGATGCGGATGCCATCCTGCCGGGACATGTGCACCCACGCCACGACGCGGCGACCGGTGTCAGTGGGTGCGGTGCATGGCTCACCTGCGGGAGCGAAGCACGCAGGGCAGGGGATGGTGAGGGCCTGAGTGTCCAGAGTTTTCATGGGTCAGCGCTTCTCAACCGCGATGGATACGGTGCCGTCAGTGGCGATCCCGTTGGCCCCGAACGGGCGCGTGAGCGTGAGCCTGTAGTCCCACACCCCCATGTGCACGGCCTCCAGCCCCATGTTCACCTGCAATTCGTGGCCCATGGGTGGGGCGGTGCCGTCGAGTTTGTAGCACTCGAAGCTGTCGCCGAGTTCGACGAAGCGGAACGGGATGTCACCGTGCATCCCGTCGAGGTAGCGCACGGGCAGGGCGCGCTCACCCTTGGCGTCGTACCTGTCGAACAGCGCCGAGATGGCGTGCCCGATGTTCTCGAACACCTCGATGGTGGTCTCGTCGTAGTTGGGTACGAAGTGGTTGGGTCCGTGGAAAGTGCAAGCAATCATTGCGGATACTCCTTTGTGTTTAGTTGTGGTGGTGGCAGATGGTCGACCATCTGCCGGTCATTCAGTGGGTGGTTCGACAACCTCATGAGGCGTGACCTCGATGCCGAACTGGCGACCGACCCGGCGTGCGGCCATGGCCTCGTGCCCCCGGTGCCGTGACAGCCCGGACTTGGTCGAGAACTTGCGCCCGCATGAGCACGCAAACGGATGGCCCTTGCGGCAGGGTTCCTGCCACGGGCCACCCGAGTACCCACTGCGTCCGCAGATGGTGCACTTCACGCGCTCCCCCCTGCCTGTGGTGCCAGCGGGAGCGAACAGCGGACTAGTCATGACGCACCACCTCCAGTGCGGCGAGAGTCTTGGCAACCTCGGCGCGGATGATGGCGAATAGGTCGAGAACATCAGGCCCCATGGGCCATGACGGGTCGACTGTTGGGGGTGTGGTGGTAGCCATGGGAATACCTGTCTGGGAGTGGCGAACGCTGGTGGGTTAGGTACATGGTGAATCGGTGGCGGTGTCGCCACGCTGGAAGGCTATCTCCGCATCCACCAGATTGAGGAAGCGGTCGATGAACTCCTCCGCAATGTGGGTGTCACCGTTGCGGACGGCGTCCAGCGCATCGGCCAGCATGGGACGGTGCGTGACCAGCATGCCGTGCATGTGAGCACGTTTGCGTTCGAGGTCGTCGATGATGTGGGACTGGCGGACATAGTGTGCGGTGGTAGCCATGATGCAATCCGTTCTGTGGTTGGTAGCCGATGGTCATTGGCAGGTGGTCGCCCAACTGCCGAGCGGGTTCTGGGCATGATTCACCCGCTCCTCTAAGTCTATCATGACATGGGAGGATCTGTCAAGTCGGTGGGAAGTCAGACCTCCCCTTCAGTGGGTGCCACATGCATCATCATGAGGGCGAGGATCAACTGCCCCTCGTCCGCGAGCACCGCTTCATCAGCGCCCTGCTCATCGAGCGTGGCCTTGACGAATGCCGTGGCCGGTGAGTCCTCGCCGAACATGAGCACGCACATGCGGTGCCAGTTCCCGAGCGTGGATGGCATGCCCGTGGACATCATGGGTACGGGGCGCTCCTCCTCAGCCATGGTCGTACCAGTGGTTGGGTCCGCCGCACAGTGATGCGGACAGGCCGTGCTCGCACAGTTCACCCGCCGGTTCGGGCCATGGCGCGGCGTTGTAGCCGTCCTCCCATGCGTCGCACAATTCAGTGACTGCCCACTCTTCGGCAATCTCGAAGGCGTCCGCGTCGCACGCCATGTTCACCACGTCGCGGGGAGTGACGGACCCAGCCCATTCCCCCGAGAGCGGGGCTTCGTCCGGCGTGCGCTGACCAGCGGCGATGCCGTTGTTCGCATACTCCAGACCGTTGGCCTTGGCCTTGGCTAACTGCTCGAACCAGTCCATGACATGCCCCTTACTCGTCATCGTTCGCGTGCTGAATCTCGTACCCATCGAGGTCGCTGACATCCTCGTCCCATGAGGACGGGTTGCCGCGCCAGTCGTCCCGCAGGCGCTGACCTGATGCGTTGTGCTCCGCGCCGCACTCGCCGCAGTAGACGTACGCCATGCCGCGCCAGCGGGTGATGGTACGTCCGCACTTGCCGCACGGCTTCTCCCAGTCCGGCTTCTCAGCGTCAGTGGTGGTGGTGTTGGTGCTGGGTTCGGTGCTCATGTTGTGCTCCTTCTGTGGTTGGTAGCCTGAGTGAATGGGGCAGGCGGGCTGGCTACCAACCACCCGCCTGCGCCCGGTCTATGGGGCAGTTGGTCGACCATCTGCCATGAGGAACGCTTCGATCTGCCTGACGAGTAACTGCTCGCACTCCCTGCATGAGGGTGACGTGACGTGGCACGGCCAGCGGCAGATCAAGCACCGGCCAGTGCGCATGGCGGATGGTTTCGCTGGCATCACCAGCCACCGCCCTTCCTGAGCAAGGCCATGACGCCCACGACCAGCGCAAACACGGCCACGTAGGTGAGTGCCATCCCGATACTCACGGCTACACCTCGAACTTCCGTAGCGTGATGCGGTGGGCGAACTCCCGGCCAGCGTCATATGCCGTGGCCAGTGACCCGTCATAGTGCATGGTCGATGAGAGTCGGAACTCCCGCATGCCGTTGATGAAGGCGATGACGTGGCGCATCACGCACCTGCCTTGGCGGCGATGCGTGCCCGCAGTACCGGGTCGATGCGTGCCTGCAGTGCCGTGACCTGCACCGCAGTCAGCCGGTCATCGTCGACGAACACCGTCAGCGCGTCATCCAGTTCCTGCGTGGTGAAGGACTCCGGGTCCTTGGCTACGGCACGCGCCTTGGTCAGGGACATTGGCCGTTGGGCGACCAACTGCGGGGAGTGGTCGCGGTCATCGGAGTAGCGCGCATGCTCCGGCCCAAGGGGTCCGTCGTACAGGGGCTTGTCGCATGAGTCGCACTTGCCCACGCTGGGCCGGTCCTTGCGGGCCATCACGCACCTGCCTTGGTGACGTAGGCGCACTCGTTGATGGTGCCGTGCCAGTAGTGGCACTCGTCGCACCAGAGCAGGCGCTCCCGGGCGGGTGCAAGGGACGTGAGCCAAGCGATGAACTCGCCGGACGGGAAGGATGGGTTGGTAGCCATGGTGTTCGTCCTTTCAGGGGTGCTGGCAGGTGGGCGACCACCTGCCAGCGGGATGGATTAGTTGGTGGGTTCAGCAGTGATGGAGCCACGGAAAACGAACCAGCCATGACGTGATGGCACGGCCAGTTCAGTCATGAGGTCGACGTTCGGATGGCGCTTGGCGAAGCCAACGTACTCCACACGGGTGTTGGTCGCGGCAGTGCGCAGTTGCTTCCATGCCTGCGTCTTGTCCCATGCGGCCCACGCTTCCTTCGCGTAGGTCTGGTCCGGGTCGCCGCACAGGTAGTTGCCCTGCGTCAGGCAGTCCCAGCCCGGGTCATCTTCCTGCACGGCGGCGATGGATGGCGGCGTGGGCGGCGGCGGCGTAGCGCTGGCCGTGCCGATGAAGGCGATGATGCTGAGGCCGACGGATGCGGCGATGAGTGAAGCGCGGTTCTGGTTGGTAGCCATGGTGATTCTTTCTGTGAGGGGCCGACCAGTTGGTCGACCATCTGCCGCCATCCCCCGGGCATGAGGAAGGGCGAAGGAACAACTTTACGGCAAATGTCAAGTTCTGTCAAGTCCTGTCATGACGTGACAATGGAGCCAGTCTGGTTGGCAGGCTGGGGATGGATGCAGGGCCGCTTGCCTGCCGCGCGGAAGGCTTCGTCCGTATCGTTATGCCACCACGCCATACGCTTCACGCTGTACGTGATGGGGCGCTTGCAGTGCTGGCAGATGGAACGGACTCGTTTAGTGACTGGCATATTTTCCATGACGAACACCTATCTCTGACGAACGATTGGGAGCGGGAAATTGGCAGATGGTCGACCACCTGCCCGGACCAGCGCGGGCACGCCGGACACATACGGGAGGGGCACGGGAGGGACGGGAGCGGGAGGGGCTGGGGGATGGCTCCCGCTAGGCGCGGGAGCCACCCTGCCTAGCGGGTGCTGGCCAGCCTGCGCTGGTCTGCGTAGCGGATAGTGACCACTACGTCGCGTCCGGCGAAGTCCCGCTTAGAGCAGTAGCGGCGACTAGTGGCTTCCATGAAGTCCAAGCCTTCATCCCATGCGGCCTTAGCGGCCTTGGCAGACTTGTAGTCGCGTCCGTACGCGGGAAGGACTTCCACATACTCGGTACGGGTAGCGCGCAGGTCAGGGTCATTCGTCAGGTTCGGCATAACAGGTCCTTACGGGTAGGTAGGTACGGGAGCGGGAGCGCTCCCGCAGATGGTCGCCCAACTGCGGGAGCGCCGGGAGCCTAGCGCTTGAGAGCCGGGAAGACGTCGGCAAGGATGGCGCTGACCTTGGCCAGCGTGTCCTTGTCCTTGTCCGCCTGAAGGCGCTTGACCATCCCGGCAAGGTGCTTGGCGGCGGCAACGGCGTCATCCTGCAGGCTGGGGCCTGCGGGAGCGGGAGCCGCTACGGGAGCCGTAGCGGCCACGGGAGCGGCCACGGGAGCCACGGGAGCGGGAGCATCCGTTGCCACGTCCGTAGCGGCCACGGGAGCCGCTACGGGAGCGTCCGTTGCGGGAGCGTCCGTTGCGTCCGTTGCGGGAGCGTCAGCGGGAGCGTCCGTTGCCGGAGGAGTCGCGGCCTTGAGCGCTTCCAGTTCGGCCTGAGCCGCCGCGTGCGCGGCTTCCAGCGCCAGCTTCGCTTCCTTCTCCTTCAGCCGCTTCTCCCGTTGCTGTGCACGTGCACCCGCGTCGAACGATTCGTTCAACAGCGCCACGTCCGTAGCGTCCGGCTCAGACAGCAGACCAGCGCGTTCGTCCTTGTCCAAGACCTGCCCCGCCAGCGCGTAGGGACGCAGGGTAGCTACGGGCATCCCCAGCACCTTGGCCGCACCCGTGATGTTATACGGGTAGCGCTTGTTCGCCACGTCAGCATGAGTCGCCGTACGGAACGCAATACGCGCCATCCAAACAGCGGCCACGTCCTTAGCGTGCTGAGCACTAGCGCGGCCACGTTCGGCATGCGCCCAGTTAGCGTGGGCACGGTTCCAACCAGCCTTCAGCGTTTCCAGCGCGTCCGTCAGTTCGCCGATTGGCAACAGTTCGGATGCATCCAATTCAGCCTTGTCAGCGGCACGCAGGGTGAGAGCGTCCGTTGCGGCCACGTCCGCACGAACGGCGTGCACGGCGTCGAATGCGGCGTCCACTGCCGCCAGTTCGCCCTTGGTTAGGGTGATGGCGGGAGCGGGAGCGGGAGCGGGTACTGCGGGAGTTGCCTTGGTAGCCATGGTCTGGCCTTCCTGTTTGTGGCGGTTGGTCGCCCAACTGCCGACGGTGCGAGGCCGGGATTGGTCCGCACTCTCAGTAGGTATGTATGGGGGAAGACATGTCAAGCCATGGGAACCAAAATAGAGTACAAAAACGGCCAAAGACAGGTAGTTTCAGGGCCAAAACTGAGTACTTCATACCTAGTGGGGTATCCAAAACAGGTAGTGAGAACCCCCAAAACTGAGTACTTACCCCCCACTACCTAGCAACGGCCGACACGCCGGGCTTCCCTTACGCTGCCCGTCCCGCTATCCAAATTGGGTCCGGGACGAAAACGTATACGCCTATTTGTGGGGTGTGCGACCAACTGCCCGACCAACTGCCACTCATACAACGTATGAATAGTCATATAATGTATGAATGACACTTCATCGACTGACGATCAACGTTCCCGACGACACCAAGGGTGCCCTCGACGCCCTCAAAAAGGACCAAGGTGTGAGCTACACCGACCACGTGAGGCGGGCCGTCGGGCTGTTCAACCACGTACGACGGCTCCAACAGAACGGCGAAACGCTCCTTGTCCGCGAAAAGGACGGGAGCTACCGGAAGATCGAGATTATTCTCTAGAAATTTCCGGGTAAAACCTCCCAAAAGGGGGCAATTTCCGGGAAAATTCTTTCCCCTACGGGTAAAAGGGACTCGCCGGATGCGTCACATGGCACTGGGGTTTCCCGGGGGGATGGATAATAAGCGTATTACGCTTACTACCAACCCGTAGGGGGACCTTTGAGCACGCATTACAACCCCGGCCACATGAATCAGCCCAAGACCCCGCTCTGGAACCGCAAATGGTTCCCGTACGCCACACTTGGGGTCGCTGCCCTGCTCGTCGGCATCGGAATCGGGGGGTCCGGCAAGGCAAAGGCCGAACCATCGGCCCCTGCACCGGCTGTCACCGTCACAGCCACCCCCACACCCGCCCCGACCGTCACCAAGACCGTCGAAGTGGCCCCGGCATCCTGCCTGAAGGCACTGGACCTCTCCGAGCAGGGCTTCTCGTACGCCGCCGAGGCCATGGGCTACATGGGGGACGCGCTACAGGCCGCAGGAGCCTTCGATGTGGCTTCCCTGACCAAGGCCAACGAGGAAATCAAGGTCGTCACCCCCAAACTGAAGGCGCTCACCTCCCCGATGAAGTCCGCCTCGGCCGAGTGCAGGGCCGCAGCCAAATGATGCGGGAGGACTGGCAGGACTTCTTGGAGTGGATGGTCTGGGCGCTGATCTTCGGCTCCATCATCGCCGGGACTGTCTGGGTGCTGGCGGTGGACCACTGATGGGCCGCTGGGACACCCGGGGCCGGTCATGGAACAACCCCGAGGTTCACTTCTGGTGGGAGTCCCCGCTCACCGCCGGGGCGCTGCTTCTGGTGCTCGCATTCGTGGCGGTCATGCTGTGACCGAGGCGCTGTTCTGGACCTCGGTCATGTGGGCGCTGATCTTCGGGAACGCGGCGGCGCAGATCGTCTGGTACCTGATGGCGCGGGCCGAACACGATATATCGCGTTAGGAGTGTCCCGGGCGGAAACGCGCGCTAACTGGGGGGACGCGCTCGGCGCGCGGTCTCAGACGCACCGTCCCGCCCGGGGCAAACACAGGCTATCAAATCAGGCCGAACACCCTGAGCACGATGAGGAACAGGACGAGGCCGATGATGGCCCACACGATCGAACTGGCGTTCATGACTGGCTCCTTTGGAATGTGACGTACAACACGCTACGCCTGCACGGCTTCCTATCCACGGACCCACCCCGGGTGCATGATTAGGGCGTAATACACTTTCCGAAGGGGAACCCGATGTGCGAAGCGGACGACCGCAACAAGCAGGCGCTGTATTTCCTTGAAACCGAGTGGGGGTGCGGGAGGTTCGACATCGGTCGGATCAAGAGCATCCTCCGGGGAACAGGGTGCGATTGCGAGGAGCAGTATGCACGTGCCGGATGAGAACCTGCCGCGCTACCGGCGGCTGATGAGGCTGGCGCGGAGGGTGGACAGCATCGGGAACGCCCGGTCGAACCGTGGAGACTACGCGGGGGCAAATCGCGCGTGGCGGATGGCGTCGAGAATCAGCATCGTCGCACAGGGGCTGCGTGTCCCCGGCAAGAACGGCCATTAGCAGGTGGTCGACCAACTGCAAGGAGCATCATGCCAAGGCCATCCCTCGGGGCGTCCACCAAGTCCGAGATAATCACCATCCGCCTCACCAAGCGCGAGGTGGAGTCCCTCGCGCGCCAGTACGGCTCCGCAGGCAAGGGACTCCGTGCACTGCTGGCCGCTAACAAGTCACGGGAGCAGAAGAAATGACCGAGAAGCACTACGTCATCGTCGCCAACCTCCAGCGATTCCGTAACTGGGCGCAGGACAACATCCACGACGAGGACTGGGGGATGGTCGGCGGTGCCCGCATCCACACCGCCACCAAGGAGTACCGGGGCATCACGGCAATGCACCAGTTGCGCGGCGCGATGCTGACCCCGGAGACGATCCACTGGGCGGACGGCTGGTACATGGGCCTGCCCGCCCGCTCCGTCGTGGAGATGGAGCGCTACGTTGAGATGTGTCTCGGGGCGGGGCCGGTCAAGTGAGCGACGTTCCTGACGACTGGCCTGTCACCCACATTTCCATGCCCATCAACGCCGACGGGGATGGTCCCGAGATGGACCCCGACAGGGTCACGGACACTATCTGCTGGTCCTGCATCGAGACATGGCCGTGCACCGCCTACCAAGAAAGCCACGATGAAAACAGTTAGATTCGCGGAGGGCGTCCGCCCCCTGCTGGTCCCGATCGACAAGGTCCAACAGCACGCGGACAACCCCAACAACGGCGACCTCGATGCGCTCATCGAGTCCATTCAGGTCAACGGGTTCGTCACCGCCATCACCGCCGACGCCCGCACCGGCAACATCATCGCGGGCAACCACCGCTATCAGGCACTCCACGCCCTCGGCGCTACGGAAATCCCGGTCATCTGGGTGGACCACATGGACGAGTCCGGCGCTGTCCGGTACATGGTCGCGGACAACCGCACCGGCAAGCTCGCCATCCTCGACGACACCGCGCTCGCGGCCCTGCTGACCAACCTGTCCGACACGGACCTTGGACTGGCCGGTACTGGCTACGACGAGGCTTCGTACCAGCGGCTTCTGCTGGACATGATGGCGGACCCGGACATCCCGCAGGATGGCGGCTTCGGCATGGCCGCGCCGTCGGGCATCTTTCAGGTCATCATCGACTTCGAGGACGACAGGGACGGGCGCGACTTCCTGTTCGCCGAGATGGCCGAGCGCTTCCCTGAGCGGGCGAGGATCGCGGACCTGTGAACGGCTGGCACGAGAACGTGGAGGACTGGCACGGTCCCCTCGACCGCCGCGAAATCGCCATCGTGTGGGATGCCCGGTCCCGGTCGATGGTGGAGAAGAACGTCGAGTACCGCCGCTGCGGCTGCATCCTGTGGAGCGACCTGTGATGTATATGGGCGGCAAGACCCGCGTGGCCCCGCAGATATGCGCCGTCATGCGTGCGGGCCGCAAGGGTGCGCACAACTACGTGGAGCCGTTCATGGGCGGCGGGTCCGTCGCCGCGCTCATGGCCCCCGAGTTCAAGACGGTCCACCTCTCCGATGCCAACGAGTCCCTCATCATGCTCTGGCAGGACATCCTGTCCGGCTGGGTTCCCCCCGGGCACATCACCAAGGCCGAATGGGACCTGCTCAAAGCCGATCCCAACCCGTCCGCCATGAAGGCGCTTGCAGGCTTTGCCTCCTCCTTCGGCGGGAAGTGGTTCGCCGGGTACGCCAAGGCACCGGGCCGGAACTACGTGGCCGGGGGCGGGCGGGAACTGCGGAGGTTCGCGCGGAACTTCCTGCACGCTGACGTGCGCCACCTCGACTACATCGACGCCGGTCAATATGTCGGGTTCGGCTCCCTCGTCTACTGCGACCCCCCGTACGAGGGGACCACCGGCTACGGCGCTGTCGGGTCCTTCGACTCCGGGCAGTTCTGGGACACGATGCGCGAGTGGGCCGGGCGCGGGGCGTCGGTGTTCGTCTCGGAGTACAGCGCCCCCGAGGACTTCGTACCTGTCTGGCGGCTGAAGGTTCAGGTGTCGCTGGCAAAGCAGAGCAACAACGACGTGGGCACCGAGCAGTTGTTCACCTACCGTGGAGGCACCAATGGGTGAGAAGGAAGCCCGGATCATGACCGGGGCAAAGGCGTTCGCCAAGGCGATCGAGGCAGGGGAGGACCCCAACGCGGACCTCGTCCTGTCGGAGACGCAGACCAAGGCCGAGTCGGCGCTGGCCCTGCGCATCGCGGGCACGTCGTACGCGAACATCTCCAAGGCTCTCGGATATTCCTCGGCGACCCGGGCGCGGCTCGCGGTGGAGCGTGTGCTGGCGGCGTCGGCGGACTCCCCCGAGGACCGCGACCAACAGCGCGTCCTCGCGGACAAGCGGCTCAACCGTCTACTGCAGTCCACCATGGGCAAGGCCATAGATGTGAAGGACCCGGACCACCTCGCCTACAACGCCCGCGCGCTGGCGATCACCGACCGCATCATGCGGCTGTGGGGCGTGGACGCACCGGCACAGGTGCAGATCACCCCGACTGACGAACACCTCCAGCGGTACGTGGCGCAGATGATGCAACTGGCGCGGCAGGAACCGGAGGCCGAGGAAGCGGAAATCATCGACGCCGACCCCATCGAGGAGGATCACTGATGGTCAACTTTCAACCTGACCTTCAAGGTTGGGCCGACCGCGACGAGGACCCGGAGTGGCGGGAGAACGCCCTCGCCCGCGTCCGGGCACGCCAGAGGAAAACCCGCGTCTCCACCAAGCGGAACAACCCGACGTGCATCTCGTACGACGACCCGTTCCGGGTGTTCCTGAACGAGGCCGCTGACCGGCGGGACATCTCGATAAGCGCTTACATCCGGCGTGCCACCGCCGCCTTCATCGCGCACGATCTGGGCCTGCCGTTCACAGAGGTCGTCCGGCACACTGCCATGCCCAAGCCCCGGAACCCGGTGCAGATGGAGTTCCCCAAGGGACTCTCCTATGACGACGGACGCGGCATGGGACCATGGCTGATCGAGGGCCTGAAAGAACTGAGGTAGGCCGATGCCTGACAACAACCAGCCACCCTCACTGGAGGAATGGCGCAACTGGGACCAGAAGTCCAAGGACAAACTGCTCGCCATGGTTTCCCTCGCACAGCGGGAAAAGCGGGTCTGGTACTGCAAGCGTGGCCGGGAGTGCGACGGCATGCCCCACGACAACTACGACTACCGTCACGCCCGTGGCGACCAGTGGCCCCCCGATGACCCGGACTGGCTGGTCTGGTTGCAGAAGGGCGGGCGTGGATCGGGCAAGACCCGTTGCGGTTCGGAGTGGATACGCACCCTGAGCAGGGACATCGCGTACACCTCGATCATCGGCCCGACCCTCCCCCACGTCCGAGACATCATGGTGGAAGGCGAATCCGGCCTGCTCGCGGCGTTCGACAACGCGAAGGTCAACGCGCTGTGGGAGCCGTCCAAGCGACGGATCACCCTCCCCGGCAAGGGCCGTCACAAAGAACACCGCATCCAAGCCTTCACGGGAGAGGAACCTGACCGCCTGCGTGGTCCTAACCACGGCGCTGTCTGGCTCGACGAACCTGCCCACATGCCCATGATCGAATCGGTCTGGGACATGATGATGATGGGTCTGCGTTTCGGCAAGAGGCCATTGGTCCTGTGCACCACCACGCCCCTGCCGACGAAGTGGCTGAAGGAACTCATCGCCACCGAAACCACCCGGGCCGTCACAGTGTCGACGTACGCCAACATCGACAACCTCGCGCCGACCTTCCGCAACGTCGTGCTCTCCAAGTACGAGGGCACCCGGCTGGGTCTGCAGGAACTCTACGGCGAAGTCCTCGAAGACATCGAGGGTGCGCTGTGGACGTGGAACATGATCGAGGACAACCGGCTGGAAGCCTCCCACGAGGACATGGACCGGATCGTGGTTGCGATCGACCCCGCCGGTACGTCGTCCAAGAAGCGGGATGAGACGGGCATCGTCGTCATCGGAATCAGGGGCGACGACTTCTACGTCCTCGCCGATCACTCCGGGCACTACACCCCCGACGGCTGGGCCTCCGAAGCTTGGCGCGCGTACGACCTGTACGGGGCCGACCTCATCATCGCGGAGAAGAACTACGGCGGTGAGATGGTGCTGTCCACCCTGCGCACGAAGCGCAAAGACGGCAAGGTCGATCTGGTGCATTCACGCCGAGGCAAGGTGCTCCGCGCCGAACCAATCGTCGGCCTGTACGAGCAGGAGAGGGTCCACCACGTCCGGGCGCTGGTCGAACTGGAACAGCAGATGACGGAGTGGGTGCCGGATATGTCGGACTCCCCTGACCGCGTCGACGCACTGGTCCACGGCATCACCGCACTGAACACCGGGAGGGGTCCGGCGCAGATCGCTGTCCCGACCGGACTGCGTGGACCGGCAGGTGGTCGACCAACTGCCCCCATATTCGGGTATCGCCCCCGCGATTCCAGCGATAGGGTGCACGGGGAATCCCTGACACAGCCGGTACTCTCGTAATCATGGTGGAGATTGTCGTCGTGCTCTGTGCTGTCATTGTCGGCACTGTCTCCGTTGCGCGGTTAACGCGCCTCGTAACTCAGGATAGCTTCCCCCCGTCGGCATGGTTGCGCTCCAAGTGGGACGAGATTACGGATGATGGACCTTGGTCCACGCTGTTCCACTGTCCGTTTTGCATGTCCCTGTGGCTCGCCATCCCGGTGATCCTCTGGGGCTGGCTCTCTAACCTGCACATCTCGTGGTGGCTGTTCAACGGCTGGATGGCGGTTTCCTACCTTGCCGCGATCGTAGTTATGAATGATGGGGAATAGACAACATGGCACGTACCCGCAGGGAAGAAGCAGCCCCGACCTCCAACTCACTGGTGGCATCCGCCGCCCGCATCGGTAAGAGCGGGCAGAAGAGTTACCACCGCATCGCCGAGACGATTGGCTGGCAGTCCGAGGCTTGGCGGATGTATCACATCATCGGCGAGTTCAGGTACTCCTGCGACTTCGTCGGCTCCATGCTTTCCAAGGCCGGGCTGTTCGCCACGGTCAAGAAGGCGGGCAAGCGCAAGCAGGTCAAGACAGGCCCCGCCGTGGAAATCATGGAGGGCCTGTTCATCGACGACGATGGCCGGACTGAGATGCTTCGGCAGATCGGCATTCACATGTCGGTGGCCGGTGAACTGTACGTCGTCTCCTACGCCAACCCGGACCCGTACGGGGACAACGATGACGTGTGGGAGATTGCCACCCCCGCGCAGTTGAACAAGGTGGACGGCGGCAAGTGGCGCGTCAACAATAAGGTGCTCGAAGCGGACCCCGAGGATGTCCTCGTTATCCGCGTGTGGCGACCGGACCCCGAGAAGCCTTGGCAGGCCATCTCCCCCGCACAGGCTGTGCTCCCCATCCTCGGCGAAATCTACGGCCTCACCCAGCACGTCGCCGCGCAGGTCGACTCCCGTCTGGCCGGTGCTGGCATCCTGCTGGTCCCCTCCGAAATGACCTTCCCCGCCCCGCCCCCGGTCGAGGGTGCCGAACAGCGCGTAGCCAACGACGCCGAGGACCTGATGCGGGTGCTGGCCGACGCCATGCAGGCATCCATCGCCAATCGCGAGGACGCTTCCGCGCTGGTCCCCATCGTCATCAAGGCACCGGCTGAGGCCATCGCCGCGATCAAGCACCTGACGTTCTGGACCGAACTGGACGAGCACGCCATCGACCTGCGGAACGAGGCGATCCGTCGCCTTGCCCTCGGCATGGACATCCCGCCCGAGGTCCTGCAGGGTCTGTCCGAGTCCAACCACTGGTCCGCGTGGGCCGCTGACGAGTCCACCATCAAGGCGCACGCCGAACCGCTCCTGAAGCTGGTCACGTCCGCGCTCGCCACCGGCTACCTGCGCCCGCTCCTCTCCGACGAGGGCATTGCGCTGGACGCCCTGCGCACCTTCTCCATCGGGGCCGACACCTCCGAAATGCGCCTGCGCCCGAACCGTTCCAAGGAAGCCATGGAACTGTACGACCGTGGCGAACTCAACGGTGCCTCCCTGCGCCGGGAGACCGGCTTCGACGAAGAGGACGCCCAGTCCGACGAGGACCGCGTCCTGTTCTACCTGCGCAAGATCGCGTCCGGGTCCACCACACCCGAACTGGTCGAGGCCGCACTGCGGGAGCTTGGAGTTAAGCTCGAAGTGCCCCGGGAGGCAGCGCCTGCACCTGTTGGTACCGAAGGTCGCCCAGCGCCGTCCCTCGGGGACCACCCGGAGAACGACATCCCCGATCCCGAGGTTTCGGAGAAGCGCCGGGGTGCCCGGGAGCGCGGCGATGTCCCGTCCGCGATGCCCGAGAACCGGCAGGATTCCGCGTCCCTGATCGCCGCCGCTGAGCAGGTCGTGGTCCGGGCGCTGGAGCGGGCCGGGAACAAGCTGAAGAACAAGATGCAGGTGAAGCCGACGTGCGCGGCGGTGGACATCTACAAGTTCGTCAAGAGCGAGGACACCGCGTTCCTCCTCGACGATGCGTGGACCCATGTCGCCGCCATTGCCGAGCGCCACAGCATCCCGGCGCGATGGCTGGAGGGTGTGCTGGAGGACTACTGCACCCAGCTTCTGCGGGAGCAGACGCCGCACACTTTCACCACTTTCACCATCTTCATGATGACCAACATGACGACGGGAGCATTCGCATGATCCGCACCGACCGCTTTGCGCTGGACACCGACACCTTCGCCGCCGAGCGCCGGAAGATTCTCGAACGCTCCGACTCCCGGTTCATGGATGCCGTCCGCGCATCCCTGACGCGCCTCGGCCTGCCGGGATGGGACGAGAACATCGTGCAGATGGCGCTGGACATCTTCGACGAAACGGCCCGCGAGGAACTGGACCAGTGGAACCCCATCGTCGACGACATGCGCGAGGAGTTCCAGCGGGAACTGCGGGAGACGCTCGCCAAGACCAAGGCCGTCGACACCGAGCAGTTCGACGCACAGGTGGAGCGGCTAGCCCGCTGGCTGTCCACGTACTCGGTCAACGCCGGAACCGAAGCGGCCACCACGTCTGACCCGGACGGCGCGGTCGGCCTCGAATGGGTGACGATGAAGGACAGCGACGTGCGCGCGCTCCACGCCGAAACCGCTGGCGAGACGGTCCCCTCGGGTCAGCCGTTCAGCGTCGGGGAGTACGAGCTTCTGTACCCGGGGCAGCCCGTCGGCCCGCCCGAGGTCTGGATCAACTGCCGCTGCGTTGCCCGTCCCACCATGCTGGAGGAGTTCAAGGTGAAAACCACAGAGTTCGCGGTCACTGCCGCCGCCGTCGAGGAACCGGCCCCGGAA
>Ga0310902_10000063_pt1 | contig 21576 bp, 16 predicted proteins | sample C24D3metaG_FD_203748 | JGI IMG/M metagenome (GOLD analysis project Ga0310902, IMG submission 203748) | Lab incubated soil microbial communities from West Virginia University Organic Research Farm, Morgantown, WV, United States - C24D3 | ecosystem: Environmental > Terrestrial > Soil >...
GCGGCCAAAATACTCGCGGAATCGTAGAGTGACGCGCCGCCCGCCGAGAGTGAAAAGGATGTCCGATCTTTTAAAAGTGTGCCGCTCAGGTTGAATGCGTATTGCTGCGTCTGTTCGGGCCCCTTCTCGGTGACAAAGGCATTTCGCGCGTTGAGTGAATCGTCGCGGAAGGTGAAATCGAGACCGCCGCGTAGGGGCCCAAGGCCTGGTTGCGTGGTGATATCGACAAATACGAGCCCGCCGCCATGGTTCTCGGCGGCGAACATGTCGCGCGAGAATCGAATCGACCGGATCTGCGACTTCGGCGGCAGACGCCCGCCGCGAAACCCGTCGACTCGTATCGTCGCTCCCGGTCCGGCCATTTCCTTCAACGCGCTTTCCATTTCATCGGGGTCATCGGGGAGGGCGTCGATTTGTTGCTTCGACAAAACGGTATTGAAGCGATCGCTGTTCGGATCGGAGGCGACGGTGGATGGATCGCGGCCGACCGAAACCGATTGGTCGAGCTTTTCGATCGACAGTGTCACATCGCGGCGCGTGGCCCCCGGCCTGAGGCGAACATCGTTGATCGTGTTCGTTTCAAACCCGGGAAAGCTCACGGTTATGCGATATCGTCCCGTCTCCACCGCCGACAGCGTCGCCACACCCTGGCCGTCTGAGGCGACGTCGTGCGACGCGCCGTCAGCCCTCGTCACCTGCACCCGGGCGCCAGGAATCACGGCGCCACTCGGATCGTGCACGATGACGCGCAGTGTGGCGGATGGTTGACGTTGCGCCGCGCTAACCGCCGGAGCCGCAGCGCTGCCAGCGAGTGCGAGGACGCAAGTGAAGATCACCACGACAGGCTTCACGCGACTACCCATCCCTTCACTGCTCGCTGTCGAACTTCTTGGGATCGATCCTGGGATTGACCTTGACCTTCGTGACAGTCCACTCCTCCATCGTCGTACCCGCAGATCCGCGACGGAGGGCATGAGGAAATTTGATCCCGTCTACGTCCCGCCAGTCGTCGAAGTAGAGGCTGTACTCGACCATCGCCGGCGGTTGTGCGTCGAGCTGTTGGATCTGACGTTGCGCATCGGCTTCGATCCGCTGTCGATCCTCCGCACTTGCCTGGCGCACGGGACCCTCTGCCCGTCCTCCGCCACCGCCTGGAGGTGGTCCGCCTGCCGTCACCATTCGCGCTTGCGGCGCTTGATACGTCACCATCAGCGGAAGGTGCGTCGTTTCATCGATGAAGAGCCGGGCGGCGAATCCATCGGGACTCTTCGCGTCGATGATGAATGCCTTGCCGTCCGGGGATTCGGCCTCGCCTGAATAGGAATAGGTCGCGGCGATAGAAGGGTGTGTCGTCGCAAACCATCCGAGCATCAGGCGGCTGATTTCCTGACGCGCGGATCTCACGAGTTGCTGATCCAGGTGTGCCTGCTGCTCTGGCGTCGGTTTCTCTCCACCTCCGCCCATCACCATGCCCGGCCCGCCCATGCGGATCATCATGCCGCCGCCGGCAGGCATGCCCGACGGCGCAGCGCCCTTAATCACGCGCTCGCCATTGAAGCCGATCGTGTTCGACATGCTGACCATGGCGCTGTTTGACGATTCCGACCGCACGTACTTGTCGGGCAGGCCGAGGAGCAGTTCGAGATCGGATGTCATCTGAAAGTTGCCGACATTCCGCTGTGCCGCACCCTGGACGCTAAGCGCCGTGAGCGTGTCCAGCTTCTTTCCGCCGATCGCCTTTCTCGCTCCCGCCAGAATCTCGGTCGCCTTGGCGTCCTGCGCCGCCAGCGTTCTCGCGAAGGCAAGTGCGATTGCGAAGACGATCGTTCGTTGCACTGAAATGTGGATCCGCATAACTCTTGTTCCTCGCGATTGTTCAGTTTTCGGCCGATGCGTTCTGGAATCCGGGATCGAACCATCTTCCGTGTTCATCCGTGTTCATCCGTGTTGCTCCGTGGCTTCCGTGTTCATCCGTGTTGTTCCGTGGCTTCGTGTTATCCGTGTTCATCCGTGTTGTTCCGTGGCTTCGTGGTGTCCGTGTTCATCCGTGTTGTTCCGTGGCTTCGTGGCGTCCGTGTTCATCCGTGTTGTTCCGCGGCTTCGTGTTATCCGTGTTTATCCGTGTTGTTCCGTGGCTTCGTGTTATCCGTGTTCATCCGTGTTGCTCCGTGGCTTAGACGCCGTATCGATCCGTGGCCATGATCGCGGTTTGCCTCGCGCGAATGGTTAAGCGTTCGCAAAGAGATTGTTAAGGACGTAAAACCTTGCGGACCGGTGGGCAAACAGCGCAAATACGCGTGCTAGACTCGGCACATGCGCGGTCGAATGCGCCTGCCGATGGTCGCCGTGGCGGTGGCGTTGCTGGGGCTGATTGCTCTTCTGGCGACGTTGCAGTATCGATGGCTCGGTCGCATCAGCGATGCGGAACGCGAGCACATGCGAGCGACGCTCAACCTCCGCGCATCAGGGTTCACGCAGGATTTCGATGGCGAGCTCACGCGCGCCTACCTGCTCTTTCAACTGGAGCCCCAGGCGGCAGCCAGTCTCGAATCGCGCATCCAGCTTCGCTACGATCGGTGGCAGGCGACAGCGAAGTATCCCCGCCTGATCAAAGACATCTACAGCGTCGTCCCGGGCGCGACCGCGCAGCTGCGGCGATTCAATCCAGCAACCCGCATCCTCGAACCGGCGGTATGGCCGGCGGACATGGAACCGATCCGTGCGCAAGTATCCACATCCGGTCAGGAACGCGCCGATGGCTCCGGATTTGTCGTTCGCATGCTCCCTCCGCCAATCTGGGACAACCTGCCTGCCCTGGTGATTCCGATGCCGCTCATCCAGCTCAATCAGCAAGCAGGGCGGACGCAGTTTCAGATGATGCCGGGCCTCTCGTATGTGATCGTGTTACTGGATCGCACGTACATTGCCGGCGAGATGCTGCCGGCGCTCGCGCAGCAGCATTTTCGTCAGACTGGTGACGGCTTCGATTACCAGCTCGCGGTGGTGAGCCCGTCGAGTAGCAGCGTCGTGTACCACTCGACGCCTGACTTTACCCCGCGTCCGGACACGGAAGCAGATGCGACGATGGATCTGTTCCAGGTACGCATGCAGGACTTTGGATCGATCGTGTCCGAGGTCCGACGATTTACGTCAACGTTCATGGCGGGACCGCTTCAGGGCACCGGCACGTCCACGACCATCAGCGAACAGATCGTGCTTCCTCCCGATGGCGGACGAGCGCTGCGAATGCGCGAAGGTGGCCCGGTGTCGATCTTCGTGCAGCAAAACGCACCGCTGAGTTCCGTCGCGGCTGCCTCGAGCACGGCCGCAGCGCGCCTGACGTCGACGCTGACGACCGCGCGCTGGCGATTGCTGGTCACACATCCCTCCGGTTCTCTCGAAGCGGCGGTGAATGCGGCGCGCCGCCGAAATCTGATCATCAGCTCGAGCATCCTTTCGGTGCTGGGTGCGAGCGTGGCGCTGCTGGTGCTATCCACGCGGCGCGCGCAGGAGCTCGCGCGCCAGCAGATGGAGTTTGTTGCTGCCGTCTCTCATGAACTGCGCACGCCGCTGGCGGTGATTCGCTCTGCCGCCGAGAACCTGGCGGACGGTGTTATCAAAGACGAACAGCAGATTCGGAAGTACGGTGACCTCGTCCGCAATGAAGGGCGGCGGTTGACCGAGATGGTCGAGCAGATTCTCGAGTTTGCCGGAATCGAATCCGGTCAGCGCGCATTTGTGTTGCGCCCGGTCGCTCTTGCGCCCATGCTCCGGGACATCGTCCATTCTTCCGGCGCGCTGATTCGCGCCGCCGGCATCGAAGTCGAGTACGAAATCGACGACGGACTCCCGCCAGTATTGGGCGAGGAATCGGCACTGCGCCGCGTCTTTGAGAATCTGATCGCCAACGCAATCAAGTACGGTGAGTCTGGTGCGTGGATTGGCATACGCGCCAGGCGCGCCGGCCGTGAAGTCCTTGTGAGCATCGCAGATCGTGGAATCGGAATCTCCTCGGCGGAACAATCGCGGATTTTCGAGCCGTTCTATCGTGCACCGGACGTGATTGCGGCGCGCATCCAGGGAGCGGGACTCGGCCTCAGTCTCGTTCAGCGGATCGTCGAGGCGCACGGAGGCCGCATCACAGTTCGCAGCGACCCGGGGAAAGGCAGCGAGTTCACCGTGACTCTTCCCGCCGCGACCGAGCAGCCGATCGGTCGTGCCGCGATGACCGAAGCGCAAGGGCACGGATCGCAGGTGTGAAGCGTCTGCTGCTTGTCGAGGATGAACCCGGCCTGGTGTTGACCCTGCGCGATCGTCTCACGCGCGAAGGGTATGCGTTCGAGAACTGCACCGACGGCGAAAGCGGCCTGGAACGAGCCGCCCGCGAAGGCTTCGATCTCGTCCTGCTCGATGTGATGCTGCCGCGGCTGAATGGGTTCGACGTGTTGCGCGAGCTCCGGAAACGCGGCATCGACACGCCGGTGATCATGCTGACGGCGAAGGGTCAGGTTGTCGATAAGGTCGTTGGCCTCAAACTTGGCGCCGACGATTATGTCACCAAGCCGTTCGAGATGGTCGAACTGCTGGCGCGGATCGAAGCCAAGCTGCGACGGGCACCGACTGTCGCGCATCCGTCGGAGGGATACCACTTTGACGATCTGCGTGTGGATTTCCGCCGCGCCGAAGTGCTGAAAGGCGGCGAGCCGCTCGAGCTCTCAGCGCGCGAATTTCAGTTGCTGAAGTATTTCATCGAGCATCGCGGCGCCACGCTCACACGCGAGGAGTTGCTGAACGAAGTGTGGGGGTACAACGCCATGCCGTCGACCCGCACGGTCGATGTGCACGTCGCATGGCTGCGCCAAAAGATCGAGCCCAATCCCCGGCACCCGCAGTACATCCTCACGGTGCATGGGATGGGCTACAAGTTTGCGGGGTGATTGGGGGTCTGACCCCGGTCTGACCCCGATCAGTCCGCCAACGTCACGATCTCCACGTCCGCAAGACGGTTGCTGAGACGCAGGATCGCCACCGAAGGTTTGGCATCGAATCGTCGAGGTCCGGCGGCACCGGGATTGACCACCAGTCTCTTGCCGCTGCGCTCGACGAGCGCATGGTGCGTGTGTCCGAACACCAGGATGTCGGCCGAATAGCGGGATAAGAGTTTGGCGGGAGTCGGGCTACCGACTTCATGACCGTGACTGACGTGAATGGAGAGGCCGCCAAGCTCGGTCGCGATTTCATCAGGCAGAGTCCCGTCCAACGGGTCGACGTTGCCGTAGACGGCCTGCACCGGCGCGATACTGCGCAGCGCCTCGAGGACATCACGACCGCCGACATCGCCGGCGTGAAGAATCTGCGACACGCCTCCGAGCACGCGAAACAGCCCATTACGAACGAGGCCGTGTGTGTCGGCGACGAGGCCGATTATGATGGGCTGTTCATCATGCGGATCTGCGACGCTCATTGCCACTTCTTTTCCAGCCGCTTCCTCGAACTGTTGACGGCCGGTCATCCTGCCTTCGGTGGCGCGAATCGCGCCGACGCAGTATTGCATCAACTCGGCTGGGACAACCCCGGTCCGGCGGAGAGTCTCGCCGATCGCTGGGTCACCGAGCTCGACAATCGACAGGTCGCCCGGGCCGCGATGATTGCGAGCATTCCGGGCGACGAGGAGTCGGTCGACGCCGCCGTCCGGCGTCATCCGTCGCGACTTGTCGGCTTCTTTATGTTCAATCCTGCGGCAGGCGAGGTGTCATCGCGGCTCGCGCGGACCCTGAACAGTGGGACGCTGCGCGGGATCTGTCTGTTCCCGGCGATGCATGGCTACAGATTGGACGACGAACGGGTGAAAGAAGTCTTTGTTGCAGCCGGTGAGCGCCGCCGAACGGTCTTCGTCCATTGCGGGGTTCTGACGGTGGGCGTCCGCAAGAAACTCGGTTTGCCGTCTCCGTTCGACTTGAGGCTCGGCGATCCACTGGCCCTGGCTTCGGTCGCATCGCGCTTTCCCGACGTCCCGGTGATCATCCCGCACTTCGGTGCCGGCATGCTGCGCGAAGCGCTGATGGCCGTTGAGCAGTGCAGCAACATCCATCTCGACACGTCGAGTTCGAACAGCTGGATGAAGTACTATCCCGGCCTCACGCTCGATCAGGTATTCCGACAGGTGATGGCCGTGGCGGGGCCGGACCGGATCCTGTTTGGCACCGACTCGTCGTTCTTTCCGCGCGGATGGCAGCAACCCGTTTACGACACCCAGGACGCCACGCTCAGAACGATCGCTATCGCGCCCGACGATCGAGAAAAGATCTTTGGTGGCAATTTCGATCGTCTGTTTCCTATCGAGGAGTCGGCATCTTGATCCGCACCGTATTCCAGTTGTGTGTGTTCGTAGTCCTGCTGACGATGGCCCCGGCCGGCGCTCTGCCGTCGGCCATGCAGGAGCCGGCGACGCTCGTGGTGACCAATGGAAGGATTCTCACCGTCGAGGATTCGCTGCCTGAAGCGCAGGCGATCGCCGTTGCCGGAGATCGGATCGTTGCGCTCGGCAGTGTGGCCGACATTCGCCGCTACATCGGCGCCAACACACAGGTCCTCGACGTGCAGGGTCAGCTCGTCGTCCCCGGTCTGATCGAAGGTCATGGTCATTTCAATGGAGTGGGCGAAGCGGAGCTGAACTTGAAGCTCATGCCGACCACGAGCTGGGATCAGATTGTGTCGATGGTGGCCGATGCGGCTAAGACGGCCAAGCCTGGCGAGTGGATCATCGGGCGTGGCTGGCACCAGGAGAAATGGACCAGGAGGCCAGAACCCAACGTCGAGGGATTTCCGACACACGCGTCGCTCGACGCCGTCTCCCCCAACAATCCCGTTCTCCTCACACATGCCAGCGGCCATGCCAGCTTCGTGAACGCCAAGGCGATGGAGCTGTCTGACATCAATCGCTCGACGCCGAATCCTGCCGGTGGCGAGATCCTGAAAGATAATTCGGGCAACCCCACCGGGCTGCTGCGTGAAACAGCATCCGGCCTCGTTCACACCAATCTCGCGGATCCCGCGCGCACCCGCAAGGCATTGGAGCTGGCGTCACGCGAAGTGCTCTCGAAAGGCATCACTTCGTTCCAGGATGCCGGCTCCTCGTTTGCGACCATCGATCTGATGAAACAGTTGATCGATGACGGACGCATCGGCGTGCGTCTGTGGGTGATGGTACGGGAGGGCAACGCGCGCGAGGCGCCGCTGCTCGCGAAATACCGAACGATCGATTATGGCAACGGCCACTTGACCGTCCGCGCGATGAAGCGGCAGATCGATGGTGCCCTCGGTTCGCGGGGAGCCTGGCTGCTGGAACCTTACAGTGACAAGCCGGACAGCGTCGGCCTGAACACTGCAAGCATTGCCGATCTGACCGAGACGGCACGGCTGGCCATGGCGAATGATTTTCAGTTGTGCATTCATGCCATCGGGGACCGCGCAAACCGCGAAACGCTGAACATCTTCGAACAGGCGTTCAAGGCCAATCCCGCGAAGCGTGATCTCCGCTGGCGGATCGAACACGCCCAGCACCTGTCACCGCAGGACATCCCCCGGTTTGGCCAGCTGGGCGTCATCGCGTCGATGCAGGGCATTCACTGCACGTCTGACGCACCGTACGTCATCGAGCGGCTCGGAGCGAAGCGCGCGGAAGAGGGCGCGTATGTGTGGCAGAAGCTGATGAAGACGGGAGCCGTCGTCAGCAATGGCACCGACGCGCCGGTGGAAGATGTCGATCCGATTGCGAACTACTATGCGACCGTGTCGCGCAAAACGAAAACGGGCCAGGTCTTTTACGGCGATCAGCGCATGACCCGCATGGAAGCGCTGAAGTCGTACACACTCAATCCCGCTTACGCCGCCTTTGAGGAATCATCGAAGGGATCGTTGAAGGTTGGAAAGCTCGCCGACATGACCGTGCTGTCGAAAGACATTACCGCCATTCCCGAGGAGGAGATCCCTGCCGCCCACGTCAGTTACACGATCGTGGGCGGCAGAATTGTGTATCGGAAGCAGGGTTAACGGGCGCTCGCTACTTTCGCGCGCCGGGGCGCGGGTTCCTGCTGTTGCGGCATATGACGGCGAAACTGGTCGAAAAAGCGGCTGCAGGCGCGGTGGAACCGGTCGGTCAGCTGACGGCCGACATCTCCCGGGACCGGACCGAGGCGATTCCACGACGCCTGCGCCGCGCGGACATCTTCAGCCATGGCCCGCCACTTTGTTTCTTCTCCCGCTCGTCCGCCGATGGTGTTGGCGGCCAGCGCTTCACGCAGCATCATCGCCAGCGCCTGCGATGAATTCGCCGGTGTCGCGGCAACATCGGTCAGGAACCCTTCGACACGCTCGCAGAGCTTGACCATCTTCTGACTGTTTGCGTCGACGTCGAGCTCGGTTCCGCGGAAGGCGTCCGGATACGCGTCGAGCAACCGCTCCAGCGCATTCATGAAGCGCGCGCTCAATGGATCGGCGCCGTGCCGCACGACCGGTGTCGACTGATTCCATCGATTGCGAAGCGAGCGCACGCTTTCGAGAAGCGCCGTGTTCTCGATGGCGAGCGGCGCAGGCGGTGCGATATCGGCGACGACCTCCGGCGCGTGCAGCTCCGAGGCATCGCTGCGTCCGGCGGGTGCCAGCGATTCGAGCTCGGCGACCAGCGCCTCGCGATCGGCCTGCTTGGCTTCGAGCTCGATTTGATCGCGACGCTTGTAACGATCGAAGAACGTGTCGCAGGCGCCGCGGAACCGCTGCCACAGGGCTTCCGACTTCGTGCGCCGAACCGGACCAATCGTCTTCCATTCAGCCTGGAGGCGACGAATTTCTGCCGCCGACTTTTCCCATTCCATCGACGCTGCCAGTTGTTCGGCGCGCGCGCACAGGGCTTCTTTCCTGGTCTGATTGGCGGCCCACACTTCTTTTCGTTGTGCGAGATCGGTATTGCGTCGAGTAAAGAACGTGTCGCACGCTTCACGGAACCGCTTCCAGGTGGTGCGCGTATCCTGCCGCGGCACCGGCCCGACGGCCTGCCATTCGGCTTGAAGTTTTTTCAGCTCCTCGGCGGTTTTGATCCAATCGGTCGATTGTGCGAGTCCCTCAGCCTGCGCGATCAGTGCCAGCTTTTTCTCGAGATTGGTCTTCCGCTCTTCGCTGCGCATCGCGAAGAACTCTCGCGCCTTCGCCTGGATCGGATCGGCCGCTTGGCGGTAGCGATGCCAGAGGGCCTGCGCCTGCGCCCGCGGGGCTTCTGCCGCCTGCTTCCATCGCTCCTGGATTTCGTGAAGCTCGCGCGCCGCCTTCTCGACGTCCTCAGACTTGACCCCCTCCGGCGTATCGAACCCGTACTTGGCGCGTAACGCTTCGGTTCTCGCGATCAGTTCCTCCTGCACGGCGGCATTGGCGAAGCGTTTCCACTCGTCCATTTCCCGCAGTTCGTGCAGTTTTGGCGTCATCGCGCCCAGCGCCGTCTTCAACCGTTCCACCAGGGCGTGCCGCTCGCGTTCAGGCAGCGTCGGTGGAGCGTCGAGCGCGGCGCGCAGATCGCGCACCAGTCGATCGGCCTCGCGCAACGTGAGATCCTCAGCCGTGGCGCGTATCGTCGCGCGTTCGATCAACTGCTCGACGCGCTGGACCTGCTGGCGCAGCGTGCGTTCGGCTGCCGCGCGGCGTTCCTCCACGCGCAAACGCATCCGCGCCTCCGCCGCCGCGTATCGCTCGGCGACGGCCGGATCGAGTCCCTCCGCGTTGGTCTCGAGCGATCGCCATTCCCGCTGCACGTTCTCCCAAGCGGTCTGGTCGATCTGGGGTTCGGACGAAATCCGTTCCGCGTCGGTCGACAACACGCTCAGTCTCCCGTGGACCTCGGCGCGAGCGAGATAGCTTCGGTGGCGTTCTTCGGCGCGCCGGCAGGCCTCCTCGAAGCGCTGGCGCGTACGGTCGTCTTCTGCCTCGCCGGTTGATGGTCCGGGCAATCCTTCCCATTCGCCGCGGGCTTTTTCGATCTCTTCGAGTGCGTGCTCGGCGTGCGTGCGTTCCAGTTGTTCGCAAATCGCTTCGCGGCCACGTCGCGCCGCCGCGTTCTGCTCGCTGATGGCGCGCCGCTCGGCTTCTGCGCGCTCGTGGGCATCGATCGCACTGCGCGCCGTGTCCACCAGGGCGCCAAACTGCGCGGTTGTCTCTTGATCGATCTCGAACACAGGGTTTGAATTCATGTCCCGCCATTCCGCTTCTGCTTCGGAGAGCTGCGCCGCGGCGTCGCCGATTGCCGGCGATGCCGCGATTGCTTCAATCTTTGCGAGGATCCCGGCCACCCGTTGCTGCCACGATTCGAACGCCGCTTTCCTCGCCGCCTCGGCGTCGTCGATTTCCTGGAGAAGCGCCCGCGCGCGCCTGACGACCGCTTTGCTCTTCCCGCGATTGATGAGTGCGTCGAGCGTGTCACGGGCATCCGGCGCCGTGGCATCGACGTACCGTTCGACCGCCGCGACGCCGGCATCCTTGTGCTCCGTCTTCATTGCGACGTTCAGGAGTTCCGCCGGCTCGGAGATGCGTGCGACTGCATCGAGCGCCGTCTGTGGGTCGATGGCGTGGCGGGCAATGCTGCTGAGGGCCTTCGAGTCGTGGACCCGTCCGAGCGACGCGGCGCGAACCGTGTCGTGCGGTGAGGACTTCGCAATCGCCGAGAAATGACGCGGATCGTCGAGGCCGTCGAGCGCGAGCGCCGCGTCGCCATCGGTCGCGGCCGGCGCAATCGCAATCTCCACCAGTCGATCGGCAAGACGGCGGCGCAGCTCCGGGTCTTGTTCGCTTCGCGCCAGCCTGGCCAGCAGCGTGACGCCGCCGATGCGATCGATTGCCGCATTGCGGACGCGAGCGTCCGGGTCGGACGCGGCCAGCTCCTCGATGACGGTGCGATGCTCGGGGTCGTCGGCAATTTCCGCCACGGCTGCGGCGCGGATCGCGGCATCCGGGTGCTTCCATCGGGGCTGCGGCTTGAATCGGTCGAGGAAAGACATCGGGAGCCTTGCGCCCGGATCGCGAACAGCGAATTACGGAGCTGGTAATTCGCTCTTTCGAGTACCGGAGTCGGTTAACCGCTCGATTCTTGAATGAGCCACTCGGCGATCTGCTCCCGTGACAAGCGGTGATCGTCGTTCAGGTGCACGATCATCGATGCCAGCGGCAGCCGCTTCGAGCAGCCCTGCGGACACTTTTTTGTCATCTCGTCCAGGCACCGAAACAGCCGTTCGAGATGATCGGGAATCAACTTTCCATGCTCGCGCGGGAGGTGATACACCCCTTCGTAGACCGCGCCCAGGGCGCACGACCCGCCCTTTTCGTCGAAGTAGCTGCCGAAGCACTGCGGCCCACGACTGGCGCCAACGCGGATGTATTCCGCGAGCTCTTTCTGCTCGCGCTGGAGTTCTGTCGCCATGGCGAATCTCCTCCCGCCCGCTGTGCGGGCGTCGCAAATGCGATTTACGTGCCGGACTGTGATTGTAGTTCAGCCACAGGATTGACGCGTCTTATGAAGCAGACCTAACATTCGAGATCCATCGAGTTGAATCCGCGCCCCATGGAGTCGTATGCATAACCCAATGAATCGTCGTCTTTTTGTCGTCTTTTTGTCCGCCTTTCTGGGGTGGACCGGCGCCGCCGAGGGGCGAATTCGCGATTCCCGGCGACCGCAGCAAACCGCCAAGCCGCCGCAGACGGCCTCGCCGGCACAGACCAAGCCGGTTCAGGCCCCCCCGCTCCAGCCGTCGGCCGATGCGCCCGCTCCGGGCAATCCCGTGGTCCTGATGTCGACATCGCTTGGCGACATCAGCCTCGAGCTCTTCAAGACCGAAGCCCCGGTCTCCGTTCAGAACTTCCTGCAATACGTCAACGACGGCTTTTATGCCGGCACAGTGTTTCACCGCGTGAAGAAAGGATTCATGATTCAGGGAGGCGGCTTTACTCCGACGTTACAGGAGAAGCCGACACGGGCGCCGATCTTGAATGAAGCGACCAACGGGCTGCATAACACGCGCGGCACGCTCGCGATGGCGCGCACCAGGGCCTTACGTAGTGCGACGTCGCAGTTCTACATCAACGTCGTCGACAACCGCGCGCTGGATCACACGGGTGAAACACCAGCTGAGTTTGGCTACGCGGTGTTCGGCCGCGTGCTCTCCGGAATGGACGTTGTCGATCGCATTGCCGCCGTCCCGACCACCACGAAGGGACCGATGGATGATGTGCCCGTCGACCCTGTGGTGATCAAGAGCGTCAAGCTGGTGAAGTAAGCTGACCCCCCTCGCGATCATCTTTCTCACGATCTTCGTGAACCTGGTTGGCTTCGGGATCATCATCCCGCTGCTGCCGTTCTACGCCGAGACGTTCGGGGCCTCGCCAATCGCGATCGGTTTGCTGTTCGCGTCGTTTTCACTGAGTCAGCTCGTCGCGTCCCCGATCCTTGGCGACCTGTCCGATCGATGGGGCCGACGGCCGGTTTTGATCTTCAGCCTGCTCGGAACCGTCGTGAGTTTCGTGATGCTGGCGCTGGCCAACAGTCTCGTCATGCTCTTCGCCGCCCGCATTGTCGACGGGTTGTCGGGCGGCAACATCACGACGGCGCGCGCTTACATTGCCGACGTCACGACCGAGGAGAATCGCGCGAAAGCCTTTGGCGTGCTCGGCGCGGCCTTCGGCCTCGGCTTCATCGTCGGTCCGGCGCTTGGCGCCGTGTTTTCACGTATCAGTTATACCGCCCCGATCTGGGCGGCTGCAGTGATCACGGTCATTGCCACCGCACTTGCACTGTTCTGGCTTCCCGAAACGGTGCACCGCTCGGATGCCGGCGGCCGTTCACCATGGCGCGCCCTCGGCGACTCGTGGCGGTTGCCGCATCTGCGTGTTCTGTTCACGGTCGACTTCGTCTATTGGACGGCGTTTGCGGTTTATCAAACGACGTTCGCCCTCTTTGGTGCCCGCCGATTCGGATTCGACGCCGCGCACACCGGGTATCTGTTGAGCGCGTTCGGTTTCCTTGGCGTGCTCGTTCAGGGCGGGATGGTTGGACCGGTGGTCAAAGCGATGGGCGAACGGCAGACGTTGATGATCGGCCTCGCATCCGCCGCGATCGGCTGGGGCGGCAGCGCGATGACGCACTCGTTGCCGGTGTTTGTCTCGATGCTCGTGCCCGGTGCGATCGGCATTGGGTTGTGCAATGCGACGTTGAGTTCATTGATCAGCAAGTCGGCGCCGGCGCGCGAACAGGGTCGCGTCCAGGGAGCGGCCGGCGCGCTGGAGAGTCTCGGAAGAACGGTCGGCCCAGTGTGGGGCAACGGCGCGTTACAGCGGTTTGGTGAGGGGACGGCTTACGGGACCGCGGCTTTGGCGCTCATCGGTGCCGCGGCACTTACCGTTGTCTACCAACAACCGCAACGATCCCTTGACATTAACGCTTGAACAGATCGCCGCATGGCGTGCTTACGTTCGCGCCCCCAGTTCCTGTTCCAGGCGCGTGACAAGGTCATCCAGTTGTTCGATGACCGCCCGAACCGTGTCTGGCTGTGACAGATCGACGCCCGCTTTTTTCAGCTGCTCCATCGGATAGTCGTTGCCGCCGGAACCGAGGAGCGTGAGATAGCGATCGCGCGCGTTCGTGTTGCCACCCATGATTTCGTGCGCCAGCCGTGCGGCTGATGCGAAGCAGGTGGCGTACTGGTAGACGTAGTACGGCGAGTTGAAGAAATGCGGAATCCGCGCCCACGTGATCCCGGTCAACGCATTGGTGTCGACGGCGTCCCCGTAGTAGTCCTTGAGGAGGCCGGTGTAGATTTCCGTCAGAATCTCCGACGTGATCGGCCGATCCTGTTCCGCAAGCCGGTGCGCGCGCAGTTCGTAATCGGCAAACATCACCTGGGTGAAGAACGTGCCGGTGATGTTGTCGATCGCGTGTTGCAGAAGCACGATCCGTTCATCAGGATCAGTCGATCGCTTCAGCATGTACTCGAGCAACAACGCCTCACTTAGCGTCGACGGCACTTCCGCGACGAAGATCGTGTAGCTCGAATAGACGAACGGCTGGGCCTCGTGCGACAGGATCGTGTGCATCGAGTGTCCCATCTCGTGTGCCAGCGTGAACACGTCGTCGAGCGTGTCGGTGTAGTTGAGCAGCATGTACGGGTGCGTCCCGTAGACGGGAGCGGAATATGCACCTGAGCGCTTGCCTTCGTTCTCGTAGACGTCGATCCACCGGCCGGCAAACCCCTCCGCCATCCGCGCTTGGTATTCGGGTCCGAGCAAGTCCACGCAGCTGACGATCCAGTCGAGCACGTCTTCGTACGGGTATTTCTTGTCGAAGGTGACCAGCGGGATCGAAAAGTCGTACACCTGATACGAACTTACGCCGAGTGCCTTCCGGCGCAGGCGATGGTAGCGGCGCAGTGGTTCGACGCCGGCGCGGGTGGTTTCGATGAGGTTTTCGACGACCGACGTCGGAATGTTGTCGCCGTGAAGGGCGGCTTCCAGCGTGCTCTTGTATCCGCGCGCGCGTGCCTGGAACCAGTCGCGCTGGCACACCCCGTTGTAGAGCGACGCGTATGTATTGAGCGTCGTGCGATAGGTCTCGTGCAGGGCACGGAATGCCGCTTCACGGTCTGACTGCTCGCGCCTGGTCGCAAGCAGCGCTCGGTATTGGCCGTAGGAAACGGTGACCTGTTCCCCCGTCGAGAGCGTGATCGTCGGAAATTTTGCGTCCGCCGTCGACAATGCCCAATAGGCGTCGTTCGGCGAGGCCGAGAGACGGCTCGACAGCGACATCAGCTTTTCGCCGGCTTCGTCGAGCACGTGCTCCTGCTGCCGATAGAGATTCTCGATCGCGAATTTATAGAGCCGGAGTGGCTCGGACTGGGCCATCCACTCCCGGACGCTCTCCAGCGGAATCGAAAGCAGCTCGGGGTTGAACCAGGACTCCGCTTGCGCCAACCGCGCAAACAGGATCTGCACCTGCTGACGCTTCGCGTTGATGCCGTTGTCGCGCTGATCTTCGTCGTACTGGAGTGAGGGGTAGTACCAGACCTTATATGCAAGCTGCCCCAGCTCCTCCGACAGCCGGAAGGCTTTGAGCAGCGCGTCGGCGCCCCGCGACAGGGTCCCCTTGAGCGCGGCGTATCGATCGATGCCGGTTTCCAGTTGCTTATAGCCGGCTTCCCAGGCGGTCCAGTCCGGAAAAATGTCAGACAGGTTCCATTTGAACCGTTCCGGCACGTCCTCGCGCCGCCGGGTTCCTACCTGCGGGGGTTCAGGGGTGGCGACATCCGAAGGGGCGTAAACGGTGAGCGGGCGCATCTTCCAACTATACCTTCAACGTCGGCTGACAGTTTTTCAGGGTTCCCTCACGACTCATGACCCGTCGGGGCCGTATCGTGGCGGCATGGAGGAGGTCATGACTCGACTCGCCCGTCTTTCCGCCGTCGCGTTGTTCTTCGCCGGGCAGGCGGCGCTTGCGTCCGCCCAAGGCGTTCCCGCCTCTTTCAGGGACCTGCAGTTCCTCGTCGCGCCAGGCGATCGCGTCGTCGTGGTCGACGCGACAGGCGCCGAAACGAAGGGTCGTATCTCGGAGCTGGATGGATCGATGCTGTCCATCAAGTCCGGTGATGGTGAACGTCGCTTCCGCGAGGACGATGTCGTGATCATTCGGCAGCGGCAGCACGATTCCGTTCTCAATGGCGTCCTCATTGGCGCAGGTGTTGGCGCCGGCCTTGGACTTATTTCCGAGCTCACCTGTGGCGCCCTCGACGAGTACTGTCCTTATACCGGCATCGTGACCATCGGTAGCGCCATGTGGGGGACGTTCATGGGCGCCACGATCGACCTGCTCCACAGGACTCGGCGCGACGTCTTCCGGCGGGCGGCCGATCCTGCATCCAAGTCGCTGACTGTCGCCCCGCTCGTGGCGCGGCGCGGTGCCGGCGCACAGGTTGCGCTGCGGTGGTAGGGCGCTGCGCATGTTCAATGTTCAAGGTCCAATGTTCAATGTCTCCTCGATCCCGTTGAACATTGAGCATTGAACATTGCGCATTGGGGATATATTCCGAGCCACCCAGGAGGGACCCGCATGGTGGCTCGCAAGAAGGACGGTGGACTTGGTCTGGTGCTGGAGCGCTCTGCTTCAGCGGTAACGCGTTGGACGGGAAGCACCAGCGCGTTCGCGCTTGCCTGCGGCACGATCCTCGTCTGGGCGCTGACCGGCCCCCTCTTCAATTTCGATGACACCTGGCAGCTCGTCATCAACACCGGAACCACCATCGTCACATTCCTGATGGTGTTTCTGATTCAACGGACCCAGAACAAGGATTCGCTCGCGCTCCACTTAAAGTTGAATGAGATCGTCGCCGCACTCGAAGGCGCGAGCAATCGACTGATTGACGTCGAGTCACTGACCGAGCACGAGCTCAAGGTGCTCCACGGTCATTACGCACGGCTCGCGCAGATGGCCAAGCAGGACATCAACCTCACGCAATCGCATTCGGTTGAAGAGGCCGAGCAGAGGCACAAGAGGAAGATACGGAAGAAGTAGGGTGCCATGGGTGCCTGGGGTGCCAAGGGTGCCAGGAGTGCTATGAGCGCCAACGACATCAAGCTGCACGTCGTCCCAACCTTGACTCACGGGCGCGTGCTCGTGCGTGAGCCGCGTGCAGTGGCGCAGAAGGGGATTCTCGTCGGGTTTCATGGCTACATGGAGAACGCGCGGATTCAGATGGAACGTCTCGCAGCGATTCCGGGATCGTCGGCGTGGACGCTGGTGTCGATTCAAGGGTTGCACCGGTTCTATCGCGGCCGCACGGACGATGTTGTGGCGAGCTGGATGACGCGCGAGGATCGAGACGAAGCGATAGCGGACAATCTCGGGTACGTCGCCGCGGCTCTCGAGCATGTGCCGCACGACCAATCGACGCGGGTCGTGTACACCGGATTCTCACAGGGCGTCGCGATGGCATTTCGAGCGGCCGTTCTGGGTACGGCGCGTGCGGTCGCGATCGCCGCAGTCGGCGGCGACGTGCCGCCCGAATTGCTCGAAGACCAGGCTCGACGATTCCCCGCCGTTCTGTTCACTCGAGGGGCTCGCGACGAGTGGCTTACACAGCCGCGATTCGATCGTGATGTGACCGCGCTGAGTGGTCGGAGTATCGCCCTGACGACGAGGGTCTACGACGGCGCTCATGAGTGGAATGGCGAAGTGTCCGAGGCAATCGGGGAGTTTCTGAAGACGCTGCCGTCACGCTATTCGTGAACGCATCCACTCAGTCGCGACCTCCAGGATCTGCTCGAGCACCTCTGACTGTTTGGCCTTTCCCCCTGGCACGTGGAACGAGTGATCTCCACCAGCGACTTCGTGCACGTCCGCGCGCTGAATCCGGGGAAGAAGCGCCTTGATTTCGCCCGCGCCGCCAAACGCATCCCTCTCCCCCTGCACGAACAGCATCGGCTCGACGATCTCCGGTAGATGGACGTCGCGGCGCAGCTCGGGCTTCCCCGGCGGATGAAGCGGATAGCCGAGCAGCAGGACCCCGGCCAGGCGCCCGACGGTCTTCTGCGCGGCCACGTGTGTCGCGATTCGTCCGCCCATTGATTTGCCGCCGATGAACAACGGTAGTGTCGCAAACTCCCGACGTGCCGCTTCAATCGCGTCCCGCCATGCTTGCTCGAGCACCGGCGCGCGATCGGGCACCTTCCGGCGCGCGGTGATGTAGGGAAAGTCGAAGGTCGCGGTGCTGACGCCACGGTTAGCGAATCCTCGCGCCGTCGCAACCATGAACGGGCTAAGCTGGCCCGCGCCCGCTCCGTGCCCGAGCACGAGGGCCGTGAACGGCTTCTCACTGCGGTACACTTTGAGATCCACTATCGCCAGTATACGAATACTCGCTGCTGGCTGCTGGCCAACAGCCAAGAGCTAAAGGCCAACATAGAGGTTTTATGATTTCGCGTCTCTACCGCTCGCTCGTCCTGTTGCTCCTTACGTCAACACCGGTATTTGCCCAGCGTCTTCCCGACAATGTCGTCCCGAGTCATTACGACATTGCCGTGACGCCCAACCTTCCGGCCGCGACGTTCGCCGGCACGGAACGCATTGCCGTGACGTTGAAGAAGCCTTCGTCAACGGTCGTGTTGAATGCAGCAGAGATCGAATTCGACAAGGTCACCATCAAATCAGGCGGCGCGGTTCAGGACGCGCGCGTGTCGCTCGATCCGGCGAAGGAACAGGCGACGCTCACCGTCGACCGCGCCCTGGCGGCGGGGGTGGCCGAGATCAACATCTTGTATCGCGGCAGTCTGAACGATCAGCTCCGCGGTTTGTACCTGAGCAAAGCGAACAACCGGCGTTATGCCGTGACGCAATTGGAAGCCACCGACGCGCGGCGAATGTTCCCGTCATTCGACGAGCCGGCCTACAAAGCAACGTTCACGGTGACAGCGACGATCGATCAAGGTGATCACGCGATTTCGAACGGCGCGGTCATCAGCGACACACCAGGTCCGGGTACGGGTAAGCACACCGTGAAGTTCGATACGACGCCGAAAATGTCGACGTATCTCGTCGCGCTGGCGGTCGGTGACTTCGAATGTCAATCGGGAGCGGCAGACGGCACTCCCATTCGCATCTGTTCGACGCCCGACAAAAAAGGACAAACCGGATTCGCGCTCGAGGCTGCCGAGGCCATCCTGCGCTATTACAACAAGTACTACGCAGTGAAATACCCGTTCAAGAAACTCGACGTCGTTGCGGTTCCCGACTTCGCCGCCGGCGCGATGGAAAACACCGCCGCGATTTTTTACCGCGAAACGCTCCTCCTGGCCGATCCGAAAACGATGTCCCGTGATGCCGCGAAACAAATCGGCATCGTGCTCGCGCATGAAATGGCCCACCAGTGGTTTGGTGATCTCGTGACGATGGGATGGTGGGACGACATCTGGTTGAACGAGGGCTTTGCCAACTGGATGGAAACCAAGCCGCTCAAGGCATGGAAGCCCGAATGGCACCTGGAGCTCGGCGAAGTTCAATCGAACCAGGGGGCCATGCGGCTCGACTCGTTGAAGACGACGCGTCCGATTCGTGCCGAAGCGTGGACTCCGGCGGAGATCGGCGAACTGTTCGATGCGATTGCCTACCAGAAGGGAGCGGCTGTCCTGCGAATGGTGGAAACGTGGGTTGGAGAGGACGCCTTCCGGGTCGGTGTGAATGCCTACATCGATCGGTTCAAGTACGGGAATGCGCGTGCCGAAGACTTTTGGGGCACATTGACCAAGACCACGGGAAAGCCGGTGGACAGGGTCATGTCGGGATTTGTCGACCGCCCCGGCGTTCCGCTCGTCGACCCGGCGGTGACCTGCGGCTCGGGCGGGGGATCGGTCTCGGTTTCACAACGTGCTGATTCACGCACCTCGACCACGGCCACTGCGTCGGGGACGTCTGCCTCGTGGACCATTCCCGTGTGCTTCAAGACGTCAAGTCAGGCATCGTCGTGCACGGTGCTCGACACGGCTCCCGCGTCGGTGCGTGTGGATAGCTGCCCTACATGGGTGATGGCGAATGCGGGCGCGCGCGGCTACTACCGCGTGGTCTATTCCCCGGAGATGATTCGGTCGCTCGCGCGTGCGGTTGATGCGCTGTCCCCGACCGAAAGGATAGCGCTCGCGGCGGATGAATGGGCGCTCGTTCGCGACGGACGTCACGACATCGGCACGTTCATGGACCTTGCGGCCGGGTTTCAGAACGAACGGACACCGGAAGTGCTCGATACGCTGCTCGATAGCCTCGGCACCGTTGGCCGAGTGGTGACGACCGACGCGTCGCGGCCGAAGTATCGCGCGTGGGTCGCTTCACTGCTGAAGCCTGCCATGGATGAGGTGGGATGGACACCTCGCGCTGGTGAAAACGAACCGCCGCGAGATCTTCTCATCTCTGCCCTCGGTCACACCGCGAGAGATCCGGAAACGATCCAGACGGCCCGTCGCATGGTCCTGGCGCACCTCGATTCGAGCAACAACAACGAGGTTGACTCAACCCTGCTGAATGCGTTGGTCGGCGTGGCCGCGATCGGCGGCGATGCCTCGCTGTACGATCGATATCTGACGCGCAGCAAACAGGCGCGCGATCCAGAAGAACACTACCGATACCTGTACGCCCTCGCCGACTTCAGCGATCCTGCGCTCGTGCGCCGGACGATGGATTACATCCTCGGGCCCGACGTTCGCAATCAGGATACGGGCGTGTTTTTGGCGCACCTTCTCGGCAATCCGGACGCTCGCCCGCTCGCGTGGGAGCTGGTCCAGACACGGTGGAGCGACCTGCAGAAGAAGACCGGTCAGGCGTTTAGCGGCCCCTTTGTGATCAGTTCACTCGGGCAGTTCTGCGACACCAAAACACGTTCGGAGATCGAAAAGTTTTTTACGACGCACAAAGTGCCGGAGGCGGAGCGGACGCTGCAGCAGGCGCTGGAACGAATATCTGATTGTGCCGCGCTCGCTGCGGCACAATCACCCAAGCTGACCGAGTGGCTTCAGACTAAGGGACTGTAAATTACACGCGGAGCGATCTGGCCGCGATGGTGGTGACGAATGCGGCAGATGTGTGAAATTCTGAGAAGATGTTCAGCCGCCGTAGGGACCCGGTGCGAACAATCCGTCTTACGAGATCTATCAGTGCGCGACTAGAGAGACCAGACGGCTTTGTGAGACATCACAACTGCTCCGGCTTCGCAGGATTTGGCCTTGCTGGGGACTGCGGATTTTGCCAGTAACCACCGAAGGCTGTCAAGCACTGTGTCAAAGACGACACGAGCCACGGATTAACACGGCTGAACCGAGCCACGGATTAACACGGTTTTAAGCGAAGCCACGGATGAACACGGATGAACACGGATCTCTTCCGTGTTCGTCCGTGTTCTTCCGTGGTTTTGTTTTATCCGTGTTCGTCCGTGTTCTTCCGTGGCTTCGCTTAAGCCGTGTTCTTCCGTGGCTTCGCTTAAGCCGTGTTCGTCCGTGGCGTCAATTCTTCTTCGCCGGTGGTGGCGGTGGCGCGGCAGCGCTCTCCTGGTGGAACACCACAACCCATTTGCCGCTCCGTTCGGTCCACACGCTCGAGGCATAAGCGGTCGGCGGCATTGGTTCTCCCTTGAACGTCCCGCTGCCCATCCAGGTGTAGGAAACGACGGCGGTCTTGTCGTCGACCCATTGGACCTTCGTATCCATGAGGTGCCAGGTCCCGACCTTGACGTCGTTGATTGCCTTCACGAAGTCGGCGACCTTCATTACGCCGCCGCCGTCGATGGAGACCGCATCGCTCGCCACGAGGTCGGTAAAGGTCTTGACGTCGTGCTTGGCCACGGCCTCATTGATCTTGTTTTCATTGGCGATGAGCGTCTTCTCGATCTCCGCTTTCGATGCCGCCTGCGCGAATGCCGCGGTGCTGCAGCCGACCATCAGCAACACGGCGAAGCCTGCTGAACGCATACTTGTGCCTCCTCCGTTGCGGATTGTGCCACGGATCAACACGGATGAAAG
>Ga0310902_10000074_pt1 | contig 20499 bp, 16 predicted proteins | sample C24D3metaG_FD_203748 | JGI IMG/M metagenome (GOLD analysis project Ga0310902, IMG submission 203748) | Lab incubated soil microbial communities from West Virginia University Organic Research Farm, Morgantown, WV, United States - C24D3 | ecosystem: Environmental > Terrestrial > Soil >...
GTCGAACAGCAAAGTGTATCGAAATCCCTCGTCGCGATCGAGAAGCGCCGTGACGATCTCTCGAGTGAAGCGGCCGAAGCCGCGGTCATTCGCCCAGCTCGTCGCGTCGATGCAGACGTGCAGCGGCGTCATGGCCGACGACAAACCTTCACCCGCGGAGCCGCTGTGGTGCCAGGTAGCCGATCATCTCGCCCGCACTCCACCACACCAACAGAGGCAGGAGATTTGGCACGGCGCGTAGGAAAGCGGGGAAGTGACGCCCCCGGGTCCAGGCGATACGCGCCATTCGGGCGAGAAGAACGACCGGCAAGCAAAGAGAGAGCGCGGCATAAAGATGTCTTTTGCCGTCGCTGATGATCATGCTGCGAGTGACGGCATAGGAGCGCCCCCAGATGAACCGCTCCCTCAAGGCGAATGAAAGTCCAAGATCGCCCCGATGGTGATGGACGACGATGTCCGGATCAAGCGCCAGCCCCTTGCCGCGCCCGTTCAATGCCCCGTTGACTACGATTTCCCGATAAGCGTCGCTCCAAAGCGGCCGGATCGCCTCCAGCGCCGCGCGCTTGTAGGAGATGTTGATATCGGAGGCGTAGGCCGTCGGCCCACGCGGCAGCGGATTCTGATACTTGCCGAAGTCGCAGAAATAGACAGCCCAGTTGAGGGGCCGGTCGATCCCGTTCTCGATCGCTCCGCCGACCGCTGCCCACGGGCGGCGATGGGCCGCAACGATCTTCGCTGACCAGTCTGGATCGGGTCTCGCATAATCTTCCAGCATGGCGATCAGCTCGCCTTGCGCGATGTGGATACCGTGCGCCCGCAATACGTCGTGATGCTCCCGGCCGCCGCCCTCTCGATCGGCAATGGAGACAATCGGAACGGGCAGGAAGACAACAGCCGGGTAACGCCTAGACAGCGCTTCGATGCCATCGACGTCCTCATGATGCGGCACGATGATCTCCATCTCCGGAGGATCTTTCTGCTTGGACAGCGCCTGGAGGCAGCCCTCCAGATGCGAAACGTCAGCACGCCGCGCGACGGTGTCGCTGGAAATCACCACAATGACGGACAGCGCCGTCCGCTCGGCCATGAAAATCCTCCGCTCGCCCTTGGGGCAGTGATAGACCGAGGCGTCGCGGCGCGCCAAGCGGGGGGCGATCCCAGATGCTTCAAAACAAGACAGAAATTACGGGGAGCGGGGTTTGAGCGTGGGCCGACCCATGCTATTCCTCGTTTACTTTCAGCATAACCCGGCACGCTTTACCTGCCTGGGTTTCGGGAGGGTGCATGACGAATCTCGCCGAGCGGCTCACAAAGCACGCGCGCCTCAACTGGCAGAGCCTGGCGCGGACGGACGTGCCGAGCCCGCCATTCCTCATCCTGTTCATCAACTCGCTGTGCAACATGAAGTGCGAGCACTGCTTCTATTGGCAGCAGCTCAATCAGCGGGACGATCTCACCTTCGAGGAGATCGTGGCGCTCTCCGAGGAGCTTGGGACGATCGAGAATCTCAACCTCTCGGGGGGAGAACCTTTCCTGCGCAAGGAGTTTGCGGCCGTCTGCCGCCAGTTCATCAAGCAGAACGGCGTTAAGGAAATCTACGTCCCCACCAACGGCTATTTCACCGAGCGGACGGTCAAGGCCATCCGCGCCGTCCTCGAGGACCCCGCGCTAGGGCTCTTTGTCGTCGAGCTATCTCTCGACGGAATGCCCGCCTTCCATGACGAGTTCCGCAAGGCTCCGAACGCATTCAAGAAGGCCATGGAGACCTACGACGCCCTCGCGGAGATCCAAAGGGACGATCCACGCCTTCAGATTCACTCCATCTCGACGGCGACTGAACAGAACATGGGCGAGATCAGGAAGCTCTCCACGTTCCTCTACGACCGCTGCCCCCAAATGATGCACCACAACCTCGCGATCATCCGGGGCGATCGCAAGAACCCGACGCTTCAAGGTCCGGCACTCGAAGAATATCGGGCGCTCTACGACTATATCCGGCGGCTCTGGTCCGACCGCGAGGCCGTGCGCTACGGCTCGATAGTCGAGCCGATGCTGCAGTGGACCAAGCTCAAGGCCGCCGAGCAAGGGCGGCAGTTCGCGCCCTGTATGGCCGGAGTCCTGAGCGCAGTCGTGCACGCCAACGGCGACATCGGCTTGTGCGAGCAGCGTCCCCCGATCGGAAATCTGCGCGATAAGACGTTCATGGAGAGCTGGCGGTCATACCATGCGGGCGAGCTTCGGGAATCAATCCGCAAGAAGGAATGCTACTGCACCAACGAGATCTTCATGTGGCCGAGCATCGTCTACCAACCGGCTTCTCTGGGCCGCGCGATGATCGGAGCGAAGGTGTGGGAGCGGGCCGCTCCGCTGCGGCCGGACGAGCGGGCCGACTATGCCGACGCCGCGCGTCCGCTGCAGCCGACGGCGCCCGAAGGCAAGACCGCCTAGCGGGCCGGCGCCGTCGCGGGCAGTTGCGTGCGCCCTGCGCCTTGATCAAGACCTGAGCAAATGCGCCTTCTCCAGCTCTGTACCCAATTCGAGGGCGGCGGCATTTCCCGCCACGTCATCGACCTCAGCTCCGCGCTGAGGGCGCAGGGTCATTATGTTGCGATCGCAGGCACTCGCGGGAAATGGATGAGCGAGGAGATCGATCGCGATTTCTTCTACATCGATTTGCACAACGTGGCGGAGGGGGGAGGATCGATCCCGAGGCGGCTACTCGCGGCCGTACGGGGTGGATTGGCGCTGCGGCGAGTGCTGAAGGCGCAGCGGATAGAGATGATCCATGCGCACGAAAGCGCCCCGGCGCTCGTGGCGCGGATCGCAGCCATGGGCACGGGCATTCCGGTCTATGTGACTTTCCACGGCGCCGAGCCCGAGCGCATCGCCCAGTTCGGGCAGATCGCGCGCTTTTCGGCCGACCGGGTGCTCACGCCCAGTCATAACAGCGCGCGCGACCTGCGCGAGATCGGAAGGGTTCCGCCGGACCGGCTGCAGGTGATGGGGCTCGGCGTCGAGCGAAAGCCCGACTCCGATGCCGCGCGCGTCGCCGCGATCCGCGCGGATCTGCTTGGCGACAGTGGCCGCGTGCTGATTGTCACCATCGCGCGGCTGGAGCGCCAGAAGGGGATCGATCTGCTGGTCGAGGCGGCGCGGCGCACGATCGCGCAAGACCCGTCGTTGCGCTTCGTAGTGGTCGGGGACGGGCCGCAGTGCGATGAGGCGCGCGCATGGGCGGCGGAGGCGAGCATTGCGGACAAGCTGACCTTCGCAGGCCATAGCGACGAGGCTCAGGCCTATCTCGCCGCCTCGGACATCTTTTTTCTGCCCTCGCGCTGGGAGTCACTGCCGATCTCGATCGTCGAGGCCTTCCAGCGTGGGCTGCCCGTGGTGGCGACCGACACGGCGGGTGTTGAAGAGCTGGTCGATGAGACCGTCGGCCGGTTGGTCCCGGTCGGCGACGTCGATGCGATGGTCGCGGCGCTGGCCGAGCTCGCCGGCGACGCCGCGCTGCGCGCGCGGCTCGCGGATGCTGCGTTGAGCCGGAGCCGCCATGACCGCTTCTCGCCGGCCCATGTCCATGCGAGTTTCGAGCAACTCTACCGCGAGGCGCTGAGCACGAAAACCACGGCATGAACGCACATGCGAGACGATTGGGGCCGCTCGACATCCGCCCGGAGGACTTCGATTGGGCCCGGTTCGGGCGGATGGCGAAGGGTCGGCCCTGGCAGGGCCGGACCGTGGTCATCACCGGCGGAACGGGATTCATTGGAGCACGCTTGGCGCGCAAGCTCGCTCACTACGGCGCTTCGGTCACGATCCCGACCCGTGACAAGAGCCGCGGCGGCGCCTTGATCGATCCCAACATCCAGCTTCTCGCGTGGGATCCGGCCGATCGGGCGTCCGTTGCAGTCGCCTTCGCGGGGACCGACACTTTGTTCAACCTCGCCTACGACGTCCGCCGTTCAGGCGAGGCGAATATGGTGCTTTATCGCGCCATCGCCGATGCCGCAGCCAAGGCGGGCGTGCGCCGGTTCATCCACGCCAGCTCGATCGCCGTCTATGACGGCTGGCTGACCGCGGAGCTCGACGAGAATTCGCCGAGCGACGGGCCGGGCAGCGCTTACAAGGTGGCCAAGCGCGCGATGGAGCGCGATCTCGAGGCGCGGGTCGGCAGAGGTGACTTCGACGCCGCGATCATCCAGCCGGTCAATGTGTACGGGCCATTCTCGGCGATGTGGACCGACGCATTCGTCGAGCGAATCCGCGTGGGCGGCCTGGCGCTGCCCCGCGGGTTCGACGGCCTCAACAACGGCGTTTACGTCGACGATCTGGTCGATGCCTTCATAGCCGCGGGTGACCTTTCCCACGGCCGCGCGCGGCGATTCATCGTCGCGGGACCGGCGCCGATCCCGTGGACCGAAATGTTCGCCGCCTATTCGCGAGGCTGCGGCCGAACGGTCGAGCTCGAGGATTGGCAACCCGCTTCGAAGGCGCCGGAGCGTGCGCTGGGCCTCGCGCATGCTCTGAAGCGCGGGCTCAGCGGACTCGCGATGCAGGCGAGCGCGCGTCTCGCGAGCCGCATCGGAGCGTCACGAGTGAAAGCACTGCGTTCGCGGCTCAGTGCTTTCAGGGGAAGACGAAGCGGACCGTACCGGCCGGTGCAGGAGGATCCCCGCTTCTACATGTCGCTTTCGGTCGTTCATGCCGAACGCGCCGCCTCAGAGCTGTGTCCGCCCGTCGTCGACGCCGCTGAAGGACTGACGCGGACTAAGGCCTACATCGCATGGCGATTTGGTGTGAAGAACTAGCCTACTCGCCTACTCGCCTACTCGGCGTTGGTTGCGATGCGATGGGCGTTGGCCATCACCGAGAAGGTGATGGTCGATGCAGGAATGGTTGGAAAAACCGAGGCGTCTATCAGGTGGACGCGACGAAACCCTGCTGGGCGGCCTAGGACGTCGGTCTCACCATGCTTCGGGTTCTCGCGCATTGGAAAAGTGCCGCCGCAGTGGAAGCTGCTGCCGAGCGGATTCAACCGCGCCAGCGGCGTCAGTGCAATCATCCCGGCGAGCCGCGCCGCTTTGGCCAGACGCTCAGTCACCCTTCCTTGGACGGCCGCGGTTCGATCGTTGGGCTGAGCCCTGAAGGCGAGGCGTTCCTGTCCGGCGGGGCCGTCGATCCGGATGCCGATGCTTGGCGAGGAATCCGAGTGCAGGAAGGTTTGCGCCACGATCAGCCGTCGGCTCAGCAGCTCGATCAGCGGCTTGGCGGCGTGGACGAACGGCCCAAAACGACGGCCTATGTCCTGCGCAAAACCGTCGTTGTAGGTGTAGAGTTGGGCGTGAACGAGGTGCGGATCGACTCGTGCGTCCAACAGCTCCCAGTAGAGCTGCACCAAGCTGTGGCGAGGCTCCGCCGCCGGGTCGCCGGCTGACCAGCCGTGCAGCATCGGCAGAAAGAAATGCGCGCTGTCCAGGATACTGAGCCATTGGCCGCCCAGGCCAAGGGAGCGAGCGGCGAGCAGTGCAGTCGGCAGCACGCCGCAGCCGACGAACAGCCGGTCCCCGCGGACCACCTCGCCGTCGGCGTGGACGGCGACGCCCGTTCGGTCTTCCTCGAACTGGCGCGCATAGACGCCGGGCCGATAGACGAGACCGCCTGTCGCGGCCAACGCATCGACCGCCTGGTCCGCACTGAAGATCAGCCGATAGGGACAGCCATGAAGGCACATGGCGCACTGCCGGCAACCATCCGCCACTGCCTTGGACGCCATGCCGAAATGAAGGCCCAAGGATCGCAACGCCTCCCGCCTCATCGAAAGGCGCGTTAGCAGGCGAGTCGCCTGCGTGCTCGACGGCAAGGGGGAATCGACGGGCGGGGCATAGGCGGGGAAGATCGCCGCAAGATCGTCCCGCCGCCCCGAGATCTGCAGCATCGGCGCAACGGCGTCGTAATGCGGTGATAGGTCGGCGGCGCGGATCGGCCAGGCATCGATGTCCTCGTCGCGATACGGAAGCACGGCGGAGCCCCAGCCATTGCTGAGACCTCCTTTTGCGAAGGAGGGCCGCAGCGCATGGACGTCCGAGCGATCGGTCCAGAACGGCTCGCAGTCCGGCACGCTGAAAAGGAAGTCCGAGCCGAAGGGATGGATGCCACCGCTTTCCTTGGATGGCGGCGCTGCACGGATGGCGGCACGGTCCTCGTCAGTCCACTCGTGCGGTTCCCGCGAACCCATGCGCGCGCGCAATGCCGCCGGCCCAGGCTCGATCGTGCGGCCGGCGTCCAGCATCACCACCTCGCGGCCACGCGCAATTAGCGCAGCGGCCGCTGCCACTCCGCTAGGTCCGGAACCCAATACGATATCTCGCGGCATCGATGCTCCCGAGGAAAGTCCTAGCTGGCGTTAAACCCAAGTGATAAAAGTCGAATTATACAGCTATGGGGGCTGAAGGGGGGTTCGGAAAGGTGTCTCGCGTCCCAAGTCTAATCGTGATCGGGGCTGCCCGTGCGGGCACGACGGCACTGTACGAACATTTGCGCCAGCATCCGCAGAGCTTCCTCAATTTCAGCAACAAAGCCTGGTGTTAGCTTGCGGCAAGGAGCCATTCTGGTCCGGTCTTCAGAACAGGTAGGGAGCTTCTCGTGGCGTTGAAGATCGCCATGCTGACGACATTTTATCCGCCGTACAATTTCGGCGGAGACGGGACCGGTGTCCATCGGCTCTCGATGGGACTGGCGGATCGCGGCCATGAAGTCACGGTCGTTCACGACCGGGATGCGTATATCGCCATCGCCGGGGGCGAACCCGCGCCGGTCGTGGGCGATCCGCGCATCGAGGTGATCGGCCTCAAATCGCCCCTCGGCAAGCTGTCGATGCTACTTGCTCACCAACTCGGACGCCCCGTCGCGCATGCGCGGCAACTCTCCGATCTTCTGGACGGCGGTGGCTTTGACGTCATCTGGTTCCACAATATCTCGCTGGTCGGCGGTCCCGGCCTGCTGCGTTACGGCAAGGCGCTCAAGCTCTACGAAGCCCATGAGCATTGGCTGGTCTGCGAAACCCATGTGCTGTGGCAGGACAACGAACGCATCTGCGAGACCCGCCACTGCCTCTCCTGCACGGTCAGGCATAAGCGCCCGCCGCAGCCCTGGCGCCGGACCGGAATGCTCGCGCGCGAGGCCCGGCACGTCGATGCCTTCATCGCCAAGAGTGAGTTCAGCCGGGACAAGCACCATGCCCTTGGCTTCCTGCGCGAGATGGAAGTCATCCCCTATTTCCTGCCCGACATCGCGCCGCAGGCCGCAACTGCGCCGCCGCACCCGCGGCCCTATTTCCTGTTCGTCGGCAGGCTGGAGAAGATTAAGGGCGTGCAGGACATCATCCCGGCGTTTGCCGGCGAGGAGGGGCCCGACCTCCTTATCGCCGGTACTGGCGAATATGAGCGAACACTGACGGAGCAGGCGCAGGGTCATCCACGCGTGAAGTTCCTTGGTCGGCTCGCACCGGAGGAGCTGCCCGCTTTTTATCAGCATGCCAGGGCACTGATCGTTCCATCGCTCTGCTACGAGACCTTCGGCATCATCATCATCGAGGCGTTCCGGATGGGAACGCCGGTCCTAGCCCGCCGGCTGGGGCCGTTCCCCGAAATCATCGCCCGAGGCGGCGGCCTATTGTTCGACGACGCGGATGAGCTGATGGCGGCAATCGGCAGTGTCCAGACGGACAGCAACTATCGAGAGGCGCTCTCCCGAGAGGCCCGGCAAGCATACGAGAGACATTGGAGCGACCGAGTTGTCCTAGATCAGTACACCGACCTGATCAGCAGGGTTGCGAGAGACAAAGGCATGAAGCACGTTTCGGCAGCATTGGAGTGCAACAGATGAGAATTTTGGTCACTGGTGGTGCGGGCTTTATCGGGTCTCATGTCACCGAGCGGCTGTTGTCGCAAAGACACGGCGTCGTCGTACTGGACAATCTTTCTACTGGTAGGCTCTCCAATCTCGACTCAGTGAAGGATCACAGGAACCTCGAGATCGTCGTTGGCTCCGTTCGGGATACGGCTCTGGTGCAGGAACTGGTCGAGCGCTGTGACGCGGTGATCCACCTGGCGGCGGCCGTTGGTGTCAAGACAATCCTCGAGAAGCCGAGCCTCTCCATTCACACCAATGTGAGCGGCACCGAGAATGTGCTTCACGCCGCGGCGGTCGGCAAGAAGCTGGTGATCATCGCCTCGACTTCGGAAGTCTATGGAAAGACGACCAAGACACCGTTCAGCGAGACTGACGACGTGCTGCTCGGCTCGACCGCCAACTTGCGCTGGTCCTATGCCGTTGCAAAGATGCTCGATGAGTGCCTTGCCCTCTCCTATTCCTATGAGAAGCGGCTCAACGTCATCGTTGTCCGCCTGTTCAACACCACTGGACCGCGCCAGACCGGCCATTACGGCATGGTTCTGCCCAATTTCGTGAGCCAGGCGCTGAGCGGCGACCCGATCACCGTCTACGGCGCCGGCGACCAGTCGCGCTGCTTCGCCCATGTGTTCGACGTGGTGGAGGCACTCACTCGGCTGCTCAACTCGCCCGATGCAATTGGCGAAGTGTTCAACATCGGCAATGACGAGGAAGTGACGATCCAGGGCCTGGCCGAGCGGATCAAGCAAAGGTCCGGATCAAGGTCGGAGATCGTCAAGAAGCCCTATGGAGAGGTCTATGGCTTCGGCTTCGAGGACATGCAGCGGCGCGTTCCCGACGTCTCCAAGCTGGAGCGCGTCATCGGATTCCGGCCGCGCACTTCGCTGGACCAGATCATCGACGACGTAATTGCCGAACAGCGCGCTGCAATGGGGCTTGCAGCAGTCCCGAGCGCAGACATCGAAGACGCAGCCTGAGACCCGACGAGTGGCCGACCGCGGTGGCCAAAGTCCAGCGAAGGAGCCCGCGCGCCCCGGCGCGATAGAGAGGATTCTTTTCTCGCGGGTCGAACTCTGGGTCATCGCTGTCCTGCTGCTTCTTGGCGGCCTGCTGGCAATCGGCTTCGGCGCGGCCGTGCTCGATGCCGAGCGAGGAGACTTCCGGTTTGGTCCCGTTTCGCGAGCGGCGCTGGCGGTGGCCGAAATACCGCGTACGGCCAAGCAGCTACTGACCCGGGATGCGGACCTGCTCGTCAGCAACAGCTATCGCGATCGCGGCAAGCCGACTGGCTGGAGCTTTCCGTCCGATCGGATGACGGGTCCCGACGGCTACATCCTGCTTAGCCGCTATGACGGCACAGAGATGCGTAACAAGGTCGAACTGGTGTCACTTCCCTCCATGCGAACTGTCCATAGTTGGACTCCGGTCGCATCCGACCTGCTGAAAGACGTGACGCATATTTCCCGCTTTGCCGAGTACACCAACTGGGACAACTCGCGATTCCGCGAAATCCATCCATGGATCGAGGAAAATGGTGATCTGATCATCAAAGACATGGATTCCCCACTCCTCCGGATCGACCCTTGCGGCAGGCGTCTCTGGATACTCCAGGATGCCGCTTATCATCATTCAACGGAAGCCGATGCCGAGGGTAATCTGTGGGTTCCGTCCGTAGCCGAACGACCAACCCTTGCGAAAGTCGATGATCGGTTCCGGGAAGAAATGATAAGCAAGGTCAGTCCCTCCGGAAGGGTGCTCTTCAGACGTTCCGTTGCTCAAATCCTGATTCGCCACGGGTACGCCAACTGGCTGTTCACCATTCCCGACGACGATCCGATTCATCTCAACGACATTGAGCCGGTGCTCGCCGACGGCCCCTATTGGAAGAAAGGCGATTTGTTCCTCAGCATGCGTAATGTTTCTGCAGTCATGCTGTATCGCCCCAGCACGGATTCAATCGTGTGGATCAAGCGGGGTCCATGGATAGCGCAACATGACGTCGATGTCCTCGACGATCATCGGATCGGCATCTACAATAATGCTGTAGAGGAGCGCTCCCGCGCGAACCCCTATTTTTCCGGCCCCTCACAAGTCGAGGTCTATGACTTCGCTACCGGCAAGATCAGCCTGCCCCTCAAAGACATTATGACGCGCAACGAATTCCGGACGTGGGTCGAAGGACTTTTCACCCAACTGCCTGACGGATCTACGCTGATCGAGGATCCAACCGAAGCGCGATTAGTCATCTTCAGGCAAGACGGAACGGCCGCGGCGCAATACGTCAACCGCGCCAAGGACGGGGGACTGTATCACCTTGGCTGGAGCCGCTATATTGACAAGCCGAAGGGCGACCTGATCCTGCGCAATTTGCGAAAGGTGAAGTGCGATGCATGACTATCGTTGGTGGCGAGGCACCGCCCTGTTCCTACTGGTTTCGCTGCTCGCTCCCGCCCCCGCATGGGCCTATATCGGGCCGGGCCTCGGCGCGGGCGCGGTCGCCACGGTTCTGGCCGTTCTGGGGTCGATCCTGCTCGGGATCTTCTCAGTGATCTATTATCCGATCAAGCGGCTGTTGAAAAAGCTCAGGAACGCAGGCCGGCCGGGCAGGCACGTCGGCCCCGCCGAGTGATCGCCGAGCTGGCGCTTCTTGTCGCCGGCGCAGCCATAGCGAGTGAAATTCTTTTGCGGCTGCCTCTGAAGCAGCAGGTGAGCGTCGTCGTGGGGACGGCGCGGCGCTCCGCCGCAACACTGCGCAGCAAGCGGGTTTCCGACCATTGGAAGGAGGTCGTGCTGCCGGTCTACTCGGTGCGCATGGCGGGGCGATCGCTGCTCTTCTTCCTGCTGCTGTGCCTGGTTGTGCTGCCGGTGATGCTGATTGGCCTGTTGGCGCCTGGCGGGATGGCAAACTGGCTGGAATTGCTGATGCGGCCATTCGCGATCCTGGTCCTGTGCATTTGCTCGATCCTCTATATCGTCGTGCGCACGGGACTGGCGCGTGGCTGAGTACTCGCGGCTCGACAAATTGCTGCACCATCTGGCACTTGGGTCGACAGCGCGGGCGGAGATGTTCCACGACATCGAGCGCGGCGCCTTCCTCAAGTCCGCGCCGGCCGACGATGGCCGCCATGTTTTCGTTACCGGCCTTGCCCGCGCCGGCACCACCATCCTGATGCGCGAGATCCATTCCTCTGGCGCCTTCGGGTCGCTGACCTACGCAGACATGCCGTTCGTGCTCGCGCCCAATCTCTGGCAGCGGCTGTCAGCTCGTGGACGCAGGGCTGGACCACGGAGCGAGCGCGCGCATGGCGACGGAATCGAGGTCGATTTCAGCAGCCCCGAAGCGCTCGACGAGGTCTACTGGCGCGTTTTTTCGGGCGGCGAGTATATTCTCCCCGACCGGCTGGTGCCCCATGCCCCCGGCGACGAGCAGATCGCGGGCTATCGCGATTTCATCCGCCTCATCCTGCGCCGAACGGGCAAGTCCCGCTACCTGAGCAAGAACAACAATCATCTGCTTCGCCTGGACTCGCTCGCGAGCGCATTCCCCGGCTCGGTAATCCTCATCCCCGTCCGCGATCCGCTCGCTCATGCCCGCAGCCTGCTCAACCAGCACCGGCGTTTCCTCTGCAGCGACGCGTTCACACGCGCCTACATGGGTTGGCTCGGCCATCACGAATTCGGCGCCACTCACCGTCCCCTAGCTTGGGACCGTACAATCGTCAGCGGTGATCCGCAGACGATGGATTTCTGGCTGACGCAGTGGATCGCCGCCCATCGGCAAATCGATGCCCTCGATCGAAAACATGAGAATGTCCAGCTCATCCCCTATCAGGCGCTTATCAGGGATGCCGGTATCTGGCCGGCAGTGGCGCACCGGCTCGGGATCGAACCCGGGCCGCTCAAGGAGATACGCTTCAGCGCAAGTGCGAATTCGCTCGGCAAGGACGCACAGAGCATTGCCGCCGACGAGGCGACCGAATTGTACTGGCAACTCGAGCAGCGCGCGCGCGAATCCCTGGGCGGGGCCTGACTCTACCGCTCAGCGCGGCTCGATGACGACCACGGCAGGCTCGCGGACCGTCACGCGCAAGTCGCCATTGACCGCGGGCACCGCCGCGACCCGCTCGGTTTCTGCGGATTCCGTTAGAGTCCTGACGACGTAATTGCTTGCCGGGAGGCCCCGAACGACGACGTCTGTCGCGGCGGTCGCCCGCAGTGCCGTGACGATGCCGTCCTGGGGACGCTTGAACGCCAGGGCCTTCAGCGCACCCGAGCTCGACGTCGCTCCGATGCGAACCGCGCCGGGGCGGACGGCACGGAAGACCGCCCCATTGTACCGCACGTCCTCTCTCAAGGTCATGTCACCGTTGCGGGCGTCGACAACCAGATCCCCAATAACTTGGTTCTGGAATGCCGCCGCGCCCGCCTCCAGGTCCTCGAACAGCACGTCGGGGCCCGCTCGCCCGAACCAGAGTTCCAGCATCGAGATCGGTATATGATATTTCGCGGATCGCTCGGTGAGCCTGGCCAGTGCCTTTCGGTTGACCCCCCTATAGCGGTGGTAGGAGATCTCCGTCAGGTGCGACACCGCACCATCAACCTTGGCCATGTCGTCGAAATAGTATGACGCCGTCGTCATGCTCGTCGTTGACGGTGCTACGAACCCGACGCTGAGGCCGTTCTCCGAAAAGCGCCGCGAGGTTGCCAGGATCGTCTTTCCGATACGCTGTCCGCTCCAGCGTTCGGCGAGATCTGGTTCAAGGATCACCTCCCAGCTATCCGGCACCAGCCCATATTTGTCGCGTAGATGAAGCATCGTCGCGAGCGCGAACTCGGCATACTCCTCCGGATTCTCATGCAGGCTCGGGCGGCCTTTTAGAAATGCAACGTAGCAGACATTGACGAGCAGCTTCTCCCCTCGCGCGGCGAGGAGCTTGCGCATCGGCAGCACCGCCATTTCGACGTCGTAATCCATTTCCGTGAAGTCGAACCCGGCCCGATTGATCAACCGGGGATCAGCGTTGTCGTTGCTGACGAGATAGCGGCGCTCGCGCCAACTTTTTTTGTCACCCCCTCTCGCAAATCGTTCGAAGCCGCCCGGCGGCCCCTCGACCCCACTGCGGACCTCAAGTCGTACCCGCGTTATGCCAGCCTTCTCGACGGCGGTCCGTTGAAGTGCCTGCAAATTTTGCGGTGATATCTTACCGACGAATTCGTTGAGGTTGTTAGTTGCCTCCCAGCCAGTGACGATTTGGAAACGACGCGACGGATCGACGATCACGACGGCCTCGCCAGTCTCGATGGTGCCTTTGGCGGAGCACGCGCAGAGAAGCGCCGAGAACAGCAATGCCGTCATTCTAACCGTAATGGCGCGGTCGGAACTTCTCATTTCCTAACCTTATCGTTGATTGTTGGCGATCGTTTGTCCCGTGTGCGCACATGGGATTGTTGGGGTTGCCAGGCACATTAACATAGAGCAGAATCGCCCGAAACGCGGTTGCGTAAAATTGCAGAAGCCGAAGTAGGGCGGTGCCGGGGGGATGACAGTCGGCGGCCTTGAGACATGGTTCGCAGTGACGCTTGCCGCCGCCGGCGCCCTGGCGCTTGCAGCTATCGCGAGCCGCCGCCTTTTCTGGTTGGTCGCGGCCGTCTTTTTGGCAGGAACGTCTGCGCAATTGGGGCTCACCGATCCGCGCTGGTTCGGTTCGTTGCAGTTGCGGCCCGAGGGCTTCGCGCCGCTGTGCTTTGCGATAGTCACCCTGCAAGGCGCGGTCGTCGCCGCGGTCTTGCTCACTGGCGGGCGCCTCGCGTCACTATGGACAAGCGCTCGCGCGATCGGACTGGCCCGTGTCGGGCTTCTGTTTCTGCTGCTGCTCGGCTCGTCGGCCGCCCTGATGGGATTCGTTCAGTATCAAAGATATGAGCGGTTCGCGGTGGAGGTCTTGGCGCAAGGCGGCTTCCTGGCGCTTAACGGCGCGACTCTCGCGGCTCTGGCAATGCTCGTGCCGGATGGCTGGCTGGCATCCGTTGGTGGACGCGTCGACCGCATCCTATCGAGTTCCGGCAAGCGGCTGCCGTGGCTGGCTGCACTTTGGGTGTTCGTCGCATGCCTCTTGATAAACTTAATAGTGTGGGATCGCCTGCCTAGGGGTGACGAGGTGCACTATCTGTACCAGGCGAAGACCTTTGCGCTTGGCACCATCTACGCCGTGGCCCCCGGCGGGGCGATGGATGAGGCGCTCCATGTTGACCTAATTAGCGTCGTCAATGGCAAATGGTTTTCGATTTTCCCGCCTGGCTGGCCCGCGGCGCTAGCCATCGGTGCGGCCTTCGGCGTGCCTTTCCTCGTCAATCCCATCCTCTCTGCCTTGACCGTCCCGATCGGCCACGCGTTCCTTTCCAGGTGGGCGTCGCAACGCCTCGCCGCGCTTACGACGCTGCTGCTGGTGATCTCACCTTGGTACCTGGCGATGGGCGCTTCCATGATAAGCCACCCTCTCACCCTCCTGCTGGTCGTTTCCGCTTGGCTACTCATGCTTACAGAGGGCCCGCGCCGGGCGTTTGCTTGGTTCGCGGCCGGGTGCCTCCTCGGCTGGCTATTCCTAACACGGCCGCTTGACGGGGTCATAATCGGTGCTGTCACTGGGCTCTGGGCAATGACGCGCATCGACATGAAATCGGCGTCTGGTTGGACCGCGATAACTGCCTATTGCATCGGCTGCGTGCTGATTGGCTCGACGATCTTCCCGTACAATTCTGTCTTGACTGGCAGCCCGTTCCAGACACCATTGAATCAGTACTACGACCTGGCCTGGCACCCCGGGGCCAACCGGCTCGGATTTGGCGCCGATGTCGGTTCCCTAGACCATTGGGGCGGCGTCGACGTCTGGCTCGGGCACAGTCCACTAGAAGCGCTCGTGCAGGCGCAATTCAATCTCAAGGCCCTAAACGTCGAACTGCTCGGCTGGTCGATCGGCTCGCTCGTGCTGGTGTACGTGCATCTGCTGTGGGGCCGCCTCAGCCGCTTGGACTGGTGCATGCTGGCGGTCGCGGGAGCAACCATCGCCGCCTACGCATTCTACTGGTTCAACGGCGGCTTCTTCATCGGCCCCCGTTATTGGTACATGGTCTTGTTTCCGGCCATTTTCTTGTCCGCGCGCGGCCTACAGACCGCCTCCGAAGTGGTCGGTCGCACTGACATTTCTCACGGGGAGGAGAAAGGCATCTTCCTCGTTTTGCTACTCTCCGCTGTCGCGCTCACCTCGTTTTTGCCATGGCGGGCTACTGGGCGATATTCGCTAGTCCGGGGTGCTCACAGCAATTATCGCGATCTTGAAGCGACCGGTCGCCTCGATAATGCGCTAATATTCGTAAGGAGCGACAAGAGCCCTGAGTTTGACAACGCTTTCACGTTGAACTCGCCCGACCTTACTGGTCCGATTTTCCTGCGGGACCGGGGTGCCGAAGCAAACGCTCAAATCATTGCACGCTATCCCAGTAGGCACGTCTACATGGCGTCGGCAGCAGACCTACGCGCGGGCAGGGGAGCAATTCGGGTGCGCTGATGACGATCAAAGTGGAACCAGAGCCCAGCTCGCGGCCGCTGGTCGTCGACCTCGACGGCACCCTCATCCCCGTCGATCTCCTGGTCGAGCAGTTCGCGGCCGTGGCCGGCAGGGATTGGCGTTCAGCGCTCGCCGCGTTGGGCCAACTACACCGCGGCAAGTCCGCCCTGAAGGCGGCGATTGCCGAGTGCAATGAGCCGCGACCGGCCCTGCTCCCGTACGACCCTGCGGTGATCGCGCTGGTGCGCAAGGCACGCGAAGCTGGCCGGCCAGTCTACCTTGCAACGGCCAGTCACCAGCTGCAGGCCCAAGCCATCGCCGACCATCTCGCATTGTTCGACGGGGTCTTTGCAACGACCGCCGAAGTCAATCTTGCCGGCCAGGCGAAGGCCAAGCTGCTGGTCGATCGGTTCGGCGAAGGCGGGTTCGATTACGTTGGCAATCATTCCCATGACTTGAGCGTCTGGAAACATGCGAACGCCGGCTATGCAGTTCGCCCGCCAGCCCGCGTTCGTCGGGGACTGCAACGGCTAGGCGTTCCGTTCGAAATCTTGGAATGCCGAAAGAGCGGCGTGGGGGATTGGCTCCGCGCATTGCGCGTCCACCAGTACGCCAAGAATCTGCTGATCTTCGTGCCATTGCTTGCGAGGCATTCAGTGGCCCCGTCACAGTGGCTGGCGGCGTCCATGATGTTCGTCGCCTTCTGCCTTGCGGCCTCTTCAGCCTACCTGCTCAACGACCTGCTGGACCTCGAAGCCGATCGGCAGCACCCGACCAAATTTGCCCGGCCGCTCGCCTGTGGCGCAATCTCGACGAAGGCGGCACTGGTCGCCATTCCCGTCCTGCTGCTGCTTGCTGCCGCGATCAGCGTGATGATCTCGCCGCTGTGCCTGCTGGTCATAGGCGGCTACCTGCTGCTGACGCTCGCATACAGCTTCTATCTCAAGCGGCGGATGCTGGTGGATGTGGTCGCGCTTGCCATGCTCTATACAGTCCGGGTCATCGCCGGCAGCGCCGCGTCTGGAATCGCGCCGTCCGAATGGCTTCTGGCTTTCTCGCTGTTCGTCTTCACGTGCATGGCTCTCATCAAGCGCTACACGGAGGTGGCGTTGCGGCTGGACCGCAACCTTCCCGACACCACCCATCGCAATTACCGCAAGGACGATCTTGTCATCCTCGCGACGCTTGCAGCCGCCACCGGCACCAATGCCGTCACCGTGTTTGCATTCTATGTGACGTCACCAGCGGTCACCCAACTTTATTCCAATCCGACGCTGTTGTGGCTGATCTGTCCGCTGTTGGTATACCTGCTCGGCCGGGCGCTCATGGTCAGCCATCGCAGGGAAATGTACGACGATCCGGTCGTCTGGGCCCTGCGCGACCGCATCTGTCGGCTCGGCCTCGTCGTCGGCGCGCTCATCATTTTGGCGGCACTGTGAACCGGACAGGCAGAATGGAGTAGGCAATGTTTCCAAGGGACCTTTCCGTCCTGCCGCTGATTTTCATCAGTGTCCTGCTAGCTTCTGGATCTCAGCTCGTGCTGAAGATCGGGATGACGTCGGCTGCGGTCCAGGACGCACTTGCGATGCGCCGGGAAGGGCTGATCGGGCCCGGTTCGCTGCTGATCGGCATCGGCACCCATCCGGCGGTCCTGGCTGGACTCGTCTGCTTCGGATTGAGCGCCGTCGTCTGGCTTTTCGTCCTGTCGAAGATCGATGTCTCGCAGGCTTATCCCTGCGTCGCGCTCGGAATTGTGCTGACGACGCTTGGCGGCGGCCTGTTGCTCGGCGAGGAGATCAGCGTGACTCGCTGGCTCGGCCTGGCCGTCATCGTCGGAGGTGTCGGACTAGTCGCGGCGAACCGTTGAGAAGCGGTTGGCGGCGCGATTGACGACGTCGGCGGGCTCGCCGGCGGCCGCCCGCAGTTCGCCGTGGCCGGGCACCCGAGCTCGACGTCGCGCCGATGCGCATAGCGCCGGGCCGGAGGGCACGGAACACCGCTCCATGCCACCACCTGATCATGGCCGGCGCGTGCAGCGCGAGACGTAAATGTCTCCATCTTGCAGCGTGCCGGCGAATTCCCGCTCCTCCATGCAGCGGGTCTTGAGCGCATCGAGCAAAGCAGGATCAGCAGAGCGGAGGGGACGCTCGAAGGTATGCAGGACGAGCACGTCTTGGCGCCGGCGCAGCGAGGCCAAGTGATCAGCGCTTGTCAGCCGCGGCAAGTTGAGACCATGGAAGTTGTTATAGACGAAATCCGCGCCGATCCCGGCCACCGCGACGATATCGCTTGGACGGCGGGTCGCCTCGACATGGGCAAGTGCGCCCTCATAGTCCATTTTGGGCTTGCCGTAGGTGCGGCTCAGATCGAGCACGAGCAACGCGATCATCGCCGTGAGAGCCGCCCACCGCGCCGGCCTTTCCCACTCCCTCCATGGCCCGCCAAGCCGATCCAGAACGAAACCTATGATGACGAACACGCCTCGGACGCCCACGAGGAGAAGGAAGCCGGCAACGAAGAAAAAGAAGCGGGGTCGCGTGGGCCTGTCGAGCAGGACCGTGGCGAAATAGACCATCGCTGGCGGCATGAAGAATAGCGCCGGGATGAGTCGTGACTGACGCCAGTAGCTTACGAGGCCAACGAGGAAGACTGCGCCGCCAACGATCAGCACGCTACCGCTAACTAAGTCGATTTGCAGGTAGCGGAACACATCCAGCATGCCGAAGCCCCCAGACGCAGGCTTGGGCGCCGTTGCCTGGGCCGTGAAGAAGCCCGCAACGTCTCCAAGCATCGGCAGGTAAAGCATGATGGTCAATGCCGCCGCGGCGGCGAAGCCGATGACCGGCCCCTTGAATTCCTGAGCCGTGAAGCGTCGGTTCACCATCAGATGAAGGGCTACCGCGATCGCCTGACCGACGACCGCCAAGACCATGGAAACGTGAGTATAGGCGGCGAGGGCGGTCACGGTCGCAAAGAGCAGCCAAGGCTTCCTCGACCTCGACTTCAGCCCGTTCAAAATTAGCTGCGTGCTCAGCAAGGTCAGCACGAGAAGGATCGTGTAACCGCGAGCGTTCTGGGAGAACCAGACATGATAGGCCGCGACGGTCGCCAGCATTGCGCCGGCCAGCGCCTCGAACCGGGTCGTGACCCTCCTGCCCATGGTGTAGATGAGGGGGATCGAGGCGATCCCAAATAAAATGGCCGGCAGACGGAGCATGAAAGGTGTATCGCCGCCCAGCCCGATGCTGGTGTGCGCAAGCACCGAATAGAACACGTGCCCGTTGTCGGAGGGAAAGTGCGTCACGATGACGGACAGGGGTTTGCGGACGGAGTCCACGAGAGTGACGATCTCGTCGTACCAGAGCTGATCTCCGGCCCCGACAAATCTCAGCACCGCAGCGACGAGCACCGTCAAGGCAAGCAGCGCTAACGCAGCTCCGCGACCCAAGTCCCCTCTGTCGGAAGATGCATGATCGGACCACCGGCCAGGCGCCGACCGACGCGTCGATGCGATGGGCTGGCCCAAGACCGTCTCGATCGTCCGCATCTACCCCTCCGCGCCCCTTCGGCGTGCGCGCGCTTGGCGGCGCGAAGCCCAGGATGTGCACTGCCGGTCGGAGCTTGGTTCAAGTGTGGCGACTCGGCAAGCCAAACCACTCTATTCGCAAGTAACGTCCGAAGTCGGGACGGTTCACGGTAAGTAAAGTGCACCGCAAAAGCCTCCTCGACCGGCTTCAGCTGATCGGTTACCTTTCGCGCCGTAAAGACCATGCGCACACTTGGACGGATCAGCGACGCAGAAGCGTTCGGAGTGAGCGGAGATGGCCCGCTGCCTTCTCCGGGTTCCGCTCAAACGCTGGGCCGGGCGGTCGCTCCCACGGAAACGAAAAAGTATCTGCTGATCTGCAACACGGCCGACGGCTTGGTCGCACAGTTGAATGGGGTTGTGGCTCAAATTCAGCTGGCGCATCGCCTAGGGCTCGAGCCGATCGTTTACCTGCACCAGCGCAGCTGCATGTTCGGTCAGCCGAACCCCTATTTCGACCAGAGCAACGGCCCAAACGTCTGGGACTATTATTACGAGCCTATTGGCCCCTCACACGACGAGTTGCGGGCGCTCGTTGCAGCCGGAAAGGTTTACACGCTCTCGACTGCGGCCGATCTCCTCCGCCTGTTTCGATGGGAGCCGCGAAGCTGGTTCATGAATCCCTACGGTTACTGCCGCAGTGTGAAGAATTGGGCAGACGGCGATTATCCCGCGGCGTGGTGGGCGGCACAGCGTGATAAGGCGCGGCGGCTGCTCGACGCCGGCACGATCCGCTTCAGACCAGCCATCCTCGATCAGGTCAGGATGTTCGTAGAGAAGAACTTCTCCGATAATACGTTGGGGCTACAGCTGCGCGGTTCCGACAAGTTCGACTTCGGCGTTGGCCCGAATTTATCGCGCAAGGTCCTGCCAGAAGAGTATTTCCCGCGCATCGATGGCTATCTCGCCGAGCATCCCGAATGCGCGCGCATCTTCGTGGCGACGGATCAACGCCAGTGGCTCAAGACGCTGGAACAGGTCTATCCAGACAGGATCGTCTCCTTTTCCGAATGGTCGCTGAGCGACAGTGACGACAACCGCTTCAACGATGACCGCGCCAAGGCCGCCCGCGGCGTCGAAGTTGTCGTCGACCTGCTGCTCCTCTCGCGCTGCAGCTATGTCCTAAAATGTCACGCCGCCGTCGGAGAGATGGCGGCCACGTTGAATCCGGACCTTCGCTTTCTAGACCTAAATTACGCCATCCAGCCCTTCACGGCGAAGAGCAGGGCTCGCCGGGCCCTGTGCGCCCCTGGCATTTGGATATTGTCTTCGGTCTGGCGCATCCTTGCGGAACGCGGAATGGGACTCACGCAGGTTATTTCCGTGGACGGAGACGAGGTGACGGTGGACGCGGCCAGTCCACGTCCGCTCAATGAGAGCACACAGGCCGGAGACGCTGCGCAGCCGCCGCTGCTCTCAGCGCGCTTCGTCTCG
>Ga0310902_10000078_pt1 | contig 20391 bp, 19 predicted proteins | sample C24D3metaG_FD_203748 | JGI IMG/M metagenome (GOLD analysis project Ga0310902, IMG submission 203748) | Lab incubated soil microbial communities from West Virginia University Organic Research Farm, Morgantown, WV, United States - C24D3 | ecosystem: Environmental > Terrestrial > Soil >...
CTCGGGCAACCAGCAGGTGGACGAATCGCTCGACGAGCTCTATTGGTATTTGCTTGTCGCCGCCGCCGTCTGCCTCGGGCTGGGCGTACTCTTCGTGAAGCAGAAGCTGCAACTCGGCTTCGGCCTCGCCGCCGCCCTTCTGCTCCTAGTGCTCATCTCAGGTCTGCGGTCGTAAGAACCCTCTCACAGGAGATTAGGAGATGAGGAGACTGGCATTGCTTCTCATTCTTTCGTTGTTCGCGGTCCCGGGCCTGACGATCGCCCGTGTGCAGCGCGAGCAGCTGGATCCCCGAATTGGCCCGCCCGTCAGAGAAAAATACAAAGCCGTTCAAGATGCAAAAGTCTGGCGCAATCCTTATCTGATTGTGTGCCCCGGTAACGTCCGCAGCGCGCGTCCGGCCCCGAAGCTTCGGATTTGCGCTGCAGTAATGCCAGCTCAACTGCCGCCGGCCGATGCTAGCGCCTGCGTCAGCGCGTGACGAAGAGCGTCGTCCTACTTGATGGGAGGCGTCGACGCGGGCGGGCGGCGGTGGTGCGTGGCCTGCTCGTACGAGTACGCCAGCTTGATCAACGCCACCTCGTCCCAGGCCTTACCGAAGAACGTGATGCCCGCCGGCAGCGTGCCATTGCGCGTGTAGCCCATCGGCACCTGGATGGCGGGGAAGCCGGTGGTGGGTGAGAACACCTGGCTGTTGTCGCCGTGCGGCGTGTTCAGATCGCCGATGAGCCGCGGCGGATTGCTCCACGTCGGATACACGAACGCATCGAGCTGCTCGGCTTCCATCGTCTTCATCACGGCCGCACGAAACGCCTCTCGGTAGTCCGCCTCGGCTTTGCACGCCGGTGTTTCGGGGCCGTTCTCGGCGCCTTCCTGCGCGCGCTGCAGCCGCAGCTCGACAGAAGGATGAAAGTTCCGGCTCTTGATGATCTCTTCCACCGAATGCACCGGCACGCGATCGGCCTGCGCCGCCAGATAGCGATTCATGTCGTACTTGAAGCCGCCGCAGGCGGGACCGCCGGGCACGCGCTGCACGTGGGCCAGCTCGACCGCGGCGGGATCGACGATCGTCGCGCCGGCCCGCTTCATCGTCTCGATCGCCGCCATGAACACCGAGACGATCTCCGAATCGGTCGATTCGCGTTCGTAGGCCTGGCGCAGGATGCCGATGCGCGCACCTTTCAACCCGTCACGGACGAGCGCCGCATGGTAGTCGGGCGGCGCCGCCGGACGGTTGCCGGGACGAAGCCCCGGCTGCACGTACTCGCGTGCGAGCGTCACGGGATCGTTCGGATCTTCGCCGGCAATCACCTGGAATACGGCGACGGCATCTTCGACCGTGCGTGTCATCGGACCCGCGATGTCGGCGAGCAGGTTCAGTGGCGCCACCCCGGCTCTGCTCGTCAGCCCCATCGTCGAGCGGATGCCCACCAGACTCTGGTGCGAGGACGGGCCGCGAATCGAGTTGCCCGTGTCGCTGCCGAGACCCACCGCGCCGAAGTTCGCCGCCACGGCAGCCGCCGTTCCGCCGCTCGAGCCCGCGGTGACCCGATCGAGGGCGTACGGATTCTTCGTGTAGCCGGGGAGGATCGAGCTGATCGTCTCGTATGGCGTAAAGGCGAACTCCGCCATGTTCGACTTCGCGAGCACGATCGCGCCGGCTCTCCTGATGCGCTGCACCTGGAACGCGTCCGTGTTCGACACGAATCCCTTCAGCGACAGCGAGCCGTCGGCGCTCTGCAATTCCATTGTTTCGAAGTTGTCTTTGACGATCGCCGGGACGCAATGGAGCGGTCCCGCGGGGACGCCGGTTTTGTACCGGCGATCGAGATCGGCGGCCTGCTTGAGGGCGGCGGGATTCGAGATGACGAGCGCGTTGAGGGCTGGTCCCTTCTTGTCGTACGCGTCGATGCGCCGCAGGTAGTGCTCGACGAGCGCCTGGCAGGTGAGGCGGCCGGCCTTCATCTCCGCGTGAATGCCGGCAATCGTGGCCTCTTCGATCGCGAACCGCTGTCCGCCCTGTGCGGCGGCAATGCTGGCTGACAGTGCGATCAGCGGGAGGAGAAGCCTGTTCACATGTGCCTGATCACGGCATCACCGAACTCCGAACACTTCACTTCCTTCGCGCCGTCCATCAGTCGAGCGAAGTCGTAGGTGACGGTCCTGGCCGAGATGGCGCCTTCCATCCCTTTGATGATGAGGTCCGCGGCTTCAGTCCAGCCCAGGTGGCGGAACATCATCTCGCCCGACAGCACAACCGAGCCCGGATTCACCTTGTCCTGGTCCGCGTATTTCGGCGCGGTGCCGTGCGTGGCTTCAAAGATGGCGTGGCCGGTCAGGGAATTGATGTTGCCGCCGGGCGCGATGCCGATGCCGCCGACCTGCGCCGCGAGCGCGTCTGACAGGTAGTCGCCGTTCAGGTTCGGCGTGGCGATGACGTCGAACTCGTCCGGCCTCGTCAGTACCTGCTGCAGCGTGATGTCGGCGATCGAGTCCTTGATCACGAGGCCTGCGCCGGGCCTGCCGTCAGGAATTCTGCACCATGGTCCTCCGTCTATTTCGACGGCGCCGAAGAAGTCCTTCGCGACCTTGTAGCCCCAGTCGCGAAAGGCGCCTTCGGTGAACTTCATGATGTTGCCCTTGTGCACGATCGTTACGTTCCTGCGCTTGTTCTTGATCGCGTAGCTGATCGCGCTGTGCACCAGACGCTCGGTGCCGAGATAGCTGATCGGCTTGATGCCGACCCCCACCATCAGGCCGACGTCACGTTTCGGCGCGCCGATCGACTCGAGCAATCCCTGCCACTCGCGGCTGGCTTCAACCGTGCCGAACCGGATCTTCTTGAACTCCTTCGGAAACTCCCGGGCGAGGAAATCGAGAATCTTCTGCGCTTCCGGCGACCCCCCGGCGTACTCGATGCCGGCGTAGATATCCTCGGTGTTCTCCCGGAAGATGGCCATCTCCACCTTTTCGGGGTGTTTCACGGGAGACGGAACCCCCGTGAACCACCGCACGGGCCTCAGGCAGACGAACAGGTCGAGCATCTGCCGCAACGCGACGTTCAACGAGCGAATGCCGCCGCCAACAGGTGTCGTGAGGGGCCCCTTGATGCCGACGAGGTAAGTGCGAAATGCATCGAGCGTCTCGTCCGGCAGCCAGCTGTTCACCTGCTTGAACGATTTTTCACCTGCCAGCACTTCCTTCCACTGCACCTGGCGGCGCCCGCCGTACGCTTTTGACACAGCGGCGTCGAACACCCGCACGCTGGCGCGCCAGATGTCGGGCCCCGTGCCGTCGCCCTCAATGAACGGGATGACCGGATTGTCGGGAACCTGGAGCCGTCCGTTGCTGATGGTGATTCGGCCGTCCTGCGTCATACGCGTGTCTTGTCCTCGTGAAGAAACGATCGAACGAAGCTGCTAATCCTATCACCGGTACAGAAATCGCAGAGGATCTAGGTCAGACGCCAAAACGGTGGAATTGTGTCGGCCGGAAAGACATGCATGGCAGAGCCATGTAACGGAGTGGTCAGAACTTCTGGAGGATGCCCATGCTTCTGCGCGCCCAGTCTACGGCCGCGATTACAGATCTGGTCCGCGGCGAATTCCGCGAGATGCCGGGTTTGACGCTCACGGTTGCACAGGCCGGCCGGTTGTGGAGTCTCGATCCGCAGACGTGCACGGAAGTCCTGACGGACCTGGTCGACGCCGGATTTCTCTGCCGCAAGCCGGACGGCACTTTCTGCCGGGCCACCGACCTGTCGGGCCGCCCGCGGCTTTTTCACGTCTGAAAAGAGAAAGGGCGCCGGATCACTCCAGCGCCCTTCGTCTAACTTTCAACCCTGGGCCTTCAGCTCTAGACCCTCAGCCTTTAAGCCCTCAGCCCTCAGCCCTAAGCCCTTTATTTCGCGAGCGTCCGGACATAGTTGACGACGTCCGCGATCTCTTCCGGCTTCAGCCGCTTGCCGAGAGCGGGCATGTTGCCGATCTCGGTCTTCTTGCCGTTGGTGATAGCTTCGGTGATTTGCGCGTCGGTCAGTTTCGACATGACCGCCTTGTCCGAAAGGATCGGAAGCTTGCCCTTCAGGTTCTTGGCCGCAGGACCGTCGCCCTGGCCTGTGGCGCCGTGGCACATCACGCACTGACGTTTGTAGAGCGCCGCGCCGTTGGTAATCGATTCCGGGCTGGCGGCCGCCGCGGCGGCGGGCTTGGCCTGGCCGGCGGCATACACCGCCGTTACGCAAAAGAGTGAAAGAGCTCCGGTCAATGAAAGGAAGGATCTCATCGTCATAATTACACCCAGTTTACCTTAGTCGCCCCGGCCCCGTTGAGGGCGGTCTCCACCGTCTGACGCAAGCCGTCTGGACATGCGACGGCCAGCACGATGCCTCCGTCCACGACGCTGGGATCGTAGGGCAGGTTCTTGAAATTGGGCAGTCCCAGTTCGACCAGCAGGCCGACCAGCGTGGCGATCACGGCGCCCAGCATCGTCGTTTCGTAGGTGATGAGGCCGACGGTCCACGGCGCGACGATGGGCATGCCGCCCTTGATCAGCGGGTAGTTCAACGCCGTGATCGTGGCGAGCGCCAAACCGCTCAGCAGCCCGATGGCGGCGCCAGAGAGCGCCCAGGTGCGCAGCTTCGTCGGTTTCTTCTCGGGAATGATCCGTTCGCCATGAATCGGCTGCGATGACATGACCTCCATCGATTCGGGATCGATGCCGTCCTTGATGAGGCGACGCACGGCAACGCGCGCTTGCGTGGGCTCGGCGAACTTGACGAGGCAGGTCTGGGGCATAGGGAATCTGAATTCGAAAACTAGAATCTAAAAACTAAAAACTAAAAACTAAAAACCGAAAACTGACGACCGAAAACTGACGACTAATGCGCCGGATGAACGTCGCCATCAACCGTCGAGCCGAGGCTGGCAGGGTGAGCGGATTCGACGGAATGTTTGGCTACGGTGTAGCCCTCTTCGATCTCCCAGATTGAAATCATCGGGCTGAACTTGGCGAACAGGAAATACAACAGAACGAACAGGCCGAGCGTGCCCGATGCGATGGCCGCTTCGGTCAGCGACGGGAAATACGTACCGTAGTTGTACGGCAGGTACGGATGCGTGAGCGTGGGCACGATAATCAGAAACCGCTCCAGCCACATGCCGACGAGAATGCAGGTCGATGCGACGAAGATGAGCGGAATCGTCCGCAGCTTCTTGATCGCCAGAATCGGGAACGGGATCACGAAGTTGCAAACGACCATCAGCCAGAAAAGCGGGGCGAAGCGGCCCGAAATCTTCGACCAGAAGACCGGCATCTCGGGCGCTTCGTTGCCGTACCACGTCACGAGGTACTCCGTGAACGTGAAGTAGAACCACAGCAGGCTCATCGCGAACAGCATTTTCGCGAGGTTGTCGAAATGGATCGGCAACAGGTAGTGCTCGAGCTTGAAGTACTTCCGGATGAGCACCATCGCGATCAGCAGCGCCGCGATACCCGAGAAGATGGCCCCGACGACGAAGTACGGTCCGAAGATGGTGCTGCGCCACATCGGCATCAGCGTCATCGCGAAATCCCACGACACGATCGTGTGAACCGACACGGCGACCGGAATGATGATGAGCGCCATGATGGAGATGGCTTTTTCCAGCCGCACCCATTCCCGTTCCGTTCCCCGCCATCCGAGCGCGAGTATGCGGTACATCTTCTTGCGCCAGCCAGTGGCCTTGTCGCGTGCCACTGCCATGTCGGGAATCATCGGCAGGTACAGGTATGTGACGCTGCCGGTCAGGTAGGTGTTGATGGCGATGAAGTCCCACATCAGCGGCGACTGGAAGTTCGGCCACAGGTACCGGCTGTTGGGCACCGGAATCATCCAGTAGAACAGCCACGCGCGTCCGAGGTGGACGATGGGGAAGAGCGAGCCGGTGCAGAGGGCGAATGTGGTGATCGCTTCCGCGCACCGCGTGATCGGCCGGCGCCACTCGGCCTGCACGACCCGCAAAATGGCCGAGATGAGCGTCCCGGCGTGGCTGATGCCGATCCAGAAGACGAACGTCGTGATGTAGAGGCCCCAGAACGACGGGCGGTTCTTGCCCGCCATGCCGATGCCATATTTCAGCTGAAAGAACCAGGCCACGAACACCATGCCCGTCACCGCGACGAGCAGGGCGAGCATGGCGTAGTACTTCGGTCCGGTCTTGAAGAGCGGACCCAGCAGGTCGCGATTGATCTGGGCTTCCGATGGATGAAAGGGTGCCGGAGTCTGAGCCACGTCAGGCGTCCCCTTCCTTCAAGTACACGACGCGTGGCCGGGTGCCGAGCTCTTCGAGCAGCCGATACCCGCGGCGTGAATGCGCCAGCTTCGATACGCGGCTCTCGGGGTCGGTCATGTCGCCGAACGTGATCACCTTGGCCGGGCAGGCCTGCGCGCAGGCGGGCTGAATCTCGCCGTCACGCACGCCGCGCTTTTCGTCTTTGGCCGTGTCCTCGGCGCGACGGATGCGCTGCACGCAGAACGTGCACTTCTCCATGATGCCGCTCGTGCGGATCGAGACGTCGGGGTTGAGCTGCTCGTTCAGCGGGCTCGGCCACTCGGGGGTGAACCAGGTGAAGTAGCGCGCCGTGTAAGGGCAGTTGTTCGCGCAGAAGCGCGTGCCGACGCAGCGGTTGTAGACCTGGGCGTTCAAGCCCTCGGGCGTGTGATACGTCGCGTTGACCGGGCAGACCGGCTCGCAGGGCGCCGCATCGCACTGCTGGCACATCACCGGCATGAAGCGCGCCCGGATGTTCGGAAATTCGCCCTCCCAGTAGCGTTCGATGCGAATCCACTGATGCGTCCGGCCGTTGGCCGCCTGCTCCTCGCCGACGACCGGCAGATTGTTTTCGGCATGGCACGCCACGACGCAGGCTTCGCAGCCCGTGCAGCGGTCCAGGTCGATTGTCATTCCCCACTGAGCCATTGGATTCTCCGCACCATTCGCAGATTGGCAGATTGTGAGATTGGCAGATTACGGATTCCGAATTTCTAATCCACCAATCTGCGAATCTGCCAATCTTCCAATTCCCTATCTCCTACCGATGCAACGGATGCTCGTGATGCTGGCGAGCATCGCTGGCGCCGAACCGTACCAACCTGACATTCCGTCCCGTTTTGGTGATGCCGACGCGCACGCCGGTCTGCAGCACCGCCCCCGTTGTGGTGTCGACGACCGACTGGCTGATGCGCAGGGGATTCTCACCGCGATTCTGCGCGTAGCGGCCGAACTGCGTATGACCCTGACCCGCCGGAATCGCGATGACGTCCGGGCGCAGGCCGGGATACAGGAACGCCGGGAGCTCGATGAGGCCGTGCGCCGATCGGATCGTCAGCACGTCGCCTTCGTGGATCTCCATCGTGTGCGCCGTTTCCGGATTGATTTCGACCCACGATCCCCACATCACGGTGGTCATTGGGTCGGGCATTTCCTGCAGCCACGGGAGATGCGCGCTACGTCCATCGGCGAACGCGGCCGATGGAAAGATGTGCAGCATGTACGGCATCCCGGCGGCGTCGCCCGCGAAGGGCCGTGCGGCCACCGGCTGCGATGGCACGACGAAATTCACCGAAGCCTTGGCCGGTGTGGCGGCAGCGGCCGCCGCCGCCGCAGGTGCGGGGTTCCACCATCCGCCCGCGACGGTCACCTTGCGATAGAACGCCTCGAAGTCGGCGTCGATCGTCGAACCCGCCTGCAGCGTGTGAACCGAGCGGAACGATTCCTTCACCGCAGCGGCCATGTTCTCGAACGGCAAGGCTTCGGCCGCCTTTCCTCCGAGTGCCTTCGCCGTTTCGATCAGGACGTCACCGGGGTCACGAGTCTCCCATCGTGGCTCGACGACGGGCTGACCGAGCGTACGCACCGCGAATCCAACGCCCGGCTCCGGCACATCGTCGACCCATCGCTCGAGCGTAACGTGGCTCGGGAGAATCAGATCGGCCATGACGGAGGTTTCGTCGAGAAACGACGCCAGGCTCGCGATGAACGGTACGTTCGCGAGCGCCGACCGCAGCTTGTCGGCTTCAGGCAGCGAGAAGAGAGGATTGGTGTCGAGCACGACCAGCGCCTTGATCTGGCTCTGCCCCATCGCACCGATGAGCGCATGAATGTCGACTTCTGGCTTCGGGTTTCCGGCTCCTGGCTTCGGGCTTGACGCCTGAAGTCCGGAGCCGGCAGTCGGCACGGGTCCACTGATGTCATCGGCCCCGAACAGAATGCCGCCCTGGCGGCCGTATGCGCCCACGAGCGCATTCAGCGCGAAGATCGCCGTCAGCGACGCGACGTCGCGGCTGTCGCCGATGGCGACGCTCGGCTGGCGCGCGGCGAACTCGCGCGCGATGCGCTGGATTGACGCGGCGGGCACGTCGATTGCGGCGGCCACTTTCTCTGGCGCGTAGTCGCCGAGCGAGGCCGACCATGCCGCGAACCCGTTCGTCCTCTGATTCACGAAGTCGGCGTCGTAGAGCTTCTCGTTGACGATCACGTGAGCCATGGCGAGCGCGAGCAGGCCTTCGGTGCCGGGCTTCATCGGCAGCCACTCGTCGGCGCACGCCGCCGTCTGCGACAGCCGCGGCTCGGCGTGGACGAACTTGCCGCGCACGCCCGGGCGTCCCTGGCGGAACTCGCCGTACGAGTGCATGTAGCGCACGGGCGAGAGGAACGTCTCGAACAGGTTCGCGTTGAACGACAGCAGATAGTTCGCGCGGGCGAAGTCGACGGCTGGAAGCCGCGAGACGCCCGTCACCAGTTCCATCGCCTTGCGGATGGGCGCGGGATCGAACGGATCGTACGAGACGACGTTCGTGCCGAGGCCGGCGGCGAAGCGTTCGACGAGGGTGCCCATGGTGCCGCGATTGCGGCGGCCGGAGAGGAGCGCGATCGCCTGCGGCGACGCTTGCTGCTGCTGCAGCGCGGTGACGAGCTGCTGCTGCGCCTCCTTCCAGGTGATGGGTTGATACTGCCCGGTGCCGCGCGGTCCGAGGCGCTTGAGCGGCGCCTGGATGCGATCGGGGTGATAGAGCGCCTGCACGCCGGCCTGTCCGCGGGCGCAGGTGCCGCCCATGCTGATCGGATGCTCGGGGTTCCCCTCGATCTTCTTCGCCTGTACCGCCTTGACGCGTTTCTGCTGTCCGTCGATCGTCCGGATCGACTCACCCTGCATCACGCGCACGGTGATGCCGCAACCCGCAGAGCATTGCTGGCAGAGCGTTCGCCCCCAGCCTTCTTCACCCGGCACGAACCGATCTTCGGACACGAGCAGCGGAATCAGTTGCTGCGGTTTGCCGCACCCGTCGAGGATGAGTCCGGCGGTGCCTGCGACGCCGCCCGTTTTGAGGAAATCGCGTCTTTTCATTTGCTATTTGTGGCAGACAAGGCAGTCGATGCTCACTTGTTTCTCCTTGTGGCAATCGATGCATTTGCCCATCGTCCATTTGACGTTTTCCCGCATGTCCATCATCTGCGCCATGTCGCCGTGGCACGTGGAACACTCGACGCCGGCCTTGACGTGCCGCTTGTGCGTGAAGTTCACGCCCGCCGAAGGGGCGAAGCCGTAGACGCGCACCCATGGCGGTTCTTCTCCCGCCTTGGCGAACGCGGCGAGCTTCTGGATCTCGGGGCTCTCGGGCTTGACGTTTTCGTGGCAGACCATGCACTCGGTCACGCTTGGAATGGTGGCGGCGATCGAACGGTCTGCGTTCACGTGACACGTCAGGCATTCCATCTGGTTGTCGGTCACGTGGGTCTTGTGCGGGTAGGCAACGGGCTGCTTGATCGGACCCGCGGGCCAGAAGGCGGCCGCTGCCGAGGCAATCAGCAGAGTCAGCACAACAGCGCCGAAAACGAATTTACGCATGCGTAGTCTGTGCTCAGGGAATTAGGCTAGCCGTGTCGAGGGGCGAAAGTTTATATCGCTTTGAGTACCGAAGTCTAGGGACGGGAGGCCGCGAACGGCGCGTTTTGAGAAGGGATCGGCTCCGGTGTGTAGGGGAGATTTCGCACGTACTTCTCAAGCCATTCCATCTCCACGTTCATCTTGTAGAGCTGGTGCGCGGGTTGCACCCAATCGTGGCCTTCGCGCGGTGCGATGTGGACCTCGCTGGCCACCCCTTGTGCCTTGATGGCGCGACTCAGCTCCATCGCCTGCGACATCGGCACGCGGGGATCGTTCTCACCGATGAAAAACAACGCGGGCGTGCGGACCGCCGTGACGTATTTCAGGGGAGAGTGCTCCCAGTACGTGTCGATCGGCGAGTTCTTCTGCCAGAGCGTGCCGCCGAACCACAGATCGCGATCGGAGCGCGTGTCCGACACGCCATACAGCGAGATCCAGTTCGCGACGCCGGCTCCCGAGGACGCCGCTTTGAATCGCGTCGTGAACGTGATCAGCTTGTTGGCGAGGTGCCCGCCCGCGCTCCAGCCCATGACCGCGAGCTGATTGGGATCGGCGATGCCCATCGCGATGACGCGATCGATGCCGGCCAGCACATCGTGGTGGCTGTTCTTGAAGTAGCCGCCAATCGGCTCGCGATAGAACACGTTGCCATACCCCGAGCTGCCACGGTAGTTGGGCCGCAGGATCGCGTAACCGCGCGCCGCCCAGGCGGGCTGGTAATAAAAGAAGATCGATCCCCATCCGAATCGATCGGACGCTTCTGGTCCGCCGTGCAGTTGCACGATGAGCGGATAGCGGGCACCCGGTTTGTAGTCGATCGGATACGTCAGGACGCCTTCCACGCGCGCGCCGTCGATGCCCTTCCATTCGATCCGCTCCTGCCGCGGCAGCGCGAATTCGCGATCGAGGTAGTCGTAGATGCCGGTCACGCGTTTTGGTGCGGCGTCGCCCGTCGTCCACGTCCACACGTCGCCGATCCGCGTGGGCTCGTCGATCATGAACACGTGCCGCCCCGACACCGTGCTCCACGACGTCGGCACGAGCGCGTGATCCCCCTTGGTGATGGGCTTCGGCGTGCGCGACGCGAGGTCGACCTGAAAGAGGTCCAGCCGGACGCCGGTATTGACGAGCATCCAGATCGACTTGCTGTCGTCGGCCCAGCCCGCGCGCTGCACTTCGTACGGAAAATCCGGCATCAGCGCGCGCGTCTGGCCTCCTGACGCGGGCACGAGAAACAGGTTTGCGTTGTAGTACGGCTCCTGCTTGTGATTCGCCCGCGCGATGAACAGCACCTGCGAGCCATCCGGCGCGAGCTCGCCGTCTTCTTCAGGGATCGCATTCCTGGTGAGCTGCACGGGCGACGTGCCATCGGCCGCGATGTTCCACAGCTCCATCCTGTCGGTGTCGGCCGGAAGCTGCGTGGGCTTGCGGCTGAGGATGATGCGGTGGCCGTCTGCTGAAATCCTGTAGGCGAAGACGTAGTAGTCGCCGCCGGTAATGCGCGTTTCCGCTCCGTCGGCGACGGCCATCTTCCACAGGTGCCGCTGCCGGTACTCGTCGAGCACGCGGACATCGCCTCGAAGCTGCTGCCGCGCGCGTTCGCCATCGGTCGGCGGATCGGACGCCAGGAAATAAATCGACGTTCCGTCGGGATGCCACGACATGTCGGCCACACCGGTTCGCTTGGAGACCTGGCGCGGGGTACCGCCCGCGGCTGGCACGACGAACACGCTGCCGCGCAGGAGAAAGGCAATCGCAGAGCCGTCTGGCGACCAGCGCGCGCTGTAGGCGCCCGCGTCATCAACGAGCTGGCGAAGGCCGGTGCCGTCGGTGCTGATGCGCCAGATTCGCGGCACGCGCTGGTTCGCAGTCCAGTCGGCGGTGGCGAGCACAAACGTCAGGCTTTTTCCGTCGGGAGAAATCTGGGGATCGCTGATGCGCGGGATGTTCAGCAGGTCGACGAGGGTCATCGGACGCCTGGCGTGCTGGGTGGAGGCGCTTGACGTCAATGCCAGGCAGACGGCCAGCAGAACGGCCGGGAAGCAGCATGAACGCGCTGGCATGGAGGTCAAGCGAGTATAAACTGTCAAAACAGGCCTCAGACTTCGGGCTTGCGGCCCGAAGCCGGCAGGCCAGAGGGCAGCCACTAGGCAGTAGTGTCCGGCTTCAGCCGGACCGTTTGGAGCACCATGTCTGACCGTAAATATCGGCAGCGCGGCTATCAGGATTCAGGCCGCGACAAGCAGCCTCGACAGAGCGGACCGCGTCCGCCCCAGGCGCCCAAGCCGCCCGCCGACCGTATCGAGACGCGTGCCGACAAGGCCGAGCGCCGCGCGCTCGAGGGACGCGCGCCGAGCGTGCCCGGCTTTACCGAGGTGACGCGCTGCGCCCGCTGCGGCAACGTATTTTCCGATGCCATTGCGGCCGATTCGCGATGCAAGCAATGCGGCGCCGACCTGCGAAGCTGCGCGCAGTGCGAGTCGTTCGACACCGGCAGACGGTTCGAGTGCGCCCAGACCATTCCCGTGCGTATCTCGCCGAAGGACGTGCGGAACACGTGCGAGCTCTTTTCCCCGCGCGTGACGGTCGAGCGCGAGACGCGATCGCCGGCGCAGCCGCAGGCGCCGAACAGCGTACGCAAAGCGTTCGATGACCTCTTCAAGTAAGGTTCGCCTCGTCTTCTTCGAACAATCGATCGGCTGCGAGACGTGCGCGCCGACCAGGCGCGCGCTCGAGCAGATCGTCGACGAGAACGAGCACGTCGAGCTCGAAGCGCTCAATCTCGTGCTCGACAGGGAGAAAGCCGCCGAGTACGGCGTGGATCGAGTGCCCGCGGTCATCATCGAGGCGCCCGGACGCGATCGCATTCGTTACTACGGCGCGCCGCTCGGCTACGAGTTGCCCACGCTGGCGGAGGCCGTGCACATGGCGGCGACCGGCGAAACGCGCCTCAGCGACGAGAGCCGCGCGCAACTGAAAGCATTGACGACACCCGTGCATCTGCAGGTGTTCTACACGCCAGGCTGCGTCTATTGCCCGCGGATGATTTCCCTGGCGAACCAGGCCGCCATCGAAAGTCCGCTCGTGACCAGCGTGGCCATCGATGCCGCGGAGTTCCCGGATCTCGTCCGCCGCTACAACGTGAACGGCGTGCCCAAGACGGTGATCAACGATTCGCTCGAGCTCATGGGCGCCGCGCCGGAAGACGACTTCATGGCGGCTCTTGCCGAGAGCGCGAGCGAACAGGGAACCGCGATTGAAGAGTAAGACAATCCTTCTGATTTTATGGCTCGCCGCGCCGGCGCTGGTGTTGGCGCAGACGCACACGCAGACACCGGTCGCGTATCGCATCAGCTTTCCTGAAGCCGAACACCACCGCATGCAGGTCGAAGTCACGTTCCCCGACGTGCCGGCGGGAACGCTCGAAGTGGTGATGTCGCGCACCTCGCCGGGGCGGTACGCCGTCCACGAGTTCGCGAAGAACGTCTACGACGTCCAGATCGATGACGGCGCGGGCGGTTCGCTGGCCGTGGCACGTCCCGATCCGTCGCAGTGGAACGTCAGCGGCCATAGCGGAACGGTGCGGGTCCGCTACAAAGTGTTCGGCGATCGGATCGACGGCACCTACCTCGCGATCGACGCCACGCACGCGCATCTGAATATTCCGGCCTCGCTGATGTGGGCGCGGGGACTCGAGCCACGGCCCGCGCGCGTCACCTTCGACGCACCGGACGACTGGAAGATAGCGACCCAGCTGCGTCCGACGAGCGATCCACGCACGTTTACCGCCGCCAACCTTCAGTACCTGATCGACAGTCCGGCCGAGCTGAGCAGCTTTACCTTGCACGCGTTCCAGGTGGATCGGGAATTCCGGATTGCCGTGCACCACGAGGGAGCTGACGCCGACGTCGAACGCTTTGCGGCGGGCGTGCAGAAAATCGTTCGAGAAGAGCGCGCGATCTTCGGCGAATTCCCGGCCTACGAAGTGCCGTACACCTTCATCGCCGACTACCTGCCGGCCGCGGCGGACGACGGGATGGAGCACAGGAACAGTACGGTCGTCACGGCGCCGCACGGCATGCGGATGCCCGACGAACAGCTGTCGCTCCTGAGCACCATCGCGCATGAGTTCTTTCACAGCTGGAACGTCGAGCGCATTCGTCCCGCATCGCTCGAACCGTTCCGCCTCGACGCTCCGAATCCGTCGAGCGAGCTCTGGTTCGCGGAAGGCTTTACGAGCTACTACGCCCCGCTCACCATGCGCCGCGCCGGGTTGTGGCCGGTCGATGAATTCGCCGGCCGCCTCGGCTACCTGCTCGACGGCGTCATACGAAGCCCGGGGCGCAAATATCGCAGCGCCGAAGAGATGAGCCGCATGGCCCAGTTCGTCGACCAGGCCGCGTGGAGCGACGCGGCCAGTTTTCCGAACCACTTCATTTCGTACTACGACTGGGGCGCCGTCATCGCCCTTGGACTCGATCTCTCCCTGCGCGTGCGCTCCAATCACCAGGTCACGCTCGACGACGTCATGCGGCGGGCGTGGCAGGAGTTCGGCCGGGTCGCGCCGACCTCAGATGGTGTCGTCGCCAGGCCCTACACGACTCAGAATCTGCGCGACCTCCTCGCTGAGGTCGCACGCGATCGCGCGTTTGCGGACGAGTTCTTCAACCGGTTCGTTCACGGGCGCGAGGTTCCCGATATTGCCTCGCTTGCCGCGCATGCGGGGCTGGTGTTGAGCAAGCGGAATCCGGGCCGCGGATGGATTGGTCCGGTGTCGCTGGAATTCGGCGCGAACCTGGCTCGCGTGACCGAGCAGACCATCGAGGACACCCCTGTGTATCTGGCCGGCCTCGACCGTGGCGACGACATTCTGTCGGTCGACGGCGTGGCCATCAGCAGCCGGTCGCGGCTCGACGATATCGTCCAGCGCCATCGCCCGGGCGACGCCATCCGCATGCTGATTCGACGCCGTGGCACGACGCGCGAGCTGACGATCACGATCGCAGAGGACCCACGGCTGCAGTTCGTCCCGGCGGAGCAGCTCGGACGTCAGTTGACGGCCGCGGAGCGGGCGTTCCGCGACGCGTGGCTCTCGTCCCGGCAGTAGCCGTCCGGAAGCGGCCGGTCACAGGGCACACCCTGCGCACCTCATCCCAGAAGGCTGGTGGATTGACGTAACTGCATCGCGAATCCCCATCGCACCTATCGCACCTATCGCACCTATCGATATACTGCGCCTCTGAATGTCCGACCCATCTCCGCGCATCTGGACGCGCACCTATCTCACCGTCATGGCCGTCGAAGTGATCGTGCTGCTCGGCCTGTTGTGGCTGCAGCGCCACTACGGGATCTGATCGATGCACCTGCTCGACTGGGGAGTGATGGCCGCCTACATCGCATGGCTCGTGTGGGACGGCGTCAAGCGAACCAAGCTCGAGCGCACCACTGAATCGTATTTCCTCGCGAACCGGTCGATGCCGTGGTGGGCCGTCGGTCTCTCGGTGATGGCCACGCAGTTGAGCGCCATCACGCTGGTCGGCACGACCGGACAGGGTTACAGCGACGGCCTGCGATTCGTGCAGTTCTATTACGGACTGCCGCTCGCGATGGTGATTCTGTGCCTGACGCTCGTGCCGTTCTTCTATCGAGCCAGGGTCTACACGGCGTACGAGTACCTGGAGCGTCGCTTCGATCTCAAAACCCGCACGCTGACGAGCGGTCTGTTTCTCGTGTCGCGTGCGATGTCGTGCGGCGCGATCGCGGCCGCCCCGGCTGTCGTGCTGTCGGTCGTGCTCGGATGGAGCGTCACGATGACGACGCTGGTGATTCTGGTGCCGGCGGTGATCTACACGATGCTCGGCGGCGTGCAGGCGGTGACCTGGACCGACGTCAAGACGATGAGCCTGACGATAGTGGCGCTCGTCGTCGCGATGGTGTTCCTCGTGCGGGGGCTGCCCGAAGGCGTGGGCGTGGACGATGCGCTGGCGATTGCCGGCGGCACGGGCCGGCTGCAGGCATTCGATCTGCGCTTCACGCTCACGGAAACCTACACCTTCTGGTCGGGCATGCTGGGCGGCCTGTTTCTGATGCTGTCCTATTTCGGATGCGATCAGAGCCAGGTGCAGCGGTATCTCACGGCGAAATCCGAGGATGCCGGAAAGACGTCGTTGTTGATGAGCGCGTACTGGAAGATTCCTCTCCAGGTGCTCGTCCTCGTCGTCGGTGTCTTCACGTTCGTGTTCTATCTGTTCAACCAGCCGCCGCTCCTGTTCAACCCGATTCACGACCAGCGCGTGCGGACGGGCGAATCGGCGCCGGCATACGAGGCGCTGCAGCGCGAGTTTCAAGGGACGTTCGACGCGCGCCGGCAGGCGGCGGTCGACATGGCTGCGGCCCGCCACGCGCACGATGTGCGCGAACAGGCGCGCGCGACCGACGAGTTCAGCCGGCAGGATCGGGCGTTGCGATCGATCAGGACGAAGGCGGCATCGCTCGTCAAACAAACGACGGGCGACTCGAGCTACAACGACGTGAACTACGTGTTTCCAACCTGGATCATGACGGCGCTTCCGATCGGCATCGTAGGGCTGTGGATTGCCGCCATCATCACGGCGGCGACAGATTCGATTGCGGCGGAGCTGAACTCGCTGTCGACCGCCTCGGTCATCGACTTCTATAAGCGGCTGGCTCAGCCTGCGGCGTCGGACGCGCACTATCTGCTTGTGTCGCGGGCCACCACCGGGTTCTGGGGCGTGTTCGCCGGCTTTGTCGCCGTCTACGCGAGCAACCTCGGGTCGCTCATCGAGGTGGTGAACCGATTCGGGTCGTTTTTCTACGGCTCGATTCTCGGCGTGTTCATGCTGGCGATTCTCACGCGCCGGGCGACGGGTACGGGAGCCTTCGTTGGCCTCCTCACGGGCATGGGCGCGGTGGCGTCGGTGGCCTTCGGCCGGCCGGACATTTCGTTTTTGTGGCACAACGTGATCGGCGCCGTGGTGGTTTTCACGGTCGGATCGCTCGTGAGCCTGTTTACAGAAGATCAGAAGATCAGAAGCCAGCAATGATCCTGTCAAGGCAGAGCAATCTTCGGATAGATTGAGATCAGGCTGCGGGTTATCGTCGTCTGTATGACTACCCAGATTGAACAGATACAGCGCGCCTGCGAGATCATCCAGGCGAATCCGGAGGAACGCCACACGCTTGGCGCCCTGGCGGGACAAGTGGGCCTGAGCCGGTTTCACTTCCAGCGCGCGTTCACCGAGGTCGTCGGTATCTCGCCGCGCGCGTTTGCCGAGGCGTGCCGGCTTGGTCAGGTGAAGCGCGCGCTGAAGAAGGGCGACCGTGTGACGCCCGCGATCTACGACGCGGGCTACGGATCGAGCAGCCGGTTGTACGAGCGCGCGGATGCCGCGCTCGGCATGACGCCAGCGACCTATCGAAAAGGTGCGCCGGGCATCGAAATCGATTTCACGATCGCCGACTCACCGCTGGGACGGCTGCTCCTTGCCGCCACGGCGCGCGGAGTCTGCCGGGTCATGATTGGTGACAGCGATCGCGCGCTCGAAAAGGATCTGCGCGCGGAATTTCCCAACGCGATCGTGAGGCCGAACGATCGCATCCTGAGCGCACAAGTGCGGGCGCTCCTGGAGCACCTCCGCGGCCGATCGCCGCACGTCGATCTGCCGCTCGACGTGCGCGCCACCGCCTTCCAGTGGCGCGTCTGGCGCCAGCTCCAGGCGATCCCGTACGGCGAAACCCGCACCTACCAGCAGGTCGCGGCCGCAATCGGCAGGCCGGCGGCCACACGCGCGGTGGCCCGCGCGTGCGCGACCAACCCCGTCGCGCTCCTGATTCCCTGCCATCGTGTCGTGCGTACGGACGGGTCGATGGGAGGGTACAGATGGGGGACCGTTCGGAAGGAAAAGCTGCTGCGGCGTGAAAAAGCGCGGGCGGAGGAAATCAGCAGTTCGTCAAGTTCGTAGACTTAACGAACCAACGAACCCCTGCGAATTTGCCGAAGTTGCCGAACCCTACGATCCTGTGAGTAGAATGACCTCACTTTGTCCAAAACGCATTACGGCACCAGCTTCTGGCTGGACCGTTTTCCTTCATCCCGTCGCCCGTCCTATCCCCGTCATCGCGGCCACCTGGAGACCGACGTCGCCATCGTTGGCGGGGGTGCCATGGGTTCGTCGACGGCGTACGTGCTGGCGGCGGCCGGTGTTCGTGTGGCGCTGTTCGAAGAGGGACGGATCGCCCAGCGCCAGGCGGGCAGGGGAACCGGCATCGTCGCGCACGAGCCGGAGCCGTTTTTCTACAAGCTTGCGAAACAGCATGGGGTGCGCGACGCGAGGCACATCTACCAGGGCGCCCGGCGCGGATCGCACGAATACCTCGCCGCGCTGAAGCGCCTTCGGATCGAGTGCGGCCTCGAGATTCGCGATGCCGTGCATTTCAGCACCACGCCGGACGGCATTCAGGAGCTTCAAAAAGAGTACGCGGCGCTGCGCGACGCCGGGCTCGAGGTTGCGGCGATCAAAGGAACGCCGCTCTCTCGCCGGGTCGGTGCGAGCGGGTTCGGCCTCATCACGCATGGCAACGCGAGCGTCGATCCCTACAAAGCCACGCTCGGGTTCGCCAGGGCCGCCGTCGCCCGGGGTGCGCAGGTGTTCGAGCAGTCGCGCGTCACGCGCATTCGCCCGAGACGGCGGACGGTCGAAATCAAGACCGATGGCGGCACCGTCACCGCGTCGAAGGTCGTCGTGGCCAGCGGGTATCCGATCGACGACTTCAAACCATTGCGGCGCCGATTCGTCCGCGCCGACAGCTATATCGTGCTGACACCCGAGCTCCCGGCTGCGGTACGGCGCGAGATGACGCCGCCGGACCTGATCCTTCGCGACACCTCGGCGCCCGACCATTGGACGCACTGGACCGGGAATCGCGTGCTCTTCTCGGGCGCCGATCAGGCCAGCGTGCCCGATCGTGCGCGGGAACGCGCGATCGTGCAGCGCACCGGGCAGTTGATGTACGAGCTGTCGGTCCTGCGCTCGGCGATTTCCGGCACCATGCCGGACTACTCGTGGGACTCCGAGTACTCCCGCACGATCGACGGCGTGCCGTATTACGGCCCTCATCGAAACTACCCCCATCACTATTTCGCATTCAGCGGCGGCCCGGGCGGCCTCGGCTTTTCGTTCACCGCCGCGCGCATCATTCTTCGCCACATCCAGGGCGAGCCCGAGAAGGGCGACGAGCCGTTCTCGTTCGTGCGGATCAGGGAATGAGCCAGGTCGACCTGCTCGCCTTTGGTCCGCATCCGGACGACCTGGAAATCGGGTTGGGCGGGACGCTGGCCAAGCAGGCGGCTCTGGGTCACACTGTGGGACTGTGCGACTTGACGCGCGGCGAGATGTCGACCAACGGCACGCCCGAAGAGCGCGTGAGGGAGGCGGAAGAAGCCCGCACTGTGCTCGGAGCGGCCTGGCGCGAGAATCTGGGGTTGCCCGACCGCGCGATCGGCACCTCGGCCGATCACACCCGCACGGTCGTGGAGCTCATCCGGCGGGTACGGCCCAAAGCGGTCGCCATCCCGTACTGGCAGGATCGCCATCCTGACCACCGGGCCGCCGCGGAGATGCTCAGGGACGCCGTGTTCAACGCGAAGCTCACGCGGTACGCGGCCACGGGCGAGCCGTGGCAGCCCGCGTGGGTGTGCTTTTACTTCATCAACGACGCCGCGCCGGTGTCGTTCGTGGTCGACGTGTCGGACTACTACGAGGTGAAACGGCGCGCGCTGGGGTGCTATCGCAGCCAGTTTTCCCGCGCAACCGGCCACGCCGAAACGCGTCTAAACGCTCCAGGGTTCAATCAGCTCATCGAAAGCCGGGATGCGCAGTTCGGGGCCCTCGCTGGTGTAAGGTTTGCTGAGGGGGTCGTGGTGAACGAGCCCATGGTCCGGGATCATTTGCTGAAGTAGGTCTGGGATGAACATCGGAGTGGTGTGTTACGCCTCGGTTGGCGGCAGCGGCATCGTCGCCACCGAGCTGGCGAAGTCGCTGGCGCGCCGCAACCATCAGGTGCATCTGATCAGCACAGAGCCTCCATTCCGGCTCGGCGAGTACGAAGCCGGGCTTGCGTTTCACCGCGTACACACGCCGACCTATCCGCTCTTCCGCGAGCCTCAATACCTGCTGTCGCTCGCCAACAAGATCGTGACCCTGTCGCGCGAGTTTTCGCTCGACATCGTGCACGCGCACTACGGCATTCCGCACGCGACCGCCGCGTACCTCGCCAAGCAGATTCTTTCCGCGACCAATGGCGGCCCAGGCGCGAAGGTGCCGAAGGTCATTACCACGCTGCACGGCACCGACATCACGCTGCTCGGCAGCGATCCCTCGTACTCGGAAACGGTCGCGTTCTCGATCGATCAGTCCGACGGCGTCACGGCGGTGTCGGAAAGCCTT
>Ga0310902_10000082_pt1 | contig 20110 bp, 16 predicted proteins | sample C24D3metaG_FD_203748 | JGI IMG/M metagenome (GOLD analysis project Ga0310902, IMG submission 203748) | Lab incubated soil microbial communities from West Virginia University Organic Research Farm, Morgantown, WV, United States - C24D3 | ecosystem: Environmental > Terrestrial > Soil >...
CTTCGCATCTGGTCTATTGGAAAGACCAGGGCGTGCTCGAACCCTATGTCCCGGAAGACGTTGCCAAGTTCTATCCAGCTGATCACAAGGATGCAGACGGTACTTACGCGAGTTTTCGCGTGTTTCTATCCATCATCGCTTACAACACCACCATGGTGAAGAAAGAAGAGGCGCCGAAAAGCTTTGCGGACCTGCTCGACCCGAAATGGAAGAGCAAGATCGTCAAGGCACACCCTGGCTACAGTGGCACGATCATGACCGCGACCTATCAAATGTCGCGCGATCTGGGGTGGGAGTACTTCGAAAAACTCGCACAGCAGAACGTCCTGCAAGTGCAGTCAGCCGCCGATCCGCCGAAAAAAATCGCGCTGGGCGAACGTGCGGTCCAGGCGGACGGCGTCGAATACCTGGTCCTGCAGGAGAAAGAATCCGGCCAACCCGTCGAACCGGTCTATGCGCCAGAAGGCAGTCCTTTGATCATTGGGCCCAACGGCCTGTTCAAGGCCGCGCCGAACCCGAATGCAGCGCGTCTGTTCCAAAGCTTCTGCTTCACGCCCGAATGCCAGCAACTCTGTATCGACATCGGCGGTCTGCGGTCGGTGCATCCGCAGATCAAGGAGCACACCGGACGTACGCCGTTGAGCCAGATCAAGATGATGAAGGACGACGCCGCGGCGGTTCTCAAGAATGGCGAGCAGATCAAGGCGCGCTACACGAAAATTTTCCGTGTCTAGCCTCAACAGTGGATGGTCGGGACCGCTTCGGCCATCCACTACTTCCAGCCGGCGAGTACTGACGATGAAAGCAGCCAAAGCCAAACAGGCACCGATATGACCATCGCTCTACCCGCATCGCCGGCCCGGCGCGGGCTCGGAATCGATCTGTCGAAGCCGGTGCTGATCGTATTCGCGGTGATCCTGTTTTTGCTCATCGCAATGCCGCTCTCTTGGCTCGTTCTGTATGCCTTCAGCACTAAAAATGGATCGTTCACGCTCGACAATTTCTCTCGCCTGCTTTCCGACGCCGCATTTCTTGACCCTCTGCTGACCACTTTCGCTCTCGCCACACTGTCCGCGGTGATCTGTTGCGTCGTGGCTGCCCCGATGGGCTGGCTGGTGGCCCGGACGGACATGCCGCTGCGGCGCACGGTGCGGCTGCTGGTGACGGCGTCGTTCGTCACGCCACCATTTCTCGGCGCGATCGCGTGGGAATTGCTGGCGGCACCGAACAGCGGGTTGCTCAACCAGCTCTACCGGGAACTGACCGGCGCCGAGCAAGGCGCGCATTTATTCAATATCTACAGCTTCACCGGCCTCGTCTTTGTCATCAGTTGCTACACGTTTCCTTATGTATTCGTGCTGGTGGCGAATTCGCTCGATCGCACTCCGGGTGACCTTGAGGACGCATCCGCTATTCTTGGCGGAAAGGCCTGGGACACCGCGCGCCGGATCACGATTCCGCTGGCGCTTCCTTCGTTGCTCGCGGGCGCTCTGGTTGCATTCCTGCAAGCGATGACATTGTTCGGCTCGCCGGCCATCCTGGCGATGCCGGCCGGCTTCCACACGATGACCACCAAAATATGGAGCCTGTTCCAGTTTCCGCCTCAACCGGAACTGGCCGCAGCCGCTTCCCTGCCGCTCCTGATTCTCACGATTATCCTTTTGCGCGCGGAACACGTAATTCTCGGCCGGCGCGGTTACTCCGTAGTCGGCGCGAAGAACAGTGAACCACGCATAGTGCGGCTTGGCCGCTGGCGTTGGGTCATGCTGACAGCCGCGATGCTGGTGCTGACGTGCCCGGTTTTCCTGCCCTATTTCGCGCTGCTCAATGCTTCGTTCTCGAAAGTGGCCTCGCACCTGGTGTCGTTCAATAACTTCACGCTGCACAATCTGCACTTCGTCTTCTTCGAATTGTCGGCAACCAGGCTGGCGCTTTGGAATACATTCATCCTCGGAACACTGGCCGCAACAGCCGGCACCGTGCTCGCACTCGTGATTGCCTACGTTCATACGCGCCAGGCCGTTCGCGGCTATCGCCTGCTCGGCTTTCTCGCAACCGCTCCGGTGGCGATCCCAGGGATCGTCCTGGGCGTCGGGTTGTTTTTCACCTATACGCGCCCGCCCTTTGTGCTTTACGGGACGTTATGGATTCTGTTGATTGCCTTTGTGACGTTGAGCATGCCGGCGGCCTATCAGCAACTGCAGTCGGCTTTCAAAGCCGTGCATCCAGAACTAGAGGACGCGAGCCGCATACTTGGCGCCACGCGGTTGCGGGCGCTCTGGCAGATCACCGCGCCGCTGCTGCGAACAAGCGTGATAGCCACATGGTGCTTTATCTTCGTCGGTGTGATCCGCGAGCTGTCGGCGGCGATCATGCTGTTCACCTCGGAGACCAAGGTGCTGTCGGTACTCATCTATGATCTCAATGAAAGCGGCGATCTCGCCGCCATCGCGGTGCTTGGTCTGCTGATGCTGGTCCTCACGTTCGGTATTGTCGCGCTTGCCAACAGCCTGAAGTTCGGTGGCGCACGCCGGCTGTCTACGACGCCATGATCGCGGTGGTCCTGTGAGCGGCCGATTGCCCAAGGTGTCCGTTGCCGAGCAGCTTGCTGAGCGCATCGCAGCTTTACAGGCTGATCGCCTGCCGAAATCCATGCGGCAAAAGTGCGAAGAGCTCCTGATCGACGTGGTGGGCCTTTGCGTGACCGCACGCAACGAGGACTACATCAAGAGTGCTCTCGCCGCTTGCGACGACGAGGGGCCATGCACGGCCATCGGTCATGCGCGCGGCTTCAGCGCTGCCAGTGCTGCCTTCGTCAATGGCACGGCGGCACATGGCGAGGATTTTGACGATACGTTCGAGGGTGGCCCCGTGCACGCCGGTGCAGTGATTGTGCCGGCGGTGCTGGCGGCGTGCGAGCGCCATAGGCCGGATGGTAGCGCCGCGTTTCTCGGAATCGCGGTGGGCACCGAGGTCATGTGCCGTCTGAGCACGGTCGTGCCGAAGGCCGTTCACAAGGCCGGGTTCCATCCGACAGCCATCTTCGGCGCGATGGGGGCGGCGGCCGGCGTGAGCGCCGCGTTGGGCCTGAACGCAAAACAACTTGTCGATGCATTGGGCATTGCCGCCAGCATGGCGTCGGGCATCATCGAGTACTTATCAGAGGGCACCTGGACGAAACGACTGCATCCCGGATGGGCGGCACAATCCGGCATCCGCGCGGCATTACTGGCGCGCGGCGGATTCCTTGGGCCGCGCACCGTGTTCGAGGGTGTCCATGGACTGTTCCACGGCTTCGCCCATACAACGCAAGGTGACTACGGCGCCCTCACTGGCGATTTCGGTTCGCGTTGGGTAACCGAGACGCTTGCATTCAAGCCCTATCCCTGCGGGACCATGGCGCATCCTTACATCGATTGCGCAAAACGACTCGCGGCCCGCGGCATCAAGGCCGGCGATGTGAAGGAACTGATCTGCGAAGTGGCCGAAGGGACGGTGCACAGGCTATGGGAGCCGCTTGCCGACAAGCAGCACCCGCCCAATGGTTATGCCGCGAAGTTCTCAACGCCCTTTCTGCTCGCCACAGGCTTTGTACGCGGCGGTGTCGGCCTCGACGCCTTCACGGACGCTGCGGTACACGACAAAGATGTGCTCGGGCTCTCTTCGAAGGTCCATTACGTGATCGATCCGAATAATCCTTATCCGAATAATTTCACCGGCCACATTCGCGCAGTCCTCAATGATGGGACGGTCGTAGAAGAGCGACAGCCCCATTTCCGTGGCGGCGCGCACGAACCGCTCTCTCGCGCGGACATCGATGAGAAATTCATGCTCAATGCTCGCCATGGCGGGTGGGACGAAAAGCGCGCCGCGGGCGCGATTACGAAACTTGCAAAGCTTTTCGACGGAAAAATCGATTTGGCGTTCTTGCGGGGATAGATTTTTCGTCGTGCCGGCAAAATGTTACGCATGACGAGTGGAGAAAGCCTCATGAGTGAAAAAGAGCTCGCCGGTAAAGTGGCGATCGTTACGGGTGCCGGACGCAATATCGGCCGCGCCATCGCGCTTCAACTCGCGCACGCCGGCGCCTCGGTCGTCGTCAACGTACGGTCCAACAAGGCCGAAGCCGATAGCGTATTGCGCGAAATCGAAGCCGCTGGCGGGAAAGCAGCCATTGTTCTCGGTGACATCGCAGACGAGAAGACTGCGACTGCGCTCGCTGATGCTGCGCTAAAGAAATTCGGGCGGATCGACATTCTGGTCAACAATGCCGCACTTCGCCGCGAAAGGCCGATCACCGAAATGACCTATAAGGATTGGCGCGAGGTGATGAGCGTGATCCTCGACGGGGCTTTCCACTGCGTTCACGCTTGCCTGCCGGCGATGAGGAAAAACGGCGGGGCAATCATCAATATCGGCGGGATGAGCGCACACATCGGTTCGAAGGATCGCGCGCATGTCATGACCGCCAAGACCGGCCTGGTTGGATTCACCCGCGCACTTGCGCATGACCTCGCCGCCGAAAAAATTACCGCCAACTGCGTCGTACCGGGTGCGATCAACACCGCACGGCCTGCCTCATCGCAGGCACCGGCACATCACCTCACGCATGGCACCATCTCCGGCGAGCGGGGGGAGCCCGAGGATGTCGCCGCCATGGTGCGGTTTCTCTGCAGCCCCGGCGGGCGCTATGTCACTGGCCAGACCATTCATGTCAGCGGCGGCAGTTACCTGGGTTCATAGTCGGCCGCCGTTCGCGAGCGGCGACAGGGTGGCCGCACCCTTGCGAAAGTGCTAATCCAACCGCCCTAGATCGTTCCGGGTAACAACGAGGCTCCCATGTATTCCGATCTCGCGCTCTACATCGACGGCAAGTGGCTCAACGGCGAAGGCCGCAAGGGCGAGGACGTCATCAATCCGGCAACCGGGAAGACCCTCGCGCGCCTGCCGCACGCTAGCAAAGCCGACCTCGATGCCGCACTGGCCGCAGCTGAGAAAGGTTTCGCGGTGTGGAAGGCGACCTCGGCCTACGACCGCTCGAAGATCATGCGGAAGGCCGCCGACCTGCTGCGCGAGCGCTTCGATCACGTTTCCAAGGTAATGACCCAGGAACAAGGCAAGGTCTATGTCGAGTCGCGCGCGGAAGTGATCACCAGCGCCGACATCATCGACTGGTATGCCGAGGAAGGCCGTCGCACATATGGTCGCGTCGTGCCTGGACGGCAGAAGGGCGTCCGCCAGATCGTCATCCAGGAGCCGGTCGGTGTCGTTGCAGCGTTCACACCCTGGAATTTCCCGACGCTGACACCCGTCCGTAAGATTGCCGGGGCGCTTGCGGCCGGCTGCTCGATCATCATCAAGGCTTCGGAAGAAACGCCGGGCGGCTGCGTTGAACTCGTGAAATGTTTCGCCGATGCGGGTGTGCCGGCGGGCGTGCTCAATCTTGTGTTCGGAGTGCCCGCTGAAGTGTCCGAGCATCTGATTCCGAAGAAATCCGTCAAGAAGATCTCGTTCACCGGCTCTATTCCCGTCGGCAAGCATCTCGCCGAACTGGCGGCCAAAGGCATGAAGAAGGCGACCATGGAGCTGGGCGGCCACTCGCCGGTTGTCGTGTTCGACGATGCCGACCCGGAAAAAACCGCTGATACCATCGCGGCGTTCAAGTATCGCAATGCCGGGCAGGTCTGCATTTCACCAACCCGCTTTTATGTGCAGGAAAAAAACTACAAAAAGTTCGTCGCTCGCTTCACCGAATACGCCAAGGGGCTGAAGCTCGGTGACGGACTGGAGAAGGGCATCACGTTGGGCCCGCTCGCCAATCCGCGCCGGTTGGACGCGATGGAAAGCTTCGTCAATGACGCCAAGGATCGCGGCGGCAAGGTGGCGACCGGTGGATCGCGGCACGGCAACCAGGGCTTCTTCTACGAGCCAACCGTGATCACCGATGTTCCGGATGATTCCAAGGTCATGACCGAGGAGCCGTTCGGTCCTCTCGCACCGATCGTGCCGTTCAAGACCTTTGACGAAGTGGTCGAGCGCGCCAATTCTCTCCAGTTCGGCCTCGCCGCATATGCCTTCACCACGTCAGACAAGAATGCGTCAGCAATCAGCGACGCGCTGCAGTCCGGAATGGTCGGCGTCAACAGCATCGCTATCTCGACGCCTGAGACGCCATTCGGTGGCGTCAAGGAATCGGGCTACGGTTCCGAAGGTGGCGTCGAGGGTTTGCAGGCTTACATGAACATCAAGTTCATTTCGCAGGCGTAGTCGCGGTTTGCACTGCGCGCTTGATGGCCGGGCTCGTCCCGGCCATTTCGTTTGATGGCGCTTATTTTGCCGCCATCCCCTTCTGGCATGCCGCCCAGACTTTTGCAGGTGTTGCCGGCATGTCCATGTGATCGGCCGCGCCGTTCGGAATGGCGTTCGAAATCGCGTTCATCACCGCGGCTATGGCTGCCGTCGTGCCGGCTTCGCCTGTGCCCTTGACGCCGAGCGGATTGCTCGTTGCCGGCACGGAATGCACCGCTTCGCGCAATTCGATCGGCATCGTATGAGCGTGCGGCATTCCGTAGTCCATGAATGAGCCTGCGACCAGTTGGCCGCTGCTCGCATCGTAGATCGCGTTTTCAGCCAGCGCCTGGCCCAGGCCTTGTGCGATGCTTCCGCGCACCTGGCCTTCGACGATCATCGAGTTAAGCATCACGCCCGGATCGTCGACCGCAGTGTAAGTGACGAGGTCAACTACGCCGGTGTCGGGGTCAATCTCGACCTCGGCGATGTGGCAGCCATTGGGAAATGTTAGGGGAGCTTCGGCCTTCTCTTTGGTGTCCAGAGTCTCGCCGAGCTCGTGCGCGCGCCTTGCGGTTTCGAACAACGATATCTTGCGGTCGGTTCCGACGACCTCGAAATTTCCGCCGCTGTACTGGATATCCGCTTCGGAAGCCTCCAGCAGAGCCGAGGCGACCTTTTTGCCTTTTGCCAACATGACGTCGGCCGTGTGCACGATCGCGCTTCCCGCACACATGGCAGAGCGTGAGCCGACCGACGCAAAGCCAGTCAGCCCCTGCGCAGTGTCGCCGTGCCGATGCTGAATCTTTGCGGCATCGATTCCGAGCCTGCCGGCGAGCAGACGCGGAAAAACGGTCGCGTGCCCCTGTCCGGTGGATTGCACATTGCAACCGAGAATGAGCTGCTCCCCACCGGGAAAAGAGACGGAAGCCTGCTCCATCGGCATTGCACCTGCGTGCTCCAGCATGCAGGAGACGCCGATGCCGCGAAGTTTTTTGCGCTTTGCCGATTCACGCCGCCGTTTGCTGAAATTTTCGAAATCCGCGAGCTTCAACGCCATGTCTACAATCGTCGGAAAGTCGCCGCTGTCGTATGTGTTGATCGGGGTTTTGAACGGCATGGCCGATGGGGGAATGAGATTCTTTTTGCGCAATCGCACCGGATCGATACCGGTAATGCGCGCAGCTTCCTCCACAACACGTTCAAGGGCGTAATTTGCTTCCGGTCGGCCGGCCCCTCGATAGGGGCCGATCGGTACCGTGTTGCTGAAATAGCAGGCGACCGAAACATCGACCTTTGGAATGCGGTACATGCCGGGCAGGCAGCGGGCGAAATTGTTGGTGTTGATACCGACGCCCGCGGTGCTCACGTAAGCGCCCTGGTTGCAAAGGTGTCGTACGCGGAGCGCGAGAAATTTCCCCTTTTCATCGAGTGCCAATTCGGCCTCGGTTACGGTATCGCGTGCTTGCGTGTCGGTGAGGAAGGCTTCCGATCGAGTCGATTGCCAATGCACAGGACGGCCGAGCTGGCGCGACGCCACCAGCAAGGCTGGATATTCCGGGTAGGGCGGCGTCTTCATGCCGAATGCGCCGCCGACGTCCTCGGTAATCACGCGCAGCTTTTCCGGTGGAAGGCCCATAACGCCGGCGGTCAGGTTGCGCAGGGAGTCGGCGCTCTGTGAGCAGACGTAGAGCGTGTAGCTGTCATTTGCCTTGTCATAGACGCCGGTAGAGCCGCGCGTCTCCATCGACGCAACAACCATGCGCTGATTGACGACGCTCACCTTGGCAACGTGCGGCGCTTTGGCGATGGCTTCAGCAACGTCACGCTCGTTGTTTTCGTCAGGCACCGGGCCGGGCCAGTCGACGCAGAGATTGCCGGGCGCTTCGGCATAAAGCTGGGTTCCGTCTTTTCTCATGGCGTCATGCAGATCGACCACAGCCTGCAATTCTTCGTATTCGACCTGCACGAGGTCCGCTGCGTCCTGCGCAGCGGCGATCGTCTCGGCGACCACCATTGCAACAGGGTCGCCGACATGCATGACCTTTTCACCGGCGAGTGAAGGTCGAAAGGGCATGATCATCTTGGCGCCGCCGCGGCCGGGAACAGGTGGATGCCGTGACACGCTGCCGACATTCGCCGCCTTCATGTCTTCGGCAGTCAGCACGGCCAGAACTTTCTTCGCCTTTCGCGCTTCGTCCGTTCTGACCGACACCACACGCGCGTGCGCATGTGGTGAGCGTACGAAAGCGGCGAACGCGGTATTGGGCAGCCGGGGGTCATCCATGAAGCGGCCCGCTCCGCGCACCAAGGCATCGTCTTCAACGCGCGGCGTGTGGTTCGCATCGGTAAGACTTGTGGTCATGTAAGATCCGGTATTGCTTGCGGGGTCTCGTTTATAGCCCAAAGCACAGGGCGCAACAGGGGCTTGCGTCTGTCAGCGGGCTGCGGCACTGAGGCCCTTGTTGCCGCACCACGTGCGGCGCCTTTCGGGTGGTGAAATGAGCAAAGTGCGAACGATCGACACTCATACGCATGTGTTGACCCAGGAGACCGCCGCGCTGTTGCGCAAGGAGGCTCCGAAGGTACCAGTAACGATAACGCCGATCGACGAGGCATCGGCAACGCTCGATGTTGGTGGAATTGCCTACCGGCCTTATCCGCGCGGCGGCTTCGATATTGAGCATCGATTGCGCGACATGGACGCGGCGGGCGTCGATGTGCAGGTCCTTTCCGCCACTCCGCAAACATATCTTTACAATCAGGAAGCCACGCTAGGTGCGGCTACCGCAGCGATTCAAAACGATCAGATCGCAAAACTGGTCAAGGAGAATCCGCAACGGTTCATGGGAATCGCAACATTGCCGATGCAGGCGCCGGAAAAAGCCGCCGGCGAACTCAGACGGGCGGTGACCAATCTTGGCCTGCGCGGAACAATGATCGCGTCGAATATCATGGGGAAGAATCTCGACGACCCGAGCTTCGAGCCCTTGTGGGCTGCCGCCGAGGATCTCGGTGCTTTCGTCTTCGTGCATCCAAACAATGTGGCTGGTGCCGATCGCATGAAGTCCTATTACCTGAACAATTTGATCGGAAATCCACTCGACACCACCATTGGTGCGGCCTGCCTCTATTTCGGAGGAGTTCTCGATCGTCATCCGCGTCTCACCGTGATCTTGGCTCACGGCGGTGGCTTTACGCCCTACCAGGCCGCGCGATGGGAACATGGATGGGAAGTACGACCTGAGCCTAAAAAGAACATCTCAAGTCGACCGAAGGATATCGCGAAACGCTTCTACTACGACACGATTCTGCACTCCGCGCCGGTGCTGGAGTTCATGATTGGGCATGTCGGCGCGGACCGTGTCATGCTCGGCAGCGATTATCCTTACGACATGGGCATGATGGATTGCGTGAAACACGTGCGAGCGTTGAAGATTTCTGATGCCGACAAGGCGACAATTCTCGGTTCACGCGCGGAAGCTTTGCTATCGGGGAAATCATGAACGTCCAGTCCACCAAAGCAGTGCGGATTCCGACGACGGCCGTTACAGGCTTGATCGTTGATGCAATGAGCAAAGTCGGCGTGGCTGAAGATGATGCCGGCAAGATCGCCGACCTCATGCTGGAGGCGGATCTGGTCGGCGCCGATGCGCACGGCGTGTTTCGCCTCCCGCAATATGTCCAGCGGCTACGGCTCAAGTCGACAAATCCGCGTCCGAACATCACGGTGAAGCGCACCGCTCCGGCAACAGCGCTTGTCGATGGCGACAACGGCATGGGTCATCTGGTCGTTGCGCGCGCCGCAGAGACTGCGATCGAACTCGCGCGCGAATGCGGTGTTGCCTGGGTCGGCTGCCGCATGTCAGGTCACGCCGGCGCTGCCGGCGTCTATGCGGCGTTGCCGCTCAAGGCCGACATGATCGGGCTGTATTCTGCGGTCGCCAACGCCAATCACATGCCGCTTGCCGGCGGCGCAGAGCCGCTGCTCGGTACAAATCCTCTGGCGATTGCAATCCCTGCAGGCAAGGAAGCGCCGATTGTGCTCGACATTGCCACTTCGATTGTCTCGTACGGCACGATCAAGAACCATCGCCTGCAGAACAAGCCGCTACATGACGACTGGATGATCGATCCAAAAACCGGAGAACCGATAACCGATCCGCACAAGAGCTCGGAAGCGCTGCTCCTGCCGATGGCGGGCTACAAAGGCGCGGGACTTGCGCTGACGTTCGGCCTTCTCGCCGGGACGCTCAACGGTGCGTTGTTTGGTCGCGACTGCGTCGATTTCAATGCTGAGCCTGACAAGGTCACCAATACCGGTCAGTTCGTGCTCGCGCTCGATCCGAGTCGATTTCAGCCGCTCGATCAATTCAAGTCCGAAGTCGATCGGCATATCCGCGACATGCGCAATACAAAAGCGCTGCCGGGACAAAGTGTTCGTCTGCCCGGCGAGCAGCGAGCGCAGCGTCGTGTCGATCGCCAGCGCAACGGACTTGCGCTTGCGCCCGAGCTATTGACGCAGCTCGACAAATTGGCGGCCGACCTGTCGATCAAAACGCTGCGCGAACGTTCCCAGGCTGCATAGCCAAATCACAGAACGGCCTCATTTGTAGCGCTCTAGGAGCGATCAGAGCGCCTCGCTCTCGGTCAGCGCGAGGTCACGCGATGCGCAATTCGCGCAAATTGTTTGTCAAATCAGGACGATGAAGCTGATCGAGTCCAACAGAATCGTGTTGTGGGTTGCACGGAAACTGGCGCACGCGAGTTTTCTTCTCGCGCTCGGCGTCGTTTTTTCCGTAATGCCCATGCCGAGCGTCTCGAGCGAGAATTCTTTGGATCGAATTCAGGCCGGATCGTGGGTTGTCGCGTCGATGTACTGGGAAGACAAACTTGTTTCGACCGGCAAAGCTTTCAATCCTATCGGATGGCATGCAGCGCATAAGACGTTGCCGATCGGTACACTCATCCGTGTGTCGAATCCGAAGAACCATCGTTCAATCAACGTGACAATCAACGACAGAGGTCCGTTCGTCGCGAATCGCGATCTGGATTTGAGTCTTGGTGCCGGCACGTTGCTCGGACTGCAGGGGTTGGGCACGGTCTATCTGGAAGTTCTGTCGATTCCGCCGATAAAGGATCGCCGGCCGGTCGTGGAAAGTTTGTTCGCGGTCAACGACGCCAACGCTGCCTGCGCCGGTGTCCAGCCCTGCTAAGGCGGGTTTTGCCGCACGCGACTGTGGGTTCCATGCCTCTGCCGGGTGCGTCGCTTAACCGCTGTCCCGCGCCAAATGCCGCCAATGATGGGGAATCTGAAGTTCCGGCATTAACCTAAAAAGGTAAACGAGATTTAACGATTACCTCCAATTTGTTAACCTTTATATCTCTAACGGGGCGGGACGACCGATTGCGCTCAACGCGGCCTTTTGAGGCGCCGCCATCGCTTGCCGTTCGGCTTGCGGCGCAACCGGGAGGCCCCGTCGAATGCATCCAGTCCTGTTTCGACTCGCCGCCTGCCGAGGGTCGAGAGTGGGCGCGCGGCGCTGACAACGAGGGAGTGGCGGAGTGACGGCAGGGATTTTGCTCAGTAGCCAAACGCGCGGCGATTCGGTCGAGCTCAGCGCCGCCGGGTCTTGGACGGCCGAGTACGCCGGCGCAATTGAGCCTCAGGTGGACGCCGCGACGCGCGGAGTCACCGCGCGCAGCGTCGCGATCAATATCGCGCGCGTCGATTATCTCGACACGTATGGCGCTTGGCTCATCGAACGAACTTTGCGGAATTGGACGAGCCAGGGACGCGATGCGCGTCTCGTCGGCCTGCGTGAGGATTACCGAGGTCTTTTCGACAAGGTTCACGCCGGAACGCAGACGCTTTCGCCGCCGCCGCCGAGACGGAACAGCATCATTGCGACACTGGAAAGCGTGGGCATGACCATGGCGTCGGTCGGTGCCGATCTTGTTTTGCTGGCGCAAATGCTCGGATCGCTGTTGGTCGCACTCAAGCGCGTCATGTTGAGGCCGACGAGTTTCCGCTTTACGTCGATGGTGCACCAGCTCGAGCGCGTTGGCTGGCGGGCGGTGCCAATCGTTTTGCTGATCACCGTGCTGATAGGCGCCATCCTCGCGCAGCAAGGCATTTTTCATTTCCGCAAATTCGGAGCGGATATCTTCGTCATCGATATGGTTGGCGTTCTGGTCCTGCGCGAAGTCGGCGTGCTGATTGTTTGCATCATGGTCGCCGGCCGGTCCGGCAGCTCCTATACAGCCGAGCTTGGAGCCATGCGCATGCGCGAGGAAGTCGATGCGTTGCGCACGATGGGCTTTGATCCGGTCGAAGTTCTCATTTTGCCACGCATCATAGCGCTCATCATCGCCGTTCCGATTCTGACATTTCTCGGATCGATGGCGGCGCTTTACGGCGGCGGACTCGTATCGTGGCTGTATGGCGGCATTCAGCCGGAGGTCTTTCTCGCGCGGCTGCGCGAGGCCGTAACCAGCACCACGTTCGAAGTGGGAATGATCAAGGCGCCCTTCATGGCGCTTGTCATCGGCATTGTCGCCTGCGTCGAGGGATTGCAAGTGCAGGGGAGCGCCGAGTCGCTCGGCGAGAAGACGACCAACTCCGTGGTGAAATCCATTTTCCTTGTCATCGTGCTCGACGGTGTCTTCGCCATGTTTTTCGCCGCCATCGGGATGTGAAATGGCACAAGATCCCGTCATCGAGGTGCGCGATCTGGTTGTCGAGCTCAAGGGCAACCGGGTTCTCAATGGCGTTACGCTCGATGTTTATCGGGGCGAAATCCTTGGCTTCGTCGGAGCGTCCGGCGCGGGCAAGTCCGTGCTTACACGTACGATCCTCGGCTTGCTGCCTAAGCAGTTGGGACGGATAAACGTCTTCGGAGTCAATCTGGACGAAGCGGGTGAGCAGCAGCGTCAGGAGATCGAGCGCCGCTGGGGCATTCTTTTCCAGCAGGGCGCTTTATTCTCGTCATTGACGGTCGGGGAAAATATCGAATTTCCGATCCGGGAATATCTCGACTTGTCCGATCGCCTGATGACTGAAATAGCGATCACCAAGTTGGAAATGGTCGGACTGAAGCCCGATGCCTACCGCAAGTTTCCGTCAGAACTCTCCGGGGGCATGATAAAGCGCGTCGCGTTGGCCCGTGCACTGGCTCTCGACCCGGAAATTCTCTTTCTGGATGAGCCGACTTCGGGCCTCGACCCGATCAGCGCCGGCGATTTCGACCAGTTGATATTGACCCTTCAGCGGGTTTCGTCGATGGCCGTTTTTATGGTAACCCATGACCTCGACAGCTTGCATACGATCTGCGACCGGATCGCTGTTCTCGGCGACGGCAAGATCATTGAAGCCGGAACTATGGATACGATGCTGGCATCACAGCATCCATGGCTTAAGGCCTATTTCCATGGTGTACGCGCCCGAACGGGCCTGAAAGCTGCGGCAAGGAACTAGCGGAGTAGGATGATGGAGAGAAAAGCGCATTACGCACTGATCGGACTGTTCACGTTCGCCGTGGTTGCGGGCGCGTTTGGCTTCATCTTCTGGCTGCACCACTCGTCGGGAAAGAAGCAGGCCGTCGCTTACCGCGTGATTTTCGATAGTTCGGTGTCCGGGCTGCAGGTCGGCGGAAACGTTCTGTTCAACGGAATTCGTGTCGGCGAGGTCACCAATCTGCGGCTTGACCCCGATAAGCCTAACCAGGTCGTGGCGATGCTGGCGGTCAACAAATCGACGCCAATTCGTTCCGATACCCGTGTCGGTCTTGAATTTGCCGGCCTCACCGGTGTCGCCGCGGTATCGCTCAAGGGTGTTTCGTCGAAGACGCCTCTTATCGAGAGAGAAGAAGGCGAGCCGCCCACGTTGAAGGCCGATCCGAGCGCCAGTCAGGACATGATGCAGGCCGCGCGGGAAGTGCTGAACAAAGCTGAAGAGGTCATCGTCGCCAATCAGGAGGCGGTGCATCAGGCAATCGCGGATCTCGCGACATTCAGTGCTTCACTTGCACGCAATTCCGACAGCGTCGATTCGATCGTGAGAGATGCCAAGGATACGATGAGCAATGCCAAGGAAGCGACCGCTTCGGCACGCACGCTGATGCAAAACCTCGATAAGCGCACTGACGACATCACGATCGGGGTCAACAAGATGACCGCGACCGCAACGCGACAGATCGACATTGCCGGCAAGGCGATCACCGACCTAGCGCACAATCCGCAGCGGTTCCTGTTCGGTGGCGGCGGCAGCAGCAGCGAGGCGCAGGCCGCGCCGGCGGCAGCACGTGCCGCGCCGGCGGCGGCCCCTCGTAAAAAAACTCAACAGCAATAACGAATAACGTCAGGCGGCGGCGCGCACTTCGTCGGGATCGAGCGGAAGTTTTACCGGCTGCTTGCGCTTGGCCGACAGGTCGAGCGCTTTCGTCAACATCAGGTTGCGATGCGCTTCCTCAACCGTGGCCGCGGCCGTAGGCAGGCCGAGGGCTACGCGGTTGAGCCATGAATCGGTTTCTTCCGCCATCGGCCCGCGCAATTCGCCGAGCGCCATGTCTCCTGGCGGATAGCTGCCCATGAAATCGACCAGCCGCGACGTATCGGGGTTGTAGCCCTCGGACTGGGGCTTGGAGACCGCCAGAACGATATCGCGATGCGTGTCGTCGATGGTGAGCACGCCGGTCGTGCCGACGATGCCGACCTCGAGCGAATAGACCGCGGCCGGCCAGGTTACTGGCAAGGCCCAGGACATGTTGAGGTGATAAATGGTGCCGTCGGAGAAATTGATCATCCCGGCGGTACCGTCGATGCCCTTGTAGGAGGGCCCAAGGACCTTGTCGACGGAACGTGCATAGCACTCGACCGCGGTTTTCCCTTCCAGACACCACATGCAGATATCGAGTGCGTGCGTGCCGGAAATGACCATCGGCGAGATCGTTGTCGGATCGTCGGTACGCTTGTAATTGTCGATTGCGACGAGCCGGTTCATGAAGGCGCGTGAAGTCACCATGGTGACATCGCCAAGCGCCCCCGTACGGCATTTCTCCTTGGCTGCCAGCCACCGGCGACGAAAACGCTGAGTGTAGCCGACGACCGCATCCAGCTTTGCCGCCTTGATCGCCTTCAGCACGCGTTCGGATTCTGCAAGGTTGGTGGCAAGCGGCTTCTCGATCAGCATCGGAATGCCGCGCTCGACGGCGGCCATGATGGGATCGACGTGCAAATGTTCGTCGGTGCAGATAATTGCGGCAGTGACCTCAGGCCGCTTGAGCAGTTCGACATGGCTTTGCGTCACGAAATCCGCGTTGATCTTGGGGCCAACTTCGCCGGCGCGGTTCGGGTTCTTCTCCGCAAGCCCGATCCACTCTACCGCCGGATGCCGTGCCGCTACTTCGCCGCGAAACAATCCAACGCGACCGCCGCCGATAATTGCGAGGCCCACGCCCTTGGCCGATTTCTTCATGTGGATTCGCGTCCTCTCATTGATTTACTCCCGCGCGGATCTTCTGCTTGAACTCGGCAATGGCTGAAATGCTCTCATTGGTAAGGGGCAAATCGACCGGCTCATTCCGATCGGCGGAAAGGTCTGCGGCGCTGTAAGTCTCCATGACGCGGCGAGCACTTTCGGGCGTCACCATCACCGGCGTGTTGCGGATGCAGGCCTCCAGAAAATGGATCGTTTCCGGGCCCATGCCGCCGGCGAATACGTTGTCGACCCATTCGCCAGGCATGGTGGACATCGGAAACTGCTGACCGTCCTTCGCCGTGTTGAGCCAGTTGTCGCGTTGCGTGTCGTCGAGAAACAGGGAACCGTCAGTGCCGGTAATCTCGATCCACGTTGCGCAATAGTTCGGATAACTCGGCGGCAAATTCCAGCCGCCGCCGATCATGACCGCCACGCCGTTGTCCATGGTGACCGTCGTAAACATCACGTCATGAGAACCGTTGATAGGCTCCATGTAGCCGTAAGCGCCTTGTGAATAAACGCGAATTGGTTTGGCCGGCTCCAGCAGCCAGAGCACAAAATCGAGGTCATGGGTTGACTCCATGACGACCGGCGAGAGCCTCACGCGGCTCGCGATTTTCTTGCCGAGACTGCGCGAGAGATGTCGGCTGACCAGCACGGACACGACCTTGCCGAGCGTACCGTCGACGATCTTCTTCTTCGCATAGGCGATTTTCGGATTGAAACGCTGTGAATAGCCGATGGTGAATTTCAGATTGTTACGTTTCGCGAGCTGTATGAGTTCGTCCGCTTCCCACAATTCGAGAGCGATCGGCTTTTCCAGCATCACATTCTTTCCGGACTTCAGGCAGTCGCGGCAGATCGGATAGTGGTTCGACTCCGGTGTCGTCGAGATATAGACGACCGAGATGTTCTCGTTGCGGATGATGTCGTTGTAATCGAGCGTCGCCGTGGCAGGCTTATAAAGCTTCTTCACTTCGGCCAGGCGGTCGGGCCGGATTTCACAGAGATGCAGTTTGTCCACCAATGCAGTGCGAGAGAGCGTGTCCGCGCGCGTGCCCCCGACCCAACCGACACCAATCACCGCGGCTTCAACCGTTTTCACCAGACTTCTTCCTTCTTCCGTTTCCTGTGAGGCTTACGGCCGGCTGGCCGCGCGGGCGGCAGACTAGCTTACGCGTGTCATGGCCGAAAGAGCGCGGTTTTTCAACGTGCGAAAGCACCTTGAGCGCCGGCGCTGCCGAAAACCTGCTTGGTGAATTGCGGATAAACCTCGGCCAATTGGACCGCGACGACCTCGCGCAACAGCTTGAGTGTCTCGTTCGACGGCGGCGGGGTCTCCGGAACGGCGTTCGGCATATCGAAATCGAATTCTGTGTTCTCAATGACTTCATCGACCGTGTGGCCCGGATGCACGCTCTCCAGCGCGAAGCGCCCATTGGAAAATCCGAACAGGCAGCGGTTGGTCACCAGCGCAATTGGTCCGCCCGGACGATAGACATTGTCCGCGTTTGCGCCCGGCGCGCTGATGAAATCGACCTGGGGGACGAGAGTGCGGCGCGAGTGCTCCGTGCGAAAAAGAATGACCTTGGGAACGACATAGTAGAGATAGGCCGATCCGAAGGAGCCGGGAAAGCGCACCTTCGGATGTTCATAGTCACCGGTACTCACGAGGTTGACGTTGCCCTGTCCGTCGATCTGCCCGCCTGACAGAAAAAAAACGTCGATGCGGCCTTGCCCCGCGCAGTCGAAGAGCTCCCGTGCGCCGTCGGTGAAGAAATTGTGTTTGCGACTTTGCAGCAAAGAAACGTAAGGACGGCCTTGGCCGCGTTCACGTGCAAGCAGAGCAGCGGTCGCTGGAATCGGCGACGCGTTGCCGACTGCGACATGACGTACATCCCCGATCAGACGGGCGATGACGTCGGCCAGCAACTCCTCATCTCGGAACTGCAACGTTTGCATCACGTGAGGCCGCTCGACGGCCGATTACGCCGCTTTCTTCTCGTAAACATACTTGTTCAGGTACTCCGTAAAACCTTCTGCCGTTCCGGCCATTCGCGCGTACTCGGCGAGGTGGTCGGCGTCTACGCCATAGAAATCCGGCAACCCGAGAGGCCACGAACCGCGCTCGGCGATAGCCACGCTCTCCACATAAAAGCCGGGGAGCGTTCCGGCAGCGAGCATCGGATCATCGAGCAGGTTGCCATCATGAATTCTCTCGACCGTTGCGATCGTCTTCTCTGCGGCATGTGCCATGGTGGCCAGCTCGCGCTGGCGGCCGATCCACACATTGCCGAAGCGGTCGGCCATCGGCGCATGGATCAGCGCGACGTCCGGTTTGATCGCAGGCAACAGCACGATCTGATCGTTCTCGCCGAACGGACTATCGATCACTTTCCAGTCGGTGCGGTATTTCAGAATGTCCGAACCGATAAGTCCGCGCAGCGGCATGAACGGCACGCCCTTTTCCGAGGCCTGCAACGCCGCGTGCAAGGCCGGGCAGGTCGCATCTTTGAGTTTGATGGACCCCGAAATGACAGCGGCCGTGAAACGCGGAGCGGGACCAAATTCGCCGAGACTGACTGCACTTGTCTCCAATGTTTCGATGCATCCGGCACCGATCAGAAGATCGGCTTGCAAGCTCGATGTCGGTAGAGCGACCAGATAAAGCTTTTTCACGCCACGCCTTATGAGTGCGCGTGTCGCTGCCATCGGAACCCCGGAGACCTCGCGCGGTACGACCAGCATGCACCCATCTGTGATTGGCGCGATCGCATCGTCGATTGATTTCGCCAGTTGAAACATGGCGGTCCGCAAAGGTTGCGCGGCATCAAAGCCGCCACCATTTTTCCCATTGTTTCACTTGCAACGTCTACTGGATTTTGCGACTTGGGTTGAATGCCTGCCACTCTGCAAGACAAGCTACGCGCCAAGCAATTTGTGATCACCGCGGAAGTCACCCCGCCGGTGTCCGCCGACCGTGCCGAATTTCTGGCAAAAGCGCTGCCACTGAAGGGCCTTGCCGATGCCGTGAACGTCACCGACGGCGCCGGTGCGCGGCCTCATCTCGGCGCCGTTACGGCAGCTGCAATGCTTGTGCAACAGGGCATCGAACCGATCCTGCAGTTCACTTGCCGCGACCGTAACCGCATAGCGGTACAAAGCGATCTGCTCGGCGCCGCGGCATCGGGCATTCGCAACCTGCTGATGCTGCGCGGCGATGACCCGAGTGCTGGCGATCAACCGGATGCGAAGCCGGTATTTGATCTCGATCCGCGTGGACTTCTCACGACAGCGCGACGCCTGCGCGACATGGGCGAACTGCCGACGGGTCGCAAGATCGGAGGCCGCGCCGATTTTTTTCTCGGCAGTGCGGACAACCCGATCGACCCGCCGCCAGGATGGCAGCCAACCAGCTTGCAGGCCAAGGTCGAGGCCGGAGCGCAATTTGCGCAGACACAATTCTGTATGGATGCCGGTGTGGTGCGCCGTTACATGGCGCGGCTCGCAGAGTGCGGAATAGCCGAACGACTGTCGGTCATCATCGGCGTCGTGCCGTTGCGTTCGGCCAAATCGGCACGTTGGATCAAGGAGAAGCTGTTCGGCGCTGTAATTCCTGACGCGATCATCGATCGCATGGACCGCGCCAGCGATCCGGTGGCGGAAGGTCGTCGCATATGCGTCGATCTGGTGCAGGAACTGGGAAGCGTCCCGCACGTCGCCGGCGTCCACATCATGGCACCCGGCAACGATGCCGTGGTGCCCGAGGTTATTGAAGCGGCGCGGGCCAGCATCAGCCGGCTCGCGCCTGCCTGATCGTTCAGCTCAGCGCGGATTTCACCCGGTCAGGAGAAAACGGCACACGCCGGATTCGCACGCCGGTGGCGTCGAATATCGCGTTGGCAATAGCCGCCGCTAGAGGCCTGATCGAGGGCTCACCGGCGCCGCTTGGCGCGATGTCGGGATGATTGATCAGCACGACATTTACTTCAGCCGGCGTCTCCGTGATATCGAGAATCGGGTACGTCAGCCAGTCGACGCTGGTCACCGATTTGCGGTCAAAGGTGACTTCCTCCCAAAGCGTTCGACTTACGCCCTGTACGATGTTGCCTTCGACGCATTTCACCAATCCGTCGGGATTGATGATCTGCCCGCAATCGTGAGCCACGGTGAATTTGCGTGCCCAGATCTTGCCGGTCGAGCGATCGATATCGACTTCGGCGACGATGGCGACGCGAGTGCCGTTCCGCTGAGAATAGGCGATACCGCGGCCCGATACCTTGTTGCCGCTTTGGTCGCGGCGAGGCGAAGGTCTTGTGTCCCACTTTGCCTTCTCCGCGGCCG
>Ga0310902_10000084_pt1 | contig 19882 bp, 12 predicted proteins | sample C24D3metaG_FD_203748 | JGI IMG/M metagenome (GOLD analysis project Ga0310902, IMG submission 203748) | Lab incubated soil microbial communities from West Virginia University Organic Research Farm, Morgantown, WV, United States - C24D3 | ecosystem: Environmental > Terrestrial > Soil >...
AACGTCGACTCCGGGTCGATGTGCCCGCGTTCCGAGGGATGGGTATGGTCGTCCGGCATCGGCACCTGGAACCGGTCGAATTCTAGCAGTGCCCGCCTCTCAGTAGATCTCGGCGCTCGGGGGCGGGCTGCTGGCTTCCATCGACGGCGTGCGACGCGGCTCGCCGCAACGCGGCTACGTCGTGATCAGTTCAGGGGAAAACGCGCCCTCTAGGCCCAGGAATGTGCTCCAAAAGTAGTGAGCCGACACAAAGCACTCACGTAGTAACTGTCGAGGCCGCCGGTTTGGACGCGCTTCGGCGCTTTGCGGTCGAGCGTTGAGGTGGCCGAGAGGCTGAAGGCGGCGGTTTGCTAAACCGTCGTAGGGCCTAAAAGCTGATTCGGTGCAGCTCGGCGTGGACGATCGGGATCAGCCGGTCGAGTCGTCGCCCTGGCCCCAGGCGACGAGGAGTCTGGTGACGTCGGGTGAGCTGGTCACGGTCTCGGCGGCATGGTGGCATGAACCATTTGCGATTCCTTATCGGCATTGGCCATTGGCTTGGGGATTGACCAGTGATCAATGTCTTGATGCCGCAAGCTTGGACGTGTCGTTTTGGGCCCAAGTCTACACGGCTCCGGACGAAAAAACCGTCGCCTTGCAGTCAAGTTCCCTTGAACAAATGCTTGCTTAACGTATAGCCGCGCGCCGCCCCCGCCGCGGCACGACCGCCAGGACGTCGTCTTCCACATCGAACACGGACCTGCTCGAATCGATCATCCCAGACCCGCACCAGAGCCGTTGGCGTGGAAATTCAAGACGCAGCCTCGATTGCTTTGCGCGCACACGACCCGCATTCGAAGCTGCCAATCTCGATCGCACTCGAAGAGACCAGAATTCACGTCCGTCAAGGTCGAACGGCGATCCCGTGAACGGCATAACCGGTTGTGGCTGGTGGCGCGACATCGATGTACTCCACGCTGCCCGTCTGGAGTTTGATCCGGGCGACCTGGCCCGAGTAGCGCACCGTGGCGTACAGGTTGCTGCCCTTGCGCGCCAAGCCGTCGGGTCGATCGGCAATGCCAGGCCTGGGGTCGATGAGGATCGTGCTCACGTCGGTTCCATTGAGGTTCAGCACTTTGATTTCATCCGCCACGCCGCGCGCCGTGATGTAGGCGGTCTTTTCGTTGGCGGCCACAGCGAGCCCGTGGAGGTCGATACCAATCGGTCCGTAGCTCGTGTCCTCGGTGAGTCTGTCGTACCACGTATCGAGCCGGTAAAAGTGACCCGTGCCACCAGCCGAGTTCAAGAAGATCGTGCGCCCGTCATTCGAGTTGACGAGCCCGCATCCCGACACCGACCCCGCGGTCGGCAGCGTCGCGACCAGCGTCATCGTCGGCACATCGACAATGGCGATCCCACCGGCCGGGCCGAACAGCGACGCGTAAGCGCGCTGGCCGTCCGAGCGGAAGGCGACGCAGACCGGACCACGTCCCGGCTCGAGACCGAGTGACGCTATGGGAGTCCACGTCTCCGCTTGCTCGTCCGCGGCAATCTTGGTGAGGATTCCGGTGATGGGATTGGCGGACAGGAGCACCGCGCCGTCGGGCGACGCCTTCGTCACGTGGGTGAATGTCGCCCCGAGGTCCAATGTCGCCACGATCTGGCGGTCGTCGGCTCGTACGACAATCAAATCACCGTTCCCTATGTTGGAGACGTAAGCGTACGAGCCGTCGGGCGAGAAGCTGATCGTGTGCGGCGCGGCGCCGGCAGGAAGCACGACGGTCTCGATGCCACCCATCCCCAGCAGGATTTTGAGCTCGTTCGTGTTTTGCGCGGTTACCCAGATTTCGCCGTCCTCGCTCGCTCCGACCGCGTTCGAGGTGCTGGCGGCGGCAGCCAGTGTGCCCCATGAGCCGTTGTGGTCTGGTCCGTTACCCAACGCGAACACGGACCCCATGACTGCCAGAATCCCAAATGAAAATCGACCGGTGAAACACATGACATACCTCCTGCGTGTAAAAAGGGAAATGGTGGACGAAGGGCGACCCGTGACGGCCGCGTATGACCGTCTGGGCGTGACTACCGGCGACGCTCAATCGTTCTTGCGATTCACCCGCCATGTGAGGCGCGTGTTGTTGCATGCCGGGAAGTTGATGGTTCCTACGATCTCCGATGCCGACACAATTTTTCCAGCGAGGGTTGCTCCGTCGTCCGCAATCAGCGAAAAGCCGCCGTTCTGGACGCGAGGCAAAGTCGAAAAGATAAAGGGCACCGCGGCGGTGTACGCGCACACGGCGCTGACGAGCGTGTTGCCTCGAATCTCGAACCCCACTGCCGTGTCCGTCCCGTTGATGGTAAAGCCGGCCCAGACGCCGTTCATATCGAACGCGTCTTCTAACCCATAGGTGTACGCGGCCGCCACTCGCTGGGACTGTCCGTCGGGATTGGTCACGATCAGATCGGCCGTGCCGACTGGGTGCGCCGGCGTTTCTGTGTAGAACGTAGTGAACGACGATGTCGGGTAGTCGACTTGCGTGACTTTGATGTCGTCGAACGTTACGATCATTCCGGGCATGAACCCGGTGCCGACGATCTTGACGATCGAACCGCCGGCCGCCGAACCAACGGCTGGAATGACAGCGGTGACATTCGGCCTACCTATGGGCGGCGTCGTGGTGCCGGTCGACGACGGGGCGACCGGAAATCCGGGCGACTGAGAACACCCGGATATCGCGGACGTGAGGCCGATGACAAAGGTCATCGAACCAAGCGTTGTGACATGTCTGAAGATCCGGCTCTTTCGCTGGTGGTCGGGGAGCGGGTAACGAGCGGACCGGATGGCCTCGAGAATCGAAGAGGCTGATTGACGGGTAAAACGCATGACATACCCTCCTGCTTGTAGAGCGGGAATGCGCTGCTAAACGGTGCATCCCTCGAAAAGGCTTAAATGGGCAACATTCCTGACCACCCCACGGAGGCGACCGGACTGCTTCTGAAATGGGGTCAGGGCGACGAAACCGCCCTCGACCGATTGATTCCGCTCGTACAGCGGGAGCTTCACCAGATCGCGCGACGGTGCATGGCAGGAGAGCGTGCCGGACACAGCCTTCAGGCCACGGCGCTGGTCAACGAAGCGTATTTGCGGCTCATTAATGCCAAAGATGTGGCGTGGCACGACCACGCGCATTTCCTCGCGGTTGCCGCTCGCGTGATGCGGCGCATTCTGGTGGACCACGCGCGCGCACGCCATTATCAAAAGCGTGGTGGCGACGCGGCACGTGTCACCCTCGACGAAGCGCTCGTCGTGGCCAGCGAGCCGGACCAGGACTTCGTGGCGCTCGACGAAGCATTGATCGCGCTCGCGGCGGTCGATGCGCGAAAGAGTCAGGTCGTGGAAATGCGGTTCTTCGGTGGGCTCAGCATCGACGAGACCGCCGAGGCGCTGGCCGTGTCGCGGGATACGGTGAAACGCGACTGGAACATGGCGAAACTGTGGTTACTGCGCGAACTGCGAGGCGGCACGCACGATGTCATCTGACCGCTGGCGGCAGGTTGAGGATCTCTGTCACGCCACACTCGCGTGCGGTGCCGAAGAGCGCAGGGCGTTTCTGGCAAAGGCGTGTCAGGGCGATGAAGGACTGCTGCGCGAGGTCGAGTCGCTGCTCGCCCAGGAATCCAGCGCCGAGAATTTCATGAGCGTGCCGGCCGCGGTGCTGGCGGGATCAGTCGGGCGAGATCAACCGGCACGCACACTCATTGGCGCGCGCTTCGGCTCCTACACGATCCGTTCATTGCTGGGTGTTGGCGGCATGGGCGAAGTCTACCGGGCGCACGACGAGACGCTTGGGCGCGAGGTCGCGATCAAGGTCCTGCCGCCTGCGTTTACGGCGGACCCGGGGCGGCGTGCGCGCTTCGAGCGCGAAGCGCGGATGCTCGCCACACTGAATCATCCGCACATCGGGGCGATCTACGGCGTCGAGGAAGCGAACGGCGTGCGCGGCCTCGTATTGGAACTGGTGGAGGGCGAGACGCTCGCAGAACGGATCGCGGCTGGAGGGCGGGCCTCTTCAGCCCCGCTGCCCGCGGCCGGGTCCGATACATCCGGCCTCCCGATCACCGAGGCGTTAGCGATCGCGAGGCAAATCGCGGATGCCCTCGACGCTGCACACGAAAAGGGCATTGTCCACCGCGATCTAAAGCCGGCGAACATCAAGATTACGCCCGACGGTACGGTGAAGGTGCTCGACTTCGGCATGGCGAAAGCCTCGCCTACAGATACGTCGCGCCCCGACGCCGAGTCGCGCGAGGGTGTCATCCTCGGCACTGCCGCCTACATGAGTCCCGAGCAGGCGCGCGGCCATCCTGTCGACAAGCGCGGCGACATCTGGGCGTTCGGGTGCGTGCTCTACGAGATGCTCACTGGGCGTCTGGCGTTTGGGGGTGACACGGTCTCGGACATGATCGCGAAGATTATCGAGCGCGATCCCGACTGGTCCGCTCTCCCGGCAGCGACCCCCGCACGTATTCGGCGGCTGTTGGTCCGCTGCCTCACGAAGGATTCGAAGCAGCGCCTGAGGGATATCGCCGAGACCAGGATCGCGATCGACACGATCGACGATGTGCTGCCGGGCGCGTCCGGCGTGACTGTGGTGGCGCCGCGGCAATGGCGTGTGGCGCTGGGCGTCGTCGTGCTGAGCCTCTTCACGGCCGTCGTGAGTTGGCTGACGCGGGGCACCGCGCCGCCGTCCATTGAAAACCTGCTGGCCAACGCGACGTTTACACCCGTCACCAATTGGGAAGGCAGTGAGCAGGATGCGGCCATTTCGCCCGACGGACGGTTCATTGCCTTCATGGCCGATCGTGACGGTCCCTTCCACGCCTTTCTAAGCCAGGTCGGTGCCGAGGGGTTTCGTAATCTCACGCCGGGCATGGCTGATCAACGGAATGCCGGCCCCACCCGAAGCGTCGGGTTTTCGGCCGACGGATCAGACATCTGGATCAACGGTACCCGCGGCCGCCGATTGCGGCTCCTGTCGCTTCTGGACAACGCGTCTCGCGTCTTTCTCAGTGAGCACGCCGCCAACGTCGCGTGGTCGCGAGACGGGAAGCGGCTCGTGTATTTCACATTTGATGACGGCGACCCTCTTTTACTCGCGGATGGCACCGGCGGCAACCCCCGCCAGATGTTCGTGAGTGGCAAGGGAGAGCACAACCACTTTCCCGCCTGGTCGGCGGACGGGCAGTGGATCTACTACACGCACGGCACGATCCAGCCAGAATCTGAGTTTGATATCTGGCGTCTTCCGTCGTCCGGCATCGGAAAAGGAGAACGGCTGATCCAACTCAACACCGATGTGCGCTACCTGACACCGATCGACGCCCGAACGGTGCTCTATGTGGCGCCCGACGCGGACAGGTCGGGGCCGTGGCTCTGGGCGCTCGATGTGGAGCGAAGAGTTACCCGTCGTGTGAGCGCCGGTCTGGAGAGGTACCTGTCGGTGGCAGCCAGCGCGGATGGTCACCGCTTGGTGGCCACGGTCGCGAAGTCGACCGCCTCCTTGTGGAGCGTGCCGATTCTCGATCGCGCTCGTGTCGCCGACGAGCAAGATGTCAAACCCTATCCGCCACCAACCGGCCGGGCGTTGGCGCCCCGATTCGGGGGAGGATCACTGTTCTATTTGTCGTCCAGCGGCGCGGGAGACGGACTATGGCGCTTCCAGGACGACAAGCCCGTCGAAATCTGGAAGGGCTCCAACGGAGTCCTGTTGGAGCCAGCCGCCGTTTCACCGAACGGAGACCGTATGGCCGTGGTGCTCAGAACGCAAGGGAGACTGCGCCTCACGCTCGTTTCTGCTGACGGCGCCGGTCACGACTCCCTGGCAGAGGGCATTGACATACGAGGTGCCGCCGCGTGGTCACCGAACGGCAAATGGATCGTGACCGGAGGCAACGATGCACAAGGGCCTGGACTGTTCATGATCCCGGTCGACGGCGGTGAGCCGGTCCGTCTTGTGAACGGTCCCGCATCCGATCCCGTGTGGTCGCCGGCAGAAGACCTGATCGTGTACACCAGTCAGAAAGGCGCAAATTCCCCGCTGCTGGCGGTGCGCCCGGATGGCAGGCCGCTGAACCTTCCGGACATTCGAGTCCCCTTCGGTGGGGGCGGTCGCGCGCGCTTTCTCCGCAACGGCAATCTGTTGTACGTGCAGGGTGCGGCGCAGGATTTTTGGCTGCTCGATCTGGCCACAGGCAAGAGCCGCCAGATCACGCGGCTGTCCAACCCTGCGACCATGTTTGCGTTTGACATCACGCCCGACAGCCGTCATATCGTCTTCGACCGCGTGCGAGAGAATGCCGATATCCATCTGATCGATCTGCCGAAGAAATAAGGCGTGCCGCGCCCCGCTATCGGCCCAGGTTCACCCTCACGCTGATCATCGCGCGACGCGGGTCCATGAACACGGTGGGCTGACCGAAATTCGGACTGAACAGATTGTCCGTCGCCAGCCCATTCCCCGCGGTGTCGTTGAGCGCGTTGAGGACGTCCAGCAGCAACTCGACGCGTCCCGCGCCGCGGAAAGAAATCGTCCTCGACAGCCGCAGATCGAGCAGCGTTTGCGAGGATAGCCGGCGCGTGCCGGGCGTCTCGAGCAGCACGCGCTGTTGCGGGTTTTGCGGGAGGGACACCTGTGCGGTCGCCTCCCACGGCTTGCCGCTGAAGTACTGCAGGTTGCCGGCAAGCACCAACCCGGTTCGCGGCACGTCCACGCTGCCCATCATGCGGACGACGTGTGGACGATCGTTGGGCAGCCGGCCCCGCGCGTTGGTGAGATCGTTGGGGTCGCGCCCGAACGTGATCCCTTGGGGAACGGGTGGCGGAGCCACGGTACTGACCTGCGCTGCGGCGGCGGCCGCTCCGCTGGAGGGCTGCAGCCCATACGTCCTCGAGAGTGTGTAAGAGCCGAATGCCTGCCAGCCGTGGGCCCCGCGCTTTTCGACGACCATCACGAGGCCGTTGTACGTCAGCGAGTAGCTCTCCTGATTCGTCAACAGAAAGCGGCGAGCGGCCGTGGAATTGACGAGCACGGATACCGGTACGCTGCGGCCGTCGGGCAGTGTTCGCGTGTCGTCACGATACTCACCGCCCACGTCCGTCCATCCGATGAAGTTGGCGCCCTCCTTGTGCACGTAGGCGAGCGCCAGCGCCACGCGGCGGCCAATCTCGCGATCGATGCCAACGGAGGATTCGTCTGTGTGCGGCGCGCGCATGTCGGGATTGAGCTGCAAGTTGATTCTCGGATCCACGACCGAGATGATGCGTGTGTAACCGCCGGTGCCCGGATCGAACATGGCCGTTGTAATCGGGGTGACGCCAGGGTGAAACAGACCGATTTCTCCGGTCAGCACTCCTTGACTGAACCGCCCGTAACTCGCCCGCAGCATGGTGCGGCCGTCGGCACTCAGCTTCGTGGTGACCCCGAGGCGCGGCGACACGACATTCCACGTGTAGAGAGTGCCCAGCCCGTCGACGATCGCGTCGGTTTCGCGCCCGTTCAGATCGAGCGCATGGAGGTCTTGACTGATCGCGCGGCTGTGGTCGAATCGGAGACCGGCGTTTATGGTCACGCGGTCGCCCACGGTGAGCGCGTCGCTCGCAAACGCGGCAAACGTGATGAACTGACCGCCGGAGTTGGAGGGATCACTCGAGATCGCCTGCGACGGTCGACCGTTGCTGTCGACGAACCGCACACCGGTGGGAATGATCGTGGGGCTTTGGTGCTCGCCGCGCTCGACCGATCCGCCCATCTTCCACTGGTGATCGGCGCCCAACAACGCGGGCCGATAATGGCTCATGGTCGCTTTGGCGGTCGTACGAATAAGCGTCAGGCCGCCGAAGGTTTGCGGAGCGCCGCTGGCGATCCCCGTCACGTCGTCAGTCCGGCCCGGCCTCGTTGGGTCGCCGCTGCTCGGGTCGTCCTCTCGTGTGTAGACGAACCGGCCGAGGCGCAGATCCCACAGGGTATTGGCGGACGATGAGTGCGTCAGTTCGCCGAACGTGATGGCCGGCACGGAGGTGTGGGCGCGTAAGGTCGCATCGAACGGCTTCGCGATGGTTGGTTGGTCAGGACTGACCCAGAACTCATAGTGGACGCTTTGAACCAACTGCCAGCCCGGGGCCAGGCGCCATGTGAGCTTCGCAAAGACTTTGTTCTGCTCGTACGCCCTGGGGAATTTTGGATCCGTGCCAGGCTGACTGTCATAGTCGCGCAGATACTGATATCCCGTGAAGAACCACAACCGGTCGCGGACGACAGGGCCGCCAAGGTTGGTCGTAAAGTCGCGGTACCTCGCGCGCTCGTACCCGCTGGTCAGGAGGCCGGATCCAGGGATAGAGAGCCGTACCGGCTGGCTGGTGAGGCCGGCGGTTTGGCCGTAGTACGACGCGTCGTACAGAAATCGCGCGCTCCCCTGCTTTGTGATGACGTTCACGACGGCGCCCTGTACGTTCCCGAACTCGGCAGAGGCCCCGACCGACTGGACCTGGACTTCTTGAATGAAGTCGACGCCAGGCTCGGATCGCGCGACGCCATTGCACGGGCAGGTGAAGTTCGTCCCGTCGATCAGAAACTGGTTCTCGTTGGTGCCGGAGCCAAAGGCGGACACGGTGGTGACGGTGCCGCTCGATGGTGATGTGGGCGAGACGCCGGGAGCGGCCCGGATCGAGTCGAACATGCTTGACCGTCGCGTCGGGATCGCCTGGAGGTCCTCGGGGCCGACGCGAGTCCCGAACCCGGGATTCCGTGCGTCGATACGCGAGCCCGCTCCCTCCACCACAACGGATTCAGCGATGCCGGCGAGCTGCAGAACGACCGTTCTCTCGATGGTGGCGCCGGACCCGATGAGGATGTCCGCTTCATGTAACGTCGCAAACCCCGGCATCGTAATGTCCAGCTCGTATGCTCCTGGAGGGAGAGACGGGAAGCGCAGCTGTCCTCTCTCGTTCGTCGTCAGTGTTACCGACCCTCCAATGAGGGCTGGCGAACCGAGGCGAACGACCGCTCTCGCCAGAACGCCGCCTTGGTCGTCCTTGACCGTCCCGATGAGAGCGCCCGTCAAGCCCTGGGCGGCAGCGACCCCATGCGACAGCACAAAAGAAAGGATCACCAACAGGACGGTTCTGTGCCGGCGAATCGAGACTTGTCTGTGCGTCTTCAGGTTCACTGAGAGACCTTCCTGCGGATCGAGGGCTGCGTGGAGCACTAACGGCGCCATGGCGGTTGATACCCAAATTCCAGGAGCCAGCGCTGACCTGTCAGCTCTGCAAGCGAGAATCGGGGATGAAAAAGAGCATGACCGACAGGTCAAACGCTCTGGTTCTCGCCGAACGATTCGGAGAGTATTCTTGTGTAGACCAACCGCTGACGACTGTGCTCAATGAGACAGGCAGGGTGCAGTCTTCATGCGCCTTCCGGCAGTCTGGTTCGATGACGTTCTCCGACGTTGCTGCTCCTGATCCCCAGGTCGCTCGATTCACTCGCGCCAGTGAGGTGCGATCCCATGTTCAGGGTGCGAGAAGAGGGGCTGGCCACAGCCTCGCGAAGCACGTTCATCGGGATCACAGCGTGCGAGAGGCCCCGGCGTCTTGGCGACGATCCGCTGCGCAATTCACTGCACAATCTCGTCAGCTGAGCGTGTTTTGCAAGATGCCGCCGGTCCAGAAAACCGTCACCTGGTTTGACCGAGACGATGCTCGAACCCAAGTTCCAACTTGACATATACTTACGGTTTGCGGTGAGGTGGCCGAGAGGCTGAAGGCGGCGGTTTGCTAAACCGTTGTAGGGCCTAAAAGCTCTACCCAGGGTTCGAATCCCTGCCTCACCGCCAGACTTTCCGCTCACGCGCCCCCGGCCCCTACCCGCCACATTTTCAGATCATCTCTGATTCCATCGAGCGATTCAGATCGGCGATGTAGGAGCCGCTCTGCAAATCACGGTGATATAAATCATCCTTCTTGATGGAGCGCACATGAAGAAACTGATCAACGACCCGCAGGATGCGATGCGCGAATCGCTGGCCGGGTTCGCCGAGGCCCACTCCGACATCCTCAAAGTTTCCTTCGATCCCGTGTACGTCGTCCGCGTTGATGCACCCGTCGCCGGCAAAGTCGGGATCGTTTCGGGCGGCGGCAGCGGTCATGAACCTCTGCACGGAGGCTTTGTCGGCAAAGGCATGCTCGATGCGGCGTGTCCCGGCCAGGTGTTCACTTCACCGAGTCCCGATCAGATGGAAGCGGCGACCAGTGCGGTCGATGGCGGAGCCGGCGTTCTCCACATCGTCAAGAACTACACCGGCGATGTCATGAATTTCGAAATGGCCGCCGAACTTTGCCAGGCGCGCGGCATCCAGGTGGAGGCGGTCATTATCAATGACGACGTCGCCGTGCAGGACAGCCTGTACACAGCGGGCCGTCGCGGCATGGGGACGACCGTGCTGGCGGAGAAGATCTGCGGCGCCGCGGCCGCCCGCGGCTACGATCTCGCGCGCGTGGCGGCATTGGGCCGCAAGGTGAACGGAAACGGCCGCTCCATGGGCATGGCGTTGAGTCCGTGCACCGTTCCCGCCGCCGGCAAACCGGGATTCCATCTGGGCGAAGAAGAAATCGAGATGGGCGTCGGCATTCACGGCGAGCCGGGCCGCGAGCGCATGTCGCTGCGGCCAGTCCGGGCATTGGCCGCGTACATGTCGGAGGCGATCCTTGCCGACCTGCCGTTTCGCAGCGGTGACCGCGTGATGGCGATGGTCAGCGGCATGGGCGGAACACCACCGCTCGAGCTCTACATCGTGTACCGGGAACTGGAGTTGATCCTGCGCGCTCGGCAAATCACGGTCTCGCGCCGTCTGGTCGGCAACTACATCACGAGCCTCGACATGGCTGGCTTCTCGATCACCTTGGTGAAGGCCGACGACGAGTTGCTGTCCCTGTGGGACGATCCGGTGCTGACTCCGGCACTCCGTTGGGGAGTGTAGAAATGCCAGTGACCAGGCAGGATGTGCTGCACTGGCTGAACGCGCTGCACAAAGTCTTTGCAGAGAATCGGCAGCACCTTACCGATCTTGATTCAGCCGTCGGCGACGGTGATCTTGGAATCAGTTTGGACCGCGGCTTCACCGCTGTACAGGCCGAGCTGACCGCGAATCCTCCGGCTGATATCCGAGCCGTCTTTCAGAACGTTGCGACAGTCCTCATCAAAACCATGGGCGGCAGCTCCGGACCTCTTCTCGGCACTTTTTTTCTTCGGGCCGGAGCGGCGTGCGCGGATAAATCTGAACTCACGGCGGCCGACGTGGTGGCGTTGTTCCGCGCTGGCGTCGAAGGGATTCAACAGCGCGGCAAAGCCGCGCTCGGCGACAAGACCATGCTCGACGCGCTCCTTCCGGCCGTCGATGCGATGCGAGTTGCACTGGAAGCTGGAAGCGGCGTGTCGGAAATCCTGGAGAAGGGCGCGGCAGCAGCCGAGGCCGGCGTGGCGGCGACCAAGTCCATGTCGGCGCGCAAGGGACGTGCAAGTTATCTCGGAGATCGCAGCGTCGGCCACCAGGATCCTGGCGCGACGGCGTCTCATCTGCTGGTCAAAGCCGCGGCGGAGGTGTGGCGGCCGTAATGTGTTACATTGCGCACCGTTGTCGAGGGGGCTTATGAGAACACGTTTCATTTATGCCGTGACCGTGGCGCTGGCTCTATCAGCAACCATCACCCTGTTCGCCCAGGCACCTGCTGGCGGTACTCAGACGCCGGCGCCACCGCCAGCCGGCACACAGCCACCCGCTGGCGGCGCGCAGACACCGCCTGGTGGTCGTGGCGGCGGTCGTGGTGCGTCACTCCGGCCCAAGTCGATAGACGCGCCCGATATCAAGTTTGAAGTCGTGAAGGACTTCATGAAGCTGCCGCCCAACGTGTACCTGGGCGAAGGCATCGGCATCGCCACCAATTCGAAGGGGCATGTCTTCGTCAACACGTGCGCACAGCAAACGCGCAATTTCGAGTTCGACGAGAAGGGCAACTTCGTACGGGAGATTGGCAAGGACTCTTACGGCAACGTGTTCTGTCATGGCATCCGCGTCGATGCGCAGGACAACATCTGGGTCATCGACGAGGGCGCCAACTCGATCATCAAGTACAACCCCCAGGGGCGAGCGGTCATGATCCTGGGCCGCCGGATTGGGTTTCCCTACAACGGCATGGAACCCCCTGTGAAGGAGATCAACCCGGCTCCGCCGTACATTTTCAATCGTCCGACTGACGTGGCGTGGGACGCCGCGGGCAACATCTTCGTCGCCGACGGCTACGTCAATTCACGCATCGCCAAGTACGACAAGTACGGGAAGTTCATCAAGCAGGTCGGCAGTCGCGGATCGGGGCCCGGACAGTTCACGCTGCTGCATGCCATTGCTGTCGATGCCCAAGGCAATGTCTACGGCGGGAGCCGCAGCGATCAGCGCATCGTGGTGTTCGACAACGATCTGAACTACAAGACCACCTTCGACCACGTCGGCGCGCCGTGGTCGCTGTGCATCACCCCGGGACCAGGGCATCAATATCTCTACACCTCCAATTCCAACCCCGACTCGAACGACTCGGAGATACACAAGGTCACCGGACAGATCTTCAAAATGGAGCTTGACGGGACCGTCCTCGGCAAGTTCGGCGTCCCCGGCAAAGAGCAGGGACAGTTCAGTACGGTGCACGGAATCGACTGCCGCGTGCCGAACGAAATTCTGGTCAGCGAAATTGTCGAGTGGCGCTTCCAGAAATTCATCCTGCATCCGACCGCCGCTCAAGGGGGCAAGTAATGAGACTCGCACGCGTCGCGTACGCCTTGCTCTTCGGCGGGCTGCTGTTGGCGGCCTCGCTCTTCGGCGACTCACTGTTGGCCCAGCAGAAAGAAATCTCGTTCGAATCCGCTGGTGATTTTCTGAAGCTGCCGGACGATCTCCATCTCGGTGAAGTGGCGGGCGTCGCCACCACTCAGAAGGGCAACCTGCTGGTCTACTTTCAGGGCGGCGGCCCGAACGCCACGATTGCCGCATCGCGCGTCTACATCAATGGCGGCGCGCGCTTGCTCGAGTTCGATCGCACCGGAAAGTTCGTCCGCGAGATCGGCGGCAGCAGCGAAAACGATCGTCCGTATGCCTTTCTGTTTGCGCAGGGCGTCAGGGTCGATCCCCAGGACAACATCTGGGTAGTGGACCGCGCCTCGAGGATGGTCGTGAAGTTCGACTCCGCCGGCCGCGTCCTGTTGACCCTGGGTCGCAGGCTCGAGGCGGTCGGCGAACTCGGTAGCAGCGGCGTATTCGGCCGCGCGTCCGGACCGCCGGGATCGGGTGTCCCCGGCGACAACTTCAACCAGCCCCTCGACGTGGCCTGGGACGCTGCCGGCAACATCTTCATCCCCGATGGGTACGGCAACGCCCGCGTCGCGAAGTTCGACAAGAATGGGAAGTTCATCAAGTCCTGGGGCGCGACCGGGGCCGAGCAGGGCCAGTTCAATATTCCCGCCTCGATCGCCGTTGACGCCAAAGGCATGGTGTACGTCGCCGACATGGGCAATCAGCGGATCCAGGTCTTCGACAACGACGGCACGTTCAAGAGCGAGATCAAGAATGTCGGCGCGCCTCGCGCCCTGTGCATCTCGCCTGGTGCGACACAGTATCTCTACAGTTCGAACTCCAACCCGACCGAAGACCCATTCCTCAACGGCGAGATTTACAAGATGCAGTTGGACGGCACGGTAGTCGGCCGTTTCGGCAAGGCTGGCAAGCAGTTCAAAGAGTTCGGCATGGTCAATGAAATCGACTGCCGCGATCCCAACACTTTGTACGTCGCCGAGATGATGAACTGGCGAGTGCAAAAGCTCACTCTGAAATAACTGAGCTGGTGCACCCGTTCTTATGAGTCCGATTCTTGCGGAGTTTCTCGGCACGGCGCTCTTGATCCTTTTCGGCGACGGCGTCGTCGCCAACGTCGTCCTGTCGCGATCGAAGGGGCAGAACAGCGGCTGGATTGTCATCGCCGCCGGCTGGGCGTGCGCGGTCACGATCGCGGTCTACTCCGTCAACGCCTTGAGCGGGGCGCACTTGAACCCCGCCGTCACGATTGCGGCGGCGGCAATTGGGAAGTTCGAATGGTCGCGCGTCCCCGGGTACGTGCTCGCGCAGACAACGGGCGCGTTTCTCGGCGGCGTTCTCGTGTGGCTGACCTATCTACCGCATTGGCCACTGACCGACGACAAGGGCGCGAAGCTGGCCGTCTTCTGTACTGGACCCGCCGTTCGCCGCCCGTTGGCGAACCTGGTGAGCGAGGCGATCGCGACCGCCGCGCTTACGCTCGGCCTGCTCACCGTGCTCACGCCGAAGAATCTGATTCCGAATTCCGGATTCGAGAGCGCGTTCGCGCCGCTCCTCGTCGGCATCATCGTCTTCGGGATCGGTTTGTCGCTCGGCGGCTCAACCGGCTATGCGATCAATCCCGCGCGCGATCTCGGTCCGCGCCTGGCACACGCGCTGCTGCCGATTCCGGGGAAGGGGACGTCGGACTGGGGCTACGCGTGGGTGCCGGTGGTGGGTCCGATCATCGGCGGCGTCCTTGGCGCGTTGGTCTATGTCGCACTGTGGGGGACCTAGCATCACTCATCACTAGTGATTGCTCACATCGTCGCGAGATCCTGTTCCAGCCGTCGGATGACCGCCCACACCTGTCGCACCTGATCGGGCGTCACCGCCACGCCGAGGTTCGCGATGAGCGCGCCTTGCTGCGCATTGCGGGCGCCGCAGATGACCCCCGTCAGCCCGGGGATGATCAGCAACACGCCGACGCACAACTGCGCGCAGCTCAGACCGCCGGCGCGCGCAATCGTCTGAATCTCATCGACAGCATCGAGATGCCGCTGGAACCGGCGGCCCGAGTAGTCCTTGTGCGGTCCGCGCGCGTCGTCTGGACCGAATGTCTTGTCGCGTGACCATGTCCCGAACAACAGGCCGCGAAAGAGCGGCGAGTACGAGATCGCTCCGACGTCGTGCGCGGCGCACCACGGCAGCACCTCCTTTGCCGCGGCTGGCCGGAGAATACTGAACGGCGGCTGGTCGGAGTGCAGCGGCACGCCAGTCGCCAGCCACTCGTCGAGCTGCGCAACTGAAAAGTTCGACACACCGATTGCGCGGATCTTTCCCGCTTGAAGTAGTTTCGCGCACGCGCCGGCCGTTTCGGCGATCGGCTGCGGCGCCGGCCAGTGGAGCTGGTAGAGATCGATTCGCTCGATGCCGAGCCGGCGGAGACTTGCGTCGCACTCCGCCACGACATCTTTCTCGCCGGCCGATCGTTCGGGTGCATCGACGTTGACGCCCAGTCCGAATTTGGTGAAGACCAAGGGACGCCGCGATACCGGCAACGCCTTCAGCGCGCGGCCGACGACCTCCTCAGAGTGTCCCGATCCATAAATCGGCGCCGTGTCGACCCAGTTGATCCCGTGATCGATCGCTGCGTGGATCGCACCGATGCTCGCCTCATCGTCCTGTGGTCCCCACTGTCGTCCGCCGATCGCCCACGTCCCGAGGCCGATCGTCGTGATCTCGAAGTCGGTCTTTCCCAGACGCCGTCTAACCATTCGTCCTCCGCGTTGACTGGGAGATGGTAACGTCGGAGAATCGACGCTGTCACCGTCGAATTGCTGATCTCGCTGCTTATTGCATTCTCGCCGCGGAGGATTCATCCGCGATGACTTCGACGGCGCGATTGACGGTAGTAGCCGTACGACCGCCCTACTTGTTCAGTGCCGCCGCCCAGTTGACGACGACCGTGATCGGCGTCGCCACCGTCGGTTCGGATGGTGCGAGATTGAAGAGGAACCGTTTGCCGTCGGGGGAAACTTGATACGAAGATCGAAGGCCGCCGGGTCGCACGCTGAACAACCGTCGGATGGCGCCAACCTCGAAGGCCGGTCCTTGGCCATTCACCGCAGCCACCATCAGGGCGTTCTCGGGCTGCGGCGCCAGGAAGAAGAGCTCTTTGCCATCGCGGCTCCATCGTGGTTGCGCGCCGCCGTTCGCCGAGACCTGCCACTTGCCGGTGGCCTCACCAGGCTGACCCGAAAACGGCGCCACGTAGATTTCGCTCCGGGTCGATTCGAAAGACTGATAGGCGACCCACCGGCCGTCGGGGGAGAACTGCGCCGTCTGCTGTGGAAAGGGACCCCCAACAAAGAGGAACGGCTTGCGTTCGCCGGAAAGGGGCAGCATATGAATGTCGCCCGCCCCTGAGCTGACGGCTGTGTAGACCACGAATCGGCTATCCGGTGACCAGCTTGTCAGAAAGTACGTGAATTTTTCGTGCAGGAGCGGCTCGGCCGATCCCACTCCAGTGGCGGCCTTCTGGAAGAAGCTGGTGTCCGCGCTGCCTCGCGGCCGAGTCCCAAACGCCACTCGGCTTCCGTCGGGTGACCAGATCGGCGTGATCTCATCACCATCATCGAAAGTGAAGCGCGTCGCCAGGCCGTCGCGCTCCAGGTCGATCAACCAGATGTCCGCCTGGTCTCCCATCAGTGACACCGCAGCTTTCCTTCCGTCGGCCGACAATGCGAGGTCCCCGTAGTTGGCCGGCGCGCCAACCGTCGTCACCTTCCCGGCACGGTCAATCCAGGCGAGTTGTTGTGGCGTCCCCTTCGTGGCCTTCGTCTGATAGGCCAGAACGCCCCCTGGCGATGCAGTGAAGAAGCCGTAGTACGGAGTTCCCAATGTCAGGATATCTTCGGCGATGGGAAACGGCGTACCACCGAGGGCCATCCGATCCGGATCGAACGGCTGCGCCATGAGGGACCGCCCGTTCAGGAACAGCAGATGTCCCGCCGAGTAGTAGACGTTCGTGGAGTCCGAGGCCCGCAGCACCACGCGCTGCGTGGAATCGAGCGCGGCCACGACGACGGCGCCTTCCTGTGTCCCCGTGGTGATGCGGTACAGAAAATGACGTCCGTCCGGAAGAAACGCGGGCCTGGCGTGACCGCCCTCGCCCTCAGCGAGCGTCGTCGCTGGCTCAGGCTTGCCGCCCGATGCAGGGACTTTCAAAAGCGCCGTGCCACCGGCGGCCGAGAAGACGATAACGCCTTCTGAGCTCCAGCCGCCGCTCAGACCAGGCTGCGCGTCGCACAACACCATCGCCGGTCCACCGCCGATGTCAATTTTTTTGAGCTTCCCGCCTGCGAAGAATGCCAGCGCCTTGCTATCGGGCGACCAGAACGGCGCCAAACCTCCGTCGGTACCGGCGAGTGCGCGCGAGTCGAGGGCGTCGAGCGATCGGATCCAGATCCGGGATTCCGAACCCTTCTGACCGACAAATGCGACATGCCGGCCGTCGGGTGATACGGCGAGCGGTGCTGATCCGGCAATGCCGGTTGTCTGCTGCGGGAGGACCCAACCATCCGGCGGCGACAGGAGGAAGCGCACCGTTTCCGGCCGTGGAGCCGGTCGCAGGGCGCTCCTCACCGCGAAGGCCAGAGACAGCGCGGCAACGAGAGCGAGTAACGTGTTCACTATCCAGAAGCGCGGGGGGCGTTTCGCGTTCGCCATGACGGTTCGGCCAACGTCGCTTCCGGAAACTGTCGACAGCGCCTCGAGCGCGAACGCAAGATCACGGGTGGATTGAAATCGCGCGGATGGCATTTTCTCGATCGAACGATCGACGATGCGCGCGAGAGCCGGTGGAATGTGTCGATCGAGGACCGGCAATTCCGGCGGCTCCTCCTTGAGAATCGCCGTCATCGTGTCGGCGGACGAGTCGCGGTGGAAAGCGCGCTTGCCCGACAGCATCTCGTAGAGCACGCAGCCGAACGCGAAGATGTCGGCGCGATGATCCGCAGGCAGCCCACGAACCTGTTCGGGTGCCATGTAGCCGGCAGTCCCAAGCACGAGACCCGGGTCGGTGCCGAGCATGGTGGAACGATTCGATGCGCCGCTGTCCGCCCCGTCGGCCGAATGAACCTTGGCCAGCCCGAAGTCGAGAATCTTGGCGCGGCCGTCGTCGGTGATGAAGATGTTCTCCGGCTTGAGATCGCGATGGACGATGCCCTTGTCGTGCGCCGCGGCGAGCCCGTGAGCGATCTGCGTTGCCCACTCGATCGCCTTCCGCACCGGTATCGTCTCGTCGTGCGCGAGCCGCTCCCGCAGAGACATTCCGGTCAGCAGCTCCGAGACGATGTACGGCAGTCCCTGTGGAGTCTGTCCGATGTCGTGCACGGCGACGATGGCGTGATGGTTCAGTGAGGCGGCGGCACGCGCTTCCTGGTCGAGCCGCCGGAGTCGATCGGGATCGGCGGCGAACTGCGGAGGGAGCACCTTGATGGCGACGTCGCGTCCGAGCCGCGGATCGCGGGCTCGATAGACCTGGCCCATGCCGCCCTCGCCCACGAGCGTGATGATTTCGTACGGGCCGAGGCGATCGGCGGTGATCATCTGAGTGAAGCGGTGGCCCATTATAAGTGCCCCACGGACAAAAACAATGACGACCGTTGAAACCTGCGGCGAAGCGGAGGACAATCGACGGCCGATTCTCGGGTTGTTCCCCCCGTTACAGTCAAGAGGACGCGATGCATCTGACGAAGCCTCGACGCGCGATTGCCTTGCTTGCTGCATGTGCCGCCACCACGGTCATTGGAGCCCAGAGCAAGCCGCCTGTGACGCTAGCCGACTATGGCAAGTTCGAAACGCTCGCGGTGCAGCCGCGTGCTGGTCTGTCTCCCGACGGACGATGGCTTGCCTACGGGATCAACCGTTCCAATCGCGACAACGAGCTCCGGATTGTTGCTGTCGCCGGCGGTTCGCCCAAGACGATCGCCTTCGCCTCTCAACCAGCGTTCTCGGCCGATTCGAAGTGGGCGGCATACGCGATCGGATATTCGGAAGCGCAGGAAGAGAAACTTCGCAAACAGAAGAAGCCGATTCAGCGCAAGCTTGGACTCCTGAATCTGGTGTCGGGAGATCTCAGCACCGTGGACACGATCGAGTCCTTCGCATTCAACGCGAGCGGCAGCCATCTGGCGATGAAACGATATGCGCCGGAGCGAAAGGATGCGTCCGATACGCCACCGCCGCTCGAAGAACCTCCGGCCGGCGCCACGCTCATCGTCCGGCAGTTGTCCACCGGACGCGATATGACGTTTGGAAACGTGACGGAGTTCACCTGGCAGGAAAAAGGCTCATTGCTGGCGTTGGCGATCAGTTCCGATGACAAGGCCGGAAACGGCATCCAGATCTTTGATCCCGAAAGCGGATCGCTGCGCGTACTCGACTCCGCCGCGGAGACGTACAGCGGCCTGACCTGGCGGAAGGATTCGAGCGACCTGGCGGCGCTGCGATCGAAGACAAACGAACGCCGCGAGGGATCGTCGAACGTGCTTCTCGCGTGGAAGGGGCTGGACGCAGCTTTCATGTTCGATCCGACCGCGCCGTCAGGCCTGCCCGAGAGCCAGCGGGTCGTTTCCTTCAGGCGGCCGAGTTGGTCCGACGACGGGCGCGCCGTCTTTGTCGGGCTGGCCCGGTGGGACGAGAAGATCAAGGACGCAGCCAAATCAACCGCCGAGAATGCGAACGGCGCGGCAAAGGATTCAGAGAAGGATGCGGACGAAGCCGCGACGGTCGATGTCTGGCACGCGCGTGACGTCGACGTCATGCCTCGACAGAAGATCAACGCGAGGAACGATCGTCAGCGGAACATGCTGGCCGCGTGGCATCTCGAGTCGAAGCGGCTGGTGCCGCTCAGCACGGAGTTGTCGGAGCGTGCCGCACCTATCCGTCACCACAGCCTCGCCTACGTGCTGAACTGGACGCCCTATGCCATGGATCGCACGATCGGCAGGCC